>Ga0210057_1001103_pt1 | contig 42016 bp, 52 predicted proteins | sample CryGeyCG2114_010_2_FD_183968 | JGI IMG/M metagenome (GOLD analysis project Ga0210057, IMG submission 183968) | Groundwater microbial communities from aquifer - Crystal Geyser CG10_big_fil_rev_8/21/14_0.10 (SPAdes) (version 2) | ecosystem: Environmental > Aquatic > Deep subsurface > Groundwater ... | reverse complement strand
AAGAGATAGTCTCATTAATCCAGTTTGTCAGATTTGCAATTCAGAAAAAATGCACAAATTCCTGTCCCTTGGAAGTCATCCCAATCCAGACGGATTTCTTACAGAGGAAACAATAAAAAATCCAGAACCTTATTTCCCGCTGGACCTTTTCTTTTGTGAAAATTGCAGTCTGGTTCAGCTAGGATATTCTCCAGACCCAAAGCTCCTTTTTACGGACAATTTTATTTACACTACAGGCTCAAACAAAGGGTTGGTGGATGATTTTCATAATCTTGTGGAGTACATTATGAGAAGATTCAATCCTCATAAAGAAGATTTGGCAATTGACATTGGAGGAAATGACGGCACTCTTCTTGAAAACTATCTTCCTTATAGTGTAAGAGTTCTTAATGTTGATCCTTCAAAAGCCTCTGAAATTGCAGTCAAAAAAAACATACCTACTGTAAGAGATTTTTTTAACGAGGAAACTGCAAAAAAAATCCTTAGAGAATATGGAAAAGCAAAAATTATCACAGCCACAAATGTTTTTGCGCATGTCAGGGAGCTGGATTCATTTATGAAGGGTCTTAAGATTGCCCTTAGCCAGGGAGGTGTATTTATAGAAGAATCCGGGTATGTCAAAGACCTTCTTTCTGAAAGAGAATATGATTCAATTTATGCAGAGCATTTGAGGTATTACTCCTTAAAATCATTAGTACACCTTTTTAATAAATATGATATGGATGTTTTTGACGCTGAAAGAATTCACACGCATGGAGGATCCTTGAGGGTTTTTACCTGTAACAAAGGAGAATTTCCAATATCTCAGAATGTTTCATGGATCTTAAAAGAGGAAGAAAATTTTGGACTATATTCTAAGATTATTTACAATGATTTCGCCGAAAAAGTTTTTGAAAATAGAAACAGACTCAAAGACATTTTATTTAAAATAAAAGAGGAAGGGGGAAGAATAGTGGGTATTGGAGCACCTGCAAAAGGAAATACCTTACTTAATTTTTGCAAAATCGGAAGGGAAACAATTGATTGTTTGCTTGAATATAGGAGTTTGAAAATCGGAACATATTCTCCAGGAATGCACATTCCTGTAAAAGATGAATCCTTCCTTTTTGTAGAGCCAATACCTTCACATGCATTGCTCTTAGCATGGAATATAAAAGATATAATAATTCCGAAGCTCAGGGAAAAAGGATTCGAAGGGAAATTTATAATTCCTGTGCCTGTACCTTATATTCTTTAAAATCAGGAAATTTGTCTTGGAGATTCAATAATCTCTTTTAACCTCTTCCTTATTAACTCTTTATCTAAATATTTTGAGGGTTTGTTGTTGTTGTACCATGGTTGCTTTAGCATTTCAATGTATAATCCGTCATTTTGGTCAAGTTCTTTTATTCTTTTTATTACTCTTTTGAAGGTTTTTCTTTCAACATATCTCTTCGCAAACCAATCTGCAAAAGGAATTTCAAAAAATATTTTTGGAACGTTTTTTTTCACTTCACTTTCAAACTCATGATAATTAACAAAGCTCTTTGTGTTAAACTCCCAATGAATTAAGGGGTTGCCCCAGTAGATAGGAATGCAATTTGCCATCATAGGCTCTATTTTTCTGTCTGAAGTGTAGCCAACATGAGATGCATTTTCAAATGCTATTATGAATTTGTACTGCTCCAAGAACCCTTCCGGCAAATATCTTCTTGTTTCTTTTTTGGATTTCTTACCTTTTTCTTTTTCATAATCTTTTGGTATTCCTTGTCCCATATTATTCAAAACTTTTCCCCATGATTCAACTTTTTTGTATTTGCAAAGTTCTTTGAAAAAGTTGTTTCTGAAATTCACATCATTAGAGCAGATAAACACACAGAATTTTTTCTTTTCTCTGAGGATTTTTTCAGGGTCATAATTTTTTCCCTTGATAAGGACTTTTGGATCTTTTACAGAATAAAACGTGTAGTTTGAAATCCTCATATGCCTTGGGTTTTTTATTATTTCATCAAACTCATTGGTAAATGCCCAATCACATTTGTCCATATCAGGAATTGCATTTTCCACCGTGAAAAAAATTTTGACAAAATCTCCTTTTATGACGGGCATTTTCCACCTTTCTCTTCTGAAATAGTAAACATCCCTTAATACCCTGTAAAAATTAGGAAAGCGCCTTTCGATAAATCTTCCAATTCCTCCGAAAGTTTTTGAATTTACAGGTCTCTTTTTGTCGTAAGTTGAGTAAAAAACGTAATCAGGATTGTCCTGGTCTATAATCACATTGTAATCCTTTTTCAAAAGGTTTGTTATTATATTATCTTCAGGGTTAAAATGACCCCAATAATATCTAAAATCAATTTTTATTGTTTTTTTAGCCATTTTTATTTTCTCTGCGACTTCAAGACATTTTAAATCTTTTTAAAATTTGTCAAAGTTCACTATTGAAAATATATAAATACATACAAGAGTTTCATAAATAATAAAAAGCAATTTATGAAACATATATTAACAAAATAGATGTCTTTAAAAAATGGATAAAAGTAAAAGAAAAATATCTATGTATGGTCCGTGGATAACTGATATTGAGAGAAAGATAGTGGAAGATGCATTGAGCGAAGAAAAACTGTTTGAAAATAGGAATTATTACATAGAAAAGTTCGAGAGAGAATTCGCAGAGTATCCTAACAGGAAATATGCTATTATGACTTCTAACTGCACTCATGCCCTTCATTTATTGCTTCTTTCTCTTGGTATAGGAGAAGGTGATGAAGTGATTGTCCCTGATCTTACTTGGACGGCTACAGCAGCGCCCATAACTTATTGTAAGGCCATTCCTGTTTTTTGTGATGTAGATGAAAAAAATTGGTGTGCTAGCCCAGAAAGCATTGAGAAAAAAATTTCAGACAAGACAAAGGCAATAATTGTTGTTGATCTTTATGGAAATATGCCTGATATGGAAAGAATTACTGAATTATCAAAACAACATAACATTCCCTTAATAGAGGACTCTGCAGAAGCTCTTGGTTCTACTTACAAAGGAATCAAAGCAGGAAAGTTTGGAATAGGTTCTATTTTTAGTTTTCATTCTACAAAAACGATTACTTCTGGAGGGGAAGGAGGTATGCTTCTTCTCGATGATGACAGACTCTACAAAAAAGCCAAAATACTGAGAAATCACGGAAGGTACCCTGAGAATATTCATGACATTCTAATGGCTTCTCCGAAATATATGCCCAACAATTTGGGTGCTGCTATGGGTTATGCTCAATTTACAAGGTTAAATGAAATTCTTAATAAAAAAAGATGGATTTTGGAACAATACAAAAAACAATTTAAAGGTGTTGCAGATTTACATTTAAATGTAGATTCCTCTGAAATAAGAAATGGGGCTTGGCTCTCCTCTCTAGTTTTTGGTAAATCCTTCAATCTGAAAAAAGAGGAGGTAATGAATAAAATAGAGAAACAAGGATTTCCGGTGAGACCTTTTTTTTATCCCCTTTCCTCACTGTCAGCTTACAAAGGATATGGCACAGGTTCGGAAGTGGATAATCCTGTGGCTTATGACATTTCTTCAAGAGGTATTAACTTGCCGAGTTCGCATTCTTTAACTGAACAGGACATTGAAAAATATTGTGAAGTAATAAAAAAGATTATTGGGGACAAAAGCGCGCAATTCTAAAGATGGAAAAAAAGAAAGACGAACTATGGATTTTTTTGCACATCCCAAGAACAGGAGGGAATACAATTTCTGAAGCATTAATTAAAAAATTTCCTGGGCAGGTTTTACTGACTTCTCACATAAGGTATCAAAAAAATCCTTATAAAATAAATAAAAGCAATATAAGGTTTATACTTGGGCATGCCACCTATTTTGGAATACATAAATCCTATCCAGATAAAATCCCAAGGTATTTTACATTCATAAGGGATCCTGCCGAGAGGATAGTGTCTCAGTACAATCAAAGAATGCAAGAACTAAAAAAAAGGATTTCTTTTGACGAATGGCACAAAAACCAGGTAAAAAATGAGATGGTTCATTTTTTGGATTTAAAATTCAAAGGGGCCGAGTCAAGCAATGTTAATACTCCGAGATTTTTTATGCCTTTTGTAAAAAAAATGAATTACAAGGCAGTTTATACTGCTCATTCTCTTATTTTTAAACTATTAAGGCTTCACAAGAAAAATAATTTTCAAAAACTAGCAAATGCAAGGAAAGTTCTGGATTCTTGTTATTTTATAGGGTTAACAGGAAGAAATGAAGATTATTATAATGTGCTTAATCTAATGAGTGTAAAGGGAAAAAAATTAAAAATACAAGGAAAGTCTAAAAAAGTATTAAAGTTAGATGAAGAATTAAGAGAAAAAATCCATGAAGAACATCCTTTAGATTTAGAATTATACAATTACGCAAAGACTTTAAGAAAGTTAAAATTAGATTTGTTAAAAATAAAAAATGACTAATAATAAAATCAGAAAACCTAACTTTTTTATAGTGGGTGTAGCAAGAGCAGGAACTTCTTCATGGCATAATTATTTGAAACAACATCCTGAAGTTTTTATGTCAGAAGAGCAAAGGCCTAATTTTTTTGGGGAACATATAGATCCTAATGCAGAATATTATATCACTGAGGAGAGATATTTGTCTTTATTCAAGAAAGTGAAAAATGAGAATATTATTGGGGAATCTTCTCATCTTTTTGGCTCTACAATTGCTCCAAATCAAATAAAAAAGTTTAACCCCTATTCTAAAGTATTAATTATATTAAGAAGCCCTATAGAGGTTTTAAGGTCAAACATTGATTATGATGGTTATAAAAAGGTATGGTCCCTCATATTCACACTCAAGGAACTTTTATATTACGAAAATCTTAAAAGATGGATAGATGTTTTTGGCAAGAAAAATGTTCACATAATCATATTTGATGATTTTGAAAAAGATGTCAAAAGAGAATATAAAAAGGTTTGTGACTTTTTAGGGATTGATAATACCTTTGTGCCAAAATTTGAGAGATTAAATTTTGCTGCAAAGACAAATTATCCTTTTTTTATGAAAATAGCTTTTTTTATATGGAACAAATTGCCATTTATTGCAAGGCTAAAAGCAAAAGAATTTATTGGAAGTAAGAAGAAGGAGAAAATACAGAAAAATTATAGGAAAATGGACAATCATAATGAAGTTAAAACCTCTATAATTCCCAAAGACAAGAGGGAATTACAAAAAGCATTTTTTCTAAAGGAAATAGAGCAAACTGAAAAATTACTCAAAAGAAATTTGGATTCTTGGAAGCGCTAATTGGTTATAAAAGATTTTTCTTCCATAAAGAATAAAAATGAAAAATCATTTTGTTTGGGAAGAAAATGAGTCAAATAGGGTATTTCAAGGATATTTTTAGAAGGATAATAAGAAGAGATTTTTCAGGGAATACTGGTATTGCCATCCAAAATAGTTTTTTTCAGTTTTTAACAAGTCTTACTGCCAAGGGAGGTTCACTCCTGTTTACCATAATAATTGCAAGATTACTTATGCCTGAGTTGTTTGGGCTCTATAGTTTAGCATTGTCAACAATTCTTATTTTTTCAACTTTTTCAGAACTTGGACTCGGGCCCACACTTGTTAGATTTCTCTCAAAGGAGCTTGGAAAAAATATCAAAAGCAAAAAAGCCAAATCCTACATTGCCTACTTGGGGAAACTGAGATTTTTATTGCTTTTTTCCTCCATTTTAATCCTTTTAATCTCTTCAAAGTTCATAGCCCAGATTTATTACCAAAAACCAATTTTTCTCGCATTAATTGCAGGAGCCCTTTATATCCTTGTTGTAGGGGTTGTATCTTTTTTAGAATCTATTCTCCATGCATTAAATTCTTTTAAAAATATTTTTTATAAAGAAGTTGTTTTTCAGTCAACAAGACTTGTTATTATACCTCTTATAGTATTGTTTTTATTGAAAAAATCCACCTCAAATGAATTTATTTTATTCTATATGGTACTTGGTTTAAGCATTTCATATATTTTTTCCTCAATAATTCTCTTGGTTTCTTCAAATAAAAAATTAAGTCATCTCCCTCTGGAAAAAATAAAAATATCCTTTTTGGAGAAAAAAAGGATTAACAGATTTATTTTTCCAATATCCGCAATAGTTATTACAACAACTTTTTATGGTTCAATTGATATGGTGATGCTTGGAAGATTTGTCTCTCCCGAATATATTGGGTATTACCGGGCTGCAATAAGCTTAATAGCTGCCTTAACTTCTTTGACAACATTTTCAGTTGTTTTGCTTCCTATTTTTAGCAGAATGAAAGGAAAACAATTAGAGAGAGGGTTCACTAAATCAATTTCAGTAGTATTTCCTGTTTCAATTGTATTATCTCTTTTCATCATTCTATTTTCTAAGATTATAATTCATATTATATTTGGAGGAGATTATGCACAATCTGTTACTCTTTTAAGATTTTTTTCTTTAATGATTATTAGTATTTCAATAATTTCTATTTATGTAAGTTATTTTACTGCGAAAGGAAAACTGCTTATTATTGCAAGGTTATTAGTGTTTTCTATCTTTATTAATATAGTCTTAAATCTTTTGGCAATTTTCTTACTTAGAGATTATGGGAATTTATTTGTTGTTTATGGTGTAACAGGTGCAACAATAGCAAGCAGTTGGTTATACATGACAGGTTTAATACTAAGCAAAAGGAGAAGAAAAATAAGGCATTAAATTACAAATCCTCCTTTTTTATCCACCCTACATTCTTAAAGAAATCAAGTATTTGTTCCTTATTCTTGTACAATACATCAGTATCATGCTCATCTTTTGTCAGCCAGTTTTCATTGTCCAGTATTTGTTTTATTTCTTCGAAATTCATTCTTTTTGCATTGACTGAGCTAAACTCTTCAAAATCCACCCTAACCATATTTTTTGTATCATACCTGTTTTTTATCTTTTCAATTTCGAGGTGGGGCAATATCAAGAAATATTCTCCAAGCTTGAATGTTCTCTCGCTTTCATCTCTTGAAACCAAGAGTTCATGCATTTTTTCTCCAGGTCTTTTTCCAATTATTACCTTCTCTGTCTGCCCACCACCCAACTCTTTAATCATCACTTCTGCCAAATCATTAATTTTTACTGCAGGCATGTTTGTAACAAAAATTTCGCCTCCCACAGATTCTTCCGAAGCTTTAAATATGAGAGATATTGCCTGCTTAAGATTAAGGTAGAACCTTGTCATTTCTCCATCGGTGATTGTGATTTTGTTTGTGTTTAATATTTGTTTTCTGAAAACAGGAACAACACTTTCCGATGTGCCAAGAACATTTCCTGCTCTTATGCATACAAAAGAAGTATCTTCCGTCAAGTTGTTTGCAGCAAGGATGAGCCTTTCTCCGACAGCTTTAGTCATCCCATAAAAGTTTAGAGGGTCTACTGCTTTGTCACTTGATATATAAATCACTTTTTTAACAGAGTTTTTTATCGAAGCCCTTATGACATTTTGTGTTCCCATAATATTTGTTTTCTTTGCTTCTGATACATTGGATTCACAGATTGGAACATGCTTTAGGGCAGCCAAATGAAATACATAATCTACTTTACGACATGATTCATCTAATCTTTCGTAATCTCTCACATCTCCAATGATAAATTTTATTTTAGGACTGTTCTCAAAATCTCTTTTCATCATAGCCTGCTTTCTTTCACCTCTTGAGTATATTCTTATTTCTCTTGGGGAATATTTTTCCATCAACTGTTTTGTGAGTTCATTTCCCCATGAACCTGTTCCACCAGTTATTAAAATCGTTTTGTCGAAGAACATCTTAGTTATAAAAACTTCCGATAAATAGTATATAAATTTTATGAAGATGTATCCTCTAATATTATACCAGAATGAAAATTATTCTTTATGGTTGTTTCCCTTGAGAATCAATCCACTCTTTTAACTCTATTAACATATTTTCATGACTCGGCACACTATAATTTACATCTTTCCTGATGGTTTTCATGCTTCTATCGCTAATAACGCTGTCGTCCGGTTCTATCATAATATTCAAATTATAAACTTTTTTTATAAGGCAAAGAAGGTCATATTTGTTTATTGGCTGAGAAGCAATATTTATTATTCCTGCCACATTTTTTTGATGCATTTCAACAATTCTCTTTGCGAGTTCTAAAGTTGTTACTCCTGACCAAATGGCTTTTGTAAATCCTTTAACTTCTTTGCCTTTTTGACTAAAAAACCATTCCATTAATCCTGTTTTTGGTTCTTTTATTTCAGGACCTATGATGGAAGTTCTTATTGTTAGATTGTGATTGTCATTCACTTCTCCAGTAGCTTTGGTTAGACCGTAGAAATCAATAGGTGAGTAAAGAGAGTTTTCTGTATAGCCCCCTTCCTTGCCAGAGAATACACAATCTGAGCTTATGTGGATTAGTTTAGTATTATTTGCCTTACAGATGTTTGCAATTTTATGGGGCAAATATGAATTTATGAAAGTGACCATATCTCTATTATCTTCTCTCACAAGAGAAACTACAATGCCTATGCAATTAACAATTACATCTGGATTTACCCTTTTTATGATTTCTTCAATTTTTTCAGGATTTTTATTAGCATCAAAGTAGATTCCCTCGCTAGAATTTTCATTTCTTGTTGTAAAGTATACTTCAAAATCTACTAATGATTTCAGGTATTTTACAACCATGTGCCCAAGCATGCCTTCTCCACCTAAAACTAAAAACTTTTCCATTCATATTTTTTAAAATGCCCTGTTTTAAAAAACTAACTCTTTATAAATAGTATAATTAATTGGTATATTATGGAGATATCTGTTAAATATTTACAAAAAAACCCATTTTATCATTTTTCAGTTGATGATGTATTTGATTCACTTATAGAAATTACGGATAAAAAGATGAACGTTTTTAGACACCCTTTTTTCTCATTTCTAAAAGGTTTGCACGATGAGTTTGGCACAAATGTGGATTTGTATCTATTTTTTCAGAAGATTATTGATGGAAAATTAAGAACATTAAAAGACGTTTCAAGTTCTTTAAAATCAACTTTTGAAGCCAATCCTTGGATTAGATTTGGCCCACATGCTCTTGATTATGAAACTCCTCCTTACACTCAAACACCTGATGAACAAATAGAAGTATTCAATAAAACTTACAATGAAATATATCGTTTCTCAGGCGAAAAAAATTTAAGCAAATGGGTTAGGTTGCATTACTTTTCAGAGAGTTATGAACTTGCAGATTATTTTCATTTCAAGGGAATAGAATCTCTTTTCACAACAGATAAGGACAGAATAACTACAAGAATGCCTGAAATCAATGATATATTAATGTCTAGAGGATTTACAGATTACAATGGTTTGAGATTTATTCGTTCGCATGTCAGGGCAGAAAATCTTGGCAATGAAGATATTTCAACAGAGGAATTAAAAAAACTTATTGAAAGTTATATTGAAGAACACAGATTTATTTCATTTTTCACACACGAGTATGAGATTCTTCGCGAAGATGTTCGTTCAATCACAAAGGATGCTATTAGTCATCTTCATGCTATGAAAATTCCTAGTTATTAAATTTTTTCAATTATTTAACAGGCTTCAATTCAAAATAAATCGTTGAGATGGGGAAGATGAAAGCCAGGAAGTGGGAGTATATCAATGGGATTTTATTTGCAACCCATGAAATAGGGGAAAGAAGTTTAGAGCTTTTTCTTCCTGTCAGATAAAGAAATTTTCTTTTTATTATTTTGACTCTTGTTTTTGTATAATAGGATTGTTCGCTTAATCCAAAGTCATCAAAAGTGTTGTATGTAAAGAACTTTTTGTGAGTTGAATCTGAGAAAGCCCCAATACTTGCTGCGTGAGGCACAAGTATTTTTATCCTTCCATCTGGTTTGCATATTCTGCATAATTCTCCAAGGATTTTATCCAATGGAGGATCAAGATGTTCCAGAACCTGATTTGCATGAATAATATCAAATGTATTTTCCTTAAAGGGATAGGGTATTTTGTTTAAATCATGAACAATATCAACTCCAGGAACTTTTACAAAATCCAATCCTAATGAGCCCGGAACTTTGTGATTTCCACAACCAACATCTAAAATTTTTCCTTTCATTTCTTGTAAGGGTACAATTTCATTGGTGTTTTATTTATTAATGCATGCCATATTGCAATGTAATATATCTTAACCAAATAAAATTGTTTATGCTTAAGGAATTTTGCAAACCTTACAAATGCAAAGGCGGTGGACTGAAGGAATAGTATCATCAGGTAATAAAGATAATTTTTGTTTTTTCTGATAGTAAGAAGCCAGTTTCTCGTCATATAGTATGTTGCCCTTTCCCTTTCATTTCTTGTCCCTTCAAAAGCAGGAGAAACAGATTCCTTGTGCCACAGGACTGCTTTTGGAGCATACCAACATTTGTAACCTAACTTTTTGGTTCTGAGGCACCATTCCGTTAATTCATGGAAAAGGAAAAATCTTGATTCAAACAATCCGCATTTTCTCAAAACATCACTTCTCATCATTAAAACACAGTCTATTTCATCAACATACTTTTCTTCGTCTGCCTGTCCTACATCAATTTCCCAGGTATGCCTTGCTCTAAAACCATGCATATGATAATCGCAACCTGCACCATAAATCATATTTTTAGGCTCAAAAAAATACATTTTTGGTCCTGAAACCGAAACTTCTGGATGTTTTTCCATAGAATCTACAAGGTAATTTAGAAAATCTTTTTTTACAATCATGTCATTATTCATTACAAGGACATATTTGCTGTTTCTTCTAAGCCCTTCCCTGATTCCAACATTTAACCCTTCTGCCAAGCCCAAGTTTTTACCATTTTCAATTATGGTTGCTACTTTTTTATATTTTTTCTTAAATTCTCTTTGTGTCCCGTCTGTAGAACCATTATCCACTACTATTATATCATAATTTTTGTAGTCTATCTTTCTCAAAGAATCAATTAAATCAAAAGTGTAATCTTTGCCATTCCACGTTACAAAAACTATGGAGACTTTTGGCTGTGAAATTTTCTTGGTTTTTGTCATCAGTTCCCTGAATTTTCTTGGTTTTTTAAATATATAGGACAATTTATTCACATATTTGAATGTATTATACATACATAAAATTTAAATAAAAAATACATCCAATTTATATAGTATGGATTTTGATGTTGATTTTGTAAAATTTAATAAATATTTTTTAAAATGAGAAAGAAATTAAAGAAAGTTGCGTTATGTTTTTCTGGACAGGCAAGAACTCTTGATTTGTGCTATCCTTATATCAAAAAAAACATCCTAGATTCTGTTGGTGAAAGGGGAAAAGATTATGATATTTTTTGCTGTGTTGAAGAAGACGCCAATTCTGGAAAAACGAGCATCTTAAAACCTGCAAAAATAAAAAAAGTGAAGCCTGCAGATGTAGACAGAATAATTAAATCTGAAATAGGAATACTCAGAAAACAAAATTACAAAACAAGCATTTTTCCAGAATCCTTCAGGTTTAATCTTCAAAAATCATACAGGCAAATGTACCAGATAAATGAATCATTTGAACTTCTTAAAAAATACATTAAAGAAAAAAATGTTTCTTACCAGTACTTCATCAGGATAAGGTTTGATTTTCTTCCTTTAGACATTCTTAAATTAAGTGATTTAAAAATTGAGAAAAATGAAGTTATTATTCCTCAGATAAAGATACCCCATCGTAAAGACATTATTAATGATATGTTTTGCGTAGCAAAAGATATTGACACTTTTGAATCTTATTGCTCATTGTACAACAATTTTAGGATTGTGGTACAAAATCAACTTTCAATTAAACCTTCCTTTGTCCAAAAAATGTATTTTTTGTTTGAAAAAAATTACAGGTATGTCTTACTAAACCTTTTTGACAAACTAAACAAAGGGAAAAATGAGATTCCAAGATATCTTCTTGGAATTGCTCTTTTATTTCCAAATATGTTCTATAAAGAATTCAAGAGTCATAATAAATACAGCATCGAGAAGGCACTTTTATGTCACCTTAAATCAAAAGAAATAAAAATAAAATGGAAGAACATTAATTTTGTAATTGTCAGAAACTTAACTGATGGATTGTTGATATTCGGAAAAGAATGATTCTGCGAATTTTTTTAGTTTATATTCCCTCTCAAGTCTGCCTCAACCATCATTCTGACAAGTTCATTAAATTTTGTTCTTGGCACCCATCCAAGTTCTTCTTTTGCTTTTTTTGGATTTCCAAGCAATTCATTTACTTCTGCAGGCCTGTAAAAGATAGGGTGTTGCACAACAAATACTTTTCCCTTTTCTTTTTTTAATTCTTCAACTTTCTCATTCGCCTCTTCTTTTGAAAGCTCGTGCAAATCTATGATTTCATAATTTATTCCCACATATTCAAATGCATGACTCAAAAAATCCCTTATACTATAAGTTTCACCTGTTGAAATGACATAATCCTTTGGTTTTTCCTGTTGCAGCATCATCCACATTGCTTCAACATAATCTCCTGCAAATCCCCAGTCTCTTTTTGCATCCAAATTTCCCAGAACAAGGGTATTTTCTGTCCCTTCTTTTATCTTTTTTATTCCAGAAGTTATCTTTCTTGTAACAAATTCAAAGCCTCTTCTTGGGGATTCGTGATTAAACAAAATTCCATTGCATGCGAACAAGTTATACGATTCTCTGAAATTCCTAGTTAAATCAAATCCTGCCACTTTAGTTATCCCGTAAGGAGATCTTGGATGGAAAGGTGTATTTTCTGTTTGAGGAACTTCTTGGACTTTTCCAAACATTTCGGAAGAGCCTGCAAAGTAAAATTTGCATTTTGGAGCTTTTTTGTGAAGAGCATTTATCACATTAAGTGTCCCTTCAATATTTGTCATGAATGTAGAAAATGAATCTTCAAATGATTCATAAACAAAACTTTGCGATGCCAGATGGTAGCACTCGTCAGGCTTAATTTTGTCAACAATATCAATAAGGCGGGAATAGCTTTCTATGTTTCCGGGATGAAGGATTAATTTGTCTTTTATGTGATAAATTCTTTTTAGTCTATTGAAAGGATCTTCAAGGGCAACCCTTCTCACCAATCCATGAACTTCATAACCTTTGCCTAACAAAAATTCCGCAAGATATGAACCGTCCTGCCCTGTGATGCCTGTAATGAATGCTACCCTCTTTTTTTCTTTTTTAACTTCTCTGTCAAAACTGTCAAAAGCTTGTAAAACTCTTTCTTTGAGTTCTGTTACACCTGTTGAAAAATTTGATTCCTCCATTTTAGAACAGAAAAATCTTAATTTAAAAGTTTATATGTATTGTGAAATACAGTCTTGCTTTTCATAGATGGGTTTGGAATCTGCTAAATAAAGAGGAAAAGGCATTTCTTCCACATTCATCCTCCAAAATTTATTGGCGGCTCTATCCATTCCAACTCTCGTCCAAAATTCCATACTTTCTTTTTCTCTTAAATAATCTTCTGGAGATATTAATCTGAACGAGTGAACATTATTTGGATTTATCTCTCCTCTTCCTATTGTGGTGTAATATTGTGCTACATCATGCACAGGAATACCATCAAGGCCCATTTCTTTTGGGCCAGTACTCCAGAACATGTCTAGAGGGCGTTCAAAAGGTTCTGCATACTGTATATCTATTCCACTCTCATCTTTTACTAATCTGGCGAGAGATTCTCTCTGAGAAAATCCTATCTTTTGCCATCCTCCAAATGGCCATGACTTTCTTCGTGCAGGCTCTTGTTTTCTAATTGCAAGTAACATTCTATTCAGGTCAGGAAGATATGGAACTGTGTCATGGCACATTCTTGCAGAACACGTCCTAACAATTTTATATCTTTTTTCAGAAATGGGTAATCTTTTCCTTAACGCTCCAAAAATTTCATCATTGCTCATAAAATGTTTTTTATTTTTTGATTTTTAAGTATTATGATGCCCTATTCTATTCCTTTTTTTAAAAGGATTTCAACAAATTTTATAAACAACATTCATCCAAAATTTTAATGAAAGTTGCACTAATTTCCCCCAGTTTGGAGTCTGAAAAAGCATTGTCAAAGATATCTCTTTATCTTGTGAATGAAACCCGAAAAAAAGGCGTTGAAATAGACTTGATAAATTATACAGCCGGATCGGTAAAATCTTTTTTTAAAATAGTTCCTAAATTGAAAGAATATGATATAATTCACATGCAGCATGAGTATAATCTTCTCGGGCTTTATGGCTTGCCCTTCTTTCTCGTTCTGATGTGCCTTTTTATGTTAAACAAAAAATTGATAATTCATATGCATACAGTTCTTTCCAATAGGGTAACAATGGATAAGAGTATCCTCAAAAGTATTTTTAGAAAATTATTGTATTTCTTTCAAAATAGAATGATAAATGCTGTTTCAGATAAAGTTTTGGTTAACGAACAGTTTTATAAGGATATTCTCTTGAAGGAATACAAATTTAAAAAATCAAAAATAGACATCTTTCCTCAAGGAGTTATTCATGATGCCAAGATTATTTCCAAGTCAAAGGCAAAAAAAGAGTTAGGGCTTAAAGGGAATGTTTATCTGATGATTGGGAATCTTACGGAAGATGTTGGAGCAGACATAATAATAAATCAAGCAGATAAGATAGGCAAAACAATCCTTTTTGCAACCAACCCTAAAGGTGTTAATGTAAGGAGCAAGGAAAAAACAAAAAATTACATAAATCTTAACAAAGAGATTGTAAGAAAAAATAATTTTGAAAAATTTGTAAGATTTGATTTGAGAGAAATACCTGATAATTTGTGGTGGAAATATTTTTCAGCAGCAGATTTGATTCTTCAGGCTTATAGAGGGGGGATAAGAAGTGGGGTTTTTTCAGATGCCATGGCCTCAAAAACACCAGTCATTGCAAGCAATATATCTTTTTTCAGAGAAATGGCAAAAAAATATGGCTCATTAAAAATTGCGGAAAACGAAAATGATTACTCTAAAATAATCAAAGAAGCAATGAAAAAAGAGAATTACAAAAAGATGGTGAAAGAATGCAAGAAATATTTGAAAGATAATAAATGGTCTGTTATCGCCGAGAAATATAAAAAATTATATCTCTCTTTAATTGACATTAAGATTAATAATCAATAATTCTCTTATCATTGATTTTTTCTCTTTTTATAAATTTGAAGATTTCTTCTAACACTTTAATCCTAAATCTTGGTTCAAACATACCATGAATGTAAAATGATGCAATGTTACTTTGTGTTATTTCCTTTTTAATTATCTCTATGATTTCTTCATCTTTCTTCCCTAAAGAAACTAAATACTCAATTATGGGTGTTTTATCCTTTCCAAGAATTGTTACAGGAATATTTTTTATTTTTCCAAACATTTTAGGTTTATTTCCTTGAAAATCGCTGATAAACATTATGTTGCTTGCATTTAAAGCATCAATAACTTTTTTGTTTATATTGAAACCTGGAGATGCAAAACTCGTTGGTTTTTTGCCAAAAATTAATTCATATTTTTTAATTGATTTATTAATTGTTTTTTCAACATCAATTTTTTCCAACCCTCTTGTCCATTCCCTATGTTTCCATCCGTGAATTCCAAGTTCATGCCCTTCTTCGAGAATTTTTTTCAGGATTTTTGTATTTTCCTTGACAAAATCTTTAGGAAAAAGCACCATTCTTAACTTATCTTTTAAAGTCCATAACCTTATCCTTCTCTTACCAGAAGTCTTTAATTTATCTCTATAAGAAAGTATTTCCAGAATGTTTGATTCCCCCCCCATTGACAAATAAAAAGACGCTTTGATATCATATTTTTTTAGCAAATCAAGGAGCCTTGGCACACCTTTTTTTATTCCTTTATCAGATTCTAAATCAACTCTAAGAGTAAATGATTTCATATTAAAGTGCAATTTGGGAAGCTATTTTAGGACCCATGATTTTAATTAAAGGAGAAGGAAGTTTTCTCCAAATTTTTGTAAGAGATTCTCTTTCTTTTTTTGCGCTTTCCAAGTTGTCTTTTTTGCTAAATTCATAATAAAAATAATATCTGTCATATATTTCTCCTCCCCACTTTTTCTTGAACTTAAATATTCCTGCATCATGTGTTCCTTCTTCAGAATTTGCATTGCATTGCCCAAAATCAAAATATTTTATTCTTTTCTTTGCACACCATTTTATTAGTTCCCAATGGATTAAATCATTTGGCTGATAAATGAGAAAATCTTTTTCTGAAACATTGTATGCGGCATATGCGTAATCTTTTGAATAAAGAATTATGAGGGAACCAATTAATTTTCCTTCCTTATAGCAATTTAACCCTTTGAATTTTCCTTTCATTAGGTCCATAAGATTTCTGAAGAAATCATGGCTATGTTGAGGAGTTCCAAAATCTTTCATGTTTTTGAAATAAAGTTTGTAAAAAGATTTTAATTCTTCATTTGTATTTATTTCTCTTAATTCCAAACCTGATTTTTGTGCTTTTTTCACCCCTTTTCTTGTTATTCTGCTAAAATCATTCCACATTTCCTCTTCATTTTTGATTTTCAAAATACACTGGTTTTTTTTATATTCTTTTTTAAACCCATTTTGAATGATGGATTTTTCTATTTCTTGATAGTCATCCATAAAATTATTTAGCCTTATCTCTACTTTTGAGATGCCTTTAGTTTCCTTTAATTTCTTAGACACTTCCTTGAGAAAATTTTTATCAATCTTTCCAACATATCCTCCAAAATCAGTAAATGGAAGAGAAATTAACCTATTTCCAAATATTTTGCTTTTAACAAGAAAGAATGGAAAAATCGCGCTTATTCCTTCTTTGTTTTTATTTAAATAATAAACAGGGATGCAGTTCCCATAGGACTTGGAAATTGAATTTTTCCATTGCATCGAAAACTGAGAAGATGTGTTTTCACAGTTTTTTTCAAAATTTTCCAATAATCGCTCATCGTTTTCATTTAATAATTCCATAATTTAATTTCTCAGGGCTTCTTCATAAATTTTTCTTAGCTGTTTGTTTCTTCTGGTTATGCTGAATTTTCCATTTTCATCCTCAATCATCTTCCTGCTTTCCCTCCCCATTTTTTCCCTTAGCTTTTTATTTTCAATTAAAATAGATAATTTTTCAACAAGTTGTTTTATTACTTCTGGATGGGGCCTTTCCCAATCTCTGTTTATTTTTTTTATCTGAAGCCTTAGGTTTTTGTCAAAATAATTCTCCCATGAACACTCACTTTTAATTAAAAAACCATTTTTTCCATTTTCAATTAATTCTGGAACTGTAAAACTCGTTGTTCCGACTATAGGCAATCCTGCAGACATTGCTTCAAGGAATACTACACCATAATTATCGCTGTTAGTGGGTAATACAAATATATCTGAACTTAAATACATCTTGTCAAATAATTCTTCCCTTGAAAAATGACCTTTTATTATCTTTAATCCTTTAAGTTTTTCTGCTATTGGCAAATATTTTTCAGGAATGTCTCCCTTAAATTTTAATTCAAGATTATCATACTTTTTTGTAAGGATTTCATAAGCTTTTATTAAATCAATGCCTCCTTTGCCGTAAAATTCCTTTCCTATGTATGAAAGAACAATTTTTTTGTCTTTTCTATTCACTTTCTTTTTTTTACAGGGCCTCATTGCCAAGTAAAGGACTTCTATTTTATCTTTGAAATTACTGCAGTCTATGGTTTTCAACAAGTCATTTTTGGCAGCCTCGCTTTGAGGTAGAATTTTTTTGCAATTTTTGGAGTTTAATGAGCTTGTTATTATTCTTTTTACAAGGGGATTTTTTAAGGAGTTGTAATTGAAAGATGTAAAAACCCCTCCTGTTTCGCAATCAACTATCCATGGTTTTTTCTGTTTTATTTGTAAAATTCCCCTTGTTGAATGAACTAACTCAGCATTTGTTTTAGTGTGAATCATCCTCGGAATAGGGAGAAAGAACATGAGCAGTCCATGAAGAGCTATTTTTTTTTCTGTGAACCATCCATGGTAAGATGTTTTAATTCTGTTAACTTCATACTTCACTTTTTCAGGAGGAAAATCAAGAATCTCATCAAATTGAGGATGGGGGCTTGCCAAAATATGAACATTTATTTCTTTTTTCATTTTAGCTTATTATCTCTGTAAAATAATATCTTTTTTAAAGATTATCAAACTCAATTCCATCTTTCAAGGAAAATATATTTAACCTTCCTTCCTTCATTGACATATTTTAAACATTCTTTAGGAGTTAAATTTTTTTTTATGTATGTCACATTTTTTATTAACCCTGTTTTTTTTAGAATGTTATGGTAAGGATATAATCTTATAGGAAGATCTTCTATAAGAAACTTTACTTTAAATTTTTCTTTCTCAAAATAATCCATCAACTCCTTTACTTTTTTATCTCCCAAAAGGGCTGTATGGAACTCTAAAGATATTTTTGTAATGTTCTTTGGAATTTTTTTGTATAATATCTCATACTCGTACCCTTCAACGTCAAGTCTTAAAAGATTGGATTTGTACTTTTTTACCAAATCATTCAATTCATAACTTTTAACCTCATATGTATTATCATTTTTTTCATTGACAATCTTTGAAAGGTTGAGCTTCTTATCTACTTCTATAAGCAGTTTTCCATTTTTTCCTACAGCAGCATTTATGACATTTGTTTTTTCAGCCAGATTGTTATCTGAAATATTTCTGTTTAATATGGGTATGGCTTGTTTTAAAGGTTCTACACAAATTATTTTTTTGGCTCTTTCGCTTAGTATTGTGAAAAAACCTATGTTTGCCCCGATATCTAAGACAATATCGGAAGAATCTACAAATTTGTAATAATACTCTAAATTCAAGGGTTCTCTAAAACCAAAAACTCTTAACTGGGAAGACAATCCTTCATCATTACTTGAAAGATTGAATTTGAATTTCTTGTTTATTCCTATATTCTTAAAATTTAAGTTTATGCTTTTATCTCTATTTTTTTTCATTAAAGTTAAAAGGTTAAAAGGTATCCACGAAATTTTTTCGATGATGTTTTTCATTTTAATATTTCTATTATTTTTTTGCTTACCCCTTCTTCACCATAAGGGTTTTTAAATTTTTTAATTTTTAATTTATTATTTTCAATCAAATTTATTATCCTTGCAGAATAATCTGCATTTAATTTTGTTAGAAAGTTTATTCCTGTTTCAATGCCTTCCTGCCTTTCGGTTCTATTTCTAAGAATAACACAAGGTTTGTTGAATATCAAGCTTTCTTCTTGTATGGAACCTCCGTCTGTAACAAGGTACTTACAGTTTGCTATTAAAAAAATAAAACTAGGGTAATCTGTTAAAGGCATAATTGTTATTTTTGGATTTTTCTTTATATATTCTAATAATCTATATTCTTTAAGAAAATGTTTTGTATTATCATGCAAGGGCCAAAAGGACTCAATTTCTATACTATTTATAATTTTGACAATTTTTTTCATTCTTTCCCTATTTCTCAGGTTTTCATGCCTGTGAATATTTATTAGTGCATACTCTTTGCCGTGCTTTTTACCTTCTTTTTTTGCCTTTTCATATACCATTATGGCAGAATCAATTATTGTATTGCCCACGTTTATTACTTTCTTTCCACTATATTTTTTTAAATTTCTTTCAGTACGTTTTGAAACTGCTAATAAAATATCTGAAAATTTATCACAGATTATTCTGGATATTTCTTCAGGAAAGGGTTCAATCAGTGAGCCACTTCTTAATCCTGCTTCCAGATGGACATTTTTCCATCTCTTGCCCATATTTAACAATCTGCTTGATGCTATTGAAGATAATGCTGTACTCATTGTATCTCCATGATAAATTACATACTTAGGGTGTACTTTTCTTATCACTTTCCTTATTTTGAATATCATTTGAAAAGACCAAAGTAATGAATTTTTACTAATCTTGGACCAAAATTTGGTGCTAATCTCTGGCGCGGAGCTAAGGACAAAATCTGGTTTTTTTATTCCGAATTTTTCACAAGCGTCTTTTAGCGAATGCTGTCCTGTATGGACAAACCAATAATTTCTCTTTTGCTTTTGAAGTTCAATCATCAACGGAGCGCATTTTATCAACTCTGCTTTTGTACCTATAACAATCAAAATTTTCCTAGGAAATTTTTCCATAATTTATCCTGAAAGAATAAGATTTTAAAGATTATGGAACTCAATTACTAACCTTTAAATTATCAAGTTCCGCATATTCTCCACTGGTTTTTCGGAACTCTTCTTTTGAAAGTATGTTTGAAGGATATTCCACTTTCCAAATATTTAACGGGCCTCTAAACCCATTAAAGAAGACAAAATTTTTTATGTTTGCGCCTTGCGCATTTATTGTAGCAACTAAAGGATCTGGCTCAGAATGCGCAATTTTGACAGTAGGGTATCTTCCAAACGCATTGTCAAGGAGATAAAGTTGGGCAAAAAGACTTTTTGAAACTTTTGGAGACAAGTAAATAATCGTTCCGAGACTGTCTATTTGAATTTGATTATTGTTTTGGGAAACCAATGACACTATTTGAATTACTGAATCCAAACCATTTTCAAAATCATAGAGTTCTCCATTATAGTAAACATATCTCATAGGAATGCTTATTTGTTTATTGTTGTATATATATACCCCTATAGGTTGTGAAAATGTAATCTGGTTATTTTTCTCAACATATTTCAGAATTGCTCCTCCAAAAACTGCATTTCCCTGAGGCAAGAAAATAGAATTTTCACCTTCTCCATAAATTATATCTTCATCAATGTAAGATCCTCCTGCATAAAGTTTTGTTGTTTCATTACCTGTTTCTCTTGTTTGGGAAGGGTCTGAAGCAATTATGGGAATTGAAGCAAATCTGTCTATTCCTGTACCATCACTTCCTATTCTGCTATAAGCCCCATATTTTCCAAAGTCAGTAGGGTCTATCAGAAGATATGAAATATTATTTGATTTCATAAAACTCAATGCAACTTCAGGAAATGTTTCAGTAAGGAGATATCTTCCTATCATGTGGTCCCTGAACTCTCCCTGAAAATGCCCTCCATCTGCAATTGTAGGTCTTTCACCAAGATATTGAACCCAATAACCATAATCCCACCAATGGGCAAAAATTGAATCCTGAGGGGTATTTTCTCTTGTCCATGACATTGCATTTTGCCATTGATAATTTACACTGGGACCTGTGCTCTTTGCTTGTGCAATAGATACTTGTGAGAAATTTTTTGCATTAAGAATCATCCCTCCTATTGAAAAGAGAAGCAATAGTACTATTATTAATTTTATAAAATCATCTTTGGAAACTTTCCAATATCCAAACAGTTCTTTAATTGAGAAACATGCCATAAACACAATCAAAGGACTTATCATAAAAAAGAGTCTAACCGCTCCTCTTCCGGCAACAATCATTATAAGTATCCACGAAGCTATGATTATGTTTTCTGGCTTAATTTCAAATTTGTCTTTAAGGTAAATCCATACTGAAATTCCAAGGAACAAAAGTAATCCTCCGAAATAGACTGTCTTGCTTAGAAAACCTGTACCATTGAATAATGAGGTAGGAGAAATCCTGCTAAATAAAATTCCGAATATCATCAAAATCCATGCAAAAGAGAAAAGTATTTTATTTCTTTTCGCCCCAATACCTTTTGAAATTTCTATCCCAAACAATGCTGTACCAAGACAAAAAATCCAAAAGAATATTTTACCCATTCCTGAAAACCAATCATTCAAAAAAGGCTGCGCATTTTCAGCAACCGTCAGCCCTGTTCTTGTAGCACCAAAAGGATGGATGAACCTATCAACTACGCCTGTGATGTAAGGAATAAGGTTACCTGAAATTAACAATACAATTGATCCTAAGAGGAATACTATGAGCGCACTATAAAACACTCTATATTTGTGATAACTTTCATTTTTCATTAATTTTATTTTTTCACCATAATTCATGACAAAAAAATCCACTATGATTAGTGCAAGAGTGAAAACGTTTACAATATTATTAGTTCCAAGAAAAATACTTCCTACCGCTCCCTTGAAGGAATATCCATAAAAAAGAGAAAATATAACTGTGGAAACATTCCATGCAACATATAACATAATAAGATTCAGTGCATAACCTTTACTTTTATTTTTGTAATCTTTTAGATTGATTATCCAGAAAATAAGGATGCTTAATGGAATTATTACAAATAAAAATTTTGTGCCTCCGCTCCAGCTCGCAATGGCGAGAACACTTAGAAATCCAAGTCCTATACCAAGAGATATATTTTTAATCATATAATTTTTACCAAATTTTTCTTTGTGAAGATTCTTCAGACAAAACACAAAAAAAGTAAGGGTAAGAAAAAACATAAACATACCTATGGCCTCATGATCTGAAAATCCTGCAACACTCCTTTGGATATAAAGAGGGAATATTGTCAAAAATGAAGAAGATAGCAAAGCAGTAAATTTAGAGCCTGTAAGTATGAAGATTAAAAAGAAAAATGCAACAAATCCAAGAACAAAAAATATTACAGGATAAATTACATCTATGTATCCCAAACTATAATTTCCGAATACATTTGCTATTTTATACATTCCTACTAAAACCCAAGGAAGAATTTCATGACTAAATCCTGTACCTCCTTCAATAATTCTAAACGAATCAATATCTGGCTTTTCTCCATTGCTAAGAATAGTTTCTGCAATTCTTAGGAAATAGAAAGGGTCAAGTGCAGAAGGTATATTTTCTCCTGTTGTATGGTCAACAAGCAAAGGAACATTTTGAACCCTCATCCAAGCACCGAAGATTATTACCACAAGCAAAAGAATTCCTGTTATTGCAATCTGAACTTTTCGTTTTTTCAGAAAATCTGAAATTTTCTCAAAATTAAATGAAATCTCATCACCCATTTTAAATTAAGAATAAATGGCATTTTAAAACTATTCCCTTTATTAAAGTACAAAAAAGAAACCTGCAACGATTATTGCTATTTGAAACAAATTTATCAGGTAAACTACTTCTTTTTCGTAGGCTTTTTTGCTTGGCTTGATTTTCTTTAAAATATAAATTCCAAGATGAGTAAGCCCATAAATTTTATCATAAGGCATGTCAAGACTACCATCTTTGTTAGGTTTCCCAAAGGATTGCTTATTAAGTTTCCCCCTTGTTTTCAATCCGAATTCAATTATGTAAGGAATAAAAACAAAAACTGCAATTTTCTCGAAGTTGCCAAGTATAGACATTATTGCAATAAGCGCCCCGACACTCCATGTCAAAGAATCTCCTGGAAAAACTTGCGAGGGAAATTTATTAAATATGTAAAAAGCGGCTAACGAGAAAACCATAATCAATCCTACAACCGAAATCCACGGAGAACCTGTAATGTATGCAACATAAGAAAGAAAGGACAAAACAAGAATTCCCTGACTTGTTTCAAGCCCATTCATTCCTGCGAGAAAGTTATATGTTGTTGCCGCACCCACGATGCCTATGGGAACCATTACGAGAGGATAGAATAATCCAAAATTCACCACACCAAGAACAGGGAGGTTTATTGTTGATGTTCCTGCATTTATCACTACCAAAGGAATTGATGCAAAGAATGCCAGAATAAGCCTCCATTTTTTTGCCATTCCCCCACTATTCCAATCCCATAAATCATCAATCACTCCAACTATTGAGATGATGAGTACAACCGTAAGCAACGCAAAAATGCTTAGCACTTCTCCATCATATGCTTTTACAAAAAATGTTTTGAACCCTATGTATGATAAAACACCAAGAACAAAAGAAAGCACAACCACAATACCTCCTGATGCTACAACGTTTTTTGGAGAATTATATTTGTTCATATCTCTCCAAAGAAATTTGCGAACTTTTGATTTTTTAATCCAGATTTGTATTAAGAAAAATGTCATAAAAAAACTCACCAAAAACGAAAATAAAATCCAAGGATTCATCAATTAATTTACCTTTCTGCACTTTTAAAATTTATGAAACTTATCCAAAAAGAAAAGGCGTCAAATAAACTTCTACCGCTCCTGCCAACACAAGAAGGATTATTGCTATGAAAAGAAGAATCATTGCATTTTCAAAAAGCCTTAAGAACATTTTGTTCATAACACCATTCTTTATCACACCTATTCCAAGCATGCCACCTGCAAGGGCTGTCACAAAATAAGCTGCGATTTCAGGGGCACCATGAATCATGTATCTCGCCACTCCAAGAGGAATGTTATTTATGCTCTGTTCTCCGAACACACCTATTGCTGCGGCAATCACCGAGGCATTCCATGCAAGAATAAATATTGCTCCAGCCCCAAAAATAAGGGAGAATAAAAGTGTGAAAATCATTACATTAAGATTGTTGCTAATTATGGATAAAAATCTTATCCCTTTTGTTGCTTCACCAGTTATACTTCCTGAATTATCCTGAGAATTTTTAAGAACGCAATTCTCAATGTTTCCAGGGTTGTTTATTGTGCAATATGTTTCTATTTGGGCATTGAATAAATTTGAGTCCTGAAGGAAGATGTACCAAAAAGAGAAAGCAACCAAAAAACCAAGGAAAAGCCACATAAAAGCATAAATTGCGTTCTTATGAACTTTCCACACACTAAATATTCCTTCAATTTGCTCATCAGCCTGTTCTTCTGTTTTGATAAGGAAGTACATAAAAGGCAGAGAGAACATAACGGCAAAGGTAACAACAAGAATTCCTGCAGACTGATAAAAAACCCCATTTAAAAAGAAAAGTTTTACAAGAATCACTGAAAGTGAAGCATATATTAATCCTACGAAAAACATTTTTACAGGCCCTCTGTCTGTTCTCTTTGGGTTTATGATTGACTCTAGCATTCCATTACCAAAAAAAGAGATTTTTTAAATCTTCAGTATTTTAAGTGCATAATGAATGGCAAAAAAAAGAGCACGGAAAAAATTATGAATGATATAAAAAATATCAAAATTCAGGGAGCCAAGAATATTGCAAAGGCTGCTGCAAAAGTCTATTCTTCTTCCCCTAGTAAATTTATGAAAAGGAAACTCTTGAGCTTAAGACCAACAGAACCTATGATGGAAAACATGCTGGATATGCTTGAAAATGGAAAGTCTTACAGAGAAATAATCAATGAATTAAAAATTTCACAGACAAAAATAAATAATTATGTTTTGAAGTTAATAAAAAATAAAGATGTTGTTTTTACTCATTGCCATTCAACAAGTGTTGTGAATGCATTGATTTATGCAAAAAACAAAGGCAAAAAATTTGAGGTTTATAATACTGAGACAAGGCCTTTGTATCAGGGAAGAAAAACTTTTAAAGAACTTAGAAAGGCGGGAATTAAAGTTACTCTTTTTGTAGATTCTGCTATGGGTGTTGCCCTTTCAAAAAGAGGTGGAACAAGAAAAACAGACAAAGTTTTTTTAGGAGCGGATGCTATAACAGATAAAGGAGTTGTAAATAAAATAGGGAGTGGAGTTGTTGCACAGATTGCACGAGAGGAAAAAATTCCTTTTTATATAGTTGCAGACAGCTGGAAATTTACAAAATCCAAAGTTCCTATTGAAAACAGAAAATTAAATGAAGTATGGGACAAAGCTCCAAAAAACATAAGGATAAAAAATCCCGCGTTTGAGTTTGTTCCTAAGAAGTATATAACCAAGATAATTTCTGAATTAGGAATTATGAATTATGATGTTTTTTTGAGGAAAGTAAGAAAAAGTTAACCACATTTTACATCTCTTACCCTTTTTGTTAACACTAAAAATATGTCTATAATCTACCAAACAATAATGCATCTTAAGGTAATAAGTTTAAGAAATCCTACAAACCTTTAACCTAAATAAAATCTATCTGCCTCTAACCATCCAAAAATAGACAAGATTAATGCACCAACCCAACTTCTTTTTATTGCAGCCATATGTTGGTTAGACATTTTATAATAAGTAATTTTATGTCTTTAAATATAATTTTTATTTCCTATTTTCGCTAAACCCCTCAATAATCTTTTGTGTTTCGTCGCTTATTAAATCAATATTATCTTCAAGTTCTTTCTTCACTTCTTCAAGCTTTTTTATTTGTCTTTTTATGAGTTCCTGAGTTTCAGAAATTGTTTTTTTGACAAATCTCTTGCCACCAACATCTACAATGAGTTCTTCAGATGTAAGTTTAGCCTCAATAAAAATTCCTCTTCCTACAGGAGCCTTTACTTCTTCGCCTTTTTTGCCTTTAAGACCATCCAGACTGAAAACTAACGAATTAAGATCGAGAATTTCTTTTTCAACTATCTTCAATTGTTCTTGTAACTTCCTAATCTCTCTCTCAAACATGCTAAGTTTGAACATTATCTCTTGCTGTTCTTCAGGATTTTTTTCCATGAAACCTTTACATAAAAAGTGCTTTTAAAGATTATTATATATAGAATTTGATAAAAATATATCTTCCTTGAGAAATCTTTTAGACAAAGTTAGTAGTTTATTCATCAAGTGTGGTTATGACTTAAAGGAAGGGTTGATAAAAACATGTTTCCTAATCACCAATGAGGCTATTTTAAAGGAAGGGTTAATCTTGAAATTTGTTTCCTATCAGTCTTGAGCAGTTGCTTAAAGGAAGGGTTGATAAGGGAAACCTTGGTTTCCTTTATTAGGCAACATCCAAAACTTTTCTCAAAATTATGCTTGAAGCTATTGATACTCCAATATACCACCAAAGCCATGTAGATGCGATTGCAGTCTCCATGAAAATTCCTCTTGCCCAGGTAAAAATAACTATTATTGGAAGAAATGTAATCAATAGTGGCTTGAAAGAATGTTTCATCATCTCCATTGAAATACTCATGATTTCCTTTTGGATTTCTTTTTGCTTGTCAAGATTTCCCTTGTGCTCTTTCATCTTTTCCTGATGTTTTTTTTGCATACCTTTAAGTTCTTTCATCCTCTCTTGATTTGTAAAGAATTTTGTTACAAGAGTCATTGCCAAGGTTATCAAGAAAGAAATTGAAATCACACCTACTTTTGGATTTGAAATTATTAAACCTATTATGTCCATTTTTTAAAAAGAGCAAGGTTGTTTTTAAAGTTTGTTTATTCAGAAGCTTACCCACCCACAAATTTTCGCATTAAAGGAGCCATGTCCATTTGGTGCTGCTGTGCTATGTTTTGGTAGAACTGGAACATTATCATTATTACAAGAAGAATTGCAGTTCCTGAAACCAATGCTCCGAGAAGATTTGTTATAGATGCAAGGAATCCTATTGCAAGCCCACCCATTACTGTAAGAGGCATTATATATCTGTCAAGTATGCTTTCTAAAACTCTTTCATCCTGTCTGAATCCTGCAATCTGTAATCCTGAGGCTGCGAATTTGTGTGCTTGTGTTTTTGAATCCATTCCGGAAGTTCTTACCCAGAATATTGCAAATAGCGTGGAGAAAAACATGAAGAATGCAATGTGAATTATTCCTTGAAGAAGATAGATTGGGAGGAATCCTCCGCGAATAAACAAGTCCAAAAGGTTTGTTGAGCCTATCCAAAATGCCAAGCCAGATATAGGTTGTCCTTGATTAAAATGTCCTAAAAATCCAAGATTAGATGCAAATCTTGATAATGCTCCGCATGTGTCAGGGCTTGCAATACATGAAGCCGCGGCGTTTTCAAACATCCCTCCAAATAATTGTATGTTTGCCACAAGAGCAGCAGTTAATATAACCGGAATAACAGAAGCGTAAAAAAATGAAAGGGGCCATTTTATGCTATATCCTCTAAGTCTTCCCATTGAAAGAGGAACTTCTACTTTCAGGGATTGCGCCCATATTACTAAGAGGAAAATTAAAACCGTTGAGACTATTGCTGCTAGCGCAGACCAAAATTCCAAAGGATATCTGTTTATTATAGATTGAAATAACACCAATATTTTTCCTGAACAAGGCACATTTGAAAAATTCACAAGACAGTTCTCTCCCTGTTGGTTTATGAACTGAAACGCGCTTGTGATTAATCTCCAGCTTACGCCGGCTCCAATGAAAAGGCTAACACCCGAGCCGAATCCCCATTTGCTTGTCAAACCATCCATGTAATAAATTGCAAGCCCTCCCAAAATAAGCTGCAAAATAACAATGTATGTAAATCCTGGCGCGGCTTGCAGTCCTTGCATGAAAACATAAATGCACGCTTCAAATATTATGAAGAAGAATATGAAAAGCTTCTGAACTCCTTGAAAAAATCTTTTTCCTTCATCTGTTGTCACGTCTATGCTCAAAATTCCCGAGCCCGTCAGCAACTGAAGAATAATAGATGCCATAACAATTGGTCCAACTCCGAGAGATATGATGCTTCCAAAATCAGTTCCGAGGATTATTGCAAGATATTCAAATCTGTCAAGTGCATTGTTGCTCAATCCAAAAAGAGGAATATTTGCAAGAATAAAAAAGGAGACAAGAACAATAAGCGTCCACTTTAGCTTTGTGTTGAATCCAAGTTTTTTTTCCTCAGGTTTTATGACTTCCGGAATAAAACTGAAAATTTTTCTCAAGTCCATCTTTTTAAGATTGGTTTTCTGATTTATTAATCTTCTTGATTACCTGAATTTCTCCGCCTTCTTTTTTCACTTTTTCCGTCGCAGATTTAGACGCGCTTTCTGCTTTTATGATGAATTTTCCTTTAAAGGAGTAATTTTTTGAACCACCAAGAATTTTGTAAGTTGTAAGATTTACTTCAAATCCTTCGGCTGTTTTTTTCGCAATTCCTTTTTTCAGGTATGTTTCAAGATTAGTTTCAATATCATTCAAATTGATTCTATCTCCTTTATCTTTACTTGTTCCTTTGCTCGTTATGCCCTGCTTTCCGAAATATTTATTTCCATAAAGTTTTGTTATGAGTGTCTTTTTGTGGTCAGCTCTTTTTCCGGTTCCTGCCATTCCAGTTCCTCCTTTGTTTCCGGAGCTTCTGTGCTGCTTTCTTGCTCCCCACCCATGTGTACCTTGATTCTTTCCGTGCATTCTTGAAGACTTCTTCCTTTTTTTTGTTTTCATTTTTTATTTTTATAGTTCATCTAAATTGAACTTCTCCATAAATTTAGATTTTTCCTCCGTTTCTTTTTCATCTTTGAAAGGAAATTTCTTCATTTCACCAAAAGTAATCCACTCTTCATCTTCATTTTCCCACGGGAATATTATAATTTTATCTGGATTAATGCCCAGTTCAACACATTTTTCCTTACTTAACTCTTCACAATCATTATTATACCTCCCATGAAAGCTCGCTTCAACATATCCATTAACTACATCTTTGTAATTGTAATCCATATTTGAAGCAGCATAAATTATTTTACAATCTGGAAACTGTTCCTTTAATCCTTTAGCAGCATATTTCGCAGATGTTCCGTAACGATGATTTCCTTCAACAAGTAAAAATGTTAATTTAGCATCTTTGTCAAATAATCCTTCATTCAATTTTTGAATTTCAACCAAATTTGCAACATTTTCTTTGTCTTTGAAAAAATATTTGTATTGCACAGGAACAATTCTCAGTATGTTTAATTTGTATGCTAGATAAGTTCCCGGAATGTTTCCTCCTCTTAACAAAGGCACAACAGCATCAATTTTTATGCTATTTTCTTTAACATAATCCACAACTTTTTTTGTTAAAATCTTTAATTCTTTTTCAAAGTATTCATCCCAACCTAATTTATAGATATCTGTTTTCTTTTTATCTGTCATCTTACAACATCCTCTCTAGCAATTCATTTATTTTCTCACCATGATTTCCAAGAACACCTTTTGGAAAATGAACTTTGCTCTTAATTCCTTTTCGCGGAGGATGAAGCCTGAAAAATGGCTTTAGATTAAGTTCCTTGTATGTTTTTCCTTTCTCCAATCCTTCAATTATCTCCTTTGGACTAGCCTTCTTTTTATTGTCAATAACTTGTCCGCGAGATTCAATGAGTTTTTCGAATGATTCATTGTTTATTTTACCGAAAGCCACAAAATTTCTTACTTTATTTACCATCCCCATAATTTCCTTTTTCTCTTCGACAATCGTGCAGGAATATTTTCTCATAATGTTCAACCTATTTAGGGTTTCATTCATTCTTTTGCTCAATCCCACTCGTCCGCGTATCCTTATTATACAAATCATTTTATTTTTCATTGTATGTTTGTTTTCTTCAGTGCATCAACACCCGCTTTAATTAAATTAAATGTAGTTCTCTTTTTACCGAATGTCTTGCTATAAACATCCTTTATTCCTGCAAGCTTAAGCAATTTTCTGAGTTCTTTTGCAACCACCAAGCCGGTTCCTTGTGGAGCGGGTGTAAGAATTACCTTGACACTTCCTGATTTTCCGATTGTCTTTAGAGGGATTGTATGCAATTCTGAACACGCACAGTCAAACCCTGCACATGCTCTTTCAACTCTGAATATGTTAAGTTTTGCTTTTCTTACTGCCTTTTCCCTGGCAGGCAAAGTTTCCTTTGACTTTCCAACACCAATTCCTACATGCCCATTTTCATCACCTATGATTGCAAGAGTGGAAAATTTTGGGATATTGCCCTCTTTTGTCTTTCTTTGTGTTTGTCTCCAGATTCTTCTTTTACCTCCTCCAAATTTTCCTTTTGACTGTCCTATGTTTACTAAATCGGATTTAACTTCCATTAGTGAATCCACTATCTCACTTTCAAGAATTTTTCTTTTTTTATCAAGAATATCATCAATATTTTTGATTTTTCCATCTTTAAAATCTCTTCCAAGCTTTGTTTTTGGAGTCCACCCCACAACACCTACCTTTACTTCTTTTTTCTCTGCTTTTGGTTTTTTCATTTCTTCTTCTATCTCTTCTTCGAGGATATCCTCTGCTTCTTCCTCTTGCTCTTCCTGTTGTGTTTTTCTTTTAGGCATTTTTTTCTATTTTTTCTTTTATTTCAATGAATATCTTTGAAAAATCTTTTTTCAAATGATTGCCTTCAATTCTTTCTTGAGACGGAAAAGTGTCTTTCTTTTGTTTTATGTTAATTCCTGCATCAATAAATCCTTTTAAGAATGCAAAAACTTTTGATTTATGAATTATTTTTGCCATACCAAAATCCACAATTGGAGTTGCCTTCTTTTCTTTCAATATTTTCTTGCCCATTAAAAAACCTGTAAGATAGCTTGCAGGCAATGTTTTCAGACTTCCCATGAACTCCTTAGGCCATCCATAATTCAGAAGAGTTTTTGAGTTAACACCAATCTCAACTTTATCTCTTGTTTCATTATTTGTGATATATTGCACAATCAAGTACTTGTTAGTTTTTCGGAATACAAGTCTGGGAGATTCTCCTTTTAGAAGATTCATTCTTTTTTTGTAATCTGTCTTGTTTTCTCTTCTTCTTTTCTTTGGTAATCTCATTTTCCTTTTCCTGAAGATATTAAGTGTGTTTTCAGGTTATTTTTACTTCTAAATATGCTATTCCTTATTTTTTTCCTTATTTTCTTTGCCTCTTCAAGAGTAATGTTTCCTTCTTTCTTCATATTTGAAATATATTTTCTTAATTTTCTTGTCATGATTACATATTCTTTTTTCCTTGAGTTTACCTTTCGCCTTATCTTTCCAACTCCTCTTTTGCTTTTTTTACTATTCTTTTTTCTTCCTTTAACTTCTTTTATAAGGATTGCCCCGTCTTTTTTCAAGTCTCTCATGTCTTGTTTAGTAATCGCTTCTTTTATCTCGCTTTTTCTTGAGTCTATGAATACAATTCTTTTTTCTCCTACACTGAAAGTCCTTGCAGCCAGGCTCTTCTTTTTTGCCAAATTCATTTTTTACCCTCCTTTGGGTTTGTTTTCTTGAGGAATTTTTTTATGTTCAGGTTTTTTACTACTATCTTATTTTCTAATGCCATTTTTGCAATTTCAATCTTTTTTCTTTTTCCAATGCTTTTTAAAGAGACAACCTTGTCTTTCCCTGCTTTTTTCAAATCTTTTACATTGCTAACAAATAAAATTCTCTTTAGTTCTTTATTTTCTTCTTTTCTATATCCTATTCCTACGACTGCGGGTTTTCCCTTCCTCTTCTCTCTCATTTTGTTATCTCTTCCTTTAGGTTTTTGCCATTTCTGCTTATTCTTTCTGTTTTTCCCTAATCTTGAATACATTTTTGAATCTCTTCTTAAAAATTTCATATTGATTTACCTGCCTTGTTTGTTATGAATATGCCATCCTGGAATATTCTCCTGTCCCTTGACCTTATCCATGTTGCCTTTTCAAGATTTGCTGCTGTTTGCCCAGCACTTTCCTTGTTTGGTGAGGTGATAGTGATTGTATCTCTTTCAACTTTTACATCTGCGCCAGGAACTATTTTTGTTTTTCTTGGAACTTTTTCTCCAAGAAAATTTTTTATTATGATTTCACTTCCTTCAACTTCGACAGTGATTGGAAAATGGCTTGAGCACACTTTGAGATTATATTTGAATTCCTCTCTGACACCTTTTATCATGTTTTTTATGTGCGCTGCAATGGTATTAATTACTTTTTTCTCATTTTTTGTCGCTTTTTTGTCGCCGATTATTATTTTGTTTTTCTTTCTTTCAATGGTAATATTGTGTATGTCAAACTTTTTTTCAATTTCCTTTCCATTTTCTTTTAACTTTATCAAATTTCCTTTTACTTCTACTTCCATGCCTTCAGGAACTTCAATTTCTTGAAAAATTTCTTTTCTCATTTTAATAAAAATAAGCAACTAAGCTTCCCCCTGTACTTTTTTCCATAGCTTCTTCATGAGTCATCAATCCTTGGTTTGTCGAAACGATAATTATTCCTATGTTTCTGGAAGGGAGGTATCTTCTTCTGTACTTTTCAATTTGCTCCTTTTTTACACTGAATCTTGGTTTTATCGCCTTGCAGTCAATGAAATCTCCAAGACTAATCTCAGCGCTGTTTTCTTTGCTATTTATTTTGTATTTCTTTATTGCATTTTTTTGTTTCATTATCTTTAAAATTTCGATTAGCAAATTCGAAATTCTCTTTATCTTTGCATTTTCCTTTCTTGCTTTTTTTGCATTCCTTATAATGTTAAGCGCGTCGGCTACAATATCTTGTGACATTTTAGTTGTATTTTTTGAATCCAATTTCTTCTGCAACTTCCCTGAAGCAGTGCCTGCACAGGTTCAGTCCGTATGACTTTATGTGGGCTCCGAATCTTCCGCATCTTTCGCATTTCCTTGCAGCAACACCAATCTTTCTTTCCTTTGGTTTGTTGTGTTTCAGAAAATTGTCAACTTTAACTTTCTTGCTTCTAAGTTGCTTCAGAATCTTTTTCCAGTCGCTTGCAGTCATATGAATTCATCCATTTTTAATTTATTTGAACTTTTTTGTTTTTTCATCTTATGTAAATTTAGTTTCAAACTTTTCTTCCATGAACTTTATTATTTCTTCCTTGGAGATTACTTGTCTTTTAAGACTAACTTTTCCTCTTTTCGCTTTCTTCAAACCTACTCTTCTGCCAGCCCTCTTGAAAACAACGGTAACATCAAGACCAATGACATCCAGATCTCTTTGATATTCCATTCCGGGAATTTCTATGTATTCTGCTATTCCAAATGAAAAATTATTCTGGCTTATTTGCTTTTTTCTTAATGTGTTATCAATAGCAGAAAGCATTCTCTTCAAAAAACTACTTATATCCTTTCTCAATGTAATTACTGCTCCAACTTCCAGCCCGGGCCTTACACCAAAATTAGGGATTCTTTTCTTTGATTTCATTTTTGCAGGTTCTTTTCCTGTTATGAGTTTTAGGAGCTTAGCACCTTTTACTAAAGAATCTCCTGTTCCTCCTACATTAAGGACAACCTTTTCAATTTTAATTTCTCTCATAGGATTTATTTTTTCTTTTTGTTCATTCATTTTATTCCACCACTATCATTTGTTTAATTAGAACATTTATTTCTTTATCACCTTGCATAATTTTTGCTATCCCTTCTTTCCTGTCTATGCTTTTTATTTTTCCTTTTACCCCTGTGTGTTTCCCGTCAAACACTACAATATTTGCTTTTTCTTGAAGAGGTATGCATTTTTCAACTCCTTCTTTTTTCAAATCAATCAGAACAGAATCATTCACTTTGCATTTTATGTCAGAGAGTAAGTTTCTGCCATCGCCAAGATTTATCTGCATTTTTTTACCTTTCATAAGTCTTTTGTTCATAATTTTTGAAATCTTCTTCCCTGCATCTTTCTCATTTATCTCATCAACTCCAATCTTTCCATTTTCCGAGACATTTACTGCATAGTACTTTTTGACGGAAGGCATAGAAATAACATCAAACAGCATTGCAGTGTGTTTTTCATCCCTTAGAAATTTTCCATTTATTAGTATTTTTTTAGAATTTATCAAAGCCTTAACTTCTCTTCTGTTTTGAGCTAGTTTTAACACATTTCTTATGATGAAAAGAACAGGAATCCCTTCATTATTGCTAAATCTTGGCTTTGCTAGGTAAGCTGTTCCTTTCCTTTCAATTGGCCATTTCTTAGGTGCTTTTTGTCTTTTTAAGTGCATTTTTGTTTTCCTTTTCTTTGTTTTTTAATTTGGCTGAACTTTCTTTTTCATTTTTCTTGCTTTCTTCTGTTTTTTCTCTTTTTTCTGCATTCTTAAGTCTTTTTTTGTCTTCTTCATTCAATTCAACAATTTGAAGATTTGATGGCCTCATTTTTATACTTGTCTTGGAACCATCTCTCTTTTGAACTTGAATTCCTTCTATGATAAGTTTTGAAAGTTTTACATTTACACTAGTAACTTTTCCTTGCTTCTTCTTGAATTTGCCTCTAAGAACCTTCACGATATCTCCTTTTCTTACCACAACATTTCTTTTGCCGTATTTTTTTCTCAAATCCTTTGCAAGATTCACACTTAGCAGTTTTTTCTTTATGTGTAAAGGAGAATTAAACAAATATTTTCTCTGCTTTCTAGGCTGCTTACTTGACTTCCAATTTTTGCTGAATTTTTGTTTCATTTTTTGTTTTTCCAATATTTTCCTACGATGAGTCTATACAATTTTCTGCATTTTTCTATATCTCTTTCAGGCAAGTATTTTTGTGCTAGTCTAAGCGCATCAAAATAGGTTTCAGAATTGAAAGTTTTTCCTTCTTGAAATTTTTCTTTTAATTCTCTAAGTTCTCGGGCTATAATAGTCATTAGTCCTTTTCTTATTCTTTCACTTTGCCTTGTCATTGTTGATTTTATCATTTTAATATACAAATTGCGCGATTTTCGCAACTTCTTTCCATCTTTCTAGGACTTCTCTCGCAACATGCCCTTTTATCTGTGTCCCCTTTGGATTTCCCTTGTCATCCTTGAGTATTGCTACTGCATTGTCTTCAAATGCAATTCTTTCTCCTGTGTTTCTCCTATATGGTTTTTTTTGTCTTATCACAATAGCATCGAAAACTTTCCCCTTCATATCAGGAATTCCTTTTCTTACGCTTACTTTTACCATGTCTGCAACTTTTGCACTCATTTGCCTTCCTTTTGTCCCTTTTCCTCTTTTTACAGAGACTAGTCTTACAACTCTTGCACCACTATTGTCTGCAGCAATCATTGTTGCTCCAAGGTTCAATCCTCTTGTTGCCCGCGCACTTATAGCTTTCATTTCCCATTTCCTCCTTCATCTTTGTCTTTGATTTTTTCCACAACTGCAAAATGGATTATCTTGCTAAGTGGCCTGCATTCTTGCACTTTTATCAAATCTCCGATGCGAATATTATCACTCATGCATCCAGGAAGGTGTGCATGAATCTTCGTTTTAGATTTTTTGTATCTTTCATATTTTTTTACATAAATCATTCTCTCAAACTCTATCAAAACTCTGCTCTCCATTTTTTTTGTCACAATTCCTTGGAATGTTCTTCCCCTTATGCTTAACCTTCCGTGAATGTGGCATTTTTTATCTGTACATTTCTGATTTTTTACAGCTACTGCTAAGACTTTTCCTTCTGGCTTTTCTTTCTTCATTTTTTTCTTTTCCATTTTTGTGTATGATTTTAGCGCTTATTAGCAAAGTCTGGTTTTACACCTTGTTTGCCTAAGCGTATGGCTAATCGCTTATGGAATCTTCATCGAATCCAAGTTTTGCCAATATTGGCTTTACTCTCTTTCGATGATCTCCCTGAAGCTCTACCATTTTATCTTTGTATGTTCCTCCGCAAGCAAGCTCATTTTTAAGAGCTTTTGCGATCTTTTTCATATCTATTTCTTTCTCGAAGCCGGAAACTATAGTAACTATTTTTCCGTACTTTTTCTTATCTGTTGTCACCTGTATTCTTTGTGCGCTTTTTACAATCTGCTCACATACACATGCCTGCATTGGCAGGCCACATTTTGGACATATTTCCATGTTATTTATTTTCAGTGAGTATTCGTGCTATGATTTTTTTAATTTCTTTTGCCTTGCCACTTTTCTTTGCATTACCTGCCTTAGATTTTACTATTTCAAATCTAAGTTCCTTGAGTTTCTTTTCTCTATCTTCCCTGCTCATCTTTCTTATTTCTTTTGCTTTCAGTGTTGCCATTTTATTGTTTTTTATTCCTTGTTTTTTTAACTTTCTTTTTAGGTTCTTCTTCCATATTCTTTTTTTCTTCATTTTTTCTTACTTTTTCTATGAACTCTTCATTGACGTCTATTCTATCACTGAGTTTTACATAAGGGGATAATATACTTACTCTTACACCTATTGTCCCAGGTCTTGTTTGGGCTTTTGCCAATGCTACATCAACAACTTTTGCAGTGTCACCAACTTTTTTTAGATACCCTTGTGAAAATCTCCAAGGTTTTGCCCTTGCTCCTGGAACTTTTCCATTTATTCTTATCTCAACTCCCAATGCTCCTGCATTCATTATTCTTTGAAGTGTTCTGTATGCAATGACTTTGAATTTGAGAGGACCCATATTCTCAAGGGAAAGTGCTATGTCATCAGCCATTGTTTGGGCATCAAATTCAGGTTCTCTTATTTCTTCTATTTCAATATGGGGATTTTCAAGTTTGAATCTTGTTTTAAGGTTTCTTGTCAATTCTTCTATCTTTTCTCCTCTTCTTCCAATAACAAGTCCTGGCTTGTTTGTAGATAAGATAACTTTTTCACCTATAGGGGTGTACTCTATTTTTACTCTGCTCATTTTTCCTTTCCCAAGATAATTCTTTATGAATTCTTTTACTGCGAACTCATCTTTTTTGAATTGGACTGTTTTTTTCTCTTCCATTTTATTTTTTCTCCTCCACTTTCTTTTTTTGAGCTTTTTCCTTTGCAACTATTTTTATATGTGTCTTTTTTCTTCTGATGCTTCCAAATCTTCCATATTGTCTTTGCCCGATGTTTGCCACAGCCTCCATAATGACTGGCTCTTCAATTCCATTCGCAACCGAATTTCCCGAAAGGTTTTTTAACAATTTGATAAAATATTCAGAAGCTCTTTTTGGAAATTTTCCGGACATTATTTTTCCCTTTCTGTGAGCGTACTCACCTTTCATTGGAACGGCCTTTTTTATTATGACCACTTTTTCCAAATCTTTTATTGCATCACTGATCTTTTTTCCTTTTATGAATTTGCAGATGGCTACGGCATATTTGGTTGAAACAGGAAGATTAACACCCAAAACCAACGCTCCAGATTTTTTTATTTTTGGCATTACTCCTTTCTTTTCTTCTTTTTTCTCTTCTGTCTTTTTCATTTCAACTTTATTTTCTGTTTTTTCGACTCCATTTTCTTTTTCACTGATTAATTCTTTGACAACTGGTGCTTCTTTTTTAGTACCATCTATCTTTTTTCTCTTAACCTTTGTTTTTTCTTTTTGTTCTGCCATATTTGAATTTCTCCTTCAATTTTGCGGGTTTAAATGTTTGAAAATTTTAGTTTCATTATTTTTATTTTTTGGATTTTGATTTAGTTCCCTTTGTTGCTCCTACGCCTGCTTTTCCGTGCTTTATTCTTGCCCTGGTAGGTGCGAATTCTCCTAATTTGTGTCCTATCATTTCTCCAACGACTTCAACAGGGACAAATTTTTTTCCGTCGTAAACACTAATTTTCATGCCAACCAATTTTGAAGTGATTAATATATCTCTAAGATGTGTTTTTACTGGTCTGTTTTTTTCAATTTTTTTTCTAACCTTTTCCGTGAATTTTTCGATTTCTTGCGACCTTCTAAGCACAAATCTTCTTTGCCTTGACTTTAGGTGCTTGGCAAATTCTCTAATATCCATTGCATTCAGTTCTTCAAGGGTTTTCCCCCTAAAAGTAAATTGTTTTTTCTTTGTTTCTTCTTCCATTTTTATTTCTTCTTCCTCCCTGTTCTTCTAGGCCTTATCAATCCTACTTTTGCTCCTGGTGGTGCATTTCTCTTTGCTATTTTACTCTTTGGATTCTTTCCACGACCGCTTCCGAAAGGATGATCTATTGCATTCATCTTCAGTGCGGATGTTCTGGGCCAAAGCTTGCTTTTAGCCTTTTTGATGTGAAATTGTTTTCCTGCCTTAAGTATAGGCTTTTCGAGTCTCCCTGCACCGGCAATCACACCCACTATTGCTCTGCAATGCTTGTTGAATTTTTTCTCTTTTTTAGAAGGCATTAACACAAATATTTCATCTCCAACTATTCTGCTGATTGTTGCAGAGCTTCCTGCCGTTTTTATGAAAATTCCCCCATCTCTTGGTTTGGATTCTATGCAGTAAATCTGCGTCTTTACAGGTATATTTCCAAGTTCCATTATGTCTCCTTCTTTTGCTTCCTTTGAACTGAAATTTATTTTTTGCCCTTCCATCATTTTTTCAAATGCAGGAATATAAAAAATTCCATTGCTGTATTTTATTTTTGCCAACGGAGCACTATGTCCACCAGAGTTTAGGAGTCTTATAACTTTCCCTTCTCCTTCAAGCTTTGGAGGATATTTTAATCTCTGCATGAAAGCTTTTCTCTTAACTCTGTAAGTGTGGCTTCCCTTTCCTCTTGCCTGTTGAATTATTCTTTTACCCATTATATTAATCCTAATTTCGTAGCCACATCGATGGCAGGAAATTCTTTTTTTAATTTGATATAAGCATATTTTTTCCCATTTTTAACAAGCACCTTCACATTACTTACTTTAACTTCAAATATTTCTTCAACTTCTTTTTTAATAATATCTCTTGTTTTTTCTCTTGGAACTTCGAATGTGAGGATATTTTCTCTTTCAATAAGCATAATTGCTTTTTCAGTTGTTAAGGGTTTCATTTTCCTTTAACCTCCAGATAATTCGGAACATCATGCCGTGAAAATTCTGGGAACAAATTTTTCCCGTGAAGTAGCCTGTAGTAGCATTCTCCTGTTAGTTTGCAATCTTCAAGAGCATTATGAGGATTTCCTCCATGAACTTTCCTGTCTACTCCAAGAATAATTCTGTTATCAGGGATTCCACAAAAACCAAGTGTGTTTGATAGATTCATATTTGATTCTTTGCCGTCAGTATCTTTTCCCTTTCTAATCATAAAATTACCTTCAATTTTTTTGTAGATTATTTGTGCAATTGAATGAAGATCAAAGGCACGGTGTTGTATCGTTTTTTTAATCCCATATTTTCCTGCCTTTATTTCTATGAATGCTAAATCGAACTGAGGATTTTGGCAAAGAAGATTTCTCATATCTCTTTTTTTCATCCAGTTGAAGAAATTTTGAACAAGATCTTTCTGTGACTGCTTTCCTTTGTCCCTCAACTCTTCTTCAGTCTTACCTATAACTTTCAATGCTTCTTTATCAATTATATCTTCGTCATCTATTCTTCCTTCTTCCATAAACACTTCGTCTATGTTATTAAGGTCAATTGCACCTATTTGCCATATTCCACAATTTACCCTATCTAAACCCGAAGTTTCAATATCCATAACAATTGGTTCTACATTCATTTTTTGTTTAGTTTCTTATTTAATTCACTGATAGCATTTTCAGTATAAATTGTCAGCCTACCTTGCCCTCCTTTTGCCAAATCTGTAACACTGAGACTGTTTACATTTTTTGTCTCAAACATTTTTCCTCTTAATTTTTCACTGTTTCCTGTTACAATGAGTACTCCTGCATTTTTTTTGTACTTCCTTCCTCTCATCTTCCCTTTTCCGCTTCTCACACATCTTTTTCTTAGAGCAATGTCAAGCAAGTTTTCATCAAGAATTTTTTTCAGGCTATTCATTATCTCTTTTGCCTTAAGTGAAAGGAATTTTTCTTCAACAACAAAAGGTAGGTTTTTCACTTCCTTGTTTTTAAGAGTTGAATATTTTCTTTTCAACTGCTTTTCATTTGCTGTTGCACTTATTGCAGACACGAGAGCAAGATTCATTTCCTTTTTGTTTATGTTTTTTTTGCTTAGCATTGAAAGAATCTTTGGAGGATGAGCTCTTCTCCCTCCTCTTGTGAAAGGGGCAGTTGCACCTATCCATATAAATTGAGAACCGCGCCTAGTCATTATCTTCCTTGGAACTCTTGAAATCCCTCTTTTATACTGACTTTTCCACACATTTCTTCTGTGATTAAGTTTTCCGCTAGCCGAATATTGCTGTCCTGCAAGAGGCATGGGTGAATAAGGTTGTTTGCTCTTTTTGGCTTCCAGAACCTTTGCAATTACTTCTTCCCTAACTTTTTCTGAGAAAAATTTGGGTAGTTGAATTTCCTTTAGTTTTTTCCCTTCGATAGATAACACATTTGTTTTCATTTTATCTTAACTCTAAAAGCTCATAGCTTTTCTTTGCTTGTTTTTTAGTTTCTCTTAAAGGTTGTGTGATTATGAGTTGTCTTTTTTCAGGACCCTGAACGCTTCCATGAACAATTACATAGTCTGTTTTTATATCTCCAAAGTTTTTAATACCTTTAATTTCTCTTTCTTTTGAACTTCCCATATCAATGACTTTGCTATTTAGTTTCACTCTCGTGAAAGTTCCCAATTGTCCTGCCTGTGGAGCCCTAAATGTTACGCGAGCAGGATGCCAAGGACCTAAAGAACCCGGGCGTCTTTGCCCTTTTTCAGACTTATGATCTTTCAAATGAATGCCAAATCTTTTAACAGGTCCTGCAAGACCTTTCCCTTTGGTTAGTCCTCTTAAGTCCACTAATTGTCCACTTGAAAAGAAATTTAAAACTGAAAGTTCCTTTCCCATATTTTCTTTTATGAATCTAATTTTTTCTTCCTTGTTCCCAGAAATACCAATTTCTACTATGTCTGGTGTTTTTTTTATGTTTGTTTTCTTAACCTGAGAATAAACTATAACTCTCAGATCATCATACTCTTCTTCTTTCACATCTTCAAAATCTTTCTTTTTTGCCCTTGGAATCTTTAACTTTCTTTTTAGTTCTTTATCAGGATTTTCTGCAAGAATCTCTTTCAAAACCTTTCCATTTTTATAGAATCTTACGGAAAAAATCTTCATTGAAGGGCATTCAAGAACTGTAACAGGTAATATGATGTTTTTGCCTTTTGTCATAGAATTAGAAGTGTTATCACGAACATGAACAGAAATCATTCCTGCCTTGTAGCAGATGAAACCTTTGAGTTTTTTTTCAGGAGATGTTTTTATAGCATCCCAGTTAACACTAGGTAAAAATTTCCTGACCCTTTTTCTCGGCCAGAATTGCAAGCTTCCTTTTCTTGGTGATTTTCTTGTAGGCATTTCTCAATATTGCGGATAACATTTTACTATTTCCCTGGATGTAAAAATGATGAAAACTGGCTTTAAAAGGTTTTTGAGAAGTAAAAATAGATAGTTTTGAATAATTTTTAAGTTTGAATTCTTTGAGTATAACATAGATATCTTAGAATCTTAAGATGTAATATTTCCAAGTGTTTATGATGAAAAAAAGTATTCTTTAATAGAAAAAGGCAACATGAATTTGAAAGATTAAAAGGGCAATTGAAGAAAAATTTATCTTTAAGATAGTTTAGAACTTCGCAAGAACCCTCGCCAGTTTAGTGGCGAGATGAATTGCGTAAAATAAAGTATTTATTTCTAAAAGTTTTTATTTTAAGAGTCGAGATACTCGACTCCATGAAAGTCTCAATTTAGC
>Ga0210057_1001102_pt1 | contig 42047 bp, 47 predicted proteins | sample CryGeyCG2114_010_2_FD_183968 | JGI IMG/M metagenome (GOLD analysis project Ga0210057, IMG submission 183968) | Groundwater microbial communities from aquifer - Crystal Geyser CG10_big_fil_rev_8/21/14_0.10 (SPAdes) (version 2) | ecosystem: Environmental > Aquatic > Deep subsurface > Groundwater ... | reverse complement strand
CAAAATACCAAAACATCGAGGCCAAACCGGCAAAACTGGGTCAATTCACAACCGATCTAACAGTGCTGGCTATTGGTTATAAAGATGTGACTCAAACCAAAACTACTCAAGTTTTGACCACTCTCAGAGCTTTAGCGGCTTTTGAAACCGAATAATTTTTCCACATTCTTCTGGGCTGGTGAGTGAAAGCGACCAACCTGATGTTTCTGAGGTAATTACAGTTTAATTATAATAAACTTGCGAACGTCATTATTTTTCGAAAAGCCAGAAAATTTACGAGAGTGGACCGAAGGGGAATCGAACCCCTGACCTTCCCGCTGCGAGCGGGACGCTCTACCAACTAAGCTATCGGCCCTCGCCAGGCTTTTTTTGTCCTTTTGATTTAAGTTTCTGCCACCGATTATACAATTTGCCACTGGTTAGTGATCCAATTTTCTCCCCCTTTTTCGACACTGGGTATTTAAGTGCATTCTTTTGCATTTTTCGGTTAAAGGCCTCTGCCAGGTCAACATCAAGCTCTGCCCCCATCAGGACCAACCAAAATAAAACATCCGCCATTTCATCGGCAATATGTTCTTTAAATTCTAACTGATACTGCCTAAGTTCATCATTTTCCAAATACTGGAAGTGCTCCGCCAACTCTCCTGCCTCAACCAACAAACCCAATATTAAATCCTTGGCTCCATGAAACTGAGCCCAATCTCGGTCATTTCTAAACTTCAACACTTGGGTTTTCATTTGTTTGAGTGAAGACATAAGTGTATTTTATACTACATTGGCTATCAGCAAATTGCCTCAAGATGATACACTATACATGTCATGAGTAAACAAATACAGCAGACACTCAAAGGATTTCGTGATTTTTTGCCAGACCAAAAGCGCAAGCGGGATTTTATTGTCCAAAAAATGGTGGAAGTTTTTGAGAGATTTGGCTTCGAACCGCTGGAGACTCCAACTTTAGAGTATGCCTCCCTGCTGACGGGTAAATATGGCAGTGAGGCCGATAAACTCCTTTATACATTTGAGGATCGGGGTAAACGCCAAATAGGTTTGCGCTATGATCAAACCGTACCAACAGCCAGAGTACTGGCTCAATATCAAAACCAGCTACCAAAGTTTTTTCGCAGATATCAAATTCAAAATGTCTTTAGAGCCGATAAACCTCAAAAGGGTCGCTACCGTGAGTTTATCCAATCAGATTTAGATATTTTCGGCTCCGCTTCTTCTCTGGCAGACGCCGAAGTTATTGCTTGTACTTACTTTACCCTCAAAAATATTGGCTTTAATCAGACAAAAATATTGATCAACGATCGGCAAATTCTGCTCAAAGCCCTAGAACCCTTTGCCACTGATGCAGTTGATGTTATGTCAATCATCCAAAGTATTGATAAGCTAGACAAACAAACCTCTAACCAAGTCCTTCAAGAACTAGTGGCCAAAGGCTTAACTCAAAGCAATGCCCAACTAGCTTTACAAAGCATTGAAATTGCCCAAATGACAGCTTCTTTACAACAAATCCAGTTTCAAGCTCAAAATTTAGGCGTTCCTCCAGAAGATATGGTCTTCTCTCCCACTCTAGCCAGAGGACTCGATTACTATACGGGTATGATTTTTGAGGTGCAAATTCCAGGGTACTCTGCCGGATCATGTGCGGGAGGTGGTAGATATGACAAATTAATTAAAGCCCTGGGTGGACCGGACATTCCGGCCGTCGGGGTAGCATTTGGTTTTGACCGCGTGGTTGAAGCAGCCAGTCAGCTTGGTCTTTTGCCAAATGACTCTGCCGCGGCTCAAGTTTTGGTGACTATTTTTGATGACGAATCACAACTTGAATCACTTAAAGTTGCCCGCCGACTCCGCCAAGCAGGTATCAAGGTTGAGGTTTATCCGGAAACTCAAAAACTAACCCAACAATTTAAGTTGGCCGACCAGAAAAAAATTCCTTTTACCATAGTTGTCGGCCAAACGGAAATAGAAAAAGAACTCGTAACTCTCAAAAATATGATCAGGCGAACCCAGTCAACTATGACCCTTGAGTCTGCCATTCGCCAAATTCAAAAATAACTAGAAACTGCTCTCTTAACAATCGGCTGGAGCGTGGTACAATATCAGCTCGAACTAACTTGGAAAAAAGTATATGAAACAAGGTATTCACCCGGTTTGGTACGATGACTGTCAAGTCAAGTGTGCTTGCGGAAATCAATTCACTATCGGCTCAACGGTTGAAAATTTGGAAATTGATATTTGCAATCAATGTCACCCCTTCTTTAGTGGAGAAATGAGATTTGTCGACCGTCAGGGCCGAGTCGATAAATTTAATCAAAAGATAGCATTCGCCCAAAAACAACAGGCCAAAAAGCAAAAAGGCAAAGTCATCAAACAAACTGCCCCGGCTAAATCATACCGTCAAATTTTGCGTGACTCGCAGTCCAGTTTACGAGCTTCGAAATCAGCTCCTATTTCTCAAGAACCAAAAAGCCAACTTCAAAGTTAGCTCAAATTATTTATTGATACCAACACCTATTATCAAGTAGGTGCGGTATGATAATTACGGATATGTATAATCCCTACCAAATTCAAATTGATCGGCTCAACCAACAACTTGAGGAAACAAAAGCGATGTTAAGCGATCCTCAGTTCAAGGAACTAGCTCAAAATGAGATTCTTAAATTGGAATCCGAGCTCAAAGTTTTAACAGACGCCGTAGGCGAACTTTCTGCCAGCCAATCTAACAGCAACCAACCGTTGGAGCACACATCTCAAAGTAAAAGTTGTACTTTGGAGTTTAGAGGCGGGGCTGGCGGCGATGAAGCCAAACTCTGGTCAGATGATTTGAAACGCATGTATTTGAGGTTCGCCGAACAACAAAATCTTAAAATTTCCGTTCTGGATGATTCGATTATCAAGTTATCCGGACATATTGAAGTCGAACTCAAAAACCAAGATGGCTTAGTTAGCGGTCAAACCCTTACAGCTTATCAACTGCTCAAGTTTGAATCTGGTGTGCACCGGGTCCAACGCGTTCCCACCACCGAAGCCCAAGGTCGGATTCATACTTCAACTGCTACAATCGCCGTCCTGCCCGAGGTGCCTCAATCTGCCATAAATATCCGGCCGGACGATTTAGAGTGGCAGTTTATGAGATCCTCCGGAGCCGGTGGGCAAAGTGTTAATAAAACAAGTAGCGCTGTTCGTTTAACACACATCCCCAGTCAGCTTGTGGTGACAGCTCACAGTGAAAGATCTCAAGTTCAAAATCGGGAAATTGCCCTAAACCTGCTTAGGTCTCAACTTTGGCAAATTGAGGAAGATGAAAGATTGGCCAAACTTGGTGATGCCAGAAGTGCCATCGGACGGGCGCAAAGATCAGAAAAAATTAGAACGTATAATTACCCCCAAAATAGAATTACGGATCACAGGACCAAACAATCCTGGCATAATTTATCAGTGGTTCTTGAAGGACAACTTTTACCTCTGCTTCAAGATGTCTATTGTGCCTTAAATCAAACTTAATTTTAATTGGCCGGATTTGCCACAGATAATTCGGATATCAATATTACGTTTACCGTCTTTTCTTCGGCCTGTCTGAAGTAACGGATACTAATTTGATCGCCTACTTTTTTTGTATTCAACACTTGAACTAAATCGCTATCTTTCAATCTTTCTCCATCTATCTCAATAATGATGTCTCCCGGCACTAATCCAGCTTTATCAGCCGATAAACCTTTGGTGACTGAAACTAAATAAGCGCCCTGAGGTACGTCATTAAATATGGCTGTTTGCTCGCTGATCATCCGATATGATACACCCAACACGGGTCGGTCAAACCGGCCTGTTGCGTTAAAATTCTCGAGTGAGGTTGTAACCACATTAATGGGAATGGCAAAGCCAATATTTTCCGCAGACTGTGAGACAGCCACATTAACCCCAATAACTTCACCTCGAGAATTAATTAAAGGCCCTCCAGAATTTCCGGGATTTATTGCCGCATCAGTCTGGATGACATTCTCCAAAGCCTCTGCGCTTGATACGCCATCACCAGCTGTTATACCCCGACCCAATCCAGAAATTACACCAGTCGTGACTGTATGGCGAAATTCACCCAAAGCTGTGCCAATGGCAATCACACCCTCCCCTACTCTGAGTTGCCCAGAATCACCCATGGGAAGGGCCTTGGCATTCAAACCTTCAACCTGAATAATTGCCAAATCATTGCTGGGATCACGATAAATATTCGTGACTTGGTATTCATTATCGCTGGCGTCAAATACACGATACTCGGCCTGAGTATCAGACACCACGTGCCGATTAGTCACAACCAATCCAGAGTCGTCAACCACAAAACCGGTCCCTATATCCTGCTGTACTTCCTCGACTTGACCTTGGTTCTCAAGACTAAAACCAAAAGGTCCAAAGTCAAAAAATGACGACGGGTCAATTACTTGTTGCTGCTTTTTGATGGAAACCGTCACAACTGACTCTGAGGCGGCATCAACCACATCAGGAATTGAAAGTTCTCCGCCTTGACTCATCAAATCAAATAACGGTGTGGTTCCATTTTGTGTCAAAGGTGACTCGAGTTGGTTAACTCTTGAACCCATCAGCCAGTTTAGTGGTTTAATCTGAAAAATCCTGTCAGCTATGGCCCCCAAAAAGAATGAAGCCAAGACAATCACCGACACACTCAGGCCCAGGATAAATGATTTGGCAGGTTTATCTATCACAAACAGAGTTTTACATCCATTTTAACTTTGAGTCAAGTCTTGAGCAAATTACGGCAAAACTTTAATGGCCTCCCACAGGACTTCATCTCGCTCTGTTTCGGGATTATCCTGAACAGGTACGTCAACCTCCAGACCGGTTTCATGAATCCAGCTACCTCCTGGCAGAAGCCAACGGGCAATAGTGATGTGCAAACCACCTCCATTGGACAACTGCTGTAAATCTTGAACCGTCCCTTTTCCAAAAGTTTTTTCACCCACTAACTTCGCCCCCAGCCGATCACGCAAAGCCCCCGCCACAATTTCTGAGGCACTGGCACTACCTCTATTAACCAACACTATGACTGGGAAGTGAGCCAACCTGGCTTGACCTTTGGTAGAAAAATCTTGCTGAGTATACTTGCCTTTCTGTGTAACAACCGTTCCAGAACTAATAAATTCACTGGCCACATCGATTGCTCCATCAAAAAACCCACCCGGATTGCTTCTCATATCCAAAACTACTCCATCAAGATCAGGACGCGCTAGAATTTGGTTTACAATACCGTCCCATTCCCCGTTAGTCCTTTCACCAAAGCGATAAAGTTTAATGTGGGCAACCGTTTTACCCAAAGCTTCAACAAATTCAACTTCACTTGATTTAACAACAATTTCTCCTCTGACGATGGAAATTTCAAAAGGTTCGCTTGATTCATCAGGCCGGTACAGTGTCAAAATCACCGTGCTACCCAAAGGTCCTCTAATTTCTTCAACTGCCCGATTTAGTGACCAGTCAGTCGTTTCTTCATCAAAATTTCGAGCTTCATCAGTGACTTTCAAAATTAAATCACCGGCTTTAACACCCGCCAACTCAGCCGGTGAATCTTTGAGAGGCGCCACAACGGCTAAAGTTTGATCGACATACCCCAGTTCAATTCCTATTCCATAAAACGAACCTGCTAGATCTTCGGTAGAACGTTGATTTTCCTTCGGTGGTAAATAAATGGTGTATGGATCTCCCAGAGAAGAGGTTAACCCCTTAATAGCTCCATCAACCATGGTCGTCTGATCAAGCTTTTCTGTTTCTAAAAAATCTTTTTCTAAATAACCCCAAGTTTCCCAAAAGTTGGTCAGATCAGGCTGATTCTCTAATTCACCTGAACTCGATAGAATACCAGACAAAGTCGTTGATTGGTTTTTAGATAAGTTTAAACGATCAGCCAGGTAATTTTCAACTAAGTGGTAACGATACTGACCAAACATACCCACCCCAACCAGAAGTACGCCGATCATTAATCTGAATATAAACGGGGTCCGTGACATGTCACAATTGTACTAGCAAATAGGCTCCAAGCAAGACCTCAAACGCATCAATTATCAAAGTGTTTGTGTGAATGGTAGCAAAGCTAAATGACGAGCCCGTTTGATCTCGGTGGCCAATCGTTTCTGGATCTTTTGAGATAAACCCGTAAAAGTTCTGGGTAAAATTGCCCCTTGTTCGGTCACAAACTGCACCAAAATTTCTGGCTGTTTGTATGAAAATGTGACATTAGTAGGTAGTTTCCTACGTGGATAGCGTTGTTTTTTAATCATATTTGCTCCTTAAAACGGAATGTCGTCAGCAATATCTTCTACTTGAGTCGCTTCATCTTTAGTTTGATCTTCAGATTCTTTCTTTGAAGATTTTTTAGCCTTCTGGCCATCTTTACTTTTAGCATTATCAGCTACAGACGATTCCTGAATCTCCAGTTCGTCATTAGCTGGATAAGACTGACCAGAGGCTGATCGTAAAAGAATCATATTATCAATTACAATTTCTGTGGTCCGACGATCGTTGCCGTCATCACCTTTCCAATCCCGAGTTTGGAGTCTGCCGTCAACATAAACTTTATCACCTTTATGTAGTAGTTGACCGCAAATTTCGGCTAGCTTGGCCCAAGCGACAATATTGTGAAACTCAACTTTTTCCTGTTTATCCCCTCCGTCTGCCGGCACCCAACTGCGATTGGTGGCTAAACCAAATGAGCAAACAGCGGTATTTTTTGGCGTAAAACGCAAATTGGGATCTCTTGTTAAGTTACCAATAATCATTACTTTGTTTAAGGAGCGTGCTGACATATCTTCCTTTCCAGATCTAACGCATTTCTAGAGCTCTTGTTACTAACAAATAGTATATCTTGATTTCTGACATAAAGTGTGATTAGTCTTACGTTCATCCAATCTATTTCTTAACCACTTTTTTTGCGGCCATTTTTTCTGAAGTCTTGGCAGCTGATTTCTTTTTGATTTTTACTTCCTGCTTGATTTCCGGTTTCACTTCCCGCTTGGTTTCCGGTTTCACTTCCTGCTTGGTTTCTGGCGACAATTTAGTCTTTATACCTGTCTTTGCCGCCTGTTTTTGAACAGGTTTCTTTGCTGGTTTTTGAGCAGCTTCATTTTGCTGACGATCCTCACTAAGCACTAATAGATAGCGCATAAGCTCCGGCAAAATTTTGAGGTCCAGGTCAAGCTGTTGAACATTAGCGGCATCTAGTTCAAGTTCCAAATGGGTATAGACGGCCTCATACTGTCTCTCACCGGCATGTTTAATCATGTATGAGAGTTCTTTTTTACCCCAATCAATTGAATTTAAAACCTTACCTTTGGCTTTCTTAATCAGTCCCAAAACCACCTCAGCGGCTTTTTTAGCCTCTTCACTTGTCAGGTCTGCTGGAACCAAATACGTTAGCTCATAGTGACGAACACGAGCATCTTTGATTATTTTCATTTTGCCCTTTCAACCTACTCGGGAGCAATTTGGTTACTATAACACGTCGGTTACGGTACGAGTAGATATTTATTAAATTTTCTTGAGGTCTGATTATATCACAAAAACTATTTGGCTAATTAACCACTATTCCAGTTGAAGAATATTCAAAAGTTTTGACATTGTCTCCCACAAAACATCCACTCACCACACCACATACATAACAATAACTGTCATAGTCAGGATATTTTTCTTTTACCAGCGTTGAGTACTTCCGATCGCCTTCTTCACCTACTTCTTGAGAACAATCAAAAGCATCGGCAAAAGAAAATTCATTTGTTACATCTCTGTACCTAACAACTTTGGTAATAAGCTTGTCAGGCTGGAAATCGTTACTTATACGATTATCTCTATTACTGCTAACATTTACTTGGGTATTAATTTTTGGGGTTTCAGCTGATAAGTCTATAATCCCAACCTGATCACGTCCTTCACAATATTCTGCATTATTCAGAACAAGGAATGGTGACTCTAAACTTCCGTCTAGACTGGGGCCTCCACAGCCAATTGCATCAATATTAAAATCCTCTGTTAAATCATAGGTTGTCATTAAGATAGCCGGAGTAGCTCCAAAGTCAATAATTACTATCTTATTCCCAAATAACAAAGTTGCCTTCATATCTTTAGATAAGGCAATATCATCCGGATAATAGACTTCTGAATATAGAGAGTTGGTATAACCTGTGATAACAACTTCGTCTTCACTGTAATAGAATTGATTATCAAAAATTTCCCAAAATATATCATCTTCTCCTGAGAAGGAGAAATTATAGTCTTTGTTACTAAGGAAATCATGAATGACAACCCCTCCGTTTGGATAATTACATGACGATTTAATTGCATAAACAAAATATGGTCGATCGTTAATCACATGATATCCAGATCTACATGTTGGCAATATATTACTTTCAAAATCATATGGTGGAAGGTAGGTAGGTATTGATTTTCCCACCCTTGAATAATGATCTACATCTGCGCTACTCACTGGCTGAAGGGGTGCCTTAATATCATAACAACCAACCGAATAACCATCTTCGTTTTGACTTAAAAAATGAATTGTCTTGCTTTCGGGACCTGCTTGAACTTCCACAACCTTACCGGCATTCGTAAACAACACTCTCTGAAAATCGCCATAAATCTCTACTATTTCCCCGCTATCTTTATCTAATCTGTATTCTACCGCTTGCTGATTATCTGATAGTTTGTCTAGCCAGTGAAATGTTTGCTCACTAGCATAGTCTTCATCAATCAATGAATATCCTAAATACATTGCAAACATGAATACAGTCAAGAAGATCGCAATACCCACAATAATCTTGATAAAAAGCCATTTTTTCATATTAATATATTTTACTTCCCTTTAGTTATTTAACAATTATCAATCCTGATCCTAACTGCTATTGTTGAAATTAGCTTCCAATCATAAACTCCACCACGTCCCCCTCTTGCATCATGTAGTCGCGCCCCTCTGTTCTCAGTTTCCCCTGCTCTTTTGCTGCTTTGAGGCCGCCTAATTTGACATAATCTGCAAATGACACCACTTTGACAGAAATCATCTTTTTCTCAAAATCAGAATGAATCACCCCTGCCGCTTGACGAGCCATACAGCCTTTTTTGATCGTCCAAGCCCTAACTTCTATCTCTCCGGCAGTCAGGAAACTCTGCAAACCCAAAGTTTGATAAGCACTTTGAATCAGTCGTTCCAAACCACTCTGTTTCAAACCCAAGTCTTCAAGATAAAGTTTGCCATCTTCTTCTGAAAGACTGGATAAGTCACTTTCTATTTGATTGCACATTACAAGGACTTTTTCCGGTGTCTCCTCAAGTTGTTGGGCAAACAACTGGGTCAAGTTATCTACTCCCTGACTCAACCTGCTCTCACTAACATTAACGACAAACAGTTCTGCCTTGGCAGACAAAAGTGATAATTCTTTTGCCACCCGCCCATAATCTTCAAAATCTAAACTATTTGTGTGTTTGGTAATAATTTGACTGGCCGGTAAACTATTTTTAATACCATCAGTCAGCTCAGTCACAATCTGCCACCGCAACCTGGCCTCTTTTTCCACTTTACCTTTGGGTTCAGATTGTTTTTCCAGTGTGACTAAATCGGCTAACATTAACTCCATTCGAACGGTCGCTAAATCTTCTTTGGGACTGATAGCTCCTTCCCGAATCACATTTTCATCCTCAAAATCTCTGAGGACATGACAAATAATTTGAGTTTCTCTGATATGAGCCAGAAACTGATTACCCAACCCCTCACCTTGGCTAGCGCCTTTAACTAAACCGGCAATGTCCACAAACTCAACTGTAGCTGGTTTGATGGGTGGCTTTTTCCCAAGATTTTTCTCAACCACTCGGGCTAATTCTTCCAAACGAACATCTGGTACTGGCACAATGCCTAAGTTTGGTTCAATGGTAGCAAAAGGGTAATTGGCCGCCAACGCTTGCTGCCTTTTAAGCAAGGCATTAAACAAAGTGGACTTTCCTACATTTGGTAAACCAACGATTCCCACAGATAACGACATATTGACTATTTTTCTCTATAATGTTATTATTGTTACCATAAAGAACGAGGGAGAGACCGTAAGGCTCGAGCTCGTTTTTTTACTGTTCCGGTACTACACAAAACGGTTTTATAATATTGTAAAATTTCATTTTTTTGTCTTTGACTCCATCAGGAAATATAAAAAGTTTTTTTTCTAATACTTTGATAAGTCTATCTTCATAACTTCCCACTTTAAATGTAGAACGTTTTGCTGATCGCATAAACTTGCACTTAGCAGCATAAGCCAACAAGTCGGCAAGTTGTTCTTCAATATCCGAATTTTCTTTAGTTACAAAAGACAAAGAAGTTAAAATCGACCTTATTTTTTTATAACCAATAGATAATTCTTTACATCCAGGTGAAAGAAAATATGAAAAATCATTTAAATAGTATCTATCTTTTTCAGCAGTAGCTGATTCAATAGTAATTCTTCCTTTCGAGGAAGATAGACCCATAAGCCATGAAATAAAATGATAATAAAGAATTCTGATAGTATCCCTTATTATTTTTATTTGATTCCATCCTTTATTTTTGGCCACTTTTTTATCACACACAATCACAAAGACAGTAAAATTTGCCCTTTTTAAAAAAGTTAGCAAATCATTTATAAAACAAAGATAATTTTGTTTATTTTTTTTAAAAATTGCAAAATCTTTTTCTCTTCTTCCTATGTCTCTTGAGTGAAAAACTATTTCCGTATGTCCCCAATATTTGAATTTCACTTGATCAGCCAAAATTTTTAATTTTTTCCTGTAGTCAGTATTAACAGCGCATCCACATAGAATATAGACTTCGGAGTTATTATCAAAAAGATTGGCATTTCCAAGCTCGTCCGTGAAAAGATCAAAATACCTCATACCATGTAAATTATATCAGGTTTATCTGCTATTTCTTGAAGGAAAAAAGGTAATTAAAATATCAAAGTTTGACCTTGTTTTTCATAAATTTTGTCAAAAGAAAAAATACAGTCTAAATCAAATTGATCAACAATAGCCATATTCATACAATCTGTCATAGAAACCCTTTTTGAATGTAGGCTCCCGAACATTCTCTTGGCCTCTTTTGATAATTCTGGAGTTGGAAAAATAATGTTGGTTTTAATTTCATCAATATATTCCAAAAATGCTTTGGCTTGTTTTTTGCTTAGAAAATAACTAATTTTGGTTGATACTTCATCTACTACGTCCCATGAAGAAAATAATTCAACCAACTCTAACTTTTCAATTTTGAACAACAATCGCTTAGCTTTTTGGTGTGAAGCATCATCCTTGTTGAGAAGAGCAATAAAAGCGTCAGAATCTAAAAATATTTTCATAGTCTATAAAGTAATTTGTCATTAGTGGATAAATCCTTAGGACCTTTACCTGCATTTTCAACTAATTTGAATAAACCCTTAACTTTATTTTTCTTGGGGTAATTCATTTTAGAGAGCGACACACTGACCAAGTTCCTAACTGCCGCAGAAAAAGATAAATTCTCCTCTTTGGCATAATTGCCAATTTGGATTTTTAAGGTTGGGGTTAACATTATTTGAGTTCTAGTCATGTATACATCATACACATTGTGTATGAATTTGTCAATCACTATTGGTATTGAAAACTAATTCTTTTCTACCCTCAGCCCAATAAAACCGATTAACAAACTCACCACTATATTAATAGTGATCATACTACCAATTGGTAAGTTTTTATCTTGAGTTATCAATATTGCCGTACCAATCCAAATCACACCCAAAATACCTGCCACTGCCGGATACTTAACATAAAAAAGTAAGTTTTTTATCATATTGTCTACATTATAGTACTAGACAGCTACTCTATCTCAGGCAGACAAACTAGATCCAGCGTCCTGATTAATTTTTTCAAACATATCTGGCCGAACTTCGGCAATGGAAGCAATTTTATCAGCATATATCTCCAAGGCTTGCTCCATGCTCATTTTTTCGCTCCCCCACTCACTTTGATCTATCATCGTATCAGGTTGAACATCTTTAATAACTCTGTCAATAACTTGTCGCATGGGATGATGACCTGGCACTAGTAACTGATGATAAGACTTATAAATTAGGACACTTCTAAAAATTGCAAATATATCAGCTGGTATTTTGACTCCATAAGCATCACCCATTTTCATGACATTAAGAATAATCTCAGAAAAGTTTTCCTTGGCCTCAAACTCGATCTTTTCTAATTTAAACTGGTTGCGCCCAATTTCCTGGGCATAACTTTCCACAATCAGATTGAGTAAAGTTTTATCTTTATTGGGCGAATAATAGTCGATAGTTGAGATAGCTTCATATAACTCTCTGGCCCCAAGCTTTAAGAGAGCCAAACTGAGCTTGGGTAGATCAATCTGATCAACTTGAGTCGCCAATAATTGAATAATTTGAAAGTAATTTTTCCTGTTAACTGGCGTCTGATTAGTTAAACCAAAATCTAAAAATACCACTTTACCCCCAGGTAAAACTTGAACATTCCCCGGATGAGGATCGGCGTAATAATACTCAAACATGGCTCCCTGAATATACATTTCGTAGACAATAGTAATCATGGCCCGCTCCATGTCTATTTGGTTTTGAGCCACAACCCGATCAAATACATCCGGCTGATTGAGTTTCCAATGGATGAGGTGGGTCAGGGGGATGCCAGTTACAAATTGTTGAACAATTACGTCCTGACTGCATAAATCCAAATATGTGTAAGGAATCACCACATCTTGATGATTGAGATATTTTTGATAAAAGTAATTTGCTCTAGATGCTTCTCTTTGATAATCAAGTTCAAAATAAGTTAAGCGCTCAAACTCGCGAACTGTTTTTTTAATATCAACCAGTCGCTGGTATAAAAACAAATCCAAGACATGACTGAAAATATTAAGTAACAAGAAATCAAATTTTAGTTGAGATTTGAGATGAGGTCTTTTGATTTTAATCGCCAATTCAGTCCCATCGGCATGCCAACCCCGATAGACCTGAGCAAATGAACCAGAGGCTACCGGTTGAGGCTCTACTCTAACAATCTTAGCAATAGCTTGGGGAGAAAGATGGCTAACCAAAAACTCCCCAACATTGAGTGGCACAATTGGTACCTGATCAAAGAAGTCTATAAACATGAGTTTTTCCTGGTCAGTAAAAATCTCTGTTCTAAGCGATACAAATTGAATTAACTTGACTGGTAAACCACCCATTCGTCCCAGTTTTTTAGCCACAGTTTCGAGAACTGTTTTCCGATCAGAAAACTTCAACTCGAACATCATAATAAAGAAAAACTTGCAGTAAGATAGTAATCTTGACACTAACGATTTCTCCAAAAACCTATCAAGAAAATACCAACCGTAAAAAACATCAGCGGTAAATAAATCACGCGATAAGTCGTTTCAGTTGTATGAAGGGAAATGGCCAGCCAGACCATCGCAAGCCAAGCAAAAAAAATCACAAGAAAAACCGAAGGGTACTTCATCAAACCAAATTATAAACCATCCTAACTTAAATCTTTATCACAAAGTTGATCTCACCATTCCAGCTGACTTTCCTGTTGTGATTAGTAATATACGATAGTATAGTCGTTTCATGGACACTCTATTCCCTTCCCGTCATCACAAATCACCAATCAAAAATGAGCAAATTGCTATTCTTGACGCTGGGGCCCAGTACGGCAAAGTTATTGATCGACGGGTACGCAGTCTCAAGGTGGAGTCGATCATGCTACCCATGAACACTCCCGCTCATCAGTTAAATAAATATTCAGCCATTATTATTTCCGGAGGACCAGAAAGCGTTTATTCTAACAACGCCCCCAAATTTGATCCCCGGATTCTTGAGCTAAATAAACCCATCTTAGGTATTTGTTACGGCATGCAACTCATGGTGCATCTGCTGGGAGGTAAGGTTGAGGCTTTGGATAGGCGGGAAGATGGACCCTGCACCATTCAAGTCAATCCCAAATCCAAACTCTTTGCCGGTCTTAAATCCAAACAACAGGTTTTAATGAGTCATGGGGACAGTATTACCAGTCTGCCAGCCGATTTTACTGCCATCGCCCACTCTGGCAAAATAGTGGCCAGTATTGAAAGGCAGGGTGGCAGGTTGTTTGGTGTTCAATTTCATCCCGAGGTCGATCTGACCCAAAATGGCCTGATTGTTTTGCAAAATTTCTTATTCAAAATCGCTGAACTTACTGGTAACTTTACGATCAAAGACCGAGTTGGACAAGCCATCAAAGACATCAAACAACAGGTTGGTCAAAAACAAGTTTTAATCTTGGTGAGTGGCGGAGTTGATTCAACTGTTTGCGCCACCCTACTTAGAAGGGCTCTCAAACCTAGCCAAATTCATGCTATTCATATCGATAGCGGTTTTATGCGCCAAAATGAAAGCGGACTGGTAAAAATGGCTCTTGAAAAACAAGGTATTAAATTAAAAGTTGTTAATGCATCAAGTGAATTTTATGGTCAACTCCACCGAGTGACTCATCCCGAAACTAAGCGCCATCGAATTGGCGATACATTTATGAGTGTCACCCAGCAAGCTATCAAAGATCTTGGATTAAAAGCAGATTTAATGCTAGCTCAAGGTACTCTCAGACCAGATTTAATTGAAAGTGCTTCAAGAATTGCCAGTAGTCAAGCCAGTACGATTAAAACTCATCACAATGACAGTCCTGCCGTTCGTAGATTACGTCGAACTCATCAAGTAGTTGAACCATTATCTAGTTATCACAAAGATGAAGTTCGGCAAATAGGTCGGGAATTGGGTTTGCCTGCATCCCTGGTTTGGCGACAACCTTTTCCGGGTCCTGGTTTAGCCATTCGACTTTTGTGCGCCCAAAAACCTTTTATGCAGCCAGATTTTGAGGCCATTCAACATCAATTAAATAATTTTTCCACCGCTCAAATTAAGGCCACTCTTTTGCCCATTCGAACCGTCGGTGTCCAAGGTGATGGTCGAACCTACAGCTACGTGGTTGGTCTAAGCGGTCAACCCAATTGGCCTACTCTACTCAAATTAGCTAAAGAAATTCCCAAACAAATTCGCCAAATTAATCGAGTTATATATGTGTTTGGCGATCAAATCAAAACACCTATTACTCAAATCACTCCCACTTATGTAACTCCAGAAAACATTGATCAGCTTAGACAAGCTGATCACATAGTTAATCAAACTTTAAGTGAGTTCAATTTAATCCGTAAACTCAGTCAAGTGCCGGTGATTTCATTTCCTCTAGGTTTTGGTCAACTAGGTTACAGATCGATTGCCATCAGGACATTTATTACCAATGATTTTATGACTGGCGTTCCGGCTATACCAAATAAAGACATACCTATGCTTGCACTCAATCAAATGATCAAACGAATCCTCAAACAAGTGTCTGGTATTGCTCGAGTTGCCTACGACTTAACTTCCAAACCACCCGGCACCACTGAGTGGGAATAATAAAATCAGTATCCATTTTCTATCTTTTTGCCCCAAGTCAAAACTTTTATTCTTGAAGCATGCTGGCGGTGGTTTTGCGAATATAATGCAGTAAAATCTTTACAATATCCCTAATCTCAAGCGCATATCTCCTACCCGTGTCTAACATTATTCCAAGAAGAGAGTTTATATAAACACTGTTTAATTCTTGTTCAGATAAATCATGGTTGACCAATCTGGAATACACCAAAATGTCTGCTACATATATGGCCATTGTGCAAACGTCTCTTGGTATTTCTTCTCCAAAATCTAGAATAACTTCATCCGATTCGTCGGGAATAAAATTACCAGCGCTTCTTGAACTTAATTTTTTCAAAGAATGAAAATCAGGATGTAGAGTTATTTTCCTGACATTAAGATCAGCTTGATTCTGATATTCATCAGTTCGTACTGTCGCCCAAGCCAATAAATTAGACATAGAAAAAGTTTCTTCTATATCTCTTCTCACCTCATCTTTTCCAGTTAATAAATTAAGGACAGAGTGTTGAGATACATTTAGGTTGGGAGAATCGGGAGTTAATCTCATAATAATTATTACACATATTTTATAGATCAATATGTATTATATCATTAACAAAAATCAACAAATCATGACTGCATCTTTGAAACTTTTTGCAGGCCAGCTTGGTCCATGACAGAGTACCCCGAGGTTTCAATCTTGGCTCTCAACCGATCAGCTTCTGGCCAATCCTGTCTATCTCTAGCCTGCCTGCGTTCATTAAGTAAAGTTTTAATTTCTTGAGGCAGTTGATCTTCTCCAATCTCGGGATTTTGGTCGAAATTATCTGCCATAGTTTGAGCCTGACTTAGCCCCAAACCTAGTACTTGATCAAAGTCTAAAACTAAACTTAACTTTTCCCACACTGGTAAATCAGACTTAACGACTTGCCACAAAACTGCCAAAGCCTCAGGTGTTTTCAAATCATCATCCATAAATTGCCAAAAATCATCTTGAAATCTTTGAGCAGAAACACTTAATTCATCTCTCTTCATTTGATTAGTTTTTGATTTAACCTGCTCCTGCCAACTGGCTATGTCTCGGACCAGCTTGGCAAAACTCTTATCTGCCCCGCTTAGATTCTCCCAAGTGAAGTTCATTTGACTGCGGTAGTGACCGCTCAAAAACAACAGCCTCAAGGCCATGGGCTGAAAGTCTTTTTTGACTACTTCTGGCAAAGTCACAAAGTTCTCCAGTGATTTGCTCATCTTCTGGCCTTCCACTTGCAACATATTGTGATGCACCCAATACTTTACAAATGGTTGTTTACCGGTGGCAGCTTCGCTCTGAGCGATTTCATTTTGGTGATGAACCGCAATATGGTCAATCCCCCCCGTATGAATATCAACTTGATCACCGATGTATTCGAGACACAATGTTGAACATTCAATATGCCAACCCGGAAAACCCCGCTTAGCCCAAGGACTGGGCCAGCTCATTTGTCTGTGTTCACCTTTGCGTTCAAATTTCCACAAAGCGAAATCTGTGGGATTTTTTTTACCCTCAACTTTTCCGATTCTGGCTCCCTCCTCCATACCTGCTACATCCAACCTGGATAGCTGGCCATAAGTTGGGAATTTAGCTGTGTCAAAATATATACCGTCTTCTTCAATTGAGTATGTAAAACCTTTAGCTGACAGTTTTTTTACCAGTTCAATTTGCTCATTAATATGGTCAGTGACTTTAGCCACTACATCGGGCCTGTGATTGCCAATCAAATCCATGGACGCAAAGAAAAATTTGGTAAACTTTTCGGCTATCTGCCAAACACTTCCTCCATATTTTAAAGCTCCTTTTTCTAATTTGTCTTCCCCGGTATCGGCATCACTTGTCAGGTGACCCACATCAGTTATATTCATCACATGCTTAACCTTAAAACCAGCTTGTTTTAAAGTTCGAATTAACACATCATCCATTAAATATTTGCGAACATGGCCAATGTGCGTGTAATCGTAAACTGTGGGACCACAAGTATATACACCCAACTGGGGAGGATGAAAAGGAATAATCTCTTCAACTTGTCTGGAGAGCGTGTTATAGAGCTTCATATCAATTGCTGCCTCCGCCTTGGCTCATTGTCTGCCTTTGTTGTTGCAGCAATGCCTGGGCATTATCTTTCTTGCTCTTGCCGCTGGCTGGACCAATCGGCCCCTTTTTGGGCGAGCTAGGCATAGTTAAGACTTGATTCTTCTTTTGCTCTTCCATCTGTTTCTTTCTTTGTTTTTCTTCCTCTTCAGCCTTTTCTTTTTGCAATCTTTCCTGATAGCGCTGTTTGACTAAAGCTTGTTGTGCTTCATCCAACTGCTGATAACGCCCATGGATGGCGGTCTGCTTTTGTATTTCCTTAGGATCTCTGGTATTGGGGTTAATGCCCAACCAAGTTTGGAGGGTAAAAAAAGCCCGTATTTCTTGTCCAATATCTTTAACTGGTCTTTTAATTAATTCTTCAGAAAGAGTTCCTACCTCTCTGGGTGGTTTTGGCTGACCAGTCGCAGCTGATTGATCTTGCTTGGCACCTTGAGCTGCAGCTTGAGCCATACGTGGATCAGCGGCAACTTGGCCCAGTCCCTTTTGCCCGACCGCCTGTTTGAGAGCCGATTCGTCTAAATGTTCTCCAAATTGACCCAACCCTTGGCTCATACCCCCACCCATCATCGGTCTGGCACTTGGTTTGGCTCCCCCCATCATGGCTGATCCTTTGAAGAAACTGGAATTTTATCGTGCTTAAGTTGAATAATATCAAAACCCTCACCTGCCACCTCGTGAGCAGCCTTGTCCTTCTGAATATCTTTTTCCTGCGAGACTTTGGCCTGATATTGAGGAGATGTCATAACTTCCTGCGCAATTTGCTGGCGCTGAACTTCAATTAACCGTTTCCGTTCAGCCTCAACTTGAACTTGATGAGCCGCTTCCTCGGCGCGCAATTGAACTTTTTGAGCCTCAGTTGGCGCAACATCAGCTGGCTCAGCTCCTCCCGCTGCCCCCACAGAAACACCTCCATCTCCCGCCGCTTGCTTTTGTTGAGCCTCTTTGAGAATGTTTTCCAGAACCGCCATTGGGTCTTGTTTATCACCTGTTGCACCCCCGGCAGCACTATTTTGCCCGTTGCCTGTCACGCTTGAAGTATCTGTCATGATACCTAAGTATATATCAAAGATTGACGGATTAATATTCTTGACCAATAAGCAGCAATTTATCCAACCTTATTAATTTATCAGTGCCGTCTCAGAGATCTGATTTTTTCGGACTGCTTGCGAAGCGTCCTCAGCGCAGCCCGACTGGTTGAGGCAATTGTTTCATACATTTGCACACCTTTTTTCTTGATGATTAAACTGCCGCCAGGAACATCGATTCTAAAAGTCACTTTTTTTGCTTTGGGGTCATTAGTTTTTTTACCAACTGATTCCAGATAGACCCGAACTGCGGTGACTTTTCGAGCCACCCTGGATAGTTTGTCGGCCTGATTGCTTACAAACTGTCTCAAACCAGAGGTCACCACAAAATTTTTTGCCTCAACAAACACTTTCATGAAGGGCCTTTCATGTTAGATTAATACACACCGCAAAAAATGAGCTTGATATCAAATGACATCTGTTTGCAATCTATCAGAAAGAAAGATAAAAAACCACCTGAAAATTTTAAACCGCCCGTCGCCCTTCCAGTGCTCGCTTGAGGGTCACCCCATCTGCATACTCAATATCAGCCCCGACTGGCAGACCATGACCGATTCTAGTTATTTTCAATCCCGAATTAATATTCTGACCCCGATCTTTAGCCTGAGCAATATATTCCGTGATATATAAAGCTGTGGCCTCTCCCTCCATCGTCGGATTAGTGGCAATAATCAATTCGTCTACGCCAGACAGTCGTTTAACTAAATCATGTAAATAAAGTTGATCCGGCCCAATATTATTCAGAGGCGATATCGAACCATGCAGAACATGATATAAACCTTCAAACACACCTGAGCCTTCGATTGCCTGTACGTCAAGGGGTTGTTCAACCACACACAACAGCGACTGATCACGATTGACATCACCGCAAATTTCACAAGGATCATGATCGCTCACGTGGTGACACTCGTGACAAAGCACTGTGTCTCGTTTTAATGCCAGCAATCGCTCGGAGAATTCTTTGAGTTCGGCTTCGGGATTATGCAGTAAATAAAAAACCAAGCGCTGGGCTGATTTTGGTCCCAAACCTGGCAATTTTTCAAATGAATCAATCAACTGCCTGACTGCTCTGGGAAGTTTCATCATATGGTTATGCCGTCTTCACTTTAAGTTTTTGTTTGACAACTTGCCAAAGCTGTTGCGCCACTTGGTCAATAGATTGACTGGCATCGATCATTACCCACCTACCTGTTTTGTCTTCTTCAACTAACTTTTTGTAAGCCTGCCGAACTTGTTGGTGGAACTCAAGTCCTTCCATTTCCAGACGATTGGAACTGCCGTTTTTCTCCACTCTCTCTAAACCAATTTCTGGTGACAAATCAAGCAAAATTGTTAAATCTGGATAAGTATTTTTTGTTGATACATTATTAAGATCTTCAATCATTTTCCTGCCAAATCCTCTGACCATACCTTGATAAACTACGCTGCTATCTCTTGACCGATCCATAAGAACTACTTTTCCAGCCCTAAGAGAAGGCAAAACCACTTCCCGATAAATCTGAGCTCGGGCCGCTTGAAACAATAAAACTTCGGTTGTGAAAGCTATGCCAACATTTTTGCTTGACAAAACTACTTGTCTAATTTGCTCGCTAATTTGGGTACCACCCGGCTCACGCAACACAATCACATCAAAGCCAGCTTGAGTTAATTTTTCCCGCAGACGTACAGCCTGAGTAGTTTTACCACCACCCTCGCCACCTTCCAAAGTAATTAAATATCCAAGTTTTTTTGGCATCTTCTCCTCTTGCTCTCAAGTCTACTCTACCCAAATTCATCCCAGTTGTGAAGCATCAACAGTGCGTTAATTAGATCCTTCCAGTTGACCCAAATCCGCCCCGATTTCTTTGACCTAATCCCTCCAGCTCCTGCCACTCAATTTTATCTCTTTTCAAAATAATCAATTGGGTCACTCTCTCTCCCTTTTCAACCAAAACCGGCTGATCGGTTAAATTGTGCAGAGCGGCTTGATACTCATCTCCATCCCCACAATAATCCGCGTCACCTATACCTATGCCATTTGCCATGATTAAACCTTTTTTGTGTAAACTGCTTCGAGCCGAAATTAAAGCAAAGTGATCTTTGGGTAATTCAAAAGCGAAATTGAGCGGCACAAGTTTGGTCTGATGGGCCGGAATCACTGTCTCAACCCTGGCTAATAAATCCATTGCCGCCGCTTGAGAGGTTTTATACTCAGGTAAAGGCAAACTCTGATCAAAACGTTTTATTTTGATTTTCATGGCTATCCTCCATTTTCTTCATTCTGCCACAGAGTAGCACATTTCGACTGACTGCAGTTTGACCAATTGAAGGCACTCGCTGATTTATTCAATCCAAACCCGCTTCAACAAAAACTGAATACTCTATCAAGAGCGTTTTGGAATTCAATTTTTCGACAGATAATAAATCTAGTTTAATATCAACTGCCCCTGCTAACAATGGCACCCCTTGACCAAACAATTTCGGCTCAAGCGTTAGGTAGAGATTGTTGACCAAACCAGACTGCAACCACTGGGCATAAATATTCGACCCCCCACAAATCGCCAGTTCATTAACGCCACTCTTTGAGAGTTTATCTACCAACTCTGGTATTGGCAAAGAACTAATTAATACTTCCGTTTTTCCAGGGTTGAAATGCCAATTATTCAATTCATCTAAATTGCCAATTTTGCCGTGATTCTCATCCAACAATTCTGCTTGTGAGGTTTGGATGATTAATAACCGTTCTGCTAATGCCCGACCTCCCATCGTTTGAAAAGTGGTTCTACCCATAACACAAGCTCCGGCTTGTTTTGTCCTGCGGGCAAACCAACCAGCATCCTCTTTGCTTGTCCATCTTGTTGAGATTTGATCTTGAGACTGAGCAATAAAACCATCGGCTGTCATGGCCGCAATCATAAAAATTTTCACAACAGAAATTATACCCTAATTTGCAGGTGCTTGAGTAGGAACACCAAATAATAACTCTTCCAGTTGACCAGCATTAAGTTCAACGCTTTTAGGCTGTGAACCAGGTTCGCCCAGTTGATGAATATCAAATTGAAGTGACTCACCCATCAGAGGAAAACTGCCACTCTGTGATAGTTGACTTAATGACTCTTCTAAATCATACAGCGTTTGGTAACTTTGCCGAAGATTCTCAACTACCGGCTGGAGTTGGGGCCAGACATAACGAACGGCCAATGTACCCAAGATTACAATTAAAACCACATTAAATAACAAACCACCCAGAGCCCGACTCATACCAGCCACAAAATTACGTCCCACCAGTTCTCCCCAACTCACGTCGTAGATGGTTCGTTCTCCAGTCACTCGATCTGCCTGTTCGCCAAATTTCCGAATCATATGTCTATTCTAGAATATTTCTTTGATTGATATAATGCCCAATAGACTTTCTGCAAAATAAAAAACGAGTTAATTATGTTAAGATTTTATTTCAATGTGTAAAAGAAAACGGAAGTAACCGTTTTCCTTATTTTGCAGAAAGTCTAATATGAATCGAGCCAGAATAATTTTAAGTTATGATCAAATACCTCAACTCATTAGGCAATTAAAAAAAGAAAAAAAGTCCATTGTTCTCACTCAAGGTACTTTCGACATGATTCATATTGGGCATGGTCGTTATTTGACTGAAGCCAAAAGTTATGGGGATGTATTGTTTGTAGGTGTTGATAGTGATGAAAAAGTTAAGATTCGCAAAGGACCTGAGCGGCCAGTTGTGCCTGAGGGTGAGCGGCTGGAAATGTTAACGTATCTCAGCGCTGTTGACTATGTCGTCCTCAAGCCTCTCAAAGCCACCAAGTGGCAGTTGATTAAACTAATTCACCCAGATGTACTGATCGCCACCGCAGGAACCTACAATCAAGTCCAAGTTCATAAGCTAAAAAAAACTTGTGGTCAAGTTGTTATTCTCAAACCCCAAGCCATCACTTCAACCAGTGCCAAACTACGCAGACTGCAAATTGGTTTTGCCAACAATTTTAGTCAAGCTCTGGCCCAAAGAGTTCAAACAGCTATCGATGAATTGGTTAGTCAACTCAAAAAAAATCAATCATGAGTACCAAACAAACAACGATCATCCTCGCCTACATACCAGTTCTCCATCAGGGCTATTGGCAATTCCTCTCAAAACATCAAACGGCTGATCAGCTATTGCTAATTCCTTCTACTTTAGTCACCAAAGTCGTACCACAAATAGATTACCTGCACAAAGACATCAGAGCTCTGGAGGTCAAACAAATTAAACAAGCGCTGGAGGCTTGGCAAATTGGACCCAAAATCGAAATACTCACTCTGGCTAAACTGGAAAAACTGCAAAAACACTCAAAACTTTGCTTAATCGCACCCGATGAAGATATCACTCGCCAACTCATTAAACAATTTTTGCCCCAGGCCCAAATTAGTTGGGATAGGATTTTTTTGCGCTGGGATAAACATAAAGTCCTCAAACACCAAGACATAAATACAGACGCGACCATTTCTGCAAGTCAGTTCGATCAGACTATTATGCAGCTGGCCAAAGACAGTTCTCGTCACTCAAGCGACTGGTGGCGCCAAGTTGGTGCGGTAATAATTGATACTCAAGGTGAAATCATTTCCGCCGGGGCCAACCGTCATCAACCGTCAGACCAAACTCCTTATGTTCTAGGAGATACCAGAGGACTCTTTCATAAAGGACAACATATTGAATTGTCCACAGCTGCTCACGCAGAAAGTTCACTTATCGCGCAAAGTGCCAAATTGGGTTTGACTCTGCAGGGAGCTAGCTTGTACGTGACTGACTTTCCTTGTCCTTACTGCGCCAGAATGATTGTCTTGTCAGGTATTAAAAAGCTTTATTATCAAACGAGCTATGCGGTGATGGATGGTCAGAACCTGTTGAAACAAGCTGGAATCAAAATCATTCAGGTGAAGTGTGAACACTAAGAATTTTTCCAATGTGATGAGATAAAGAGGGATGATTTATCTAGTAGTTTTTCCGATCTTAAACCTAACTGGCTTGTCAAGATAATTGGGGTCTTTGATATCAGGCACAATAATATGGGCGTGAATATGCACAACACTACTAGCCGAGTAATCTGTATCCCCAAATCGCATAGCCACGGCTCCGCCGGGTAATTTGTATTTTTTATCTATCCACTGCAATAGTTCAAACAAGTCCCGACCTGCATCCGGATTTAAATCAGAAAGGTTTTCCGCGTGATCTCTGTAGAATGCTATTAAGTGAAGTTGAGTATGTGCATACGGCCAATGATTCTTGGACAATAACCAATACTTGGTTTCCTTAATAATTGGCTCTTTATTGTATTTATGCTTAAGTTGTTCACTGCAAAAAGGACAAACCCCATCAGCAATTATTTGTCTCATATATTCACGTTGATCCTCGTGACGGGCATTATCAAGATCTAACAGTTTGGGTTTCTTTTTGTTCGGCATATTCAATCCTCGGACAATAATTCCAGACACTATTTTGTGTTCGTTTCATCCTACCATATAGCACATATACCGCAATTGACGACAATTTTACTTGAGAAAAACTAGATAGCTACCGGCATTTTAATGCCCGGATGGGGATTGTAACCTTCTAGTTCGAAATCAGTATACCGAAATGCAAATAGGTCATGCTCTTTTTGTTTGTTCTTTTTAATTTTTAAAACGGGCAATGGTCGCGGCTCTCTCTCCAACATTTGTTTAACCATCGGCACCTGTTCCACAAAAATATGCGCATCAGAAATGGTGTGAACATATTCATAAGGCTCAAGGTCTAAAACTTGGGCGATCATCATAGTCAACGCCGCATATTGAACCATATTGCTGGGTACCCCAACCGGTAAATCACCTGACCGTTGGAACATATGAAGCACTAACTTTTTATCAAAAATTCTCAAGTGCAGCCAACCATGACAGGGACAAACCACCACTTTTTGCTGTTTTCCTTTGCCTCGAACGGTGTATTGGGGAATCCAAGGGCTGATAAAGTGAGTTTTTAAGTGAGGTAGCTCCCGCATCTGCTCTAAAATATTTTGAAACTGGTTGTATGTGGGACCTTCACTTGTAGGAAAGTCATGAAAAGCCGCTCCATATGAGCCAGGTCCTAAATCCCCTGTTTTAAGACCTCGTTTGGCACACTTCTTTTCTGTGACCCAAGGCTGCCACCAGCTACAACCAAATTTTTCCAGTTCACTCTGGGTTCTTGCTCCATTGATAAAACCCGTCAACTCCGCAATGGCCTGCTGCCAAACTGTGGGTTTGGCGTTTTTAAAAATTGGGGCCATGTTTCTTTCGGTGATCATGGGAAAACCCTGATTCAATTTAAACCGCATGGGCGGTGCGCCTATGAGTGATATCGTCTCTGTTTCTTGCTGGGCGTATGACTTCATACCCTGATCTAAAACCAGCTGCAACAGCTGACGATACTGGGTGTCCGGAGTCAAAGTTTTTTTCATATTTTTAATTAACAAACAGCTTTTTCAAAATATTAAAACGGCAATTTCCAATCTAACCTACAATTTTACAGAACACAACTAGCTGCTCATGTTGATCCGATTGTGGAGAGATTATTCTTGTCATATAATCTCAACACTGCCAAAGACAGTCTACCAATATCATCTGTGAAAGCAAGAAAGATGACAGTATGAACAAAAAAAAGAAAAAGGCGGCACAGGTTGACACTAACTTGGTAGTATCAATTGATGAGCTTAGAACAAAACCTCCAGAAACTGAAGGCCATGTGCCTCAGGTGGTAATTAATCACGTTCTTGCCTGCTTGGTTAAACCAACTCACGTGGCTTCTATTTGTGTTGACGGCGGGTATACCCAAGCGGAGGCTCAAGGAGAACTTGCCCGAGCCGGAGGCGACCTTGGTCTTTCGGCGGCACTTTTGGCTTTGGGTTTTTCCCCCAAGTCAGCTTTTGATTTAGTTTTAAAATTCCGTCTTAACAATGCTCAAAAATACGGCTGGCACACCGATACTCATGAAGGGCACGGTGATGTCGTTATTGGCTGTGGTCACGCAAATACCGCTATTAATCACAGTGAATTTTATGGCGTTACCTCTCAAGATATGCTTCTCTTGGTGCAAATGGTCCGAAATTATCAAACCAAATACCCCTCCCATACCCTGCATCACATTTTAAACAGGCAACACTCAGAACAAGGTGTTTTGATTATCGCGGACGATAGGTTTACTGTTCAACCTTGGGGTAAAAAGAATGATCAAGACCAGAGAGATAACCTCGATCAATTTTTTATTTATGATCAAACCAGAGACCAAAAATTATTGGCGCAACTCTGGCAATTTGTTCTAGCAAGCAAAAATATTAGGCAGGGAGAACTTGAAATTAATGGTGAAGTTCTTACATTACCAGACTTTGAAAAAATAGTTGAAAAACAAACAAACGCCACCTTGGGTCTGCTACCTTCAAGTCAAGGCAAGCCGGTTTACATTGTTAGTTTGAACGAAACAAGCACACGGCTAAAGATTACCCAAGCTGGTTGTGCTCCCACACCAGACTCACTTGGAAAAAACAATTAGCTTACCATTCTACCCACCAACAACATATGGTACTTGCTGTTTAAATTCTTGATTTTTAACTTGGCTGATAACTTTTCTCACCAGAGCTTGGCTTACTCCAGGTACTTTAATTTGAGTGGCCCTCTTGTGCTGATCAACTAACTGTTCTAATACTTGATCAGCCACTTCATAAGAAAAACCCAGTTCCTGTTCATCAGTTTGATTAATCCACAACCCAGCACTGGGTGGCTTATCCAAAAAAACTGCAGGCAACTTAAGATATTTAGCCAGGAGGCGCACCTGAGTTTTATAAAGGTGCCGAAGAGGTTCGACATCGCTTGCCCCATCACCAAAACGGGTAAAATAACCCAACTGGTGTTCCGATTTGTTTTCGGTTCCACAGACTAGAGCATTAAGTTTTTTTGCCAGATCATAGATTAAAATCATTCTAGTTCTGGACATCATGTTGCCCAGTCTAATTGCATCAAGTTTAGTCAATGATAATCGGTTAATACGTCTTAATTTAACCAATTCTTCGACGGGAGGATTAATATTTAGCTCTATGACTTGACTCAGATCAATTTGATTCCATTTAACAATTAACTTGGCGTGATTCATATCCTGATCACAATATGGTAAAAAAACCGGTGTGATCTGCTCTGCGCCAAGGCTCTTGACTAATAGTGTTAATGCAACTGCCGAATCAATTCCTCCAGAAACTGCAATCACCACACGTTTTTTCCGGGCAGAGAGCATCGTACTTTTCAAAAAAGTTTGAATCTGTTTTGAAGTTTGGACCGGATCAATAGTTTGTTTCATACTTAAATTTATACACCATATTTGTTAAACGGCTATTCAAAAAATAATTATATAGCAAATTTTCAAGTTGTTATTTTTTCTTTGAGGAATAGAGGTTGTGTTGTTGAATATACTGATTAACTGCAGGCGAGACCAAATTTTCAATAGGTCGGCCACGCCTAATCCACTCCTTAACCTGAGTTGAAGATACATCAACTTCTGCTACATCTTTTAGCACCTGCATACCAGAATATAATGGTTTAAGTTCAAACCCTTTGCGGGGATAAACAAAAAAAGGAAATTCTTGCAACATAGTTTGATAATCTTGCCATTCATGAAAACGAGCTAAATTATCTGCCCCGATAATAAATGAAAATTCATGTTCTAGATATTTACTCCTCAATGCCCTAAGCGTCTCAAAAGTTCTGCTTGGTGTTGGTTGATTAAGTTCATATGTTTCTATTTCTACCCCAGGCTGAACCATGGTTTTTAACATGGCTAACCGATGTCCATCGTTCAACATTTTTTTGCCAAAAGCATGATCTTTAACTGGCACCAAGCAAACCAATTCTGCTAAGTTTTGTTCAAGCAAAGAAGTCGCAATCATCTGATGTCCCAGATGAGGAGGATCAAAAGCCGCTCCAAAAAGTGTTACTTTCATATTTTCACCACAGGTTATTATTTCTTTTTGGCAAATTTATCTCGTTTTTCCATGTCTTTTTCCCGTTTAGCTTTCCGTTCGGCCCGAGCTTTTTGGACTTTCTTCCACTCGGTCTTGGTCACTTTATCTCCAGGTTTAGGCGGACGAGAATTACCCCAATCACACTCCGGATACCGGCTGCAGCCATAAAACTGCCTGCCCCACCGGGAGTGCTTGATGACAACATCCCCTTCTTTGCACAGCGGGCATTTGACTCCGTCAACTTTATCAACAATATTTTGGGTGTATTTACATTCTGGAAAGCGGCTGCAGCTTTTAAATTTACCAAACCGACCACTCCGAATGACTATTTCACCCCCCTCTGTTTGACCACAATCAGGACATTTTTCTCCAGTTTTTTCGACCGGAACTTGAACTCTATCTGCATCCTTACTCACACTTGTAACCAACTTATTAAATGGTTGATAGAATATTTTAATCACTTTTTGCCACTCTTTTTCTCCTCTGGCAATAGCGTCCAAATCTTCTTCCATACTAGCTGTGAACTCATACTCCATCAGGATGGGAAAGTGCTTAGTCAAAAAATCACACACGGTCATACCTACGGCCGTGGCAAAAAATTTCTTTTCCAGACGCTCAATGTAACCTCGCTCTTGGATCACAGAAATAATACTGGCATAAGTACTTGGCCGACCAATACCTCGACTCTCAAGTTCCTTGATGATAGAAGCATCGTTGTACCGAGGCGGAGGCAGGGTAAATTTCTGAACCGATAAATGTTCTAAATATTTTAAGTCCTGACCAGACTTAACTTCGGGCAAGATAGCATCTTCATGATTGTTAAATAATCTAGTCCATCCATCAAAAACCAAAGTTGAACCATTGGCTTTAAGTTGAAGCTTTTGAGGTTGACCTGCCTTGTTTGACTTGGCTTGGCCTTCAACTTCAATGCTGGTCTGATTGTAAATGGCAGGATTCATTTGACTGGCAATGAACCGACGCCAAATGAGATCATATAGTCTGGCGTGTCGACTGGATAACTTAGTTTGACCGTCGATCGATTCGGAAATAACCGCCACATCCGTCACCCTGATAGCTTCATGAGCTTCTTGGGCGTTTTTGCTGTTCGTTTTAAAATATCTGGGTTCAGCTGGTAAATAACTATCCCCATACTTAGACTTAATCATTGACCTGGCCATCTCCAGAGAAGACTGTGATAAGGCCACCGAATCGGTGCGATGATAAGTAATCAGTCCTTCTTCATACAGATCCTGAGCCAAACGCATAGTTTGGCGACTGCTCATACCTAAACGATTGGCGGCGGATTGTTGGAGAGTGGAAGTCGTAAAAGGAGGCAAACTGCTTCTTTGTCTTTGCTTTTGGTCCACACTTAAAACTCGATATATGGCCTGAGGAATCACGGATATGACCGGATCCACATCTTTTTTTGATTTGGGTACAAACTTTTTGCCATCCACCAGATGCAGACGAGCCAGAAAATTATCTTTTGAGTTGACTGCCAATTTAACATCAATTTCCCAATATTCTTGGGGTTTAAAGTTTTCAATCTCCCGCTCTCTTTCCACTACCAAACGCAAAGCTACTGACTGAACCCGACCTGCAGACAAACCTCGCCGAATTTTCTTCCAAAGCACCGGAGACAACTGATAACCCACTAATCTGTCCAAAATTCTTCTGGCTTGCTGAGCATCAACCAAATCAAGTTTAATCTTACCTGGCTTGGCAATGGCATCTAAAACTGCCGACTTGGTGATTTCATGAAAAGTGGCTCTTTTAAACAGTCTGCCCTGCTTTTTAAGCAATTCCTGAAGGTGCCAGGCAATTGCCTCACCCTCTCGATCCGGATCTGTCGCCAATACTACACCTTCGCTAGACTTCGCCAGCTTGCTAAGTTTTTGGACTACCGCCTGCTTATCTTCAGAGACCTGATACTCAGGAGCAAAATTATGTTCCACATCCACACTAAGTTTATTCTTCGCCAAATCTCTAACATGCCCCACTGACGCTTCCACTTGATAAGCATCGCCTAAATACGATTTTAACTTACGAGCCTTAGTTGGAGATTCAACAATAACCAGCCACATGAGTACTGAATATAACACACCCAGTAGTGATTTAGGAAATGTCTTTAGCTGATTGCTCGATAATATTGCCCAAACCGAGTGATTTGACCCCGCATCTCTAAATCTGTTAATTCACTCAATATCAGGCTCAAAGTTGCAGGTTTGAGTCCGGATGTTAAGGGTTGCATCTGAGATAAAACTTGATTGGCACTTAGAGGTTGAACTTGCAGTAAAGACAATATTTGCTGTGAGATGGGGCTTGGGTTATGCCCGACATTGTTAAGTATTTTCTTTTCATGAATTGGTAACTGACGAGCCTGTTGATTCAAAAATTTTGGGTAGGTAAAACTGGTTTCAGGGGAAATGATTTCTACTCCGGAAGTTACTAATCTGGCTCCTTGATTAATCAGCCATTTAGTGCCCTGACTATAGGGATTGCCGATTGGCCCTGGGACTGCGCACACATCCCGACCTTCATCCAAGGCAAACTCCACAGTTAAATGAGTCCCAGACCTAACAGCCGCTTCCACCACTAAAACCGTTTGGGACAGACCGGCTACCAGGCGATTGCGAGCCACAAAACTGCCTTTAGTTGGAGTAGATAAAGGGGCGAATTGAGACATAATGACTCCCCCACCCTCTAAAATTGTTTGATGCTTAGGCTGAATCCAAGCTGGATATGAGTGACCAAAACCGTAGCCCAATAGTATGAGTGTTTTACCCTGATTTTTAACCGCGGCCTGATGAGCTGTTAGATCTACTCCATACATGCCTCCAGAAACGATACTAGCTCCCAACTCCACTAACTGGGCCACCAGAGTGTTTGTCACCATGCGACCATACTCTGTCATGTGTCGACTACCCACCACCGCAACAGGTATATCCCACCAACTCTTATCCAAAGCTCCTTGGCAAAATAGCATGATTGGTGGCCGATGTATTTGTTTCAATAGAGGTGGATAAACTAATTCGTCTTCGGTGATGATGTGGATATGATGCCTAACCAACCACTCCCCCACTTTGGCAGGAGTATACTCATTTTGTAATATATGAATTGATTCTTCAATCTTTTTTAACTTAAGTAGTTTGACCAATATTGCTGGCTGACGCCAAATCTCACTCAACCTAATTTCGCCTTTTTTATGAGCTAAAACTATAAGCCTAAGTCGCGATTGACCGATCCCTTCCACCATCATCAACCACGCTAGAATGTGTTTTTCTGGCAATGACCATTCACCCGAGCTCTGCATACAGTAAGTTTACTGCTTGTTTCTGACTTCAAGTGTAGAATTCTTCTATTGTTGCTCATCTGGGCACCAAAACCATTTGTGCTGCTTGGCCAGGCCATCACCATTATTGCTTGATTTTTTGATTATATTGAGCCCTTTAACATCCAATCCCAAATAGTTCTAGCTACTTGAGCGGCTTCACGGCTACCCTCTTTATATGGTGCTTCATCTGTGCTTTCAACCAAGACCGTAATAACTATCTTGTGAGGCAAATTTTTAGATGTGATGCTACCTAACCATTCTTGTCGCAAATCCATCAGTTCTCTTCCATCATCAACTTCTCCTAAACTCTGATTGCCTTGTGGTGATTGATGGCTTTGGTTGATTTGACTGAAGTCAAGTAAACCGGCCATAGTAAACCAAGCGTGGGTTCTTCTGGCTCCCAGATCATTTGCCAATCCAAATTCAGCCGTGCCAGTTTTACAGGCAATACCTCCTTTATCTAAAACTGTTTCGGGGTTTGAAAAAGTATTGGTTTCAGGTTGTGGGCTAAACTCAAAAAAAAGCGATGCCGTACCGCCCGGAGCACAAGCTCCCAACATACCCTGCAAAACCAACTCAACATGTTCCGGATTAAGATTCAATGTAAAACAATGACTGGCATCGGTTTTAAGACTCAGTGATGGTTGACATAAAACACCTCCATTAATGATGGTCTGAGTCAACTGGGCCACTTGAACTGGAGTGACCAAAACATCACCCTGACCAATACCCATGTGATAGGTATTACCCAAATACCACCGCTCACCTTGTATTTCTTCTTTCCAAGCCGGATTGGGAATCAAGCCAGTGGCCTCGGCGCCAATCTCCAAGCCAGTAGCTTGATTTAACCCCAAGCGCTCCGCCATTTTAGCAATGGCTTCCGGACCAGTCCACTCGGCGGCTTTATAAAAGTAGATATCATTGCTTCGGGCAATGGCTTTGACTAATTGAATTGGTCCATCAGTTCTACCCAGTGAAGAATACAACCAGTTTGAGAACGAGTATTCGCCCACTTCTAATATTCCCTCATCTACTACTGTTGTCTCCTCATCCAAACTGCCAGTTTCTAAACCCGCCAAGGCTGTGACTAGTTTGAATATTGATCCAGGTGGATAGGCTCCTGATACAGCTCTATTAAAAAGTCTCCGACCAGTGTCACTAAATAAAGTATCAATCAGTTGGCTATGTTCGATATCTTCACTGCCGTGAGGCACAGTCAAGAGATTTGGATCAAAACCTGGACTGCTAACCAGGCTTAAAATTTGACCTGTCTCAGCATCTTCAATTATGACTGCTCCCGGCTGATCCTTCATGGCTAATGTTGCCACTTTGGACAAATAGGGATCTAGACTACTGACAATGATTTGACCTGGTTGAGCTGGCTGTTGATTAATGATGCGCTGTCTCTGACCAAGCGCGTTAATCTCAAATTCATTAAAACCCGCTCTACCCTGAAGTAAAGTGTCCCAAACTTTTTCCAAACCAGACTTGCCGACTTGATCAGATGACTTCAGCTGGTCGTTTGTTTCTAAATCCGTCACACTGACCGGTCCAACAAAACCCAGCACATGGGCCAGCGCATTAGACCATGGATAACTTCGATACAACTCAAATTCAACTTGAGCACTTGCAGTTGATATCCAACTTAAAGCTTGGGTTTCATCTATTTTTTTAAGAGGAGCATATAAAACTTGCGTATCATCTTTAATTTGATATTGACGATTATTCAACACCAATGGCTGACCGTACCTATCCAAAATAGCTCCTCTTTCCGGTGGTACACGCCAACGAAACAAGCGATTATCATTGGCCAACTTACGGAAACTATTACCTCGAACCATCTGGACATCAATTAACCGCGCCAGAAACAACCCAAAAATAGCTATCACTAACAGCTGACCTACCATCAGACGCCAATGTGGTATATTTTGTTTCATGATTGGTTGTTAAACCGTTTAGCCCATCTACCCAGTTGGGTTACTGGCCGATTAAAGCTGGATTTGATTAACCACCAAACCATTCCTACAATACAAATTAACAACAACCACCAGCCATAATACCTCAAGTTCAACTGGTTGAACCAAAAAATAATCCCAGAGCTTAAAATTATGCCAATTACAGACCAAAGCTTAGTTTGTCTCAAAAACAGTTGAGCTAATAAAGCCAGTCCAACCACAAGCAAACAAGCAAGACTAAAGCTCAAAACATAAATTATTGCCAGGACAAAAATCATAATTATTAAAGTCAACCAAAATCGAACACCAAGTTTTAATTCGGCCATCAACCAAGAAAATATCCAAAGAGATACCAAGGGTGGACCAAACACGCTTTCAATCATCAACATCCCCAGAATAATTATTACCCATCCCAGCCAGATGAAGTTTTCTGCCCAATTAGTCATAAATCGCCACCAAAGATACTTGATAAAAATCTTGCAATTGATCAATCGTAGCAGTTTGCACCGCATCGGTAGAGAGGGTTTCAATAGCGGCAATTACACCAATTAATTCTTTGGCTGGAACTCCCGGTTGACCCACTGATAAAACCTTCTGACCAACTTTCAATTGTGCAAATTGAGGCACATCCGTAAAAACTAAATGGTCCCCTCTTCCCTTTACCAAACCTTGGTCACTGTCTCCAACTTGGGCCAAAATAGGTTGAGATTGTCTGCTGGTTAATAACTCAACCTGACTCACTCGAGCCGAGACTTGACCAATTCTACCTAACCAAACTCCATCTAAACTTGAAACCAACATGCCTGTTCTGACTCCATCTTCTCGACCAAGATTAATCATTGGCTGGGCATATGAGGCCAAAGGTTGAGCCAAAAGTGGGTGTTTGTGGGCAAACTGCTTGTCTTGGACTAAGCCCAAAGCAACCCTCAATGTTTCATTTTCGGTTTGCAGAGCCTGAAGCTGATTAATTTTTGCCAATTCCAATCCGAATTCTTGTCTCATTAAAATCAATTCGCGAATCTGATCCGGCCAAGTAAACAAATGTTTTGACATCTCAATGAACTTAACAACCGGCCGATCAACTTGATTGAGTAGTGGTATTAAACCATTTTCAAGTTGCGATCTGATCACCTGAGGTTTAGACAAATCCAAAACAAAACAACACCCCAATATGATTCCAAGCCCCCACCACCTGGTTAAATTCTGCATATTTTTCATCAAGCTCCCATTCCATCTTTTCCTGCTGTTGCATTGAGCATTCTTAACCCAAAAATAGCATCCATATCCGGGTTAGGAGTAAGCCGAACCGCGTAACGTAATTGATCAGACATTTTGGTCTCAAGACCTATGAGTTGGCTGCCTCCTCCACACAACCATAAACCAGAATCTAACAAACCGCCCGTCAAATCCGAAGGCGCCTGACTTAAAAACAACTTGACTTCTTCAATCAATTCTTCAACTAGGTTAACAACCGCCGGAGAAATCTGCTTGGCATCAACAACCGTTGTTGTCCCCACCTGACGCACAATGTCTTTGCCTCTTACAGTCGTTCGGGTTGAAGACGTAGTTTTTTTCCCTGGCAAAAAATCAATTTCCATTTTTAATTGCTCCGCAGTCTGCCAACTAATTGCCGATTGATATAAAGACCAGACTTGCCGCTGAATTAGTTCAGTCACATCAAGTCCTCCCCACTCAATCACACTCGACATGACTACCCTGCCTGCCACCAGCAGAGTCATTTCGGTGGTTTGGCCACCAATGTCAATAATGCAAACTGGCTGACTAACTTCGGCTTGCGACTGAATTGAACTCCAGATGGCCAAAGGCCTTTCAACTGCCTGCCAGTGACCAGCCCAAACAGATCGGGTTACTTCAATCAATCTGTTTTGCTCTACACTAGAAACATTGGCTTGAGTTAAAATAAATCCCGGGCGGCCTAACCACGATTGCCACCAAGGCCGTGGTAGATACTTGCGATCAACCGCCGTCAAAAACAACTTTGCTTGAGTTAAATCAGCTACTCGACCATACTCGATTGGAAAGACATGTTTGAGCGGGGTGGGCACTTTCCCGAGCAGCTCATAAGCCTTTTGACCCAAAAACTGTGGCTGACCGTGTTTGAGAATTAAACAGCTCGGTTCAACAAAAACGGCAGCCTCTCCTCCAAATATGCGAGTGTTGCACGAGCCAAAATCAATAAAAAGTGGCAAACTGGACATCACTACAAGTCTACCACGCTGGAAAAGACCATTAGCCTCACTAAATTGAGTTCAATGTCTTAGCCATACTTAGCCACTGGCTGTCAGACAATTGCTGTTCAGCCAATTCAATTTGTTTTAAATTTTCCGGCTTCTCTACAAACCGCTGTTTCATACCAGCAATTCTTTCTCGAACCATATCGGCTTTTAGCTCCAAGGCTTTCTCTAGCATTATTTCTTCTAAATCTGGAATAAGCTTTTCCAAAAAAACAACTATCTCTTCCTGTTCTTCAATAGCCTTTCCTTTTGTTTTTCCCAGCAATACTTGAAGTTCGTCCATTTCCTGTTTTGTCAACAACAGCTGAACGTCATTTTCCAAGAAATCTTCCCAGATCACCTGCTGAAGTTCATCTAAAAATGATTCTCTCTGTTCACCTGTGGCTTCATCCTCTTTGATTCCCAGGAGAAAGAAAATGTTTTGATCTTCCAGTTTTTCTGAAGTCTCTGTGCTTTGGGGAAATGGCGGCATAGTTTTTGGTAATGGATCTGTCATAGACGATGAGGGATCAGCTGGCATCACCTGTGATTGAGTGGGTACAGAAATTGGTTCGTAGTTAGGGGTAGGCTGAAGATCGGGTGGAGCTACTAAAGGCTGAGACGGACCGGCAACAGGTTTATCACCCGAAGGCGGTTGATAATCATTGACATACGAATTAGCTGGGGCAGTTTGATCTGTCATGTAGTTCTCCTTTTTGTATTAGATTTCAAACAAAATAAGAGACACGGTCACTTATTTCGCTACAAGTCTAGTTACCAGCATAACATAAAAATTAATCATTAAGAAATAGGTAGGTCGAATTCTTCGAACTTTTTAAGTATTGATTTGCAGAGCGTATAAATTAAACACTTCCCAAGTCAGTCAAGCTTTATGTGTTGGAGTTTAATTCGTCGAATGAGCTCATAAACTATAATTAAGATTTTTCTTGGAGCGAATGGCCTGCAAATCAATACTTAAAAAGTTTGAGGTAATTAATATAAATTCAAGAATCTCAAAATTAACATAATAACCAGCCAGAAACTCCTAAATATAGTTCGTACGCTACAATAGTGATGATGATGTCTCAACCCACCTCTCCCACCCCCCACCTGATTGACCGCCTGATTCAAGGCACCATCATTTTTGGTCTTGCCACTACTCCTTTAATCTTTTCTTTTTCCACCAATGAATTATTTGAATTTAATAAAATTATCTGGGTTTATGGTTTGACCGTGATTTTATCCGGACTTTGGCTCATCAAAAGCATTGTGACTCGCCAATTTCGTATTCCCAAAACTCCTCTAGACATTCCCTTGGGCATTTTCTTGATCTCTCAAGTTTTAGCCACAATTTTTTCTATCCACCCCAGAACTTCTCTTCTGGGATATTACACCAGATTTAATGGAGGACTCATATCAACCTTTGCCTACTCAATTTGGTACTACGCCATTGCAACTCACTTCAAAAAATCTCAAATGAAAATAGTGATATTGACATTATTAGTCAGTGCCTTCTTTGCCAGTTGGTATGCAATTCCAGAACATTTCAATGGATCATTTAGTTGTATCGCGGCTGGAACCGGTTTTAACACCGATTGCTGGAGCCAAAACACCAATCCAAGATACCGGGTTTTTGGGACTTTTGGCCAACCCAATTGGTTAGCCGCTTACCTAGTTATGTTGATACCGCTAGCTATCTATAAAATCCGAACCATTAAAAATAAATCTTGGTTTCCTCATTTAATTTGGATCGGCTTACTCGCATCTTTAGTCATGGCTGAATTGTTCACCAAGTCTAGATCAGGTTTTTTGGGTTTAGTCGTGACAATACTCCTCCTTGGCTCCGGCTGGTTATTTCAAGCCTATCGACAAAAAAATTATCGCCTTTTTTGGCCAATTCCCTTAACAATTATTCTGGTGATGCTCATTTTTGGCACGCCTTTTTCTCCCGGTGCTTCAGACTGGATATCTTCGATGTCAGATCAAAGCTCAATCACCAGTCCAACCATCAGCTTTACCACAGAACAGAGCGAAATTGGCGGGACTGAATCTGGGGAAATTCGCAAGATTGTTTGGCAAGGTGCCTTAAAAGTTTGGCAAAGATATCCTTGGTTTGGCTCAGGAGTTGAAACATTTGCCTATAGCTACTATCTTGATCGGCCACAAGCACATAATTTAGTCTCTGAATGGGATTTTTTATACAATAAAGCCCACAACGAATTTCTTAATTATTTGGCTACAACGGGTTTAATTGGATTATTGAGCTATCTATTTTTAATGGTTTCAGCCAGTTTAATTGCCATTAAAATTTTTCTCAAACACAACTCAACAGCCAACCAACCAGACAATCTTCTAGCGGGAGCTCTACTTGCCGGTTTGGCGGGTTTATCGGTCACAAACTTTTTTGGTTTTTCCACCGTGACTGTTTCTCTACTGATGTTTTCCTGGTTTGGTTTCATTTCCTTACTTGACTCTCAACCTCAAACCCAGGTCAAGACTTTTGGCGAGATTAAGGTCTGGCAACAAGTCGCTATCTGTTTGGTCATAATTTCTATGTTTTTTGCCATGAGCCGTGTGGTTAAAACCTGGCAAGCTGACCGAAATTTCGCTCGTGCCTCTGCTCTTTTTGAACGTGAAGAAAATCAGGAAGCAATCGATACCCTCCTTAAAGCTATTCAAGCTTCACCAAACGAAGCCATATATTACAGTAAACTTTCGGAGGAGTATTCCAGATTAGCTCTTCAAGCTACTCAGGCCAACCAAGCAGAATTATCTCAAACTTTAATTGAAGCCAGCATAGCTGCAAGTGATATTACCCTGAAACTCAACCCAGCCCACCTAAACTTCTACAAAAGTCGCGTCAGAATTTTTGCATCCTTAGCTCAAATCGATCACAAATATTTAGAGGTTGTTCGTCAAACGTTACTATCTGCCATTAAACTTGCTCCTTCAGACCCCAAGCTAACATACAATTTAGCTCGAGTCGAAGAATCAGACGAACACTTAGATCAAGCTCTTGATTTATATCGTCATACCCTTGAACTTAAACCTAATTATTATCAAGTTCGACTGGTTTATGCTCAAGCTCTGGAAAAAGCCAAACAGTATCATGACTCGTGGCTTGAAGTTGAGCAACTCAAATCAACACTTGGCGATAGCGCCGAACTTGGGGAACTTGAAACCAGGCTTAAAACACAACTCAACTCTCAATGAGTGGCGCGATTCATGATCGGGCATTAATTTTTTTATTTCTTATTTCACTACAAGTCTAGTCAAGATATAATAAGCTCATGAAAGTTGTAACTGTACCTCATCCAACTCTCCGAGCGCAGGCTTTGCCGGTGGAGCGGGTTGATAAAAAACTTCTTCAGTTTGTTAGAGATTTGGCCCAAACATTGCAAAAAGCTCGCCACCCCAAAGGTGTGGGTTTGGCCGCTCCTCAAGTCGATAAAAAGTGGCGAATTCTCACAACTTTTTTACCTCAGACAGAAGGTCAATCAGCAATTTCAAAAGTCTACATCAATCCCGTCATTCTTAGGCACTCAAAAAATCAAATTTTGGGTTTAACTGCCAGTGATCGTCAGTCTAGAGATGAAGGCTGTTTATCTCTACCGGGCTTGTATGGACCTGTGCCTCGTTATGAATGGATTGAACTGACTTATGACCTGATTCAAAATCAACAGTTGGTCTCACACCAAGCCAAACTCATGAATTTTGAAGCTCGAGTGGTCCAACACGAAATAGACCATCTCAAAGGCATATTATTCACTGACTATTCCCTTCAATATGACTTGCCGGTTTACCGGGAAGATAAATCTGGTCATTTTGAAGAAATTGATAAATCAATTCTGGAGACATTCTAATGGCCTATCAAATTGGTTTAATAGGTAGTACTCAATATACTTTAACCTGTGCTCAAGCTTTGCTCCACAATAGGCAATTTAATGTCAGTTGGGTTTTAACTCCCTCTGCCAAACCGCAGGGTAGAAACCAGCGCCTCATTCCCAATCCTGTCCAGAATTGGGCTGATAGGCAGAAAGTCACCTCTGTATTAATTAACTCAATCATCAATAAATCAACTCAAGAGCAACTTCAAACTATCATATTAAGCAATGGTCGGCCGGATTTTTTGTTGGTGGTTGATTTTGGGTACCTTATTCCCAAATGGCTCATCGATTTACCCAACATTAAATCTCTCAACATTCATCCCTCAGACCTGCCCCGTTGGCGAGGCAGTAGTCCGGCTCAGTTCGTACTACTTTATGGAGAAAAAATTACAGCGGTTTGTTTGATCACACTGACCGAAAAATTCGACCAAGGTGACATCGTGTTTAAATTACCCCTGTCGGTTAACCCAGACTGGACACAGACAGAATATTACCAAACCTGTTTTTCTCAAATCAGTCACTATTTACCAGATATATTTGATAAATTAGCCAACCAGCAGATCACTCCTTTAGGGCAAATTCCAGCCTCCCCCACTCAAACAGCAAGACGCATTTCTAAAGATGATTCATTTATCGATTGGCAAAACGTCATGCAAGCCAGGGCTGGAAAAGAGACAATCGTTAAACCCCTCTCCCCATTACTAAATTCAGTGTTAGCACACCTTAAAAAGACAAATGATAATAGTTCTCGTCCTGCCTTGCTTCTGTGCCAATTAATTGAACAAGCAACTAGAGCCTTTAGTCCCTGGCCTTACCTTTGGACTTTTGTTCCAACCAAAACAGGTCAAAAACGAATGAAAATACTGCACACATCCCTGGATGATCTAGGACAGCTTAAACTTGAATCAGTTCAAATTGAAGGTCACCAGCCTACATCTATAAACCAAGTGAAAAATATCATTCAACTATAAAATTTGGGGAGACCTATTTATTCGGTAGCTCGATAGTGAGTTGTGACACCTTGTTTTTTGAGGGAACGCAAAATTTTGGTCGGCACTCTCATTTTCTGTTTAACACCATCCACCAGCACGGTGACCGTGTGGAGATTATACTTAAAACTGCGCGCCGTCCTATTTTTTGCATGAGACACATTATGTCCCATATGCGAAACAACTGGAAAACGAAATGCGAAACTTGCCATAGGAGAGGAATTGTATCACGCCCAACCCTTCTCATCAATCTTTGATCTTGTATAATGTAATTCTTATGTTAATCAGTTTACTTTTTTCCAACCCAATTGTTTTTTTCATTCTCGCTATTGTTTTAGTCGTTTCTATAACTGTTCACGAATTTGCCCATGCTTGGATGGCAGATCGCCTGGGCGATCCCACTCCCCGTTACAAAGGCCGAGTCAGTCTCAATCCCCTCCACCACCTTGATCCCATTGGCACAATTGCCATTCTTTTGGTCGGATTTGGCTGGGGAAAAGCTGTGCCTTACGATCCTTATAATCTTAAAAATCCTGTACCTGACGCGGCCAAGATCGCTTTGGCCGGGCCAGCTGTTAACTTACTTATCGCCGGTTTAGCTAGCCTGATCCTTAAATTTCTACCCTCTTTGCCCATATTGCAGGCACTTTTACCCACAGCTATCTACTTAAACGTCATGCTGGCAATCTTCAATCTTTTGCCAGTAGCCCCTTTGGATGGCAGCAAGATCATTATCGCTGTTTTACCCCATCAAACAGCACTCGAATATCAAAACTTCATGAGACATTACGGCACTTGGTTGCTGCTTTTTCTGATTTTACCCATCAATGGTACTTCAGCTATTTCTAGCCTTGTTTTACCCATTATTAATTGGCTGGTGAATCTACTGGTTTAAAACAGTTTCTTTAACAAAATCAGTTTTGCTATATACTTAAAGCTGACAGTGAAAAAACCAAATTTTGTTATTTACATTGCTTTAACCGTCTACTTTACCGCCATGTTGATGTTGGTTTCTTACCTGATTTACGCCAAATTCAGTCCTCTTCATCAGGAACTTTATACACCCACGAGTTCCAATGATACTCAACCCACTATTAATTCAGCATCTACCAGTTGCCAAACAAATGATGACTGTCTCATTGACAGTTGCCATGCTTGCCAAGCAATTAATAAGAATGCCCTAATTAAACCCCAAGTCTGTTTGGTCAACTGTCCCTTCCAAGCTGTTTGTCTGGACGGAATTTGCTCCAAACTTCCCCAATGATTTTTGCTTTTGTGTGTCATACAAAATGAGTGCTAATGTCACTTGTATAAGGAGTGGCTATGAAACTTCGACTTCTTCCCAAGAATTTACCCGTCGGTACAAAAGCCTTAGTTAGAGTTGATTACAATGTGCCCCTTAAAGGTCAAAGCCTAAACCGTCAAGTTACTAATACTCTGCGACTGGAGAGAAGCCTGGCAACTCTTCACCAGCTCATGGACTCACAAGTCACCACCATCCTAATCTCCCATCTTGGTCGACCCAAGGGTCAAATTCATCCGGAACTTAGTCTCCTGCCTGTGGCTCGGGCTTTATCTCAACTCATAAACCACCCAGTAATTTTTTGTGCCAAAACAAAACTTGAAGAAATAAAAACATTCGTCCATAAACAACCGCCAGGTGCTCTGATTTTGCTGGAAAACATTCGATTTTTTGAGGGTGAGAAAAGAAATGACCTGACACTGGCCAAAGATTTAGCAGGTCTGGCAAATGTTTTTGTCAATGAGGCTTTTTCGGCTGCCCATCGAGCACATATGTCGATTGTGGGCCTACCTAAATATTTACCTGCCTATGCAGGCGTTGGTTTTAATCAGGAAGTTCAGGCCCTTCACCAATTGATGACAAAACCCAGAAGACCCTTGGTCTTAGTGGTGGGTGGCGCTAAAATTTCGGATAAAGTTGAGGCAATTAATCATCTGA
>Ga0210057_1001101_pt1 | contig 42064 bp, 42 predicted proteins | sample CryGeyCG2114_010_2_FD_183968 | JGI IMG/M metagenome (GOLD analysis project Ga0210057, IMG submission 183968) | Groundwater microbial communities from aquifer - Crystal Geyser CG10_big_fil_rev_8/21/14_0.10 (SPAdes) (version 2) | ecosystem: Environmental > Aquatic > Deep subsurface > Groundwater ... | reverse complement strand
CAATGATAGGTACTATGGTCTAGTTGATATAATTGGGTTGTTCTAACCATATATCTCTAAAAATCACCTCCTTTCTTGGTTAAGGTGATTTTATTATATGATATTATTGGTGGGTGCTGAACAAGGGCTACGCCTTTAAACGCACACCCCAGCTAACGCTGGGGGTTTATTTGGATAATTAAAAGACCACTTTTTTAAGTGGTCTTATGATTTAAAATTCGGTCGAGGGAAAAAGTAGGCAGAGCGCGCACCCAGCACCATAAATGAAACAGATTGCGAATATCAACATTCCAGAAGCATCATTCTTTGGCTCTAATCTAACGGCTGAAAATAATCCTAAGCCAATGAAAATCAGATAAACCTGCAATTGTCAGATAAATCCGAAACCGCTGTTTAGAGGCCATTTTAACCTCCTATATTTTGTTATATTATTGACGTTGTATTATGGGACTAACGATTACTTGTCAATAACTAAGCTATATTCAAAAATATAATTTTTGCCATCAATCGAGAACCAGTCATCAGCCTGGTTTTTTTGTTTGGCGATAATGTCTTCAGCTGCCCACCAATAATCATTGATAACTAGGTAAATTAATTTTACATTCGTTAATTTATAAACATCATCTAAAATTTCATAAGTGTCTCTTTTATCATAAGATAAGTCTTGGTAGTATTGGTAAAGTTGATTACCGGTAGGAACCGGATAAAAAAATTGTCCTTGGTAATACCTGGTATAGCCTAACTGTTCAATGGCAGCTGCTGACACCGATTGATTAGCCAAAACAATATAATCTTTATCTCGATTTATATTTTCAAGAAAATTTACTGTTTCAATATCAGTAATGGAAGTACTATAACCATGATCTTCACTAATCGGATCAACTCGTGGGTAAGACAGATAAAAAGAAGTTGTCAAAGCTAAAGCAATAAAGGCAAATAATAATAATTTAGTAAAGTTATTTAATTTGTTAAAAGGTAAAAAGAGGTGGGCAATAGCAATTAAGAAATATGGGAGTAAAAAGAAGATAGCTAAGTCTAATATTCTCTCGGTATAATTATTTCTTTCATAGTCGATTAATGAATTAAACAGAAAGAAATTTTTCAGAAAAATGTAGTTCAAAAACAAAACCAGAAATGACAAAAAATAAATAAAATATTTTTTAAATTTATTTGATCGAATAATAATAAATAAGCTGTAAATTACCAAGGCAGCGACAAAAAATTTCAAATTAAAAGCGTAGGTGTAAATTAAATTATATATAGAGATGAATGGCTGGTAATAGAGATCTAGATTAAAGCTTCGCAGGGAAGAAATAAAACTTCGGATGAAATTATGGTTAATTACGACTTTCATTTGAGAAGCTGTGAACGAGTTTATCAGAAAAGCTGAGGGCAGGGCAAATAAATAGACTATAATCAATTCAAGAAAAATACTCTTAGTTAAAAACCCGGGTAAAAAAAGCTTTTCTTTGAAATGAAGATAGAACCACAAAAGAGCCAAAAAAAACAAAATAGGGATTCCAGTTAGTGGATGAATAGTGATGGTCACTAAAGACAAGAAAATAGGCAGCCAAATATTTTGATTGCTATCATGAAGATAGTAGAGAGAAAGAAATATAATAATAATGGAAAATAAATTCGCTAAACCTTGGGGGGTAGTGGCTATAAAGTTAGAAAAAGGTAGTATTAAAAATATAAGCGGTAGCATTGCCAGTACTCGAGAATCAATTTTATAATTTTTCTTGAAAGCTAAAATAATAGTTGTTGGAATGGTTAACGACGCCAGGGAAGGCAATAGAAATTTATTGATGAGACTGAGCGGGATTTTGAATAAATTATTCAAAAAAATTGTAATAGCATAGTTACCAATATAATAAAAAGGTTTTGGTGATAATGTTCCCGTTTGGCTGATTATTTCTAGATTTCTGCGATGAATAAAGGGATCATAATTAATTCCAATTTGGTAAATAAATCCTGCAACAGAAAAGCTGACAAAAAAATGTATAATTAATAACAGTAAAGAATTATTTGGTTTTAGATATAGTCTGACTAACAAAGTCAGGCAAGACAAGAAGTAAATCAGGAAAATATTTTGGGGAACGACTTCCCAGGGCGAGCGGATACTTGAGTCAGTGGCAGAATTAATAACAAAGTAAATAATTATGCCCACTAATATAAAATACAGGAGATCAGGAAGTATTAAAAATATTCGTGGTTTAATTTTTTTTATAATAGATGAAGGGAATTCAAAATTTAGTGGGTGTTTAAGCAAAAAAAATATTGGCAGAATTAATATAATTATAACTTGGATGTAGTAAGTACCGGCGTTCAAAAAATAAATATAAAAATAAATCACACCGATTAACGAAGCAATTGAGAGGACTATGAGATTACCCATAATCAACTGACTGAAGAAACTACTGTTTTTAAAAAATATTTTTCCGTAAAAAAGGCTAGCTGTCAAAAAAAGCAACAGGGAAAAAATAATTTGAATCAAATAATAACCAGTTGTCAGATAAATTGCTAATATTAAAATCAAAATTATAAAGATGTATTCAGCCAGTCCTATATGGATTCTATTTTTTGTAGCGATTTGAAACATAATAAATTTTATTATATTTTACCATAATTTCTTGAAAAAGATGAATGTTCTGATATAATTATTTCAAAATGATAAGAAAAATAACAAATAACTGGCGTTTTATCCTTTTGGTGATTATTTGCTTAATTACCGGCTTTTTTTATTCATATTTAGCCATAACCATCCAAGGGGATATTTATCCGTCAGAGAATGAACAAAAATTAGTATTTAATTCACCGGATGAGACTGCAAATTATTTTTTTTCTTATCTTTATACAACACAAAACCAATTGGGTATTGAGGAGTCGGATAATTTTCAAGTTAACGGATTAGTCTCGCCTAGAAGTATGAGATTTGTTAATGGTCATACGGTGCCAGTGAGTTTTTTTGGTCTAATGCTAACATTAGGGGTATTGGCGAAATTATTTACGTTATCATCGCTGGTTTTTTTACCTTCTATTTTAGCAGCTTTGGCGGCCATTTATTTTTATCTGTTAATTAGAAGATTATTTGATAAAAACATAGCTTTGTTATCAACTATATTTTTTCTTATATTCCCAGCGTATTGGTATTACTCAACTAGAAGTTTTTTTAATAATGTGTTGTTTTTAGATTTTTTGATTATTGGACTTTATTACCTTTTGGTTAGTTTTGAAAAGCATCGCGTCTGCCTTTATTTTTTGAGTGGATTTTTTTTGGCACTGTCCTTGTTTGTCAGGTCATCTGAGGTTTTTTGGGTCGCTTTTCTGGTATTAACAATCCTAGTAATAAATAGAAAAAAATTAAATACTATCTTTTTTTTGACATTTATTCCAGCCGGGCTTTTAGTTGCCTTGCCGCTAATTTACTATAACTATTTAATTTACGGACAGCCAATTAGCATAGGTTATAACATTAGTTTTATTGCTGACGATTCAAATTTTATATATAATAGCACCAATCTATTAAAACAACTCTTATTGCCCTTCGGAGTTAATATACAAAATATTTTAAAAAATTCAATTAATTATTTTGTCAATATATTTTGGTGGTATTTTGTACTTTTGTTTTGGAGTATATGTTACGTTATCTATAGCGGTATAAGAAAATTTCAGACAAATAGAAAATTTTTTGGCAATAAGGAAAAGCAAGTACTAGCATATTTCGTAATTTATATTTTAATTTCTGCATATCTTATTTTACTATATGGTAGCTGGAGTATTGTCGATAATCCTGATCCTACAGCCGTTACTATCGGAACTTCCTATGTCAGGTATTTTTTGCCGGTTTATATTTTTTCTTTGCCATTAATAAGTTATTTTTTATTAAGAGTTTTTAAAATAAATAAAATTATTAGGCATATATTTATTCTATTGATATTATTTAGTTTTTTTGCAATGTCTTTAAATATAGTTTTTTTTGATTCAGAGGAAGGGATTTTAAAAATTGAGAATAATATTTTAAATTATCAACAAATCGCTGACAACGTAATTAAAATGACCGAAACTAATAGCATAATTATTGCAGAGAAAAATGATAAAGTTTTTTTCCCTGCCAGGCGTGTAATTTATAAACTTAATAACGAAGCAGATTATCAGGCGATAGATACGCTTCTTCAAGATGATAAAATTTATTGGTGGAGATTTAAATTAAATAATGATGATTTGCAATATATAGAAAATAAAAATTTAAAAAATAATTTTTTCTGGTCGTTAGAGCCGGCCAGTTATTGTTTTGAAAATCAGTGCCTTTATCCAATTAAAAAATTAAACTAGATGAAATTTTTATATCGAATAGCCAGAATATTAATTTATCTAACACCAATCATTATTTTTGCCTCCTTGTTTTATTTGGATATTTGTCCATCGGGCGTGGCTACTTTCACTTATACATTTAAAGAAGATTCACCAGTTATCACCAGGTTGTTTCCTGAAAATAGATTATCAGATCCAATACAAATATCAAAAGATAATTATTACCAACAAATTAATCAGGAACCTGTATATTTTGAAACCCGTCTTAGTCAGAAATTTGATTCGGCGATGATAAACATTGAATTTCAGAATCCCGAAAGCTCGTTGTTTCAATTAGGCCTTGCGACTATTGGTGATGACGATTGGAATTATCAATTTATGCCTTTGGATAATAAATCGGTCAATGACCTAAATTGGTCAAAAATTGAAACTGATAATTTGACTCTTTGGCAGCGAAACGACAAATACAAAACAATTGATTCCTTTTTAAAAAACTTTACTAATGAAGAAGGTGTTGCTATTTATAACTATGATGTTAAAAAAGAGTTTAAAATATCTGGATATCAGTCAGGCGATGAAATTCGCTCATTTGACCACACTATAAGAGGCTATCATAATTTTTATACTTATATTGAAAATGAAGAATTGTATTTTAATTTTAAAGTACAGGATATAAATAGAAAGACTGGACCGGACGTTTTAAACGTCAATGTCTATGACGCTGAAAATAACAAAATCTACACCAAACGTTTAGACGATGATGGTTATCTTTCAAATCTTGACCCGGCTTCACTGCCAAGATATGTAACTATTAGCCTTGGTAATTTGAAGGATGGCGTCTATCGAATAGAGCTTGATTGCGAAGATGAAATATTTATTCGACAAATAAAAACAAAACAAAAATATTTAACTTTTATCGAAAGATTATATTTAGCTGATAATCCTGAATATAGCGATGGTTTTGTTGATATGGACTTTTCACCGGTTAGTATTTATTCTAGCGTTTCGCGAATTTCTTTAGAGACCGCTCACCCAGCTGGTCTGCAAGAAGTTCTTATCGGATCCTCACGATTATCAATAATCGAGACCCACAAAAAATATTATTTCGATGTAAATACTTCACCTCTTATAATAACCAGTCAAAAAAATGATTTAAAAATTTACGGTAACGGACTTTTTGCATTTGATAAAGATAGCTATTTTAATCCCGAAATGTTTAATCTTAAGAATTTTCAGGAATCAGATAATATAAATTTTTTACTCGCTGGTTATCATGAACCGAAAAGTGTAGATGGTTGGTTGGTAAATGGACAAACTTTTGATTTAGATAAAGCGCAGATTAATAATAGAAAGTTGAGATGGATGCTTTCGTCGCCTGAGATGAATGATTTAGATGGAAAAATACGAATTAAGTCAATTAAGATAACTTATTTTAAAGAGCCAATGACTTGGGAAGAGTTCTGGGCAAAATCAATAAATTTTATAAAAAAATTTATTTAAATTATGATGAGTGATAATCAAAAGTATTTAATAAAAATAATAAATGATCTGTTTTTAGTTTCTGCCACTACTTTTTTTCTGTTTTACGGAATTGAAGGAATAAAAACAGGCTTAATAAGTAATTATTTTGATTTAAACATTCTCCCGATAATAAGCGTTGCTTCTTTTATAATATTGATAAAAATTAGTAAAAATTTTGAATCGCTTGATAGTAGTGGAAAATTTCTTAACCAATTAGTATTTGTCATTTTATTTTCGTTTTTAATTTTTTTTGGATTGCATTTATCAATTCTATTAAAAATTTTTGTAATAATATTATTTTTTATAATTTCAATCCAATTTATTATTAAAACAAATAAATGAGTTGTCTATTTTGTAAAATTATACAAAAAGAGGTACCCGCCGAAAATATATACGAAGACGATGAATTGATTGTTTTTTTGGATATTAATCCGGTTAACCCTGGTCATGCTTTAGTAGTGCCCAAAAAACATTTTGATAATTTTATTGAGTTACCCGAGGATATTACAGCATCAATTTTTCAAAAAACAAAAAAAATTGCCGAAGCAATTATGAGAGCAGTTGCAGCTGACAGCTTTAATTTAGGAGTAAATAACGGCGGTGCCGCTGGCCAAGAAATAATGCATTTTCATTTGCATATAATTCCGCGTTTTCAAGATGACGCCATAAAGATGTGGCCAGGAAAGCCATATTCTGAGGGAGAGGTGAAAAAAGTAGGCGAAGCGATTAGGAAGCAATTACTGTAACTTATATCGGAAAATTCCCGGTTGTTCATTTAATGTTGTTTTGATAAGAAGATATTTTGAGTCGGAGCTGAAACTGTAATTCTTCAGAATTTCCTCCTCGGGCTCTAAAATATAATACATATTTTTACCATCTCGGTTATCAAGCTCAATTATTTTTAATTGATTTTTTGTTTCTACAAAAAGATAATCAGCTTCGGGATGCCAGAAAACATAATAAATTTCATCACTTAATCGTTCAATTAGTTTATTTTCTTTGGTTGTTAAATCAAAAATACCGTATTCAAAATCACTCCAATAAAGAAGTTTGCCGCTTCGAGGAGAGAAACCGTTAACAGATTTGAGAATATTATAGGTTATTAGAGTGTTGTTGTTAAAATTAAGAAAATATAAAAATTTTTGATCGGGATTATAAATAAAAAGCCAATCGCCGTATTTATTTATTTGATAATTTTTATTATAAGGTAAAGCGCTTATTTCAGAAAGATCAGAGAACTTTTTATACTTAGCTAATGCTAAATAAAGACTTTCATCGCTTTCTTTTTGATAAATAAAGTAGTGACCCGAGGATTCTGGTAAAATTGCTAAAATTTCTGGGGAATCAATTAGTTCATAGGTTCCTTCTAATAAATTAATTTTATAAAGCTTGTGATTTGATAATCCCCAAAGTATATTAGAGTTACCATCATCCCAATAAATTTTCTCAAAGTTTATATTTATAATTTCGCTTAAAAAATGAACTGCATTAGATTTTTGTAAATCAATATAGCCGTACTCTTGATCGTCTGTTGTGAAAATTATTTTTGTTTGGTCAAATGACCAGCTATTAAATTGATTAAGATTATCTACTTTTCCCAGGTATTCACTTTTCTGGCTTGAATTGTAATAAATATAAATTTCGTGCGAGTTATTTTTGAGAGAAACATAGACAAATACCTTTCGGTTTGGAGACGTTGAAAAATTAGTAATACCCCCTTCTGCTAATGAATCTATCGATTGTGTTGATGAAAATAAATAAATATCTTCTGCAAAGGTTGTTTGATAGGATTTTACCTCAAGTTTTTTGGTCCAGTCGTAATATCCTGACTTGCTGATCTTTAAATTATATTCACCAGGTAGTAGGCTCAGAATTTTATCAGGAGTGATAAAAGATTTGGCTTTACCATCAATCTCAATAGTCGCGTTGCTGGGGTTTGAACGTATATACAAAGCTCCGGTTTTTTGAAATTTGTTATAATCTGTATTATAACGAAACCCCAGGGCATAAAAAATTAGAAGGGGAGTAAGTATAAAAAATAAACCTATAAGGACAATATAAAATATCCTTCTTTGTTTTATAGTCATCTTGTAATAATCAATTATTACTGCTAAACTTTTTATATAAAATATCTTAATATATATATTAATATGTCTAAATTTATAATACAAGGAGGCGCTAAGCTGACCGGCGAAATAGAGGTTAAAGGCGCTAAAAATGCGACCTTGAAGATCTTGCCCGCGTCCCTTTTATCTGAAGAAGAGTTGATAATCAAGAATTTGCCAAATATTGAAGATATCAAACGTTCCCTTGAGTTATTAGAGGATTTGGGCGCTAAGGTAATAAAGCAAAATGATGTCTATAGGATAGATACAAAAAATGCCAACAAGACCACTCTAGAGCCGGAATTTGCCAACAAATTTAGAGCTTCAATAATGTTTACTGGACCGTTGCTGGCGCGTTTTGGAGAAGTTAAATTTCCTCATCCGGGAGGCTGTGTTATAGGTGCCGGTAAAAGACCAATAGATTTGTTTTTGGAAGGTTTTAAAATTTTTGGAGCTGATCTTACCGTCAAAGATGATTACTATCATTTAAAATCAAAAGCGCTAAAAGGTGGGGAATATTTTTTCAGTAATGTAAGTGTTACAGCTACTGAATGTTTGATGATGACTGCAGTTTTAGCAGAAGGTGTTACCGTTTTAAAAAATTGCGCTATGGAACCAGAAATTGTGTCGCTGGCAGAATATCTGAATAAACACGGAGCTATTATTAAAGGTGCTGGAACCCCGACCATTAAAATAAAAGGAGTAAAAGAAATTAGGGCAGGATCTTATGAAGTAATACCCGATAGAATTGAAGCGGGTACTTTTGCCATTATGGCCGCCGCTGCTAAATCTAGTATTACCATAAAAAATTGTAACCCGGAACACATTGAGTCACTACTTTCTGTATTTGATAAAATTAATGTCAAATATCAAAAAGGAAAAGATTTTTTGAAGATCAAATCGAGCGGTAAGATATTACCATATAATATAAAAACTCATGAGTTTCCTGGATTTCCTACTGATTTACAATCACCTTATACGGTTTTGATGACTCAAGCCCAAGGAAGTTCATTGATACATGAAACTATTTATGATAGAAGGTTGTTATTCACTGATATTCTAACGCAAATGGGCGCAGATATTATAATGTGTGATCCTCACCGAGTAGTGGTCAATGGGCCAACCAAACTTAATGGTCGAAAATTAACCAGTCCTGATATCAGGGCTGGTATTGCCATCATAATTGCAGCTCTTATTGCTGAGGGTAAAACTGAAATTGACAATATTTATCAAATAGACAGAGGTTATGAAAAGATTGATGAACGTTTAAATAAACTGCAGGCTCAAATTATTAGAGAAGAATAAAATGCCATCAAAAAAAAGTAGCTCAAATTTATTATTAATATTACTTCTAATCCTAGTCTTTACTATTGGGGTTCTTTTTGGTTTGGCAAACAGTGATAAAATTTCTAGAGTTGTTTTTTATAATGGTGGACAGACAATAAATAAAGACGAAGCTTACAAATACCAAAAGACTGATTTTTCTCAATTTTTTGATGTTTGGGATTTAATTAAAGAAAATTTTTACAAAAAAAGCGAGATAACAGAATCACAGCTTTTTTACGGGGCCATCGCTGGTAGCGTAGAAAGCTTAAATGATCCTTATTCTGTTTATTTTAATCCCGAACAAACTGAAGAGTTTAAAAATGAGCTAGAGGGTAGTTTTGAAGGCATTGGTGCAGAAATAGGTATCAAAAAAGAGATCCTGACTGTAATTTCAGTAATTGATAATTCTCCGGCTCAAAAAGCTGGTTTACAACCAAAAGATAAAATATTAGCGATTGATGACCAAGACACGATAAACATGAGTTTGGACGAAGCAATAAATTTAATACGTGGTGAGAGCAGCACAACCGTAAGCCTGATTATTAAGCGGGAGGGTGTTGATGAATTTATTAAGCTTGACATAGTACGTCAGCAAATTGAGGTCGAAAGTGTTAGCTGGCAGATGCTACAAGGAAATATCGCCTATATAGAGTTAAATAGTTTTAATGAAGATACTTCCAGTAAATTTAAGAAAATAGTTAATGAAATAATTACTTCTAACCCAAGTGGTATTATTCTTGATTTAAGATATAATCCCGGAGGCTATTTACAGACAGCTGTAGATATTGCCAGTTATTGGATCGCTGAGGATAAATTAGTAGTTGGCGAGGATTACGGTGATCAAAGTAAAAATTATGATTACCTTTCATCGGGCCACAATAAATTAATGGATTATCCGACAGTGGTTTTAATAAACGTGGGGTCTGCTTCAGCTTCAGAGATTGTAGCTGGAGCGCTTCATGATTATGGCTTGGCTACTTTGGTTGGCGAAACTACTTTTGGCAAAGGAACTATTCAAGACTTTACTGAATTAGATGATGGCTCAGCTCTGAAATTAACCATCGCCAGATGGCTAACCCCCAATGGCAGTTTAATCGAAGATAACGGGATTGAACCGGATTATTATATAGAATTAACCCAGGATGATTACGATAATGATATCGACCCTCAGTTGGACATGGCTATGGAATTATTAAATCAATAAAATGAAAGTTATTCTTTTGGAAAACGTAGATAAATTGGGAAAAAAATACGAAGCCAAAGAGGTTACCAATGGCTTTGCCTTAAATTTTTTATTTCCTAGAAATATGGCCGTTGTCTACACTGATGAGCTTTACAAAACCCTACAGAATCGTTTAGATGGCCAAAAATTATCAGAGACAAGCGATTTAGACGCTTTAAAGGGAGCTGATGAAATAATATTTAATTTTAAAGCAAAAACTTCGGAAAAGGGGGTGCTTTTTAAACAAATCAGTAAAGATGATATAATAAATAAAATTAAAGATAAATTTAATATTGACTTAAAACCAAGTAATTTAATTATTGATAAACCTTTAAAAACTCTTGGGAATTTCGAAGTAAAAATAAAAAATTATACTAAAAAGATTATTAAAATTGTTATAGAAAATGAAGAAAAAAACTAAATACATATTCATAGTGGGAGGTGTTATGTCCGGTGTTGGTAAGGGTGTGGCAGCTGCTTCTTTGGGAAAAATTCTTCAAAGCAGGGGATTTAAAGTAACGGCTATAAAAGCCGATCCCTATATAAATTATGATGCTGGCACCATGAATCCGACAGAGCATGGAGAAGTTTTTGTTACCGAAGACGGTGACGAAACTGATCAGGATGTCGGCAACTATGAGAGATTTTTAGATCAAAACATCTATTCTGCAAACTATATGACAACCGGTCGAGTCTATCTTTCAGTTATTGAAAAAGAGAGAAATCTGGAATATGAAGGCAAATGTGTCGAAGTGGTACCTCATATCCCGAGTGAAATAATTAGAAGGATAGAAAATGCAGGGAAAAAAACTAAATCGGAAATTGTAATTATCGAAATTGGTGGCACCATCGGAGAATATCAAAATATCCTTTTTTTAGAAGCCGGAAGAATGATGAAATTAAAAAAACCGGATGATGTAATGTTTATTTTAGTAAGTTACCTGCCCATTCCTTCAAAAGTGGGCGAAATGAAGACTAAACCAACGCAAAACGCTGCTAGATCTCTTAACTCCGTGGGCATCCAAGCTGATTTTATATTTTGTCGATCTGAAAAACCACTTGATAAGCCGAGAAAACAAAAAATTGCAACTTTCTGTAACATTAAAGACGATAGTGCTATCTCTGCTCCTGACATTGAATCAATATATGAAATTCCCATTAATTTTGAAAAAGAGAATTTAAGCGCTAAGGTAATTTCTAAATTAGGCTTGAATGAGAGAAAATCAGACCTCAAAGAGTGGTCTAAATTAGTCCGCACCATAAAATCTGTTAAAAAGCCTGTTAAAATTGCGATCGTAGGAAAATATTTTAATACAGGCGAATTTACTTTAGTTGATTCGTACATTTCTGTGGTCGAGGCTTTGAAACACGCAAGCTGGTTTTCCAAGAGGAAGCCGGAACTATATTGGTTAAACAGTGAAGATTTTGAAAAAGACCCAAAGAAACTTAGCGAGCTTAAGAATTACGACGGTGTTTTGATTCCTGGTGGATTTGGCAGTAGGGGAATAGAAGGAAAACTTAAAGTTATAAAATTTGTAAGAGAAAATAATATTCCTTATTTTGGACTTTGCTACGGGATGCAGCTTGTTTGTATAGAATTTGCTAGAGATGTTTTAAAACTTAGAACAGCCAATAGCGTCGAAATAGATCCTGACACTAAACACCCTGTTATTGATGTAAATCCTTATCAACAAGAAAATATTCAAAACAAAAGGTATGGCGGCACCATGCGATTAGGTGCTTACCCTGCCTACATTTCTAAAGGCACCAAAGCCTACAGCGCCTACAAGACAACTAGAATTTCTGAGAGACATAGACACCGTTATGAATTTAATAATAAATACCTCAAGCGTATGGAGAAAAAAGGTATGGTCTTTAGCGCTTTTTCTCCTGGTAAAAAACTTGTAGAAATTGTTGAAATAAAAAACCATCCTTGGTTCGTCGGAGTTCAGTTTCATCCAGAATTTAAATCAAGGCCAATTACATCGCATCCTCTATTTAGAGAATTTATTAAAGCTTGTATTAAGAATCAATCTTGACTAAATATAAATTTTAATTTATTATAAATGCCTCCAGTCAGGGCATTTTGAATTATTATTAATATTATTACCTGCAATCTTGTCGGATCGCCTACTTTCTATTATTGCGCAATCCCGATGGGTAAATCTAAAAGTAGTAGTCTTTTAACATAAATTTATATAACAGCTTTCAAAACAAACCTGCCGGATCGCCCGCCTTCATTGCTACGCAATTTCGGCGGGTAAATCTAATGGTGTTAGCTTATTTATTAACAATTATATTAGAATAACAATTTTCAAAACAAACCTGCCGGATCGTCTAATGGTAGGACACCACCCTTTGGAGGTGGCTATCCTGGTTCGAGTCCAGGTCCGGCAGGTTTGTTTTGAATAACCTCACTAAAAACTTGTCTGGTAGCAAGTCTTTTTATATTGACAAAATTTCATTAATTGATTTTTTTGATAAAAATGAACATCAGTAAATGGAGGATAAAATGCTAAAACCGCTAGTAGATAAGCCAATGGGGCCCAGTAAACTAGGTCCTTATGGTGGGGTTTCTGGAATAATGAAAACTGGGGGACTGATGGTCCTATTTTATGCGAGGTTTGCGGCACTGAACACCCAGAAGACACGAGCGAAGGATATGTTGTAAGTAGGTTTTTAGGTAGACAGTTAGTAGAAATTTGCTGTGGAGCTATCCTTGATAAGATCTATCTTGAATCAGGGGGAAGATTTACAGAAGTTTTATTATCTGAGTTCGCAAAAAATCCTACTAGCTCAAATTTTGAATTATTGCTACGAAACCTTAAATCATCCATTGAGAACGCCAAGAAGGTAAGTGGAGAAATATTTGCTGAAACCAGCGAATTAGCAGAACAACTTCAGGAAATAACTGAAAAACCTGACTTATAAAGTCAGGTTTTATTTTATTATTTGAATGTTTAAAATCTTCTCATAACTGCTCTGACAATGCCCTGGATGGCTGGATTTTTTACAAACAATGGTTTATAAGAAGCATTGGCTGGTTGTAGTCTGATTCTGGTTTTTTCACGGAAATATCTCTTGAGAGTAGCATAGGCATTATCTAAGAGAGCAACAACGACGTCACCGTTTCTAGGATAGAAATTTCTTTCAACTATTACATAATCACCGTCAAGAATACCATCTTCAATCATGGAATCGCCCTTAACTTTTAAAACATATGAATTTGTGTCACCAACGAGATCTATGGGAATGGCTATTGTTTCGTTATCTTCAATCGCTTCAATTGGTTCACCTGCAGCTATTAAACCGGATAAAGGCAGCTCAATAGCTTTAGAAAAATTACTAAAACCTTCAACCACCTCCAGAGAACGAGCTGACTTAGAGGCAGATTTTAAATATCCTTTATCTTCTAGAGCTTTAACATGTTCAAAAACTGTAGCTGTTGATGTCAGATTAAAATGTTCGGCTATTTCCCGATAAGAAGGAGCATATTCGTGAGCTGCTATAAATTCGGTAATAAAGTCTAGTATCTGTTTTTGTTTTTTAGTTAAATTTGGCATATTTTTGTTGGTTAATAATAGATGATTGATAATTAAGGACTGAGGATTAAGGACTGAGGATTAAGGACTGAGGATTAAGGACTGAGGATTGATAAATGTTTCCATCCCTAATTCTCAATAATAAGTGCTTAATCCTTTGTTTTATTATATACCGAACAAAAACCGAATGTCAAGTAAATTAATATAATTATCTGTGGAAAAGTTTTAAATATGGGTATTTGATTTAAATTATGGTAAAATATATATATGAATTTTCTGAAAATAGTTGAAATAATTTTTGTTATCTTGGTCCTGCTTTTCCTGTTAATTCTAACTATATTTATTGTATTTTGTGTAGAGGTTTATACTTTTTTAGAAAACCTAGAAATACCATTCTATTTAAGAGTGATAATTTTAACGTTAATGGCAGTGGTATTTCTGGTAACTTTAAGAGGAATTTATTATAAATACGAGGAGTTTAAAAACAATGATTAATAAATACGATGTCATTACTTTTGGCTCACTGACTCAGGATATAATGTTTTATACTGATGACGCGGTACTGATTAAAAATCCTAAAGACTTATTGCGCCAGGAATTAATCGCTTTTGAATATGGCGCTAAGATTAGGAGTGAGCAGGTAAGCTTCGCTTTCGGTGGTGGTGGCAGTAATACGGCTGTTAGTTTTTCAATGATGGGATTAAAAGTCGCAGTAGTCGGACGTACCGGTCAGGATAGATTTGGTGATGAATATTTTAGAAATTTTACAAATCACAAAGTGGATACTTCGTTAATTGAAAGGGATTCCAATAAAGGCAGTGGCTTTTCTTTTATCATTAATTATGGCGACTTCAATGAGCATGTAATTTTTTCTTATCGAGGAGCTAATAATAATTTTGACGCGACTAATTCGAAATTTAAAATCAGAAATTCAAAATGGTATTATGTGGCCGCCTTATCACAAAATAATTTAAGTAAAAATCTAGATTACATTTTTAAAATAGCCGAGGCCAAGAAAATAAAAATTGCCTGGAACCCCGGTGTTAGCGAGCTAAAAAGGGGTTATAGTTGGCTAAAAAAATATTTGAAAAACACTCATACATTTATCGTAAATAAAGATGAAGCAATTGAAATTTGTGCCTCAGCCAAGGTTAAAACCACAAGTATAAATAAATTATTAAAAACTTTGTATAAATATGGTCCCGAAATAGTTGCTATTAGCCATGGACACCTGGGTGCTTATCTTTATGATGGAGAAAAAGTTTATTATCACAAAGCTTTGAAAGTAAAAAGCGTAAACACGACCGGAGCCGGCGATGCTTTTGCATCAAGTATAGTTGCTGGTTTAATAATTTTTAAAGGTGACTTAGAAAAGTCGTTAAAACTAGCAATTATTCGTAGTAATTTTGTGATCAAAAAAATCGGTGCCCAAGTTGGATTATTAAATAAAAAAGATTCATTAAAATTATTAAAATGAAAATTAAAGTCGAAATATCTGCTCGCCACATCCACTTGTCTATTAATGATTTAGAAAAGCTTTTTGGCAAGGGTTACAAATTAAAAAAATTAAAAGAGCTGTCTCAAACCGGTGAATTTGCAGCCAAAGAATCTGTAAAGTTAATTAATGGTAAAAAATCATTTAACAAAGTCAGGATAGTGGGGCCTGTAAGAAAAAATACTCAAACAGAGCTCTCACTTACTGATTCTAGATTTCTAGGCATTGATGCACCTATTAGATTATCTGGTGATATTAAAAATACTCCAGGAGTTACCGTAATTGGTCCAAAAGGCAAAATTTTGTTAAAAAAAGGAGTAATTGTACCACAGAGACATTTACATATTTCTAATGTTCTAGCTAAAAAACTCAAATTAAAAAAAGGCCAAGCAGTCAAAATTAAAATAACTGGACAGCGTGAATTAATATTTGATAAAGTAATAGTCAGGACTGCTGAAAATTTTATTACCAGCGTACATCTTGATACTGACGAAGCCAATGCTGCTGGTCTTAAATCCTGCAGTTATGGAAAAATTATAATAAAATGAAAAATTTAATTTTAATAACCAACTCAGGCAGTTCTTCAGTAAGGATAAAAATTTTTGATAACAAACTCAACCAACTTTTTAGCGGAAGAGTAGAAAGAATTTCTTTATTAAATTCTTTTTTAAATTATCAGGAAAAAAATAGCCGGCAAAAGACTATTAATTATACTCAGGGTGTTAAGAATCATGCCATGGCCTTAAAATTATTAATAGAAGTAATCCCGCAAAAAATTTATGATGAAATTAAAGTAATTGGCCATCGAGTTGTTCATGGTGGCGAGGATTTCCAACGGTTGACTAAAGTAACTCCGGGTGTTTTGAAAAAATTAGAAAAGTACAATAAGTTGGCACCTCTCCATAACCCGATAAATTTAAAAGTAATTAAAGAGTTGCAAAAGCATTTTAATGAAGTTGATCATTTTGCCATGTTTGATACGGTTTTTTTTAGAACCATGCCTGATTACACCTTTTTATATTCTTTGCCCTTAAAGTTCTATGACCAATACAAAATACGCAAATTTGGTTTTCATGGACTCTCACACCAGAATATGCTTGATTATGCTTCTCAGAAGCTTAAAATGGGTCAAAATAAGCTTAATTTGATCACTTGTCACCTTGGAGGCGGTTCCAGTATATCTTTGATAAAAAATGGTCAGGCTTTTGATACCTCGATGGGTTTTACACCTCTGGAAGGGGTAACCATGTCAACTCGCTCCGGGGACTTGGATCCAGCTGTTATAATTTATTTGATCAAAGATTTGAAATTAAAAATTGATGAAGTCAAAGATTTGCTTAATTTCGAATCAGGAGTTTTCGGGATTAGTGGATTAAGTGACCTGCGAGAAGTTTTGCAAGCAGCTGGTCATCGAGTGAAAGGCTTCAAATTAAAAAGAAAATTTAATGATAAGGAAAGAAAACTGGCCAAACTAGCTCTAAAAATTTTTATTTATGATATTCAGAGATACATAACATCGTATGCCGGGTTTTGCAAAAAAATAAATGCCATTGTTTTTAGCGGTGCGATTGGAAATAATCACGAAGTTGTTCGTAGTTTGATAATGAATGAGATGTATTTCCGAGATAAACCAAGAGTTATTATTTGCCCGACTAAAGAGGAACAGGTAATCGCTTCCAATATTTTAAAATTGATAAAATGAATTTAAAGGAAAAAATCAGAGAAATACCCGATTGGCCGATCAAGGGTGTTAATTTCAAAGATATTTCAACAATTATTGAAGATAAAGAAGCATTCAAATACTGCATTGATGAGCTGATAAAACCCTATCAAAGTCAGCAAATTGATAAAATCGTCGGCATTGATGCCCGCGGATTTTTATTTTGTTCGACCATGGCTTATCTTTTAGAAACTGGTTGTGTGATGATTAGAAAAAAAGGAAAATTACCCTGGAAATCAATTAGCCAAGAATACGCTTTAGAATACGGTACTAATACCATTGAAATGCACAAAGACAGCATTAAACCTGGTGAAAAAGTGGTTGTAGTCGATGATTTATTGGCTACGGGCGGAACCATGGCGGCCACGATAGATTTAATTAAAAAATTAGACGGGGAAATAATCGGTATTTCATTTATTATAGAACTTGATTTTTTAAAAGGTAGGGAAAAATTAAAAGATTATAATATTAATTCATTAATTCATTATGACCATGAGTGATTATCGGGCGGAAATCGGAGTTTTTGGCGGTTCAGGCTTGTCTGAATTGCTAGGAAACTCACAAACAATAAATATTAAGACGCCTTACGGTAAAACTAGTGATGAAATTACCTTGGCTGAATACCAGGGGAAAAAAATTGCCTTTTTACCACGCCATGGCAAAAACCATTCATTACCGCCACACGAAATACCTTATTTGGCTAATCTTTATGCTTTTAAAAAACTAGGAGTTAAGAGAGTGATCTCGCCTTGCGCTTCAGGAAGTTTAACAAAAGAAATTAAGCCGGGTGATTTTGTGATAAATGATCAGTTTATAAATTTTACTTCTGGGCGGCAGGATACTTTTTTTGATGGCAAAAATACTGAGATAAAATTGGATTTGTATCCTGAACATGCCTACAAAGTTGTCCACGTCTCGTCAGCACATCCTTACTGCGATAAGATGCGTGAAACCGCCATCAAAGCTTGTCAGAAATTAAACATTGAACATCATCCTAAGGGTACAGTTGTAGTTATTCAAGGGCCAAGATTTGCAACTATCTCAGAAAGTAAGTTTTATAATCAAATAGGTGGTCACACTATAAATATGACCCAGTACCCTGAAGTTATTTTAGCCAAAGAATTAGAAATGTGCGTGGTGGCAGTCTCTCTAATTACTGATTATGATGTCGGTGTCCAGGACGATCCATCTATTAAGCCGGTTGACTTAAATACTGTAGTTGAAGTTTTTAATAAAAACAACCAAAAAGTAAAAGAGTTAATCTTCGAGATAATAAAAAACACCGATGACATGAAAGACTGCCCTTGTCACAAAAGTTTAGAGAGCGCAGTTTGGTAAATTCAAAAAATTTTGTTATAATATTTTTATGAAACTAAAAAGCTTGTTAAGCAAATTTTTAATTTTGGTTCTGGCTATCTTTTTTTTAATACCAGATGGAAAATTGGCGGCGCAATCTTATCAATACGATCTTGGTTTTAATAACAATGATGATATCTGGATAAATGAAGATTATTTAATAATAGGCGATACAGTAAGATTATATGCCACGGTTAGAAATTTCGGCACGGATGACTCTTCTGGCTATGTAACTTTTTATAATGGCACAACTTTAATTGATGAATCGCAAGTAGTTACAGTTTTGCCTAATTCTACCGATGACGTCTGGGTGGATTTTGAGATACCAGAGACTGAATTTAATATTTTAGCTAGGATAATGGGTGTAATGCCCGATGACGACAATCAATCTAATAATGAAGCGGTAACACCTGTATATACACCCGAAGAAGATTGGGATGGTGACGGCATTCCTGACAGTCAAGATCCTGATATAGACAATGATAATTTAAATAATGATGATGAGCTTGATTTAGGAACAGACTTATTTAACGAAGATACTGACGTCGATGGGATAATTGATGGTCTTGATGAATATCCACTTGATCCTGATAATAATCCCGAAGAGCCTAGAGATATTTTTGAACCACTAGTTTCGAGTAATGATAATACTAATCAACCAGCGCTTACAAATAATCAACTTGAAGAAATAATTAACAAATTAGCCAAAAACAAGCCAAATGAAAATATTAATTATAATTTAGATAATCTTAATTTGCCTCAAAATCAATCATTTGAAAACAGGTATAGCAAAAAATTTTTTAACTTCTCTAATACTTGGTTTTTAATTATCTTATTTTTAGTTATAATTATAATATTATGTTCGTTGATTTTTATAATAAACCATGGCAAGGACAGAAAAGATCGTGTTTTAAAAATTAAAACTTTACCCCAAAATATAGATATAAAAAAGATTAACAAACAAGAGGTGGTAAAAGAACCCGATGACGAAATAAAGCAAAAAAAATTAACTTACAAAAAAATAAAAGTAAAAAAAGGCAGATCTAAGCCGAAAACAGCAAAAAAAATTAAAATAAATAAGTGAAAAAAGACAAAAAATCGTTTCTAACTGGCAATGAAGTCGTGATTAAAGCAGCGCTAGCGGCTGGGGCTGATAGTTTTTATGGTTATCCTATAACTCCCGCCACTGAAATAATGGACGGTTGGGCCGAAGTTTATTCTAAAAATTCTAAATTAAATTTTTTACAGGCTGAAGATGAAATGTCAGCTGGTTTTTTAATGATTGGGGCAGCTTTGACCGGTAAAAAAGCTTTTACCGCAACAACAGGCGTTGGTAACGTACTGATGCAGGACCCATTGAGCATGGCTGAAGCCATGGAGCTGCCGACTGTCGCTGTAATCGGACAAAGAGGCGGACCTTCAACAGGTTCAGTCATATATTCTCAACAAGAAGTCAATTTAACTTGTTACGGTGGTAATGGCGAAGGTTATCGAGTAGTTTATTCTCCTTCAAATCTTCAAGAACTTTATGATTATACAATTAAAGCCTTTAATACCGCCTGGAAATATCTTATCCCGACCTTTGTTTTGACCGATGGTTATTTATTAAAGACTCGTTCAGAATTAAATTTATATCAACCCAAGGCTAACGTTACAAGTAAGCCGTTGATATTAAAAAAGGCTAACCGTAATCCTAATAAAGAATCTGATTATGTAAATTTAGTTAATACTTATGCCATTGAAGAGGAATGTTATGAGGCAAATATTAAACTTTTGAATAAATTCAAAAAAATAAGTCCTGAAATAGAAGAGAGCTATTCATATAATCTAAATCGTCAGACCAAAAAATTAATTATTGCCCATGGACTAATAGCTTCAGCAGCAGAGGAGGCAATAAATATAATAGGAAAAAATAAAAAAGTCGGTTTGTTTGTTCCAAAAACATTACGTCCTTTCCCACAAAAAGATTTATTAAAGCAATTAGGTAAAATAAAACAAATTTATATTTATGAATCAGCGGCTAACCAGCTTGATAGATTGGTTAAAGAAGCAATTTACGGATCACGAATACCAATAAAACATTTTGGATACCCAGCACTGGGTATTGAAGCTGAAACAATAGCTAAATTAATTTAAACTAATTAAACATGGATTCATTTCCTAAATCATGGAGAAAATCAACAAAACCACATAGTTTTTGTCCAGGCTGCGGCCACCCAATTGTTCTAAAAGCATTGGGCTGGGCAGTTGAGGAGTTGAAAATTCAAAATAAGACAGCTTTTGGTATTGATATCGGCTGCTCTCTTTTAGCGTGGGATTTTTTCAATTTAGATACAATTCAGACTCATCATGGACGAACAGTGCCTGTAATAACAGGGGTGAAAATTTCCAGACCTGATGCTGTTGCTATTGCCTATGTTGGCGATGGCGGAGCTTATGCTATTGGTTCGCAACACTTATTAAGTTCACTCTATAAAAATATAAATATTACCGTTATCATTGTTAACAACGCTAATTATGGGATGACGGGGGGACAGGAAGCACCAACAACCCTTCCTTATCAACTAACTTCTTCAACTCCAAAAGGTGCGGATAATTATTATCTAGACGGCATTAAGATGGCTGCCAGCATCGCTAATAAAAATGCTTATGTAGCCAGAGGGTGCACTGATAATCCAGTGCAATTAAAAATTTTCATCCGAAAGGCTTTGCAAAATCAAATACAGAAAAGGGGATTAAGTATCGTAGAGGCCTTGTCTTATTGTCCGACTAATTGGAAAACTGATGCTAAAAAAACCAGGGCTTTTATTGAAAATTTGAAAAAAATTTATCCTATCGGAGAATTTGTAAATAATAACGAAAAATGAATTCTAAATCAAAAAACGAAACTATAAAAATTTTGATAGCCGGTGAAGGCGGGCAAGGAGTTCAGGCTATTGGTAAAATCTTAAGCGAAACTGGTTTTGAGGCAGGTTTGTCAGTTAGTTTTATACCAAATTATGGGGTTGAGCAACGTGGTGGAGTAACTATTGCCTTTATTCAGTTTAGAAAAAACAGAGAGATAATTTATCCTAAATTTTTGGAGGCTGATATTATAGTTTGGTTATCACAAAGAAGCATCAAAAGAACAGAGCAGTATTTGTATAATAAGTCATTGGTTATTTATAATAGTAAATTTATTGCCAATCTAAAAAATCCGAAATATATTAGGATAAATTTTGATCAACTAGCTAATGATATTGGCTCTCACCGTTCCACAAATATGATTGTCCTAGGGTTTTTGTTACAGCATCTAAAGACCTGGATTGACATCAAATATGCGAAAAAGATAATAAATCATAAGTTTGCTAAATATTATAAAATTAATCCTAATTTAAAGAAACAAAATGATAAGGCCTTGGATATTGGCTATAACTTAAAAATGTAGTATGGAAAAAAATTTCAAACCAAATAACCAAAAAAATGATAAAATAACCTTTACGAATTATCTAGGTCTTTGTAAGGGTTGCGGCCTTTGTATTGAATACTGTCCTGTTAAGTGTATATCTTTTCACAAAAAAAATACTGGTGTTTATGGCCAACCGACCGTATCTTGCGATGTTGATAAGTGCACTTATTGTAAGATCTGCGAAAGAATTTGCCCTGATGGAGCTATACTTTTAAAGAAGAAAAAATAAGTTAAAATAAAAAACCTAGCATAAACATGGCTAAGGTTTTTGTTGTTTAATTAATAGAGTGGGCACATTCAGTAGGTGTTTTTCCGGGTTGTAAGGCCATAACGTAACCTTATAAGCGCCAGTACAGACTTCTGGTCTTTGGGTTGCACTTTAAGACGTTTCCGTTACCGCCAAGAATTATTACACCGGTTGATCCGTTTTTCTAAATCAGATTAACTTTGTTGAAATTGGTTACTGAGCGTGATTCAATAAATTTGATATTTTGTCAATATTTGTATTGAATAATTATCTATTCCATGTTAAATTTAAAACAGTATGAATAAAAAGTGGCATATATTACCCAAAATAGATGATAATTTAATAAACAAATTTCCGGAGTTACCTCCGGTTATTTTACAATTATTATTTAATCGTGGTTTAAAAAGCCAAGACGAGATTGATGAATTTTTAAACTATGATTATAAGCAAGGTAGTCACGATCCTTTTCTTTTTAATGACATGGAAAGAGCCGTTACTAGGATAAAAACTGCTTTAAAGAATCAGGAATGCGTAGTAATTCACGGGGATTATGACGCTGATGGTGTCTGTTCAACTACTATTTTATACAAAACATTCATAAAAATTGGTTTTAAAAACGTAGATATTTATATACCACATCGTGAAAAAGAAGGTTATGGTATTAATCAAAATACAATTAAATACCTCAGAGAAAAGGGCGCAACTTTAATTGTAACTTGTGATTGCGGAATTTCTAACAAAGATGAGGTAGCGGTGGCAAATGAATTTGGTATAGATATTATAATTACCGATCACCATCATCAACCTGAAATTTTACCAGCTGCTTTCGCTATTATTAATCCTATGGTAGAAAATGAAAAATACCCATTCAAATATCTAGCTGGCAGCGGCGTGGCGTTTAAACTTTGTCAGGCTCTAATGACTTCACTAAAAGCAGATAAAGAGAATGGTTATTTTGAAAAATGGTTACTTGATTTGGTGGCTATCGGTACGGTTGCAGATGTCTCACCATTAATTGGAGAAAACAGAACTTTGGTAAAATATGGCTTGATCGTCCTGGAAAAAACAAAAAATTTGGGCTTACAAAAATTAATCGAAGTTTCAGCTATAAAAACAGATTCAATCAATACTTATTCTATATCATATCAAATAGCTCCACGGATTAATTCAGCTGGTCGCATTGACCATGCTAATACGGCCTTTGAACTTTTAGTAACTGATAACATCGAGAAGGCAATTGTTATGGCCAGCGATTTACAAAAAAATAATCAAGAACGACAACGAATTACTGACAGGGCTACTGAAGAAGCAAAAAAAATAATTATGCCAGAAAAAAATACTGACCCAATATTTTTTGCTGAGAAAGATGACTGGAACAGCGGGATCATCGGTTTAATTGCTGGAAAAATAACTCAAGAATATTATCGCCCAACTTTTATTTTCACACAACAAGGGGATAACTACGTTTCTTCGGGAAGATCTATTCCGGAATTTAATATAATTGAAGCAGTAGAGAAGCAAGCTGATTTATTGGAAAGATTTGGTGGGCACGCCGCTGCTTGTGGGTTAACTATAAAAAAATCAAATTATGAAGTTTTTAAAAAACAAATAAAAGGTTTAGCTGACAAAAACCTTAAAGAACTTGAATTAAAACCATCTGTTGAAATTGATTGTGAGTTAGAATTAACTGAGTTGAATTGGCAACTAGCTGATTATATTAATAAGTTCGAACCTTTTGGTGAGATGAATTTTCGCCCTCGGTTTGTAACTAGAAATCTCACAGTTAACCAAGTAACACCAGTAGGCGAAAATAATAAGCATTTAAAACTTTCTGTAAATAACGAAAACGGGCAAGTTAAAAAAGTGATAATTTTCAACTGTGAATCCATATGTCCAAACCTACAATTGGGTGATACTATTGATCTGACGTACGAAATTATAATTAACGAATGGAATGGGAACAAAGAAATCGAATTAAATTGTATTGATTTAATAAAAAAATAAAAATATGGAATTAAAAATTTATACAGATGGGGGATCACGAAACAATCCGGGACCCGCAGCTGCAGGTATCGTAATCTGTGATAAAAAAAATAATTTAATAGAATCACATTCAAAATTTTTAGGTGAAAAAACTAATAATCAGGCAGAGTATTTGGCTGTGATTGAAGCCCTAAAATTAGCTAAAAAATTTAATCCTCAAATAATTAATTTTTTTCTTGACAGTAAACTTGTAGTCGAACAGTTAAACGGAAAATTTAAAATTAAGGATCAAAAATTAGCCTCCTTATTTGTTGAAGCTTACAACTTATCTCTGGGCTATAAGAAAATTACCTACGAATATATCCCCAGAGAAAAAAACGTTTTAGCAGATAAGCAAGTTAATTTATGTCTTGATAAACACCATAAATCTTGAAATTGTCAATATTTAAATTTTTTAAATTTTTTGTTATAATATATAATCATAAATAGATAATTATATGCTAAATTGGAATATCATTGGTCATCAAGAACAAATTAAATTTTTAGAAAAATCATTGAACAATAATCACTTAAACCACGCTTATATATTTGCCGGACCAAAGTTTATTGGCAAAGAGAAAATTGCTAAACTTTTTGCTCAATCTATTATCTGTGAGAAAATACAAAACCAAACCTCTGATAAACCATGTAATGACTGTCCTAATTGTAAACAGTTTCAAAAAGCAATTTATTCTGATTTTTACGAAATTAATTTAAGTGATGGTAAAAAAGATATTTCTATTGAACAAATTAAACAATTACAATATCAAATAACCCTTAAATCTTTTCTTGGCAATTATAAAATTGCCTTAATTAATAACGCAGACAAACTAAATAAAGCTTCAGCTAATGCTCTACTAAAAACCTTGGAAGAGCCGCCAGCTAATACCATTATTATTTTATTAACCAGTCATTTAAAAAGTTTATTGCCGACTATAATCTCACGATGCCAGCTTTTAAAATTTGGTTATGTGAATCAAGACTTGATTTATAAGTACTTAGTTGATCAGGGTGAAAGAAGAGATAAAGCAAAAATAATTTCTAGGTGGTCACAAGGCAGGCCAGAAATAATTTTGAATCAAAATTTCGAAAATCTTCTTATTAAGCATAATTCTTATCGCGAAATAATAGAGAATATATTAAAAGCACCCGAATACAAAAGGCTGCAGATACTTGATGAATTTTTCAAAAATTCAAAAGATGATAAAGTCGAAAATTATTTAGAAGTTTGGCAAACCTTCATTCACGATTTATTTTTAATAAAAACTTATAACAATGAAAAGGTTGTTAACCAGGATGCTACTGATTTTTTGACCAGTATAAGTAATTTATTTAGCTTCAAAAAGATTTCCCAGTTATTAAAAAACATTAGTTTGATATCAAATCAGCTCAAGCAAAATATTAATTCTAAAATATTATTTGAAAATTTATTTTTAAACATATGAGAAGAAAAATTTTTTTAGTAATTTTTATTTTTATTTTTTTAACCGGTTGTAGTATCAAATTTTCATCACAAAAAAACGAAAACGGAGGTTTTTTTGCAAGCTACAACAAAGGCGATGATTGGCAAGCCTCTTCATTAGTATTAAAATCAGACGGTAATAGTAACTTTCAGAGTCAAAATGTAAATTTTTTAGTTATGGATCCGACCGACAATCAAGCGCTTTACCTTGGGACCGATACTGGACTTTTTTATAGTTATGACTACGGTAAAAGCTGGCAACAAACACTGGGTGGAATCGGCAGCCTCAGAGCTATAGCTATTGATCCTGATAATCGTTGTACTATTTATGCTTCTATAAATAACAGGTTATACAAAACCGTTGATTGCAGCAGACACTGGAGCTACAAATTGATTGAAGAAAGCACGGCAGACATGAGTATAACCTCAATTTCAGCCAGAGAAAATTCTGATATTATTTATGCTGGTACGGTAAAAGGCGGCCTTTTCACCAGTAGTAATTCAGGCGAATCGTGGCGAAATTTAAAATATTTTGACAGTTCAATCGAAAAAATTATGATATCTTCAGATAATTCTACTATGTATTTAGCAACTTCTAAGAATGGAATTTTTAGATCTGATAATAATGCTGAAGATTGGATCAATGTTAACGATAATATTCAGCAAGCCATTAATGACGGAGCGATTGATAGTGCGTGTAATATCAATGAGTTTCAAGAATTAATATTTGACCCCCAGAACAATCAAAGATTATTATTCGCTAACCATTGTTTGCTCGAATCCAATGATAAAGGACAAACCTGGAAGCAAATAAAACTCTTAACCAGGCCACAAGATACCACTATTTACAGCCTGGCGGTAAGTTATAGTAACCCTGATGAAATTTTTTATGGCACCGATCTAACTTTTTACAAATCCTCAGATAACGGAATTAACTGGACAACTAAAGAACTTCCAACTACTAGAGCTGCTACTACCTTGCTAACTGATCCTGTGAATCCAACCTTGCTATATTTAGGAGTTAATAATTTTAAATAATTTTATATGAATCAATTTTTAGAAAAATTTAAAAAAGATTGTGAAAAAGTTAAAGAAAGCTTCGTCCGGGATATAAAAAATTTAAAAACTGGACGTGCTACACCGTCTTTGGTTGAAAATATCTTAGTAGAGTCGTATGGTCAGAAAATGCCGTTGATTCAATTAGCCAGTATCAGTACACCTGATATGAGGACAATTGTAATTCAACCATGGGACAAAAATAATGTAGGCGAAATAGAAAAGGCGATAGCTAAAAGTGAATTAGGAGTTAATCCCTCAACCAGCGAAAGCACCATCAGAATCAATATTCCACAGCCAACTGAAGAGAGTCGCAAAGAAGTGATTAAAATTTTACATCAAAAACTAGAAGAATTTAGAGTAAGCTTAAAAAGAGCCAGAGAAGAGGTTAAAGATCTGATTATACAAGCAGAAGCCGACAAAGAAATAAACGAGGATGAAAAATTTAAAAACTTGGAAGAATTAGACGAGGAAATTAAAAAATTTAATAACGAATTAAAGGAGATAAGCGATAAAAAAGAAAAAGACATACTAACAATATAATTTATGTTCATAACTATAGTAATAATAATTGTAGTTTTAAGTTTATTAATCTTTATTCACGAGCTTGGTCACTTCGCTAGCGCTAAAATTAACGGTGTAGCAGTAGAAGAGTTCGGTATAGGCTTTCCGCCGAGATTATTTAAATTTAAAGGCAAAAAAACAACTTATTCTATAAACTTAATACCTATTGGCGGTTTTGTAAAAATTAAGGGGGAAATGGGCGAAAACAAAGAAGATAAGGATAGTTATAGTAATAAAAATTTTTGGCAAAAATTTAGCATTTTATTTAGTGGGGTTGGAATGAATATTGTTCTGGCTATAGTTTTGTTGAGTGTCGGCTTTATGATTGGACTGCCAACGGTTTTGGATGATTCACAAATGAATAATTCACAAATTAAAAATCGCAAAGTGCAGATTTCCTCTGTTTATGAGAATTCCGCCGCAGAACAATCAGGAATTATGATAGGCGATAGCATTAGAGATATTAACGGACAAGTTTTTAACAATGTTTCAGAGGTTCAGCAATTTATTGCTCAAAACCAAGAAAATACTCTCACTGTTGATATTTTGAGAGGCAAGGAAGAAATTTCCACTGAGATTACTCCTTCAGTTGTCGAGGGGCAAGGTGACGATAAAATTATGGGGGTAACTTTAGTTAACACGGGAATTATTAAATATAATTTTTTCAAATCAGTGGCTAAAGGTTTTATCACAGCTTTTAGCTTACTTTGGGCAATTATATACTCATTTTATCAATTAATTGTTGGTACGATTCCATTGGGCGCGATCTCTGGTCCTGTTGGTATAGTGGTTCTTACGTCACAGATCTCAAAATTAGGCCTGATTTACATTCTTCAATTTACGGCAATTCTTTCTCTGAACTTAGTGATTTTAAACGTTTTACCTTTACCAGCCCTGGATGGCGGAAGGATCATCTTTTTATTATTTGAAAAAATCAGAGGCAAGCCCAATAATGAAAAAATTGAAACCATGGTACATAACATAGGTTTTATATTTTTAATTTTAATTTTAATAGTTATTACTTACAAAGACTTCCTTAAGTATGGTGGCAGTATAGTATCGGGAATAAATAATCTATTCTAAATTCTAAATATGAAATTCAACTTAGTAGATAAATACGCCGATAATGAAAAAGAACTGATGAGAAAATGCGGTTATTTTCTCTTTTATAATCGCAAAACAAAAAAATACAGTTATATTAGAAAACTTTCCAATATCCAAGATTTTCCCAGATTTCATATCTTTATTGAACGCACAGATAGTCATATAAAGTTTGACCTACACCTTGATCAAAAAAAGACTAGCTATAGCGGTTACAAAGCTCATAGCGGTGAAAAAGACAGTGAGGTGGTTATGAGAGAAATCGAAAGAATTAAAAATGTTTTAAATTAAATTATATGCTACAATCGCAATTATTTACCAAAACTTCAAAAACTACCCCCAAAGATGAGGTAAGCATCAGTAGTCAACTGCTGATAAAAGCTGGTTATATTGATAAATTAATGTCGGGTGTTTATACTTACTTACCACTTGGCTATTTAGTTCTTAAAAATATCGAGAAGATTATTAGAGAAGAAATACAATTAATAAATGCGCAAGAAATTTTGATGCCTTCTTTAACACCAAAAGATCCCTGGGTTAAAACTGGTCGCTGGAAAACCTTTACTGATTTATACAAGCTAACTGATGCGAATAAAAAAGATGTGGCCCTTGCCGCAACTCACGAGGAAGTAATAACTCCTTTAGCTAAAAAATTCATTGATTCGTATAGAGATTTGCCGACATATATTTTCCAAATCCAAAATAAATTTCGTTCAGAATTACGAGCTAAATCAGGATTAATCAGGGGGCGAGAGTTTATAATGAAAGACCTGTATTCTTTTCATCAAGACGCGAATGATTTAGAAAAATATTATCAGAAAGTAATCAAGGCTTATAATAAAATTTTTACCAGATGTGAAATAGACAAAAATACTTTTTTTACTTTCGCCAGCGGTGGAACGTTTAGTAAATACTCTCACGAATTTCAGACAACTTCTGAAGCAGGCGAGGACTCAATTCATATTTGCACCAACTGTAAAACTGCCATTAATAAAGAGATTAAAACTGAACAAAAAAATTGCCCAGTTTGCAATAAAAATAAATTTGAGTTAAAAAAAAGTATTGAAGTGGGTAATATATTTAAACTTGGTGAAAAATATTCCAGAGCGTTTAAATTTGAGTATATTGACAAAAATGGAAAAGCGAAACCAATTATCATGGGATGTTACGGCATTGGGCTAGGCAGACTTCTCTCAACTATAGTCGAACTAAATAACGATCAGGGAGGAATTATTTGGCCCAAAGAAACAACCCCCTTCCAGACACACTTAATTAATATTGATAACGAGAAGACAGCCAAAGAGCTATATAAAAAGCTGGAACAAGAAGGAATTTCCATCTTATATGATGATCGTAATCTTTCAGCTGGTATTAAATTAAATGACTCTGACTTAATGGGAATACCAATAAGAATTATTTCCAGTCAGAGAAATAAGGATAAATTTGAGTTAAAAATTAGAAATAAAAAAGAAACCACTGAATACGGATTAAACCAAATTATAAACAAAGTTAAAAATTATTATGCTTAAAGGTTTTGTAAAAAGATTTTCAAAAGATGTAGGTGTGGATTTAGGCACTGCTAACACGATAGTTTATCTAAAAGATAAAGGTATAATTATTAATGAACCTTCTATTGTTGCACTGAATATCAGAAACGACCAGATAATTGCGATAGGTGAAGATGCTAAGAAAATGCTTGGTAAAACACCTAACCATATTGATATTATTAAACCTCTAACAAACGGGGTGATTTCAGATTTTGAAGTAGCTGAAAAAATGATCAAGCATTTTTTGACCAGAGTTCAAAAAGAAACTTTAGGTTTTCTTTCACGACCCAGAATTGTTATCGGAGTCCCTCTTGAAATAACAGAAGTAGAAAGAAAAGCAGTAGAAGATGCGTGCAAATCAGCTGGTGCTGGAGAAGTTCATCTAATCGAACAACCATTATCAGCTGCGGTTGGCGCTAGACTACCCATCAAAGAAGCATTGGGTAATTTTGTTGTTGAAATAGGCGGCGGCACCACAGAAATAGCTGCCATTTCACTGGGCGGTGTAGTAACTTGGAAATCTTTAAAAATAGCAGGCCTGGAGCTTGATCAAAATATAATTGAATATGTTCGTGAAAATTTTAATCTTCTACTAGGTGAAAAAACAGCTGAGGATATAAAGATTAAATGTGCTAATGTAATGCCGCTGTCTGACAAAGAACAAATTGAATACAAAGCCAGAGGACGTGATTTATTAACTGGTCTACCAAAAGAAATAACCCTGACCAGTAAACAGACCAGGGAGGCAATAATTAAATCTGTAAAAAAAATAATAGAGCAGATAAAAGATACGCTTGAGGAAACACCTCCTGAGTTGGTTGCAGATATTCATGAACGCGGAATGGTACTTTCCGGTGGTGGCGCTTTGCTTGGAGGACTTGATAAATTAATAAGCACGGAAACTAAAATACCTGTGCATTTGGCTGATGACCCCCTGACAACTGTGGTTAGAGGAACTGGAATTGTTTTGGAGGAATTCGAAGAATTAAAGGATATTCTTTTACCACCCACTCAAAAAGATATTCTAAAATAAATGTTAGCGAAATATAAAATCAGAATTTTTATAGCAGTAATTGTGCTGCTAGTTTTTTTGAGCGCTTCAGGAGCGCTTAACCCTGCAGAAAAATTTCTGGCAGAAAGCCTAGCTCCGACCGAAATTGAACTATATGCTTCTAGTAATGAGATCCAAAAATTTCTCTATTATTTGTTTAATTACAAAAAATTAATTGATAAAAACCAACAATTAGAACAACAATTGTCTGATCAAAAGACTGATCAAACTAAAATAAGTCAACTTGAAGAAGAAAACCAAAGTCTCAAAAACTCTCTTAACTATATTGATAACGAAAGCAAAGATTTTATTACCGCCAAAATAATTGGTCGCACAACTCTTAACTCTCAAATATTTATACTAAATAAAGGAAGTGAAAATAATATTATTAAGGGCTTGGCAGTAGTTTACAATAATGGCATTATGCTTGGTAAAATTAGTCAAGTTGAAGAAAACATTTCATATCTTACACTCTTAACTGATAATCAAAGCGAAATTGCAGTAAAAATTCTAAACAGCGATAAAACCATGGGTTTAGTAAAAGGTGAATTGGGCGTCAATACAAAAATTGAAATGATTCCACAGGATGAAGAATTAAAGATAAACGATATTGTAGTCACTTCTGGACTGGAAAGAAACATACCCGAAGGCCTGTTAGTTGGCGAAGTACAAGAAATAAATCAAAACCCTAGTGAGCTTTTAAAAGAAGCATTTCTCGAACCATATTTCAATCTTAAAAATCTTGATTATGTAATGATTATTTTGCCAAATTATGAATAAGTATCTTAAATTTACAATTTTTTTTCTTTTGTCCTGTGTGTTCTCAATTTTTCAATTTAGTTTTTTAAATACTTTAAATTTAAATTTTGTCTTTTTAATTATTATAACAATAATTTCTATTAAAAATTTAAATAATGCATTAGTTTCAGCTATATTTATTGGTCTTTTCTTAGATTTATTGAATTTTTCCTTATTAGGACCCATCACAATCGTGTTGTTTTTAATAGCAAACTTAATTAATTATCTATACTTGAACTACCTAACTCACCAAAATTTTATCACTTATCTATCATTAATAATAATTTCATTTGTTTCATTTAATGTATTGCTAGTAATAATCAATTATATTTATAAATTTTTTGGCTCTACCTTGATCAACATTAATTTGTATTTAGTAAAAAGCTTTGTCTCGCAATTCGTAATTACACTAAGTTTATTTTGCGTGTTTTATTTGGCTTATTTAATTATTAATAGATATTCAATAAGAAAAGCTCATGACTTCTGATCCATTTATAATTAAAGAAGATAAAATTAATGATTCGATTATGCAGGATTACACCTCTAAAAACGAGGAGGGAAATTTTTTTAATTTTAGAAAAACCAGCAGTGTACAGCGCCTAGGACAATTGATTAGTATAAAAAAATTAAAATTTTTAAAATTTTTTTTAGCTTTTTTCCTAACTATAATAATTTTTAAAGTTTTTTTTCTACAAATTATCAATGGTGGTAATTATCGCTTATTAGCTGAAGGCAATCGAATAAGATTAGATAGGGAAAAAGCTCAACGAGGAATTATTTATGATCGCAATGGTGCCGAGCTAGTTATTAACAAGCCTACCTTTACTCTTTATTTGAATGTCAACAGCTTCAAAGAGAGTGAACTGGTTTTTGCTGATCAGCTGATGAATCTTAATTCTGATTTAAAAATTTCCGATGATGATATCAGTGATTTAATACAACAATTTGATCAACAACCTTATTTACCCATGATAATAAAGGAGAATTTAACCTATGATGAAGCGCTAAAAATACGGATGGATATCCAAGACATTCCTGGCTTTTATGTAAATGTTGAGGCTTATCGTTATTATCCCTATGGTAAATACACTTCACATGTTTTGGGTTATCTGGGTAAAATTTCTGAATCTGAACTAGCCGAGTCATCAGATTATGCGTTCAATGATAAAATAGGTAAAACTGGAATTGAATTAATTTATGAAGATGTACTAAAAGGTCAAGATGGTTATAAGGAAATCGAGGTTGATTCATTAGGTAAAGAAAAAAAGATTATAAGCCAGAAGGATCCTTTTCAAGGAGATAGCCTTTCTTTAACAATTGATATTGATCTTCAGAAAAAATTATATGACTCAGTTGAATATTATTTAAAAAGATTTAATAAAACAAAAGGAGCAGCTGTAGCTCTTGATCCTAATAATGGTGAAATACTGGCTCTGGTTAGCTTTCCAGGATACGATGATAATCTATTTTCGTTAAAAACCAACCATGAGGAATATCAAGAAATATTGACTAACCCCGACCAACCTTTATTTAATCGAGCTATCAGCGGAGAATATCCTTCAGGATCCACTATTAAACCTTTGATTGCTGCTGCTGCGTTAGAAGAGGGAATTATTACTCCTGATTTTACAGTAAATAGCACTGGGGGAATTTGGTATGGTGAATGGTTTTTTCCTGATTGGAAGGCCGGGGGACATGGGACCACTAATGTGGTTAAAGCCTTAGCCGAATCTGTCAATACCTTTTTTTATTTAATAGGCATTGATGAATACAAAAACTTTAAAGGTCTAGGTATTGACCGGTTGGTTGAATACTTGCAAAAATTTAACTTTGGTAAAACAACTGGCATAGATCTTCCTTCTGAGAAAGACGGTTTTATACCAACGCCCGAATGGAAACTTGATTACAAAAATGAAACCTGGTATCCGGGTGATACTTTCCATTTATCAATCGGGCAGGGAGACTTGTTGGTCACACCACTTCAGATAGCTGATTTAACATCTTTTTTTGCCTCAGCAGGATATATTTACCAGCCAAAGTTAGTAAAAAGTGTCTCCTCACAACAAAAAACCTCTATCTTTGATAAAAAATTACTAGTTGATAATATAATTAATCCTGATAATATAAACACTGTAAGAGAGGGTATGAAAGCAGTAATAGACCGGGGTAGCGGCAGATATTTAGCAGGTTTACCAGTATCAACGGCTGGTAAAACCGGTACCGCTCAGGCTGGTACAAACGACGACCCACATGCTTGGTTCACGGTTTTTGGCCCCTATGATAACCCTGAAATTACTTTGACGATTATTATAGAAAATGGCGGCGAGGGATCAACTGTAGCAGTGCCTATTGCCTATGATGTATTAAATTGGTATTTTACTAAATAATTATAAATTAATGTCTGAAATTAAAAAATTAACCCCCGAGGGTCTAAAAAAATTAAAGGATGAGTTAAAAGAGCTAAAAGAAGTTAAAAGGAAGCAAATAACCGAACGTATTCAAGAAGCTAAGGAACATGGAGATCTTTCTGAAAATGCTGAATATCACGAAGCTCGTGAGGAACAAAGCTTTATTGAGGGACGCATTTTGGAACTTGAAAATATTATTAAAAATTCTCTAGTAATGAATGATAATGTTATTAATTCTGAACCAGTCGTAAAAATCGGCTCAGTAGTAAAAGCAGAGTGTGAAGGTAGCTTAAATGAATATAAAATTGTTGGATCTACAGAAGCTGATCCAAAAAATAATTTAATTTCTTGTGATTCGCCATTGGGCCAAGCATTTTTGGGTAAAAAAATAAAAGATCACATAAAGGTCAGTGTACCGAGAGGAGATTTAGAATTTATAATTAAAGAAATCAACTAAATGTTTATTAAGAAAATTGGAATAGATCTTGGCACGACAATAACCTTAGTCCACGTACCGAAGAAAGGAATCGTAATTAATGAGCCATCGGTCGTAGCTATTTCAATTGCTGATAATACTGTATTAGCAGTTGGCGAAGAGGCAAAAGAAATGCTTGGTCGTACTCCAGAAACAATAATTGCCAAAAAACCGCTGAAAGACGGTGTAATCGCTGATTACAAGACTACAGAAGCGATGTTAAAATATTTTATCAACAAAGCAATTGGTAATGTAAGGATATTTAGACCAGAAGTTATGATCGCTGTACCAGCTGGCATCACCTCCACTGAAAGAAGGGCTGTAATTGACGCTACCATCGCTGCAGGAGCTAAGGCAGCATATATTATTAAAGAGCCGATTGCTGCCGCCATCGGCGCTAATATTCCGATCGGCAGCGCCTCTGGACACATGATTGTAGATATGGGTGGCGGAACCAGTGAAATAGCGGTCATCTCTTTAGGCGGTATTGTTTCTAATACTTCGGTCAGAATTGGCGGCCTTAAATTTGATAATGCTATCATAGAATTTATTAAGAAAAAATATGGACTAGCGATAGGCGAGAGAACTGCCGAGGAGATAAAAATTAAAATCGGTTCTGCCATGTTCATGGATAAAAATGAAAAATTATCTATGGAAATTAAAGGACGTGATTTAGTTACGGGTTTACCTAAGAATTTAAAAATAACCTCTGATGACGTTACCGAAGCTCTACAAAACGAATTACAAGGAATAATAAATGCCATAAAATCAGTCTTGCATAAAACTCCACCTGAACTATCAGCAGATGTTATGGAAAAAGGCATGATCTTGTCTGGAGGCAGCTCTCTGCTAAGAAGTATGGATAAATTAATAGCTCAAGCAACGGGCGTTCCGGCTTATAATGCAGATGAACAATTATTATGTGTTGCCAAAGGCACTGGAATCGCCTTAGAAAACCTAGAATCTTACAAAAGAAGTATTTTATCAACCAAGTAATATGATTATTGGTTTTGATGCCTCAAGGATAAATAAACACGAAAAAACCGGCGTTGAGTGGTATTCTTATTATTTATTAAGAGAATTAATTAATAATGACAAAAATAATAAGTACAAGCTTTACCTCAGACACAAGTTAGACAAAATAACCTTAACTGATAATTTTAAACAAACGATTTTGAGTTGGCCTTTTAATAAATTTTGGACTCTTGGAAGGCTTAGTTTAGAAATATTACTTCATCCACCCGACTTACTATTTGTGCCGGCCCATAATTTACCTCCTGTTACTGCCAAGCACAACGTAGTTACCTGGCACGATCTAGCCTATCTAAAATACCCACAATATTACTCTAGACAAGAGTTAAAATCTCTAAAATATGGCTCCAGACAGATGGTTCACAGAGCTGATAAAATAATTACGGTATCAAAATTTAGCAAATCAGAAATAATTAAACACTATCAAATACCCGATGAAAGGATTGAGGTTATACCTTTGGGAATTAATCAGTCTGAATACCAAGCTAATAAGACTAATCATCTCAAACGAAAATATTTAATTTATGTAGGTAGAATAGAACACAAAAAAAACGTAATTAACTTACTCAAAGCTTTCGAAATTTGCCGTCAACGTAATCAGGATTTGGATTTAATCCTGGCAGGTCCCAATGGTTATGGCTATCAGGAAATTCTAACTTACGCCAAAAATTCTGAATATAGTTCTTCGATTAAATTTTTAGGATGGATTAATCAAAAAGAAAAAATAAACTTAATAAAAAATGCCACCGCCTTGATATTCCCATCTTTTTACGAAGGATTCGGCATACCCATATTAGAAGCATTTTGTCTTAAAACTCCTGTGATAGCTAGTCAGATAGAGGCAAACAAAGAAATAGGTGCTGACGCTACCTTATATTTTTCACCTGAAAACTATGAAGAATTATCAGAAAAAATATCTTTATTAATTACCAATGATGATTTATCCAAACAGTTGATAACAAAAGGCGCTAGCATTGTAAATAATTATAGTTGGCAAAACTGTGCTTTAAAAACTATACAATTATTTCAGAAATTTAATTAAATATTGACAAATAGTATAAATTATATTATATTAATATAACTCAAATTAAATTTAGATGATTGCTCCGTTATTAAGCGGAGAGGAAAGTCCGAACACCACTTTTTCTGTTTTAAAAACAGATGGTAATTGGTAACTCCAACCGGCGAAATTTGTAAAAATTTTGTCAGGACAAGTGCAACAGAAAGTATTCTTCTCATATATTTATATATGGGTAAAGGTGAAAAAATCGGTTAATTAACCGATTCGTTCCGATGGTGACATCGGAAAAGAGGTAAACTCTACCAGGTGCAAGACTGAATAGGTCCCGTTTAGCGGGACGGGTAGGTCGCTTGATCCCAAGTGTAAATTTGGGGCTAGATAGATAATCATCATCCCGCTTTGCGGGAGACAGAATTCGGCTTATTAATTTAATTTGAGTCTTATAAATATGAAAAAATACGATTTAATTTTATTAGGGCTCAAAGTCCCGGTAGATTATATAATGCTACTAATTGCCGGTCTGGTTGCGTATTTTATACGTTTTACACCTTTTATAACTGACATTCGTCCAGTTATTTTTAATTTACCCTTAATTAATTATATAAACATATTACTTTTAGTCTCTCTTTTTTGGTTGGTTATTTTCGCACTTAATGGTCTATATACTTATGAAAAGAAATTAAAATTTTTGAAAATATTTATAAAGGTTTTTGTTTCTGCAACATTAGCGACGATGCTTATTATTATCGCTTTTTTCTTTGACCAACAACTTTTTAATTCCAGATTAATAATATTAGCTTTCTGGGTATTTAGTATTCTTCTGGTTTTATTAGGCAGATTATTTCTCCTGGCCTTAACCAATTATTTTTATCAAAAAGGTTACATCTATAACAACGCCGTAATAATTGGCAATGATAGCAACACTAAAATATTGTTAGATTTTTATAAAAATAAAAATAACGGCATCAAAGTAACAGAGGTCTTACCAGAACTTAATTCAGATACACTAAATCATTTAAAAAATAAAGATCTAAAAAAAATTGACGAGTTGATTTTGACAGACAAAAATTATTCTCCAAAAACAATTACAAGTCTAATAAATTTTTGTCAGGAAAATCACATTGTTTTTAAATACACTGCCAATGTTTTAGAAACAAAATTAAAAAATTTTGAATTCTCTACTATCAGTAGCATTCCAATAATTGAGATAAAAAATACTCCTTTGGAAGGTTGGTGGAAGATTATAAAAAGATTATTTGATTTCTTATCCTCCTTAATTTTGATAATCATACTATCGCCGGTTTTTTCTTTGCTGTCTATATTTATAGTGCTTGATTCCAAAGGACCGGTCATCCTTAAATTCAGAAGAGTCGGGGAAAATAATCACAATTTTTATTTATATAAATTCAGGTCTATGATAAAGGATGCCCATCGTATGAAATCCAAAATGCAAGATCTGAACGAGAGAAAAGATGGGCCACTTTTTAAAATTCAAAACGATCCTCGCATAACAAGATTCGGAAAATTTTTACGTAAATATAGCTTAGATGAATTGCCTCAATTATTTAATGTAATAAAAGGAGAAATGAGTTTAGTCGGACCTAGACCTCACGAACCTGAAGAGGTTGAAAAATATGAAAACCATCAAAAAAGATTATTAAATATCAAGCCAGGTATGACTGGGCTGGCAGCGATATCAGGACGTTCAAATCTAGTTTTTGATGAAGAAGTTAAACTGGATACTTTCTATATTGAAAATTGGTCAATACTTCTGGATATTATAATCTTAGTCAAGACACCATTTATCGTGTTAATAAAAAAGGCTGTATGAAAATCGCCTTAACACATGATCATTTATTCCAAATTGGTGGAGCTGAGAAAGTCCTTTTGGAAATGATTCAGCTTTTTTCTAAAAGCCCAGTTTATACTCTGATTGATAATATGGGGGAGAATTTCAGTAAAAATGTTAAAATTCACACTTCTTCCATTCAAAATTTACCTTTTGCCAAGCGTCATTTTAAATGGTATCTGCCATTTATGGCCATGGCTTGGGAAAAATTTGATTTTTCAAAATATGATGTTGTCATATCCTCAGCCTCAGCATTCGCCAAAGGTATTTTAGTGCCACCAAAAACCTTGCATATTTGCTATTGTCACTCTCCAACCAGATATTTATGGAGCGATACTCATCAATATATTGAAGAATTGAACCAACCATTAATTATCAAAAAATTTCTACCTCTTATTCTGAATTATCAAAGAATGTGGGATTTTGCCGCAGCTCAAAGAGTTGATAAATTTATAGCTAATTCTCATTTTGTTGCCAAAAGAATAAAAAAATATTATCGTCGCGAATCAGACGTAATCTACCCACCTGTTAATGTTAATAGATTTAAAACCAGTAGCGAACCTGAAAATTATTTTATAATTGTTTCCAGATTAAGACCTTACAAAAGAGTAGATATTGCAATTAAGGCCTTTAACCAGCTTGGGTTACCCTTGTTGATAGTAGGCAGTGGTGAAGAAGAAAAGCGACTTAAAAAAATCGCCAAAGACAACATAAAATTTTTAGGTGAAGTAAATGAAAATAAAAAAATAGAATTACTTTCAAAAGCAACAGCTTTTATTCACCCTCAGGAAGAAGACTTTGGAATTGCGGCTGTTGAAGCGATGGCTTCAGGTTTACCGGTAATTGCTTACAGAAGAGGGGGCGCTTTGGAAACAGTGATCGAAAATGAAACTGGTTCTTTTTTCAAAGAACAAACTTGGGAATCACTTGCTGATACTATTATCAGGCAAGATTTTGGAATTTTCGACAGACAAAAAATTAAAAAAACAGTTGAAAAATTTTCAAACGAAAATTTTAGATCTAATCTCAACAACTACATAACAAAAAGTTACCAAGAATATCAAGGAAGCATCCTAAATTTTTAAAATGATTATCGCTATAGATTTACGCTGTTTGGATTCAAATTTAAAAAACGGGGTTTCTGTCTACGCTTATAATTTGGTCAGACAACTTATACTAAATGATTCGGAAAATTATTATAAGCTTTTTACTAACAGACAAACCATTAATTATTTATTTGACGACCTTGAGTCCAAAAATTTTAAATTCTACAATTTTAATATTCCCAATAAAATCTTAAATTTTTTATTAATATTTTTTAAGTTTCCTAAATTGGATAAAATAATCGACGGGGCTGATATTTTTTTGTTACTGAATTTTAATTTTATCGCCTTAAGTAAAAATACAAAATTAATTACAACCGTTCACGATCTTAGCTTCGTATTTATGACTGAATTCCTTAATCTGAAACGTAAAATTTGGCATTATGCGTTAAATGTCAAGAGAACAATAAAAACTTCATCAAAAATAATCGCTGTCTCTAAAAACACTAAAAATGATATAATTAATTTATATAAAGTAAATTCCGAAAAGGTTGAAGTTGTTTATCCTGGAATCCAAAAAATTACTATTGAAAATACACCTAAGTCTAACTATATTTTATCTATCGCCACGCTGGAACCAAGAAAAAATTTAACAACCCTGATCGAGGCCTTTATCGACTTAGTGGATAAAAACTCCTTGGTGGATTGGAAGTTAGTAATTCTAGGACAGAGAGGCTGGTTAAACAAAAAGATAATTAGTCTTATTAAAAATAACAAATATTCTAAATTTATAGATTATATAAATAGCCCTGATCAGGAAAAGGTTGCTTACTATTTAAATAGGGCAAAGATTTTTGTTTGGCCGAGCTACTATGAAGGCTTTGGTTTTCCGCCACAAGAAGCATTAAATTTGGAAATTCCAATTATTGCCTCATTTAACTCATCATTAACGGAGACTTTAAAAAACAAAGCGATTTTTATAAATCCATTTAACGTAAACGAACTGACTGAAGCCATGGAGCTGATAATTAATAAAAGACCAAAACCAGCCAGCTCGAAAATTTTTGATTGGCAAATATCAGCCCAAAAATTAATTAATATATTTAAATATTTATGAGGATAGGCATTGACGCGCGTTTAGCTGGTATCGAAAACAGAGGACTCGGCAGATATATCGAAAACTTATTACTTAATATCAACGAACTAGATTCTGATAATGAATATTTTATTTTCTTAAATAAAAATAATTTTCAAAGATATACTTTGAATTCTAACTTCAAAAAAATTAGAATAAATTACCGCTGGTATTCATTAGCTGAACAAATTATATTTCCTTTTAAATTGAAAAAATACAAACTAGATATAATCCATTATCCGCATTTCAATGTACCAATATTTTCTAATTTAAAATTTGTTTTAACAATTCATGATTTAACTTTAATACACCACCCAAATCGTCAGGCTTCAAAAATGCCCTATATTATTTATAAAATAAAACATCTGGCTTACAAAATTCTACAAAGAATTTCATTAAATAAAGCTCAAATTATTATTACCCCTACGCGCTTTGTAAAAGATGATATAATCGAACATTATAAAATAAATAAAGACAAAATAAATGTTACCTATGAAGGAATCCCATCGGCCAGTAATCAAACCAATGGCAATAAATACCGTCGTCTTAAACCCTTTTTACTTTATGTAGGCGCGGCTTACCCCCATAAAAATTTAGAAAAATTAATCAGGGCCTTCAATGAATTAATTAATGAAGACGATAGAAATTTAAGACTTCTCTTGGTAGGCAAGACTGATTATTTTATGAATAGATTAAAAGAGTGGTCGACAAGTAATGGCTTTGACAAAAATTTAGTTTTCACTGGTCAACTTTCCGATAACGACCTTTGCAATATTTATCAATCAGCAGAAGCACTTGTCTTCCCTTCATTATCTGAAGGTTTCGGACTTCCAGGACTTGAAGCTCAAAAAAATTCATTGCCAGTCGCCGCATCTAAGATAACTTGTCTCAAAGAAGTCCTGGGCAAAGGTGCTGTTTATTTTAACCCCTTTTCTATTGAAGACATTAAATCAAAAATTAACTCTCTTCTAAACGATAGCCCTCTGAGAAACAAGCTGATAAAATACGGTCTAGAAAATATAAAAAGGTTTAGCTGGCGAATCATGGCTGAACAAACAATTAATATTTATAATAATTCGTTTTATTCTAATTAATAATGCGACATAGATTTTGATATAATTAGCTTAGTCTAATTAAAAACTAATTAAATATCATAAACCTATGTCACACTATGATTCTATCACAAAAATCAAGATTTGTTGGA
>Ga0210057_1001099_pt1 | contig 42077 bp, 33 predicted proteins | sample CryGeyCG2114_010_2_FD_183968 | JGI IMG/M metagenome (GOLD analysis project Ga0210057, IMG submission 183968) | Groundwater microbial communities from aquifer - Crystal Geyser CG10_big_fil_rev_8/21/14_0.10 (SPAdes) (version 2) | ecosystem: Environmental > Aquatic > Deep subsurface > Groundwater ... | reverse complement strand
ATAAATCCTACCGGTTTAGACCCTAAAGATCCTTTTCAGGATACAAATTATTCTACAGTTAAAGATTTAGTAGAATTGGTTAAATATCTAATTAAATATCAATCGGAAATTTTGGAAATCCTTTCTCAGAAAGAGAATGGAACCTTTTACCATACCCTTGAAAATACCAACGAACTTTTAGGGGAAATTGAGGGAATAGTTGGGGGAAAAACCGGCTATACCAAAAGAGCAGGGGGTTGTTTAGTTTTAATTCTTGAAGGTCCTAGGAAAAATAGTTATTTTATAAATGTAATCTTGGGTTCAGAAGACAGATTTGAGGAAATGAAACAATTAATAAACTGGACAAAAGAATCATTCGGTTTTTAATTTTATGTTTGAAGCTAATATAATCAAGATTTTATTTCTCTGTGCTCTCTCTTCATTTTTAGCCGTTTTGTGGACTCCTCTCTTAACTCATTTTCTTTACAAATATAAACTTTGGAAAAAAGAAGCCAGAAAAAAAGCAATAGACGGAAAGGCGGCTCCTGTTTTTTACAATCTCCACAAAGAAAGAGAGGTAACAGTGCCTCGGTTAGGAGGCCTTTTAATTTGGATAACTGTCATTTTTATTGCCTTCTTTTTTGCGATTTTGGCTAAGTTTTTCGACGGTTTCTGGCTTCAAAAATTAAATTTTTTATCAAGAGGCCAAACCTGGCTTCCTCTGGGCATTTTAGCGGCTGCTTCTTTATTGGGACTTTGCGACGACCTCTTACAAGTTTTTGGCAAGGGAAAATATATAGGAGGAGGAATGAAATTTTCCAGACGCCTTTTAATTATGATAATCATAGCGGCGGGTGGAGCTTGGTGGTTCTATTATAAATTAGGCTGGACAACTCTTTTTATTCCTCTGATCGGGGATATTAATATTGGTTTTTTCTATATCCCTCTTTTTATCATAACTACTTTAGGTTGTTGGGCCGGCGGAGTAATAGATGGCATTGACGGCTTGGCCGGAGGAACTTTTGCCATGATTTTCGGGGCTTTCTCTATAATTGCTTTTTCTCAGGCTCAAATAGATTTAGCCAGTTTCTGCGCCGTTCTAACCGGAGCAATCCTGGCATTCCTCTGGTTTAATATCCCTCCGGCCCGGTTTTATATGGGAGAAAGCGGAATGATGGGGTTAACAGCTACTCTGGCTGCAGTTGCTTTTTTAACTGATTCAGTAGTCGTTCTTCCAATTATTGCCGGACTTTTGGTTATTGAAGCCGGTTCGGTAATCTTACAACTTTTATCAAAAAAGTTCCTTCACAGAAAGATTTTTCTTTCCTCGCCGATTCATCATCACCTTGAAGCTAAAGGGTGGAGCCAGCCTAAAATCACTATGAGATTTTGGATTCTGGGTATGATAATGGCAATTATAGGAGTAACTATAATATTATTAGGCTAAAAAATGTACTTGAATGAACTAAAAAACAAGAAAATATTGGTTCTTGGGTTTGGGAAAGAGGGGAAAGACAATTATCTGGCCTTGAGAAAATTATTTCCGGAAAAAACCTTTGCCATAGCCGATAAATTAGAATTTAAAGAACTACCTAAGAAAACCCAAAAACTCCTAAAACAAGACAAGCAGTTAAAGTTGCACTTTGGCAAAAATTATCTTCGATCTCTTAAAAATTACCAATTGATAATTAAGACGCCGGGTATCTCCTTGCGAAATATAAGACCTTTCTTGAAGAAAAAAACAAAGGTGATTTCTCAGACAGAGATTTTTTTTGAATATTGTCCCGGAAAAATTATTGGGGTAACCGGAACAAAAGGGAAGGGGACAACTTCCTCTTTAATTTATCAGATATTAAAAAATGGAAAGCTTAGAGTCCATTTAATAGGAAACATCGGCCGACCGGTTTTTCAAGCCTTATTGAGAGCCAAAGCAAGCGACATTTTTGTTTACGAAATTTCCTCTCACCAGTTGCAAACCCTTAAAAAATCCCCTTTTATCGCGGTTTTTTTAAATCTTTATCCTGACCATTTGGATTATTACAAGAATTTTAAAGAATACTGCCGGGCTAAGGAAAGCATTGCCCGCTACCAGACAAAAAAAGATTATTTTATTTATAACTCCGAACAAAAACTTTTGAGAGAAATTGCCAAAAAATCAAAAGCCAAAAGAATTCCCATCCCTACGAATTACGAATTCCTTATTCACCCGCCAAAGTTTTGCAAAGCAAAATTTAGGCGGGCAGGTATACGAATTCCTCTGACTGGTAAATTCAACTTACAAAATATAATGGCAGCTGTAACTGTCGGGAAAATTTTTGGAGTTTCGGATAGAAAAATTATCCAAACCATCGAAAATTTTAAACCCCTGCCTCATCGATTAGAATTTGTCGGAAGATACAAAGAAATAGAATTTTATAACGATTCTTTTGCCACCATTCCCCAGGCTACAATTGCTGCTTTGGATGCTTTAGGAAAAAGAGTTAAAACCCTAATTTTGGGCGGTTCAAGCAAGAAAGAAATTGATTTTCCTCTTCTAGCTAAAAAAATTTTAAAAAGCAAAATAGAAAATCTTATTCTTTTTCCCGATACTGGAAAAGAAATTTGGCAAGAGATTCTTAATTTGAAAAAGAAATCAAAGAATTTACCAAAAAGTTTTTTTGTTTCATCAATGGCTGAGGCTGTAAAAACAGCTTATCAATGCACGAAAAAGGGGAGTATCTGTTTGCTATCGCCGGCTTCGGCTAGTTTTAGTCTTTTCCGAAATTATAAAGAAAGGGGAAATTTGTTTAAAAAAGATGTAAAGTCTTTTGCCCGCTCATGAAAAAAAATCTTTCTATTGATTATATTCTGCTCACCATTACTGCAGTTTTAACTCTTTTTGGCATCTTGATGATTGCTACTGTTTCTGCTCCTTTAAGCTTGGAAAAATTCGGCAATACCTGGCATTATTTATTCCATCAAATCTTCTCAGGTCTACTGCCGGCTATTTTTCTGGGAATATTGTTTTTTAAGATTCGTTTGTCTACTCTTAAAAAATATGCCGTAGTCCTCTTATTGTTAAATTTAATTGCCTTAATTCTTGTCTTCGTGCCCAAGATCGGACTCTCAATTGGAGGAGCTCACCGCTGGATAGCCCTGGGGCCCATTTCTTTTCAGCCCTCAGAATTTTTGAAAATCAGTTTTTTGCTCTATCTTGCTGCCTGGTTTAGTCAAAAGAAATCAAAAATTAAGCTTTTGCGGAGCAAAAGCGAATCAAAGAACATCTGTTCTTCTCTACCCTTCGCTGCGACTCGGGTAGCTGAAGATGAAGCTTTAGCTTCATCGCCAAATCAAACCTTGGTCGCTTTCCTGATAATCTTAATCATCTTAACTTGTCTTTTGATTAAACAACCGGATATGGGCACTTTAATGGTAATTGCCATAACTTCGGCTTCAATCTATTTTATTACTCCTAGTTCTTTTTGGCATAAAATCTCGATAATTTTTGCCGGTATAGGAGGGACAATTTTACTGATAATAATTGCTCCTTACAGAATGGAAAGGTTAATGAGTTTTCTTCATCTTGAATTCGATCCCTTAGGGCAGGGATATCAAATTCATCAGTCTCTGATTTCTATTGGTTCGGGAAAAATTTTTGGCATCGGAGGTCCTTTTGGTTTGGGAATGAGTCAGCAAAAATTCGGTTTCTTGCCTCATCCCATGTCTGACTCAATTTTTGCTATAATAGGAGAAGAAATGGGATTTATTGGATGCCTAGTCATTATCGCTCTTTTTCTGACTTTTGCCTGGAAGGGATTGAAAATCGCCAAAGAATCTCCCGATAACTTCTCTTATTTATTAGCTTTAGGTATTACTATTTGGATAACCCTCCAAGCATTTCTTAATATTGGTGCAATGACCGGATTGCTTCCTTTAACCGGTATTCCTTTACCCTTTATTAGTTACGGGGGATCGCATATAATAGTAGAATTAATAGGGATAGGAATACTTTTAAATATCTCAAAAAAAACATGGAAATAGTTTTTACCGGCGGGGGAACCGGTGGCCATATCTTCCCTATAATAGCAGTGGCAAGAGAAATGAGAAAAATTTATCCCAGGCAAGACCTGAAATTGTTTTACATTGGACCAAAGGACGATTTCAGTTTGATCTTGCTCGGTCAGGAAGATGTGGCAATTAAAAAAATATTGGCTGGCAAACTGAGAAGATATTTTTCCTTTAAAAATTTAATTGATATTTTTAAAATTCCCATTGGTATATTACAGGCATTTTTCTATCTTTTCTTTATAGCCCCTGATGTTGTAATTAGTAAAGGAGGTTATGGTTCTTTCCCCGTTGTAATATCTGCTAGAATACTACATATTCCCATTTTTCTACATGAATCTGACATTGTACCGGGCTTAGCTTCAAAAAAAACGAGTAAATGGGCAGCCGAGATTTTCACTTCTTTCCCAGAGACAGAATTTTTCCCTAAAGAAAAAATAATCAACTTAGGTAATCTAGTGAGAAAAGAAATTTTAGAGGGTTCTAAGGAAAAGGCAAAAGAGATTTTCGAGTTGCAAGGAAACAAACCCTTGCTTTTAATTTTAGGCGGTTCCCAGGGAGCTCAAAGAATAAATGATATAATCCTAGAAATTTTACCAGAGATACTTGAAAATTTTGAAGTTATTCATCAAACTGGTCAAAAAAACTTCTCAGAAGTTAAAGCGGAAACTGATGCCATCCTCTTAAAATCTTTAAAAAAATATTATCATCTTCTTCCGTTTTTAAATGAAGAATATTATAAACACGCTCTCGTTGCCTGTTCTTTAGTTATTTCCAGGGCCGGAGCAGGAACCATTTTTGAAATTGCGGCAAACGGAAAACCGAGTATTTTAATTCCCTTACCTGATTCTGCTCAAAATCACCAAATTAAAAACGCCTATGCTTATAGTAAAAGCGGTTCTTGTCAGGTAATTGAACAAGAAAATTTAAAGCCCCATTTTTTCTTAGAAAAGCTAAAATATCTGTTTTCCAGGCCCCAAGACCTTGAAGAAATGTCAATAAATAGCAAAAAATTCTCAAGACCAAAGGCAGCTAAAATAATTGCCTCTTATCTTCTGGAATATCTTTCTCCATCGAAACAACAACCTGAGGCGATGACGACAAATTTGCCAAATAAATAAATCTGTTGTAAAATAAGACAATAAGACAATGTATAACTATGATGGAAGAAGATTTAAAACTGATAAGTCCGGGAGAGGTAAGAGTCCGTCTTGCCCCTTCGCCAACCGGCCACTTGCATATTGGCACTACCAGATTAGCTCTTTTTAATTACCTTTTTGCTAAAAAATATGAGGGTAGTTTTATTTTAAGAATTGAGGACACTGATCTTGAGAGATCAAAGAAAGAATGGGAAGAAGAAATTATTGAAGGATTAAAATGGTTAGGGATAGAATGGTCAGAAGGCCCGGATATGGGAGGGAATTATGGACCCTACCGGCAATCAGAAAGGAGAGAAATCTATTCTAAATACACTAAGAAACTTTTAGAAGAAGGTAAAGTCTATTATTGCTTTTGTTCTAAAGAGGAGTTAGAGGCCCAAAAACAATATCAGATGAGCATGGGAGAACCACCTCGCTATTCAGGAAAATGCCGAGATCTTCCCCCTCAAAAAATAAAAGAATATTTAGCAGCTAAAAAACCTTCTATTATTAGGTTCAAAACTCCTTCAAAAAAAATAATATTTCAGGATATGGTTCGGGGAAAAATAGAATTTGACGCTACTCTTTTTGGAGATTTTTGTATTGCTAAAAGTTTTACTGATCCTTTATATAATTTTGCTTGTGTCATAGACGATTTTGAAATGAAAATCACTCATGTTATTCGAGGAGAAGACCATATTTCTAATACTCCCAAACAAATTTTATTTCAAGAAGCTCTTGGCTTCCCGCGGCCAAAATTTGCCCATCTGCCTCTAATTTTAGGAGCGGACCGAAGCAAATTGAGCAAAAGACATGGAGCTACCTCTATCGCAGAATATCGTAAAGCCGGCTATCTGCCTGAAGCCCTGGTAAATTTTATAGCTCTTTTGAGCTGGAATCCGGATACTGAAAGAGAAATTTTTTCAATGCCTTCGTTAATAAAAGAGTTTTCCCTAGAGAAAATCCAGAAATCGGGAGCGGTTTTCAATATCCGCAAATTAGATTGGATGAATGGTTTTTATATCAGACAAACATCAATTAAGAAATTGACCGAACTTTGCCTTCCTTATCTAATTGAAACTGGTTTAATTAAGCCTATTTTTGGAGAAATGCAATATCCACCTGCCTATGGGGCGAGAGGTATTGTTCAAAAATATCAGATTTTTGAAACTGGGGAAGAAATAAATTTGAAAACTCTTCAAAAAATTGTTTCAATTTACCAAGAAAGATTAAAAAAACTATCTAAAATTCCAGAATTGACTCATTTTTTCTTTAGAAAAAATGTAGAATATGATAAGGAACTTTTAAGATGGGGAGAGACAAAAGATAAAGAAATAAAAAATATTCTGAAAAAACTAAGAAAGATATTATCTAAAATAAAACCCGAAAATTGGACAGAAAAAAATTTAACGAATATCTTAATGACCGAAGCAGACAAAATAGGGGATAGAGGAAAAATATTATGGCCTTTAAGAGTCGCTCTAACCGGAGAAAAAGCCTCAGCCGGCCCCTTTGAAGTAGCGACCATCTTAGGCAAAGAAAGAACTTTAGAAAGATTGAATCAGGCACCGAGCTTCTGAAAGAAGCGAAGGTGAGAAAGAGGATGAGATCCTCTTTCGACTTATGATATACTCTAATCTTAAAATACTTCTTTCTGTTTTAATAGTATCTACTCTTCTTTTTTATTCGTTTAGTTTCGCCTCAGCTCAAGAAGATGCTTTTAATAATTTCTTGGGAACTTTTATTCAGGCCTTAAAAGAATCTCTAAAAGATGCCTTTCAAATCTGGCGAAGTATTCATCAGAAAATACTGGATTATTGGAAGGGATATCTACTTCCTAAAATTCAAAACTGGCTAAAAAGAGAAGTTAGTAAAAGAGAGCCGATTATAAGAGAACAAATTCAAAAAGAAAAAACCCAGATTAAAGAAGAGATAAAAGAACTCTACTCAAAAACCTGGCAGTGGTTAAAAGACCTTATTTTCTAGAGAGTTCTCCAAAGTAGGGGGTTGACAAGGTTCTTCAAAGAGCCTATATTATTAATAGATAGTGGTTCGCATAATTACACTTAAGCGTATAATAATAGGCTAATATATGATGAAAAAAAGCCAAAAACCAATCCCCCGCCATTTGAATGATTTTCTCGACTGGTTAGAAATTGAGAAAGGATTGAGTTCAAAGTCTCAAGAAAACTATGCAAGATTCTTAAAAAGATTTTTGGATTGGCTACGATTAAATAAATTAGAGAATATAAAACCCCATCAACTTACTGCAGAACAAGTTTGGAAATATCGAACATTCTTGGCTCGTCAATATACTTCTAAAAAATATGCTTTTAAAGAAAAAAAGACCTTGCAGAAGACAACCCAAAGCTATTATTTGATAGCTTTAAGGTCTTTATTAAACTATTTTGCGGATAGAGATATTATCTCTTTACCTGCTGAAAAAATTAAGTTGCCAAAAAAGACAGATATGAGGATTGTAAACTTCTTAAACTTAGAACAATTGGAAAAATTATTTTCATCTCCAGACACTTTAAAAATCAATGGGTTGCGAGATAGAGTTATTTTAGAAGTATTCTTTTCTACAGGCATGAGAATAGCCGAATTAGTTAGCTTAAACCGAGAGCAGATTAAACTAAAACCAGAAACAAAAGACTTAGAAATCGTAATAATTGGAAAAGGCAGCAGGCCCAGAACAGTTTACTTTTCTGAAAAAACGATAGACTGGTTAAGAAAGTATCTTGAAACTCGAAAAGACAAAGAAAAAGCTTTATTTATTAATTATAAGAACAAAAAGGGTTCTTCTCGAAGATTAACAGCCCGTGCAATAGAAAAAAGCATAAAAAAATATGCTATCATGGCTGGATTACCATTAACAACAACACCGCATGTGATGAGACATTCATTTGCCACTGATCTTCTAGAACAAGGAGTAGACTTGAGGACTCTTCAGGAATTTCTAGGCCATAAAACTCTTGCCGCTACTCAGATTTATACCCATGTTACTAGTAAAAGACTCCGGGATATCCATCGAAAGTTCCATAGCGATGGAAAACTAAAGGAATAAAAAATAAATTATTACTCCCCTACATTTTCAATTTCTAAGGGAGGGGTGTTTTGAAGATAAAATTGGGTCAGTATTCCAAGCCCAAAGGAAAGAAGGCATAAAAGAAAAATTATCAAAAATAAGAGGATATCATTTGAATGTTTTTTGACAAATTGAATAATTTCTGATAGCATAAGTTAAATGAAAAATGAAAAGTGAAAAATGAAAAGTGAAAAACCACAGAGAAAAATTAAAAAAGAAATTAAATTTTTAGATTTTAGATTATCGTTTTTAGTTTTTCATTTTTAGTTTTTAATTTGACTAACCCGCCAAAAATTGAATATTTAGGCGGGGAAGGAATATGGCTAAGACAAAAGCAGCAAGTTCAACAAGATTGGGCAGAGATTCCAGATCAAAGAGATTGGGTGTTAAAATTTTTGAAGGGCAGAAAGTCAAGCCCGGTAATATTATTATTCGCCAGCGAGGAACTAAATTTCTATCCGGTAATAATGTCGGCTTAGGAAAAGACCACACTATCTTTGCCTTAAAAGCCGGAGTTGTCAGATTTAGAACAAAAAGGAAAAGGGGTTTTGACAACTCTCAAAGAATCGTTAAAGTTGTTGAAGTTGTAGAAGCAGATTAACGCTGCAGATTTATGCTGAGATGTTCCGCTCTTATAGCAGTTTTAATAAATGCTTTAAATAATGGATGAGGCCTTAATGGCCTCGATTTAAATTCCGGATGAAATTGAGTTCCCAAAAAGAATGGATGAGAGGAAATTTCAATTATCTCGACTAAATTCCGCTGAGGATTAATACCAGCCGTAAGCATTCCTTTTTTCTCTAAAATATCCCGAAATTCATTATTTAACTCGTAGCGATGACGGTGCCGTTCGGAAACCAGAGAAGTTTTGTAAGCCTTGAAAGACAGACTCCGAGGGTTCAACCGACAAGGATAAGCTCCTAATCTCATTGTTCCTCCATATTTTTTTTGAGTTAAATTCTTTTTCTGCTCGGGCATTATATCAATTACCGGCACTTGACAATTCTTAGAAAATTCAGTAGAATTTGCTTTTTTCATTCCGCAGACATTGCGAGCAAATTCAACTACTGCTAACTGCATTCCTAAACAAAGTCCTAAAAAGGGTATTTTATTTTTTCGGCAATACTCAATTGCTTTTATCTTTCCTTCCACTCCCCTGCCCCCGAATCCTCCGGGTACTATTATCCCGTTAAACTTCTTTAATTTTCTAAGGGTTAATGGTTTTCTTTCGTATTCTTGAGCATCAAGCCAGATTATTTGAGGAGAAACTCCAAAACTATAACAAGCGTGTTTTATCGCTTCAATCACGGAAATATAGGAATCTATTAAGGTAAAATTACCTGTTTTAAAATATTTTCCAACTATCCCTATTTTAATTTCCTCCTTTGGATTTTGAATTATTCTGACTAATTTTTTCCAATCTTTTAAATCATTTTTTTTAGATTTTAGACCGAATTTTCTCAGAATTCGCTTGCCCAAATTATCTTTTTCAAAATTAATTGGTATCTCATAAATAGATTTTATATTAGGGGCCGAGATAACATCTTCTTCTGAAACATTGCAGAATATAGAAATTTTCTCTTTTCTTAAATTATCTAAAGGAACTTTAGACCGGGCTATTATTATATCCGGCTGAATGCCGGCTGAATTTAAATCTCTGACAGCATGTTGAGTGGGTTTTGTCTTCATCTCTCCTATCATTTTCGGAATGGGCAAATAGCTGACCAAAATAAAAATGACATCCTTAGGATGTTTTAATTTTAACATTCGGGCTGCTTCCAGAAATAAAAGATTTTGATATTCCCCTACTGTCCCACCGATTTCGATTAAAATAAAATCAGCTTTTTCCTTTCTTTGAACGTTTCTAATTCTTCTAATTACCTCTTCTGGTATATGGGGAACTACTTCAACACACTTACCTTCATACTCCAAATTTCTTTCTTTTTGAATAACGGCCTGATAAACCCTGCCGGTTGTTATATAGTTAGCACTTTCTAAATTCTGGTCTAAGAATCTCTCGTAGTTACCTACGTCCTGGTCGCATTCTGTGCCGTCATCGGTAACAAAAATCTCTCCGTGTTCAATTGGATTCATCGTTCCAGCATCTACGTTGACATAGGGGTCGATTTTGATAGCCGCAACTTTAAATCCCTTACTCTCCAGAATTCTCCCAACCGAGGATGTCGTTACTCCTTTACCGATGCCGGACATTACCCCGCCGGCAATAAAAATATATCGTGCCATAATATCGATGCTAATATACTATGCGAAGAGAACTTCGTTCTCTTCTTCACCTTCACTTTCATAAATGGAAGTTCGGTAATTGATGCTAATTATACGAATACGATTTTCATTAGTATCATTAGTATGCATTCGTATATTGGTATCGCATTATTTCTCTTCAGTTATTATTACTTTTATCTCCGCTTCTAAATTGTGTTCAAATTTAATTTTTACTGGAAATTCTCCAAGCTGTTCTAAGGGTTTCTCTAACTCAACTTGCGATTTTTTTATTTTAAAACCAAGTTTTTTCAAACCTTCTGAAATTTTCTGTTGGTTCACTTTTTCAAAAAGTTGTTTTTCCTTTCCAACCTTAACCGGAATTTCTATCTCCAAACCATCTATTTCCGAAACAACATCGCTAACTTCTTTTAATTTTTCTTCCGCCTTTTTTTCTTCTATGCTCTTTTGAGCTTCAACCCATTTCAAAAGTTTCTCAGAGGCTTGGATAGCTAAACCCTTAGGAATTAAATAGTTCCTGGCATAGCCATTAACCACTTCTTTGACATCATATTTTTTACCCAACTTTTCTACATCTTGGAGAAGAATAACTCTCATAAGCTTTTAATTAAATGTCTAATTTTTAATTGACCTAATTTCTAATCAATGTCCAATGCCTAATGACTAAATGACCAAAATTTTTGACATTAGACATTAGAAATTAGAAATTGGTTATTATATAATCTTATCTCATTTGCCTTATTACTTCAATTGCCTTATCAAGTTGGAGGTCTCTATCCTCTTCATAATCTTCTTCGGTCATCTCCACTATATTATCCGGCTCTAATCCCTTCTCATCAATAGAGACACCGTTTGGAGTTAGCCATTTAGCTATGGTCACTTTTAAATAAGAATTGTCAGAAAGTATTATTGGCTTTTGAACCGAGCCCTTGCCAAAAGAAGTTTCTCCAACCAGTTTAATTCCTCTCTGGTCTCTTAGGGCGCCGGCTAAAATCTCAGCTCCAGAAGCTGACCCCTGGTTAATTAAGACTACCACCGGAAAAGAAACAAAAGTAGCCGGTCCTTTTGACTCATAAGATTTTCTTTCCTTTCCCTCTCCCTCATCTTCCCAGACAACTACTTTTCCTCTTTCTAAAAACCAACCAGCTATGTCTTGAGCTACCTCTAAATAACCGCCGGGATTATTACGCAAATCCAAAATTATTCTATCAGCTTCCGAATCTAGAATTTCAAAAGAGGCCTTTTTAAACTCTGAATTTAATATCTGATTAAATTGATGAATTTTTATTAAGGCAATCGGGTACCCCTCCGGGATGTCTATAAGTTTCCACTCTAAAGTTGGTATTTTTATAACTTCTCTTTTTACTTCGATTTCCTTTGGCTGCTCCCAATCCTTTCTTTGAATTAAAAGCTTCACAGTCGTTCCCTGGGACCCCTTAATCAATTCTACCGCTTTTTCAACGGAAATATCTTTGGTGTAGGTATCTTCTATCTTTATAATTTTATCTCCGGTCTTCAATCCAGCTTTTTGAGCCGGACTTCCTTCAAAAGGTGAAATTATTGTTAACTGCTCATCTTTAATCCCAACAATCATTCCCACTCCCTGATACTCTCCTGAGAGTTGTTCTTCAAATTCTTTAGCCTCTTCGGGTTTAAAAAAATTAGTATAAGGATCCCCTAACGAGTCAATCATTCCGCTTATTGCTCCATAAATCATCTCCTGAGGGTTAATTTTTTCTCTCTCCAAAAAATTTCTTTCGGCTTCTCTCCAGGCCTCCCAAAAAATAGAAAAATCAAGTTTTTCTGGCGCCCCCAAATCCTGGTTAATTATCTGAGGAGGCGGCGTCTTAAGAATATTTTTTTCTCCAATATAAACTCCAACTTTATAACTCAAAAAAGAAACCCCGATTAAACAGGTAATTAAAACTACTATTTTAAAAAAGATTTTTATCTTCCTGTTCATATTGTTCATTATAAAAGATATAATGATTTTTTTCAACCTTTCAAATTAAAATCTTCATAAACAAAATAAAAAGAATTATTTTAAAATTCTCTTTAAAGTGCTTTCTCCCCTTTCTCCGGGGACTGTCCCTATCAATAGTTACCGTATTGTTTTTGGCAGTCGGCTGCGCAAGCCGCCGTAACAGCTGGATCAGTAGTAATCATGTGATCTTTTTGAGCTTTTTGGCTTTGGCAAGAAAGAATACAATTGATTATTGTACTGCGACGCATATCTTCCATTCGTTTTTTCTCTTGCCAATTCCACGATATATAAAAAATTGCAATTACTATCACTGCTGAAATAAGCCTTAAAAGAAGATAGTGTAACTGAAAAAATGGTGGAAATTTTGAGGTAAATTTCAATTGTTCCATTTTTGGTAAAGGATTTATTTTTTTAGCTTTATATTATTTTTGTGCCTGTCTTTATCTCGCTTTGTCTTTTTATCAAGATTTTTCTGAAGCGCGTCTGTTAAATCGACTCCTGTTTGATTAGCAAGACAAATTAAAACAAAAAGAACATCTGCCAGTTCATCAGCTAATTTTTTGCCCTCTTCTGATTTCTTAAAACTCTGATCACCATAAGTTCTGGAGATAACTCGAGCAACCTCACCTACTTCCTCAACCAATTGAGCTAAATTTGTAAGTTCAGAAAAATATCGCACCCCGGTCATGTTAATCCACTTATCAACAATTTCTTGAGCTTCTTTTATAGTTAAATCGGGCATAAATTTATTTTTTAATATTATATTTTGACTTTTCATAGTTCTCCTTTAAATGCTTTGGATAAAATCGATTGGTTTAATTAAATCGTGCCATTTTTAGAAAATGAGCTCTCCGGCCTTATCCTGTCTGACTTCTCACTCCCCTTTCTCCGGGGACTGTCCCCATGTTAATAAAGTTCTACATTTTTCAATTAATAGTGGATTGGTTTTATACATAAAAAAAGTGAGTCCGGTGGGACTCGAACCCACAACCTCTTCCTTAAAAGGGAATTGCTCTACCGGTTGAGCTACGGACCCATGCCACTACCGAGCAGTGGAATTTCTAAATCCTAATTTCTAATTTCTAATTTACAGGCCTTGGGATTTTAATTTTTCCAGTAATTCTTTTTGCTTTTTTGAGAGTTTCTTGGGGGTTCTGATATTGAGTTTAATATATAAATCCCCTCGGCCCAAACCCGAGAAATGGGGTATCCCCCTCCCCGAAATTCTCAAAACTTTTCCCGATTCAGTCCCTTGGGGAATTTTCAGAGAAATCTTTTTTCTTTCCAAAGTAATAACTTCGACTTCACCACCTAAACAAGCATCAGAAAAAGAAATTGGAATTTCTAAGAAAAGGTTGTCGCCTTTTCTTTGAAAAACCGAATGAGGCCGGACAAAAACCCTAATATACAAATCTCCTGGTTTTTCAGTCCTTCTTCCTGCTTCTCCTTTGCCTTTAATTTCTATTATTTGATTGGAATCAATTCCAGCTGGAATAAAAACCTCTATCTTTTCTTCTCCGCTGATTCTTCCTTCTCCCTGACAAACATTACAAGATTTTTCCGGTATTTTTCCCTCTCCCCGACATTCAGGACAAATAACATAAGTGGTAAAAGAACCAAAGAATGTCTTTTTTATCTGCTGAACTTCTCCCCTCCCTCGACAGGTAAAGCACTCTTTTAACTTTGTTCCCGGTTCAGTTCCTGTTCCCTGACAACGGCTGCAACTTATTAATTTTCGGAGAGAAATGGTTTTTTTAATACCTTTTAAAGTATCCTCAAGATTCATTTCAATATCAACCTCAATATCTCTTCCCCGGTTTGTTTTTCTTTTTCTCCTCCGGCCAGAACCAAAAAATTCTTCAAATAAATCTTCAAGATTTAATGAACCAAAACTGCCTTCCTCCGGACCTGCTTCAAAAGGATTAAAGCCAAATCCAAAGTCAAACCCTCCTCGAGAATCTGCTTCCTCAAAGACCCGACCGAATCTGTCATACTGATTTTTTTTCTCCTTATTGGAAAGCACCTGATAGGCTTCATTGATCTCCTTAAATTTCTTTTCATCTCCTCCTTTATCAGGATGGTATTTATGAGCCAACTTATAATAAGCTTTTTTAATTTCCGATTGGGAAGCATCTTTTGAGATACCTAAAATATTATAGTAATCCTTCATAGATAAAATTATTCTAATTATTCTAATTGCTCTAATTATTCTAATCAATGACCTTCGTCCCGCTATCGCGGGACTCGCTAATTAACTTTTTGGTCATTGGGATTTGGGATTTGATTAGGTCAATTAGAAATTAGGTCAATTAGTCATTTTTCTCTTTGTATTCTCCTTCTTCTGGTTTTTCCTTCCCTGGCTTTTTCCCTTTGGCGGCTTTATACATTTCTGCTCCGATTTTCTGAATTGCCTGAGACAGTTCTTGAGTTTTTGATTTTAACTCTCCAATATTATCACTATCTTTCACTTTCTTCAAATCAGCAATTTTCTCTTCAATTTCTTTTTTGGAATCCTGAGAAATTTTATCGCCTCCTTCCTTTAAGGTTTTTTCTGAAGTATAAATCAGATTATCAGCCAAATTTCTTGCCTCAACAAGTTCTTTTTTTTGCTGGTCCTGAGCGGTATAGATTTCCGCCTCTTTTTTCATCTTTTCAACTTCTTCTTTTGATAATCCGCAGGAACCTTCAATCCGAATTGACTGAGATTTACCCGTTGCTTTATCTTTAGCTGAGACATTTAAAATCCCATTGGTATCAATATCAAAACTGACTTCAATTTGAGGAATACCTCTGGGGGCCGGCGGAATGCCGTCTAACATAAATCTCCCCAAACTTTTGTTATCAGTCGCCATAGAACGTTCTCCCTGTAAAACATGAATCTCAACTGAAGGTTGACTATCAGCCGCGGTTGAAAAAATTTGGGTCTTAGAGGTAGGAACAGTGGTATTTTTAGGAATTAAAACGGTACTCACCCCTCCTAAGGTCTCAATGCCCAAACTTAAGGGAGTAACGTCCAACAGTAAAACTTCTTTCATTTCTCCCTGCAAAATTCCGGCCTCAACTGCCGCTCCAATTGCCACCACCTCATCGGGGTTTACTTCTTTATAAGGTTCTTTGCCGAAGAATTTTTTAACCTCTTCCTGAATTTTAGGCATTCTTGTCTGGCCTCCGACCAAAACTATCTCTTCAATATCTCCCGGCTTTAGATTCGCCTCCTTAAGGGTCTTTTTCAGTAAACCAATCGATTCTTCAATATAATCAGAAACCATATTTTCCAAATGAGCTCTGGTTAATTTATAAAGCAAATGTTTTGGACCCGCGGCATCAGAAGTAACAAAAGGAAGGTTTATCTCTGTTTCCAAACTGGAAGATAATTCTATCTTTGCCTTTTCGCCTGCCTCTTTTATTCTTTGTAGAGCCAGGCTGTCTTTTGATAAATCAATCCCCTGGTCTTTTTTAAAATTACTAACTATCCAATTCATTATTCTCTGGTCAAAATCATCGCCTCCCAGATGGGTATTTCCTCCGGTTGCCTTAACTTCGATTGTGTCCTCTTTCGTATCTTTCCCAATGCTTAAAACAGAAATATCAAAAGTCCCACCCCCAAAATCGTAAACAATAATCTGATGGTCTCTCTTTTTAGTCAAACCGTAAGCCAAAGCAGCAGCGGTTGGTTCGTTAATAATTCTCCTCACCTTAAAGCCAGCTACCTCACCAGCTACCTTGGTAGCTTTTCTCTGAGAATCATCAAAATAAGCCGGACAAGTAATAATAGCTTCATCAATTTTTTCTCCCAATTTTTCTTCGGCATCCTGCTTCAGTTTTTGCAAAATCATAGCTGAAATTTCCACCGGTTTATAAAATTTTTCGCCCATCTTCACTTCCACTCCCCCGTCAGCTGTTTCTCGGATTTCATAAGGCAAAATTTTCTTATCTTTTTGGACTTCGGGGTCGGAAAATTTTCTACCTATTAACCTTTTCACCGAAAAAATTGTATTCTCGGGATTAGTGATAGCCTGGCGACGGGCTAAAATTCCAACTAACCTCTCTTTGTTTTTTGTTACCGTTACCATTGAGGGGGTAATCCTCGCTCCTTCTTTATTTTCAATGATTTTCGGCTCTCCGGCTTCAATTACAGCCATAACCGAGAAAGTTGTTCCTAAATCAATACCTAAAATTTTTGACATAATTTTTATTTAATGATTTTTACCCTAGCAGGCCTTATGACCCTGCCATTTAATATATAACCTTTTTGAATTTCTTCAATAACTATTCCTGCCTCGCCCGCCGAAGCTTTAGCGGAGGCGAGGTTAACTTCTTCGATTACTTCCATAAAATTTGGGTCAAACTTTTTTCCTATTGTTTTTATTTCTTCTACTCCCTCTTTTCTGAGAAAATCTTGAAGTTGACTTCTAATTTGTGAAATTCCTTTGACCCATTCATTATCTTTAAAATCTAAAGGAACCTGAGCTTCGGCCTTTTCTAAATTATCTAAAACGGGAAGGATTTTTAAGATTAATTCCTGGGAACCATATTCCAAGACCTCTCTCAATCTTTCCATTTCTTCCTTTTTATAATTTAAAAAATCAGCCCTCGCTCTCTGCCATCCCGCTAGATATTCTTCTTTTAATTTCTGGCATTTTTTAAGCTTTTCTTCTGTTTCTTTTGGAGCTATTTTTTTTTTATTTGCTTCTTCCTCTTTTTTTTGTTCCGCCATATAAATTTTATTATACCAAATTAAATCCAATAGTCAACCCCGTTAGAAGTCCTTGACGAAAAAATTTTAGGATAAAATTTTTTCTAACAGCGAGACAAAGTATTAATAGAATAAATATTGATATTGCCTCGTTAGTTGTTTGTTTGGTTAAAAACAGACTTCTAACGGGGTCAAGAATCATCTACTGGCTTATTCCTGAGGATTTGTTAAAATATATTAATGGAAAAAAATCTACAATACATTATTTTTTTACTAATTATTTTAGCCATTGCTGCCTTTTTCAGGTTGTGGCAATTAAACTCCATTCCGCCTGGGCTCTATCCCGATGTGGCAATGAACGGAAATGACGCCTTGGAAAGTTCAAAAACAGGAAATTTTAAATTATTTTATCCGGAAAATAATGGTAGAGAGGGCTTAATGATATGGCTCATTGCTTTTTCTTTCTCAATTTTCGGAGTAAGCGTTTGGTCAATCAAAATCGTGGCTGCCCTAATAGGAATTTTAACCGTCCTTGGTTTATATTTATTAATTAAAGAACTATTAACTTTAGCGACAAGCGACAAGCGACAAGCGACAAGCATTGCCTTGCTTTCCAGTTTTTTCTTGGCTATTTCTTTCTGGCACGTAAATTTTTCTCGGATTGGTTTTCGGGCAATCTTAGTTCCCTTCGGCCTGGTTTTTTTGTTTTATTTCCTTTTTCAAGGTTTTAGAACTAAAAAGGTCTCAAATTTTATTTTCTCCGGCTTGTTTTTTGGTTTAGGATTCTATACCTACATCGCTTTTCGATTAACTCCTCTTTTAGTGTTGTTAATCTTAATCCCTTGGTGGTTAATTTACAAAAAAGAAAATCAACGAAAAAAATTTTGGCTATTTGCTATTTGTTTTTTGCTATTTGCTATTCTCGTTGCTCTGCCAATAGGAATATATTTTTTAAACCATCCTCAAAATTTTATTTCTCGGACCGGCGACGTCTCTGTTTTTTCTCAAGACTACAACCCGCCCTTCTCCCAAATTTTGGCTTTAGGTAAAAGTTTAGCTTCTCACCTTTCAATGTTTAATTTTTATGGTGACCAAAATTGGCGCCACAATTTTGCCGGCTCTCCAATACTATCTTGGCCTATTGGAATATTATTTTTAATAGGAGTTTTTATTTCTCTAAAAGAATTAATCTCTTCAATCAAAAATAAGAACTTGTCGCTTGTCACTTGTCACTTGTCGCTTTTGTGTTGGTTTTTCGTTATGCTTTTACCAGGAATTTTAACTTATGAAGGCATTCCTCACGCTTTAAGAACTATCGGAGTAATTCCAGTAGTTTATATTTTTGCCGGTCTTGGTGGTTGGCGGGTTTATGAAAAATTCAAGCAAAAGTTGATGAACTTCGTTCATCTCCGCCCCTCGCTATCGCTCGGGTATACGAAGAGCCAGAAACTGCTTCTTGTTGCTTGTTGCTTGTTTCTTGTCGTTATTTCTTTTTCTGAATTTGATAAATATTTTAAAAAATGGGGCCAAAACCCCGAAGTGAAAAATGCTTTTTCAACCGATTATGTTGAAATAGGAAATTATTTAAATTCTCTGTCATCCAAAACCCAAAAATATGTAATAGTAAATCAGCCTGGCGTTCCTGTCCCCTATCCTAATGGTATTCCAATGCCAGCTCAGACCATTATGTTTATTGAAAGAACAAAATTCAAAGAACCCCAAGCCATTTATTTATTACCAGAAAACATTAACCAACTTGAAATAAAAAAAGAAGAAGGAGTGGTTGTCTTAATGAGATATGATGAAAATTTGTTTAACGAACTTCTTAAAAGATTTCCTAAAGGAGAAGTGAGCCAGAAAAATGAAATACAAATATTTAAAATAAGCCCTTAATTTTTGATATTATGTCTAATCGTCTTACAAATTTAATAGCAGTTGGTCTTCTAAGTCTAATGTTCCTTTTAGCTTTTTTCAGCACGAAAGAAATGTCGGCCACCATGGATGAATTAGCTCATATCCCGGCTGGTTATTCTTACTTGTCTCAAAAAGATTTTCGGCTAAATCCGGAACATCCTCCTTTAATAAAAGATTTGGCTGCTTTTCCTCTTCTATTTTTAAATCTCAATTTTCCAGAAGACCATCCCTCCTGGACCGAAGGAGTTAACCAACAGTGGTGGTTTGGAAATCAGTTTCTATATCAATCTGGCAACAATCCCGACCAAATTTTATTTTGGGCAAGAATTCCAATGATTTTGATTTTATTATTATTGGGATGGTTTTTGTTTTATTGGGCAAGAAAGATAGGCGGTAATATAATGGCAATCTCTGTTCTATTTCTTTTCGCTTTTTCTCCTACTTTTTTAGCTCATGGAAGATTAGTAACTACCGATGTCGGCGCTGCCTTGGGAGTAGTTTTAGCTACTTATTTTTGGTTAAAATGGCTGAAAAATCCCTCAAAGAAGAATATAATCCTGGCTGGAATAATTTTCGGTTTAGCAATGCTTCTAAAGTTCTCTCTGGTCTTATTGGTTCCATTTTTCGCGATAATTACTCTGGCATATGCCTGGCTTTACACCCACAATTTTAAAAAAGTTCTAAAATATATTGGGTTGGCTGTTTTGGTAGGAATCATCGGTCTGATTGTTATCTGGCCAGTTTATCAATTTCATCTCTTAAATTATCCTCTGGAAAAACAATTTAACGACGCAAGATACACTTTGGAATCAAATAAGTTAAAACCCTTAGTCAATCTTACTTATTGGATGAGCCAAAAACCAATATTCCGGCCTTATGCTCAATACCTTCTTGGGCTTTTAATGGCTACCCAAAGAGTAACGGGCGGCAACACCACATATTTCTTGGGTCAGGTCTCAGCAACCGGAAGCTGGTATTATTTTCCGGTTGTTTATTTTCTAAAAATTCCCTTGGCCTTCCATCTATTAACCTTGATTGCAATATGTTGTCTTCTTTTGAAGACGAAAAAAGGAATAAATAATTGTCTTCCCAGATTAAGCAGGTCGAAGAAAGCAAACTTTCTTCTCCCCCCTTCACTACTGTTCGGGAGCTGGATTAAAAACCATTTCCCGGAATTCTCAATGCTTGTCTTTTTAGCAATCTATTGGTTTACTTCAATTAAAGGCAACCTCAATATCGGAGTCAGACATCTTCTTCCGGTCTTTCCTTTTACTTACATTCTGGTTTGTTTAGTTATTAAAGAACAATTCAAGAATATCCAACAACCATCCTTGAAAAAAATAGCGATGTTTCTTCTTTTTGCCATCTTTGGCTGGTATATTCTTTCTTCCGGTCTGGTCTTTCCTCACTATCTTTCCTATTTTAACGAACTAGGAGGAGGACCCAAAGACGGCTATAAATTGGTTACCGATTCAAATTATGACTGGGGGCAAGATTTAAAAAGATTGAAGAATTGGGTTGAAGAAAACAGAATTGAAAAAATATATGTTGATTATTTCGGAGGCGGAGACGTTTTTTATTACTTAGGAGAAAAATATATTTCCTGGCCGGGAACAAAATTATCTTCAGAATTTCCAAGCGAAAATTATCTTGCTGTTTCGGCAACTCTGCTCCAGGGCGGCCGGGGAAAACCAGTAAAAAACTTTGACCAACCAACCGGCTATTATAACTGGCTGGATAATTATGAACCAATAACTCGGGTGGGAAATTCAATATTTATTTATTATATAGATTAAGGCTATTTATAAAAAATTTTTTCAAATCTCAAATCAATATATTCAAGATTCCTCCTTTGTTCAAGAGGAATCTCTTTTTCTAAAAGCACTTTGAGTTTCGTCAGTTCCAATGTTGTATCCTTTTCTAAACTAAAATAGATTTCCCAGTTCTCATCTGTCCTTACGTTTAATCTTCTCTCCGAAACAATTGTGAAATCTTTAATCTCAATCTTTAAATTTTCTCTGAGGTCTTTTTTAATTTTTAAAATCAACTCCAGTATTTGAGGAATAAGAATCTTTTTCCCAAGAACTAAAGCCCCTTCTTCGACTAAGGAAAGAATTATTACTTCCTCTTGAATTGATTCTTGGGCGAAGAGAGCTTCGTTCTCTTCTTCCACCTCGTTCCCATAAATGGGAACTCGGTTGGCGATTTTTTTAAATATTATTCCTTCTCTATCAACAAAGAAACATTCATTATATGTTTGATAGCACCAAACTCCAATTGCTTCTCTTTCTTTAATCTGAATGGTTAGGGTGCGAGGAAATTTTCTTTTGAAATTTAGCTCTACAATCTCAGGAAATTGGCTCAAAATTTCTTTATTTATTTCTTTAAGGTTTACCAAAAAAATGTTCCTACCAATTTCACTTTTAATAACTTCTTCAACTTTTAATTTTAAAGAATCACCTGAGTTTAATATTTTAATTTCTTTTATTCTAAAAACATCGGAAAAAATAAAAAGATAAGACAAACCAGAGATTAAAATCAAGATAAGTAAAGAGAGCCAAAAGAATCGATTTTTTAAAATCGACTTTCTCCCTTTGGCCATTCTTTTAGGTTTATATATTCTGTAAATCTTCCTTCTCCTCATATATCAACTTTTAAAAACCTCTCTTTTTCTTGCGTAATTTTTCAAAAGCAAAGGTTAGCCAATATCTAATAGAAAGAGGTAAATCCTGAGTCTTCACATATTCTTTTTTATAGCCACCAAAGCCCATTTTGAATAAAGTAAGTCCGTACCAAGGATGCTTTTTAAAATTTTCAATTGGTATAATTCCCCAAAAATTATAAATTTTACAACCTCTCTTTTTGGCTTCTTTTATTACTTCCCATTGCAAGAGATGAGAGGCAGGGATTTTAGGGTATTTCTGGGATGAAGCTCCTTGATGATAAAAAGCCATCCCCTGCCAAAAAATAATAATAGCTGAAGCTAAACATTCTCCTTGATATTCGGCTAAAAACACCAGAATTTGCCCGTCGGCTAAAAAAGCAGAGAATTCATTTTTCAAGTAATTGAGAGAAAAAGGAATAAAATGATGGCGATTAACTGTTTTTTGATAAAGAGTATTGAAAATTTCAATGTCTTTTGGGTTCTGAGATTTTTTTATTTTAAGATCCTCAATTCTAAAACCTTGTCTTGTCGATGAACTTCGTTCGTCGAGCCGAAGGCGAGACGGGAGAAAAAACTTGTTTCTGCGACCATCTTCACCCTTCGCAAAAGCTTGTCTTATTAAATAACGAGTTGTTTTTCGCATATCCATCAAAAGTTCTTCCTCTGATTTTTCAAGATTCAGCTCCCAGGTTATTTCCGGATGTATATGAATTGGAGCTTCTCTGAACCCTAAATTTTTGAAAATTTCAATATTCTCCTCGTTTCCTATTAAAATAGGCGCAATTTTAATAAAACTACAATTTTCTTCTTTGGCAATTTTTTTTAGTTCGTTTAATAAAGCCTCTAAAATTTTTGATTTTTGAAAGGCGAAGAGGACTTCGTCCTCTTCTTCACCTTCGCCCCCTCCTCTGGGGGAGGGGGCTCGGTTTTTGATTTTTGATTTTATGTTTGGCCCATGAGGGACGAATAAGAATGTTCCCCTTCTTGCCTGAACTCTAACCACTAAAGCGACGGAGAGCGGGTCTCCGTTAGCTTCAAAAACGCCGAGCCGCCAGATTTTGTTTCCGCTCATTTTTTGAAACTCCCCCCAATTCCAAGAACTCAAAAAAGTCTTTTCCTCGCACTCCAAGAGAAAATTCTCCCAAATTTCCTTGTTTTGTATTTCTTTAATCACCAAGCGAGGCGAAGCCGAGCGAAGGTGGAGAAGAGAACGAAGTTTTCTTCGACTTCCATATATTTTCAAAAAATTGACAATTCTTTGAGCCTCTTTCTCGGAAATATTAATATGAGTTGGTAAATTCACAATTCTCTTTGCAATTTTTTCCGCTTTAGGACAACTGCCTAAATTATAATTCATTTTTTTTAAATCGGTGTCCAGAGGAACTATCGGGCTTTTTCTCCATCCGTCATCCAAAAAAATTTTTCTTTTCCTGGCTTTTTTTAAAACATCGTCTGTATCGTCATCCATCACGCGAGCGTTAGTGAAGCGTGAAGATGAACGAAGTTCATCGACTAAAACCGGATAACGCATAAAAACCGGAGTCCTATCTTGGTCTCCTTTTGATAGAGGCAAGAGAAATCGATTTTTTAAATTTCTTTTATAAAATTCTGCTATTTCTCTTCGATGACGATTAAGCCTTTCTAACTTTTGAAATTGATTTAAAGCCAGCATGGCTAAAGCATTGGGCAGCTTTTTGGGAAAATACTTCACCCTCTCCCCTCTTTTCTCTTTTTTGTAAACTGCCTTAGATAAAATAGAAATTTTATGTAAAAATCCCAAAACGATTCTTCCCAGATATTGATTTAAGCCATAGCATGGTAAAATCAACCAGTTCATTAAAATCGGATGTAATAATTGCTGTAATATCCAAAAATTTGAAGGGTAATTTAGTTCTTCCCGGAATTTTTTTATTCTCTCAGCTATTCTTCCGTCATTAGTTACAGCCATCCCTCCAAAAACAGAAGATATCACTTTATCTCTGCTAAAGCTAAAAAAAGATGCATTACCAAAAGTTCCAATCTTCTTGCCTTTGTATTCGGCGCCCAAAGAATGAGTGCAATCTTCAATTAAATATAAATTATTTTTTTTAACAATCTCTGAAATTTCTTCAATTTGAGCTGGCCAGCCAAAATTATGCTGAATCATCACTGCTTTTGATTTTAAGGTTATTTTCTTTTTTAAGTCATCAGGGTCCATATTTATTGTCTCATCAACATCTATAAAAATTGGTTTTGCGCCTCTATTTAAAATTGGATTTACTGCCACATTGCAGGTGAAAGCTTGGAGCAAAACTTCATCTCCTTTTTTGATTTCCATTGCCTCCAAAATTGCCATCAAAGCCGAGCGTCCACTATTAAAAGAAAAAGCATGCCTTACCTTCAAATATTCCTCGAACTTTTGCTCCAGTTGTTCAGCTACCTTTCCCTTTTTCCACCTCCGCGGCTGGAATAATAATTTCCAGGCTAAAATAACATCGTCTCTTTCAGTATTAGGAGACAAAGATATTGAAATTGGTTTAATCATATACCCGAGCTTTTGCGAAGGGTGAAGATGAACGAAGTTCATCGACTACCCGAGCTTTTGCGAAGGGTGAAGATGAACGAAGTTCATCGACTACCCGAGCTTTTGCGAAGGGTGAAGATGAACGAAGTTCATCGACTACCCGAGCTTTTGCGAAGGGTGAAGATGGTCGCAGAAACAAGTTTCTTCTCCCGTCTCGCCTTCGGCTCGACGAACGAAGTTCATCGACTAATCACTCAATCACTTAATAACTTAATAACTTAATAACTTTACTTGGCACCCTGCTTTCCAAAAGTACGATATCTCCTTCCTGGCAAAAGTTTTTTATCTTTTTAAAAATTTCATCGGATTTTTCCATAAACAAAATTTTTTCTTCTGGCATTCCGGACTTCAGAGCGCCTTTTCTCAACTCTCCAAATCTATCTTTAGTTGTAATTATAGCGAAATCGCAAATTCTCCCGATCTTCTCTCCTATTCTTTGGTGAACTTCTTTTGACACCTTACCCAACTCAATCAAACAGGGCATAACAATAACTTTTCTACCAGTTCTATCTTTTAAATAATCTAAATGAGAAAGGACGCTTTTAGGGTTAGCAGAGTAAGTGGCATCTATTATAGTAATATTATTAATACTCTTTTTAATTTCTATCGGACTTTCAAATTCTGCTAAAGTATTTTCTATTTCTTCTCTGCTCACCCCCAAATATTCTGCTGCTGTGGCAGCCAGGGAAAGATTCTCAATATCCCAAAGAAATAGGTTCTTCCCCTTTAAGTCAAACTCATAGTCGCTTGAGTGGACAAGATTTTTTGAAACTTTTGTTTCCTGAAAAAGCTGCTGGCAGTATTTGTTATCGCCATTAAAGATAGCTAAGCCACTTTGAGGTAAACTCTCTATCAACTCAAATTTTGCTTTGATAACGTTCTCCTGAGAACCAAAAGTTGAAAGATGTTGCTCATTAATACCGGTTAAAATCCCTATTTTTGGTTTTATCATCTGGCAAACCTCTTTTATCTTACCTTGCTCGTAAGCTCCGATCTCAACTACAAAAATTTCATGCTCTTCTTTTAAATCATTTAAAATACATTGAGAAATTCCAATTTCTGAATTCTGGTGTTCTTCTGTTTTCAAAACATTATACTTTTTAGATAGAATCGCAGCCAGGAATTCCTTGGTTGAAGTTTTACCATAACTTCCGGTAATGCCAATAACTAAAAGGTTTTTAAATTTTTCTCTTTTTTGCCGGGCTTTTCTTAAAATTCTTTTTCTTAAAACAACTGTCGGAATTTGAAAAAGCAAGACAAGCAGAGAAAAAATTATCGGAGCCAAAATAAGCGTAGTTAAGAGGAAAAGATAAAATCCTTTACTTTGAAGAGGGTAAATACCAAATAATATCAGGATTTCTAACAATATGCCTGAAATGGAGATGACGATTATTTTTTTAGTAAATTTGGGGAATTTAACCCGCCAAAAACTGGAGGCTAATTTTTTAACTTTTTGGGCCTCAAAATGAGCTCGGAACCTGCCAAAATGATATTCTTTCAATTGCCAAAGCCAAAGCCAGAAAAAGAGGCACTTTGTGAAAAGTAAAAACCAAAGGATGGTGATAAATATTCTCATGTTAGTTTGGCTTGCTTTCGCCGACAAAATCCTTTATTTCTTGGGCTAAAATTCGAGGATTCTCTAAATGGGGAGTATGGCTGACATTTTTCAGAAGTTTAAGTTGGGAATTCTTAATTTTTTCTTTCATTAGATAGGCATCTTTTAGGGGAGTAATTCTATCTTTTTCTCCCCAGATAATCAGAGTAGGGACAAAAATTTTATCTAAAAAAGAGGTTAAATCCTCATTCAGAATATTTTTTATTGTCTCCTTTAAAAAACCCGAGGCCTGTAAATAGTCTGTCTTTCGTAAAATATAATGGTAAAAAAACTTTTTAAATATTCCCCAAAAATCTTTTAACAGCGGAATTTTCTCAATTTTTAATTTTTTTGCAGCCGTTGCTCCCAATCCCAGAATTTTTTTATAAAAAGAACGTTTATTAATCCCTGCTGCTGAAACCAAAATTAAACCCTTAACCTTTTCAGGATGTTCTGCGGCAAATTTAATGCTCATTCGTCCCCCGAATGAATGTCCTAATAAAAAAAATGGTTCTTCAACTTTTTCCTTCTCGTAAAATTCCTTGAACCAATCAAGGTAATCATTCAGATTCCAGGGCTTTTTTAATTCTGTCTTTGGTTTAAAGCCGGGAATATCAGGAACAATAATTTTTAATTCTTCGCTTTCAAGAATTTGTTTCGTTTTTTGCCATTTTTCTTTTGAGCTTTGCCAACCATGTAGGATGATTAACGTCTTCATTTTTTGGAGATAGTTTTAAAACCAAGGTATTTTTGCAAAATTTTTGGCACTTTAACTTTTCCATCTTTTGTTTGATAATTTTCTAAAATTGCGATCAAAATACGAGGGCTTGCTAAAACAGTATCATTTAAGGCATGAACATATTTAATTTCTCCTTTAGTTGTTTTGTATCTTATATTCAGACGACGCGGCTGCCAATCAGTCACATTGGAAGCAGAATGGGTCTCTCCGTAGTTATTTCTTGAAGGCATCCAGGCCTCAACATCGTACATCTTTCTTTTACCAGCCCCCATATCGCCGCTGCAAATTTGAACTACTCGATAAGGCAATTTCAAATCTTTAAGAATTTCCTCTGAATTCAATCTCATTTTTTCCAGCCATTGGTCAGATTCCTTGTTATCATTCTTGCAGAGAACAATGTGTTCAACCTTCATAAACTCATGAAGCCGGTAAAGACCTTTGGTATCCTTTCCATAACTACCAACTTCGGAACGGTAACACTGGGAAAATCCGCAAACCTTAACAGGCAAATCACTTTCTTCAAAAATAACATCTGAAAAATAAGCCAATAAAGGAGTCTCGGCTGTACCGGCTAAAAACAGAGGTTCTTTTATAAAGGTTCCGTCTGCCAATTTGCCCGGATTTGCCACCTGATATATATCTTCCTTGCCACTAGGAAAATGACCGCTCCCGATTAAGGTAAATTCTTTTAAAAGGGTCGGAGTAATCATTAACTCAAAACCCTTGGACGCCATTTTCAAAATGGCATGAAAAATTAAGGCTAATTGTAAAAGAACGGCTTCGTTTTTTAAAAAATATCCCCGAAATCCTGAGACCTTCACTCCTTTTTCAAAATCAATTAAATCTAAGTCCTTTCCTAATTGAATATGGTCCTTAATAGGAAAATCAAACCTGGGTATTTCTCCCCAGCGATAAACTTCTTTGTTTCCGCTTTCGTCCGGCCCAATAGGTGTATCTTCAGAATAAATATTGGGCACTAAAAGCATTATCTCTTCATATTCTTTTTCTATTTTCTTAAGTTCTATTCGAATCTTCTTGAAATCATCTTTTATCTTCTTAGCTTTTTCTCTTTCTTTTTTCCCCAATTTCTTCTGCTCAAATCTGAGTCCTTCTGATTTTTTAATCAAATTTCTTCTTTTTTTATCCAAAGACAAAAGCTCATCTATATCAAACTCAATCCCTTTTGCCTTGCAAACTTCTTTTATTTTATCAGGGTTTTCTCGAATAAAATTAATATCTAACATATTCGCTTCGCTTAAGTTAAAAGTCCAAAGTCAAAAATTAAAAGTTACAATAAAAAATAAAAATGAAAATGAAAATGACTACTTTGGACTTCATACTGAAACTTTGAACTTTTGACTTTTAATTTTTAACTTCCTTTTGGACGCATTGTTGGAAACAATATTACTTCTCTTAAACTGTGCGAGTCTGTTAATAATGCCACCAATCTATCTATTCCCATTCCAAAACCAGCGGCTGGTGGCATTCCATATTCAAGAGCCTCTAAAAAATCCCTATCTAATCTTTGGGCTTCTTCAAGTCCGGCTTTGAAAAATTTTTCCTGCTCTATAAATCTTTTCCTCTGTTCTTCAGGATCATTTAATTCAGAAAAAGCATTAACCAATTCCCAGCCTTGGACAACTAATTGAAAATTGGCTAATTTCTGGGGGTCCTTCTCCAATTGTTTAGCCAAGGGTTGAAAACCTAAAGGATGATGAATTATGAAACTCGGCTCCCAAATTTTCGGCCGACAGACCTTCTTATAAATCTCATCGGCAATCTCTGATTTTGGCCTGGCTTTTTCTATCGGAATCCCAAGCTCCCTTGCTTTTTTTGCTAAAGCATCCCGACTGATTTCTTCAAGATTTATTTTTGCATATTGTTTAAGTATTTGTGAAAATTCTATTCTTTTCCAGGGAGTTCTAAAATTTATTTTTTTACCTTGATATTTTATTTCCAGCTTTTTAAAAAGTTTTTTAAGGAGATAATCAAACATTCTCTCCGTAAATTTCATCATATCCCTATAATCAGCATAAGCCCAGTAGAATTCAAGCATAGTAAAATCCGGATTGTGCAATTTATCCATACCTTCATTTCTAAAACATTTTCCAATCTCGTATACTCTCTCAAATCCGCCAACTAAAAGCCGTTTTAAATAAAGTTCGGGAGAGATTCTTAGATATAAATCAATATCCAAAGCGTTTAAATGGGTTTTGAAAGGTTTAGCCCGGGCCCCCCCGTAAATTGGCTGTAAAATCGGGGTTTCAACTTCTAAAAATTCCTCTTTTTCTAAAAATTCTCTAATAATCTTTATAATTTTGGAACGAATTTCAAATTTCTCTTTGACTTGAGAATTGAAAATTAAATCCAAATATCTCTTTCTATATCTCTCTTCAATATCCTTTAAGCCATGCCATTTTTCCGGTAAGGGAAGTAGAGATTTAGCTAACATTCTAAAATCAGATGCTTGAATTGTTTTTTCTCCCGTTTTTGTCTTAAAAAGTTCTCCCTTGATTTCAAGAAAATCACCAATATCAAAAAGTTCCTGAAAGAACTGGTAGGTTTTTTCTCCTACTCTGTCTTTTCTAAAAAGCGCCTGTATTTTACCTGAGCCGTCTTCTATGTCAAAAAAGACAGCTCCTCCATGTCCCCGAAGACTCCTTAATCTTCCAGCAATAATTATTTCCCGAGATTCTCTTTTTAATTTTAGAAAATCTTTAAGAACCTGACTTATTTTGTGGGTTCTTTTTGTTTTCTGAGGATAAGGATTAAGCCCGGTTCGTAAAAATTTTTTCAATTTATTTTCCCGATTTTTTTTAATCTCTGGTAAATTAGCCATATATCTTATTATAACTAAAAAAATCCCAATGCCCAAATCCTTTGGTCATTGGTCATTGGGATTTGGGACTTTTTCTTCGAAATACCATTCAAGAACCTCCTGGGCTACTTTTTGGGCGGCAATTCTGGTTCCTTTCACTTTTTCTATCAGCACGGTTAAGACAATTTCCGGATTATCGTAAGGAGCAAAGACCGTTACCCAGTTTTGATAAATATCTTCCGAACCTATCTGAGCTGTTCCAGTTTTAGCGGCTGCTTCCACTGGTAAAGAATTGAGCATAAAAGCCGAACCGGCCGGAGAAGCCACTGCCTGTCTCATTCCTTGTCTGATAATTTCAAGATTCACCTGATTAATAAAATCTTGGCGAATTATTTCTGATTTTTTCTCTTCAATCACTAATTCCTTTTCCGAACCAATAATTTTATCGACTATTTTTGGTCGATATAAGATTCCGCCATTAGCAATTGCCGAAAAAGCCGAAGCAACCTGAATAGGAGTCACCAAAAGATAACCCTGGCCAATAGAAAGATTATAAGTATCTCCTATATACCATATTTGCTGAGCCCTGGGTTGATTAGCAAAATAATTTTCTTTCCATTCGGGGTCAGGAACTCTCCCTTCAAGTTCTCCCGGCAAATCAATTCCTGTCTTTCCTCCCAAACCAAACACTTGAAGATATTCTTTAATTTTCTCAATGCCTAAGCCCTCGAAATGTCCTGGCAATCTTAAATCAGCAAATTCCGGCCGCGTGTATCCGCCTCCAATCATATAAAAGAAAGGATTGACCGATTCGGCTATTGCTCTTTTAATATCAGACAGACCATGAAATGTCCAGTCAGAAAAACACTCTTTTTCTCCGGTATATATATTCTTTAAACAGAGTTCTAAAGGACAATAGAGCTGAGTGAATTCCTTGATAATACCTTCATCTAAAGCAGCGCTTCCAATTAATGGTTTGATGGTTGAACCCAGAGGATAAAGTCCGCCGATAACTCGATTAACTTGAGGATTTCTTTTATCTTCATTAAGTTTTTGAAGTTCTTCTGGTTTAATCCCTTGAGCAAAAAGATTATTGTTAAAATAAGGCAAAGAAACCGAGGCTAAAACATTTCCATTTCTCGGGTCCAAAGCCACAACCGCTCCTCCTTGGGAACCGACTTCTTTTAAGGTCGCGGCTAATACTTCTTCAATCTTTTCCTGTAAGGGAAAGTCCAAGGCCAAGACTAAGCTATTCCCTGATTGGGGATATTCAATTATTTCTCTGGAAATTTCTTCTCCCTCGACTGTTTTTTCAATCTGGATTTTTCCTTTCTTTTCCCCTAAAACTTTTTCATATGAGTTCTCTAATCCTTCTCGACCAACAAAATCTAAAATTGAGCATTCCTGACACGCTTTAAGCTCCGAGGCTTTTATCTTGCCCAGATAGCCAAGAAGATGGGCAAGGCTATAAGAATCTTCATATTTCCTAATTGAAGTTTCCTTTATCAAAAAACCTGGAAATTTTTCAATTTCTGCTTCCAAAGAAATTAAAGTTTGATAAGGAAGATTTTCAGCCACCAGGGTATTTTCTATTTGAATGTCTGAACCAACAATTTTAGAAATTTCTTTTATTATCTCCTTTCTCTCTGATTCCTCTTCCGGGAGCTGGGATTCGTCTAAGACTAAGTCAAAACTTGATTGATTCCAAACTAATTGTTCCAAATTGCGGTCGTAAATTACGCCTCGAGAGGCTTGAATTTTCAAAACTGCAAATTTGTTTTTTTCAGACAATATCTTGTAATTTTCTCCCTGGGCTATCTGAAGCCGAAAGCATGAAATCCATAGAATTCCAATAAAAACAAGAGAAGCTAAAAGAAATAAATAAAGAATTTGTTTGGTTAAAGGAATCTCTAATTTTTTATCAGAAATCTCAAGATTCTCTTTTTGTCTCTCCAAAAAATTATCCAAAAAAATCTCCTCCATCTCAATTTCTCCGCTTTTTTTCCTCACTTTTTTGTTTTTTAAACTTTTCTCCATAATTTAATCAATCGGAAACCTAAGAAAAGTAAGATTAAGCTAAGAAAATCTTCTATTAAAAAAGTAAAGAGATTGAGCTGAAATTGAAAAGAGAAATTTTGAGTAAAACTTAAAAAGAATTTATAAAAAAGTAGGCAGAAAGAAAACATAGCAATCAGATAAATAATATTTGATTTTTGAAAAAGCCGGGAAGATTTTCTAATTAAAACTGCCAGAATTAGAAAACTCAGAGCAGAAACACCCAGAGGCAGACCGGAATAAATATCTAAAATCAATCCGGCCAAAAAAGCTAAGATGAGTCCTGAACTGTTTTCCAGAAGATTCAAAAGAAAAATAGAGATTAAAACAATATTTGGAGTTATACCCCGAACAGCAAGATGAGGTAAAAAACTTTGCTGAAGTAAAACTAAAAAATAAATAAATAAAATCAAGAATAGTTCTTTCCTCATGACTCTTTCTTAGGAATAAAATTTTTGATAACAAATAAAATCTCTGACAAATTTCTTTTGAAATATGGTTCAATCTCCGCTTCTTGAAAAGCCGATACATCACTTTTTTTTACTTCTCCAATCTCTCCCACCAGAAGTCCTTTTGGAAAAATTCCAGCCAGAACAGTGGTAAAAACCCTATCACCTTTTGCTAATTCTTCTTCTCGAGGAATAAACTTAAGCCGGATTCTTAAATCCCCTTCTCCTTGGGCTAATCCATAAATTTCACTGCTTTCCTGGTTTTGAATTTCAACGTCAAAATTACTTTTTTGATTGGAAAGGAGTAAAATCCTTGAAAAATTTTTGTATACTTTCTCAATACTTCCTATAAGTATTTTTTCTTTCGTTATAACTGGCATGCCTTCTGAGATTCCCTCGTCTTCTCCTTTTGAAATGAGAACGAAATCTCCATCTGTTTCTTTACCTATCACTTCAACTAAAATCAACTCAAAGTCCTTCTCAAGCTCAAGATTTAAAGCTTCTTTTAAAGTTTGATTCTCTTTTCTTAAATTTTTAATTTCTCCCATGACGCTCAAGAATTTTTGATTCTGTTTCAAAAGCTCCTGGTTCTCTATTTTTAAATTTCTGAGTTCAAATAAAGTTTGGAGAAAACCCGAAAATTTCTCTCCTCCTTTCCAGAGAATATTCTGGATAGGCAAAGTAATAGTATAAAAAGTATTCTTAACTTCATTCAGAAAAAACTTATTTAAAGTTATTAAAATTAAGAAAATAGCAATGGCCAAAAAGAGATTTCTACTTTTTGATGTCATAAATTTACCCCGTTAGAGGTTTGCCCCGTTAGAGGTTTGTTTTTCTTGTGTTTATCTGAAAACTCGTTGACCTCTAACGGGGTTTACTTTATTGTATCACAATGAAATCCCAAATAAAAACTCCCCAAAATGGGAGTTTTAAGTCGAAGAACTCCGTTCATCTTCGCCCACCGAGCCCCGCCCTTTCTAAAAGAAAGGAAAGGGCGGGGTGAAGGTAAAGAAGAGAACAAAGTTCTCTTCGCCTTGAAGTATTTCATCCCGTACTAAAACAAAAAATGAAGTTATCTTGTGGCAGCTACCTACTTTCGCAGGATAAACCTACTATCATTGGCCTTGATGTATTTCACTTCTGTGTTCGGAATGGGAACAGGTGGGACAACATCAGTATAGCCGCCACAGCATAACTCCATTAGTATGGAAACTAAGCTGCCGAGGCCCGTCCTCTGCACTTTCATCTTCACCCTCGCCCCGCCTTTGGCGGGGCTCGGTAGGTCGATGAACTGCGTTCATCTTCACCCTCGCTTTTGCTTCGCAAAAGCTCGGTAGGTCGATGAACTACTTTCATCTTCACCTTCGCCCCGCCTTTGGCGGGGCTCGGTTTGTGATTACTAATTACTAGCCAAAAAGCTTTATCTAAAAATATAATTGATTATTAGTACTCCTCGGCTGAATGGGTTACCCCACTTATACCTGGAGCCTATCAACCTCATAATCTCTGAGGAATCTAAGAGTTCTAATCTTGGGGCGGGCTTCGCACTTATATGCTTTCAGTGCTTATCCCTTACTAACTTAGCTACCCAGCAGTGCCGCTGGCGCGACAACTGGTACACCAGAGGTTAGCTCCGAGAGGTCCTCTCGTACTATCTCGAACCCCCCTCAAAACTCAACGCCTGCGGTAGATAGGGACCAACCTGTCTCACGCATTAATCATCTATTACTAAATGTATGGACTATACCATCACCCGGATATAATCCGGGGACCGACGTATAATAAAGGGTGCTCCTCTATTATCTTGATTTAATCAAGAAAGTCTCTACGGGGTCATACAAAATCAAAATATAAATATCAAAATGTGAAATGACAGTTTAAAAATTTTTAATTTTACATTGTCATTTTGATTTTTGAATTTTTAATTTTACATTTTTGTAGACTTCCCTCGGTATTATCCTATCATACGACAGGTTAAATGTCAAAATAGGAATTTACCGATATGAGTCGGTTTTTCAATCGCAATTACTTACGATTGCCGCCGTGTGTTACTCGATATTTCAAAGGTTCTTTTTGACGGTTTGAACCCAGCTCGCGTACCCTTTTAATTGGCGAACAGCCAAACCCTTGGAAGCTTCTCCACCTCCAGGATAGGATGAGCCGACATCGCTGTCGGTATTTTTCTCCTTTTACAAGGAGGATCGGACTATATCTTCACCCTCCCTATATTGCCTTTGCAATAAGGTTAGGGGCTGACGTATTATGAAAATTTTATTTTCATCTGCCCGATCGACGAAGTCAATCTAGGGCAAGTCTCTACGGGGTTATAACCCAATTTATATTTCATTGAAGGAATCAAATTTTCTTTCAATGTTTCTTTTAAACGAGATATAGATGATGAAAGAAACCTTATACGATAATAAATTTTATCTTTATTTAATCTTGCTTTAAGACCGAGAATTGATAACTTTTTAATCAAAAATTCTTGGTCATTTTTTGTAAATTGCTGAGTGTTAAGATAAAAACTTGAATTACCGCATTTGCTTCCGTCATCCATAAACCAAATCGATAAAATCACCGGATTAATATTTATTTCTAAAGGAATAATTTTTTTACCGTTTTTATAAAATAAATTATACAATTCCGTTAGTTCTGGTAATTGTTTTGTATAAAAACGATAAGCTATTCTTCCGCCATTTCCCATTCTTTCTTTTGGCGGAGAAACACAGATGTTTTTAAGATTTAGGTATTTCCAATCAACATATTGTTTTTGTTTAATTGAATGATTAATTTCTAAAAAGGCATTATTTCTGCCAGAAATAATTCTTAAATACCCATCTCCTAAAATTGATCCTATGATTATCGATTTTTGGAATTGAGTTAAACTTCCCACGGTATTGTCCATATATATATTATAACATATGGATTTCACCGTTATAAGTCAGTTTTTTCGTCCCGCCTTACTCGAAGAACATTCGTTCTTCTCCACCCTTCGCTGTGGCTCGGGTAAGCGAGATATAGCATTACTACTATAGCACCCCGATATGTTAAGGTGCCGAACAGGGCCGTAGATATGGACTCTCGGGCCCTACCAGCCTGTTCAATCCTTTGTTTTGGATTAGACTATATCTTTATCCTATCACCCGCCGTAGGTCTTCTTTAAAGATTAAAACCTTAGCGTGGCTTTTTTTGATAGGAAACGGCGTATTGTCTGACTTTTTTAGGTCAAACCTCCCCTTTCGGGTCAGTCGTTACAGGGTCAACCCGCCTAAGTTTTACTTCGTAAAATTTTGGCGGGCGACTTCCCACGGTATTGTGAGAGTTCAAAACCTAAATTTTAGGAAGACCAACTCTCCTTCTACCGTTATAAGCCGTACATTTCCCGCATTGCTGCGGGATTGGACAACAAACTCTTTTTTCCGCCGATTGGCGGAGCAGAGTCTATCCCCGGGGTAACTTTTATCTGATAATCCTCCCCGGTCCTATTAACCGAGGTCGGTTCACTAAGTTCTGCTTTCGCAACTGCGCGGCATAGCCGCCTTGCAGTAAAGCCGGCTTTTGGCTTTGCCCTACCCTCGCCATTTCCATCGGCGAGTAGCCGACCTTTAAACGCCTCCGTTACCTTTTAGGAGGCAAGCGCCCCACTTAAACTGTCTACCAGACACTGTTTCCTTCGATTAACTCAGGATTAGAACTATGATTCTGAAAGAGTGGTGTTTCATTGATGACTCCTCCTAACCCGAAAGTCAGGATTCAAAGTCTCCCACCTACGCTACGCATCCAAAACCAAAGCCCAATATCTGGGAACAGTAAAGCTCCCGGGGTCTTTCCGTCTAGCCGCAGGTACCTCGCGTCTTCACGAGGATTGCATTTTCATCGAGCAACTCCTGGAGACAGTCCCCCAGTCGTGAAACCATTCATGCGGGCCAGAACTTCATGTTTCTCCATTATCACTAATGGCATAGACTATATCTTCATCTTATTAAGAGAATTCAGAATTGCTATTTTGTTGTAGTGGCGCTTTCCAGAAAAATTCATCTTAGATACTAATTCACTGATTTCAATTATTCCTTCCTTTGTTAAATGTTCCCCTTTATTCATTTTCTGACAAACTTTTTTGAAGATTTCAAAATCTTTTTGTTTACCAGATTGTAAAGGATAATTCTTAAAGTGAGGAATAATCTTTGTCAGTAAAGCATTAAGATTTCTCGTCTCATACTTCAAGGTCTTATCACCGACATTCCTTCTAATAAATCCACACTTAAAATACTCCTTGATCAATCTTAATACTTCAGCTCTGTCTTCGTTTTGAGATACTGAAAAACTTGCTACTACTTCCCAACCCGTTTTATTACCTTTGCGTGGCCGGATTGAGATGCAAAAGCATCCTTCTCCATCTACATATCCACTTATATAGGATTCTAAATTCATCTTGATAAGCGTCGGCGTATTATGATGGTTTTGAAATCCATCATCCTACCCAGCTCTTTTTAAAAGGGCTGGGTAAAGTCGTTACGGGGTGAAGCACATAAAATTTATGTACTCACTTCCCACGGTATTACCTTATTTTATCATAAAGTCTATAAGGTTTCACCGTTATTAGCCGAATTTTTTCTAGAGATTACTCTCTAGACAGGCAATTTCTTACCTGGCAAGGGACTACGCTACTTTAACACGGTCAGAGTTACCGCGGACGTTCACCGGAGGCTTCAATCGCTCAGCCCAAGCACATAACAAGTTATATACTTGGACCGGCAACATTAACACTCCGGCACTGGTCAGGCTTCAGCCCCTATACATCCTTTTTCAAGTTAAGCAGGGACCTGTGTTTTTGATAAACAGTCGCCAGGGGAATGTTTCTGTGTCCCCCACCACTTTGTCAATAAGTCCAAACTGCAATAGAGATTTTTAAAATATTTATGTCTCAAATTGCAAAATCAGACTTCTTTCCAAAGTGGTGGGGGAAGGTCTTATTGCAAACTTACGACCACTTTTTTGCCGAGTTCCTTCAGGAGCTTTCACTCGTTCACCTTAGTATACTTACACCAGCCTACCTGTGTCGGTTTATGGTACGGACCCGCCAAAATTTTCCTCCCTTGAAGATTTTCTTGGAAGACTGCTCTTCTCCGTTGTCCCAACCGAAGTCAGAACTTCCCTTATCCTATTGGAAAAATCCTCAGAATAAGAATGTAAATCCAATAATACACGGAGATTACAAACCTTCGTCTCTTCAAGGAAAAATTTAAGCGGGGGGCCGGAATATTAACCGGCTGTCCATCAGCTACCCCCTTCGGGTTCACCTTAGGACCGCCTAACCCTTGGCTGATTGTCATTGCCAAGGAAACCTTAGGCTTTCGGTGTCCCGGACTTTCACCGAGATTGCGATTACTCATGCCAACATTCTCACTCCTCTCCGCTCCACCCTAACCTCACGGTAGAGCTTCAACGCAAAGAGGACGCTCCCCTACCACCCTCGCGCTCCGCGCGAGACCGCCGAACAACGCTGAAATAACGCTGAAAAATCAGCGTAAATATCCGCGCAAATCAGCGGACTTGTGCGAAGCACAAGGATTCATACCTTCGGTATCGAGCTTGAGCCCCCTGAATTTTCGGCGCAAAGACTCTTAGCTAGTAAGCTATTACGCACTTTTTAAAGGATAGCTGCTTCTAAGCTAACCTCCTAGCTATCGAAGAGACTCTACTTCCTTAATACACTTAGCTCGAATTTAGGGACCTTAGATAATGATCTGGGCTGTTTCCCTTTCGACCATGGAGCTTAGCCTCCACAGTCTGACTCCCAGGATAATACACTATAGTATTCGGAGTTTAGTTGATTTACCTAGGAAAATCCCATAATAAACCATCTAGTGCTCTACCCCTATAGTTCATTTACCTGAGGATAGCCCAAAAGCTATTTCGGGGAGAACCAGCTATTACCAAGCTCGTTTAGCTTTTCACTTCTTACCACAGCTCATCCCAGAGTATTGCACGGCTCACGGGTTCGGGCCTCCTTCCGTCTTTCGACGGAACTCACCCTGGCCATGGCAAGCTCGCTTGGCTTCGGGTCTCAAACATATAGCTTTAAACGCGCTTTTAACACTTGCTTTCGCTCTGCCTTCGTCCCATAAGGACTTAGACAGCTATATATTTGAACTCGTTGGCTCATTCTTCAATAGGCACGCCATCACCCGCCACAACTTTGCAGATGTGGGCGGGCTCTGACTCCTTGTGAGCAAATGGTTTCAGGTTCTATTTCACCGCCCTCACCGGGCTACTTTTCACCTTTCCCTCACGGTACTAGTTCACTATCGGTGAGCGGGTAGTATTTAGCCTTTCCGCATAGTCACGGATGCTTCCCTCAGGGCTTTCATTTCCTGAGGTACTTAAGAGACCATGAACCAGAGCAAAGCTCGGTTCACGGTACAAAATAACAAGGAGCACAAAAGGATTTTCGGGTACGGGACTATCACCCTCTATGGTATTCCTTTCCAGAAAATCTCCCCTAACCAACTTTTGTCTAAATGCTCTCCCTCAGGCACCAACCGAGCACATAAAACGTTATGTGCTTCGGTCGGCTCCCGACGTTATTTTCTTACAACCCCCATCGCTCACGCCTCGCTATGCTCGGCGTTCGCTCTAGTTCATAGTTTATAGTGTGTAGTTCGTAGAAAATTAAAAATATAATTCTACTCACTACCAACTACTTACTACTCACTAAAGTTCGTACCGAACGCAGTGAGGCACGAACGATAGGTTTGGGCTCTTCCCTTTTCGCTCGCCACTACTAAGGGAATTTGCTCGCTCCGCTCGCTAATCGATACTAATATACTAATTGATACTAATTATACGAATTCGTATCATTAGTATGCATTCGTATATTGGCATCGCATAGCGAACGAAGTGAGCGATTTTTTTCTTTTCCTCCGGGTACTGAGATGTTTCACTTCCCCGGGTTCGCTAGCGCTGCTTCGCAGCTAAACTAAAAATGAAAAAGTCAAAATGAAAAATTTTGGTATCCCGCGTAGCGGGATTTATTTTTATATAAATCGTCCGCCCTGCGCGGACACCTCAATTTTGCATTTTACATTTTAAACTTTTAACTTAGCTGAAAAGTAGCGCTCGACGCTGGTTTTCAGCATCAGGTTTCCCCATTCGGAAATCCCCGGATCAAAGGTTGCTAAACACCTCCCCGAGGCTTATCGCAGTCACGCCACGTCCTTCATCGCCTCCCGCTCCCAAGGCATCCACCATTTGCCCTTAAAATTATCTTTAAATAATTCCTTTGGCTAGTAATTAGTACTCACAATATCCATATTTACCCCGTTAGATAAAATCTAGCGGAGCTCACTCAATTAGATAAATCCATTGTGGATTATCTAACGGGGTGAAGTTTGAAAGAGCATCATTCATCAAACTAAAAAACCGCTGGGAAGCGGCTTACAATAAAAAATCCAAATCTTTGGCACCTTAGCCGCTTCTTTTAACCGAATTCATCAAATATCTTTTGCATACTGAGTCAAATTTAGCAAATTAAAAAACCTTTGTCAACCCCCCCCACCAAACTTTTGGAGGGGGTTGACTTTGTACCAAGCATCTAACCATCTATTACTTCTTTAGTTTATTTCTTATACCCTCCAGAATATCTTTAGCTAAATCTTTTCCTCCCAGCCCAAAGGCAATCCCCCAACTGATTACAATTAGGCCAATAAGTCCGGTGAATAAAATCTGAATCAATTCTTTAGCAATCCCCAATTGAATCAAAATAACAAAGAGAGCAAAAATCCAAATTGCCCACTGAACAATTGAGGCTATCAGCCCTGAATAACCTACTTTTGCTTTCTCTACAACCTCCTGGATTATCTTTTTAGCGAAATCAGCAATAATTATTGCCACTACAAAAATGGCGACTGATACTACCAAATTCGGAAGCCAATTAACTATCTTATTCAAGAAAATGGCAAATTGGGAACTTCCCAAAACCTCCACCGCTGCCAGTAAAAAAACAATTACTAAAATCCATTGAACAACCTCTCCGAAAAAATGAGAGACAGAAACTTTAAATTCCGCTTTCTCCAGAGCATCTTGCCATTGGGTTCTTTCAAAAATCCGGTCAAACTTTAATCTCTTTAAAATCTCAGTTATCAATTTTCCAATCCAATCAGCAATAAACCAACCAATAAGAAGTATAACTATTGCTCCGATAAGACGGGGCATAAAATTTAAAAACCCCTGCCAAAAATCCTGTAAGGCTAATAATGTGATACCTGACCAAGCTTCAACCATAATTTTATATGATGTTTATTTTAATAGACTCGACCTTTAATTTGATTTTAGGACATTTCTAACGGGGGTGGTGTTTGTTAGAAAAAGTTAGAACTCATTTTCAGGAAACCCCCGACACCGATTTCTAAAATTCGCTCGGGCGGGGCGGGAATTCCTTTTCCCCAACCCCCTTTTCCTTCCCGCCCCGCCCTCGCTCGGCTTCGCCAAAAAATTTTTTGCGAGTGGGCGGTGGAATTAAGGATTATACCACCAATCTGCTCCTTTATCTATCTCATAAACCCACCCCATTGGAAAGAGTTTATGAGGTCGTTCATATTCATCGACAATTTCGATGTCGTTGACAATCGCTGATATTCGGCTAGTATTTTCCAACACCTTTTCCGGTATCACAAAATGTCCCTGAACTCGCATTCCCGGATTCATTTTCCACGGAATCTTTTTTGCGTAATGACCACCGGGATTATGAACCTTGCGACTATTCTTGTAAATATCTACTGATAAATAAACCTTCACGGGCAAACCTCTTCCCAAGTTGCTTATTTCAAAACCAACATCGGGAAATTTCCTTTGGGCACCATTTAACAATCTCTGAGTAATTTGAAAATCTATCGGCGGAACAAGATGTCTTGTGAATTCTTCATATACTTGTTCTCTCCTTCGCTTCAATTCGTTAGGACTGTATTTGTTGCCGCGTGGTTCCTCTATGTTATAATGACCAACTTTCGCATGGCATTCGTAACAAAGAGGAATTGCGTTGTCTATTGCGTTAAGTTTTTCTCCTTGCAATTTACGATTAATATGAGCAACTTCAATATCGGGACCACAATTTTTTCTGCACAAACAGCAATGTCGATCGCACCAAAGGAGACACTTAATTTTATCGTCTTCTTTAAAATTAGGTTTTGCCATACATTATTTTGAAGTTTTTATTTCAAATCCGTTTATTTTAGCTTCTTTGCATAGGCGCGACAAAATTTCTTTTTGAGAAACGGAAAGATTACTTTCCGAAAAACGATTTTCAACTGTTAATTTTAATACTGCCACGGGGTTATAATTTTTGCTATCAATTTTTACATCCTCAAGATTAGTAAATAAAATCATTTTTAATAATCCGTCTTTTATGTCTTCCAAAGACGGCAAAGAATTATTTTTACTATGTTTGCCTTCAATTAGAAAAACATCATTCCCTTTGATTCTGGCTTCGTCCGATGTGAAATAATAATAACCACCTAAATAATTTCGTATTGTAATTATTGCTTTTGTTCCTGATAAATTTTCTTTTGGCTGAATAGTTAATCGTTCTCGTTTCTGTGCTCTTTCTGCTAACACTCGGGATAATTTCATAAAATCGTTTTTACCTTTTAAAAGTTCAGCAATTCTCTTTTCTGCAGATTGTTTTGAGTGCATTTCCACTTTTAGCTTCCTAGAAATTCGAGTGTAAGCCTCCAACGCCTTTTGCCCAATTTGCCCAACCTTATCAATGTGGGTAAGATTCCAATGTAAAGCGTCTGATTGATAAGAAAGAATGTTTTTAATCTGCTTTTGAATGTAATCAATATCAAAACGCTGATTTGTAATTTTATGTCTGTATCTTTTGCTTCTTTCGGCATCACTGTAATAAGCAATAATTACATAAACCCCCAATAAACTCATCAACGAAACTGTATCCCATTGTAAAAAATCTCTGTCGCCTTCTTTTCCTTCATCTTTAACAACTGGAATTATTGTTATTTTCTTGCCCGAAAAACCTAAAGTATCATAAACCCTCGCGTAAGGATAGGAACGAGTGCGTTTAGCCGAAACCCACCAACTCATTGCGACTTGAT
>Ga0210057_1001097_pt1 | contig 42088 bp, 36 predicted proteins | sample CryGeyCG2114_010_2_FD_183968 | JGI IMG/M metagenome (GOLD analysis project Ga0210057, IMG submission 183968) | Groundwater microbial communities from aquifer - Crystal Geyser CG10_big_fil_rev_8/21/14_0.10 (SPAdes) (version 2) | ecosystem: Environmental > Aquatic > Deep subsurface > Groundwater ... | reverse complement strand
GCTCGCTATTTTTTTCGGTTCGCGTTTTTTCGCCGTATATAAATCAAGCGTGATGGTTTTAGTTTTCAGGTTAATCCGACCGACCACATAGCTTTTCTTCGTGTTAATCTCTCTTATCCGGCGCATCGGACGAAAATGCAAACCATCCGCTTTTAAAATTTGGCAGATATGCGGAAATAAGTTTTGGATTATTTCTTCTTGTGTTGGCATAAAATAAAAATATAATGCGAATACTGCAAATTAAAATACAAATGCTACAAAAATTATATTTGAATGTTTTTACCGATAAATTAAATTTTTGATATGAAACAATATTACCTTTTATTCAAGACATTCAAATTATTAATTTTGCAGTATTTGCATAAATTTGTAGATTTGCATTATATTTACATCTTTAATTATGGCAAGTAACTCAAAGGATTCACCGGTATCCCGTTCAGCCGCACTTCAAAATGCAGATGCGGGCCGGTGGTTAAATAACCCGCTCCCGGAGTGCCCGGCATGCCGCCGGAATAGCCGATGACTTGCCCCTGCGCCACGAATTGATCGGCTTCCACGGCAATGCCGGATACGTGCCCGTACACCGTAGACAGCCCGTCGCCGTGCACGAGCATTATATAACTGTAACCGTAGCCGGCATTTTTAGCTTTCGCCACATAACCCGTGGCCGCGGCTCTAATCGCCGTTCCTTGCCCCGCGCGAATGTCAATCGCCGGATGCTCAAATATGTGCCGATAAGGATACTCCGGGTCATGGAAATAAGCGGTGATGACGTTTTGCGGCACCGGCCAGACGAAACCCGCGTCGTTGAATTTTAAACCGTTAATCCCCTGCTGTTCCGCGAGTTTTTGGCGGATTTTTTGTTCGGCGGCGATGATTGAGGCGTTGGCGTTTTCTTGTTCCGCTTTAGCCGCCGCCAGCATTTTTTGGTATTCTTTTTCCGATTGTTTCGTTTTATCCAAAATAAACTGCTTATTGATTTTTTGGTCGGAAATTTCCGCCTTTTTATTCGCTAACTCTTTTTTTAAATCTTCCAAGTTTTTTTTCTTTTTATTTAAACCTTCATTTTGTTTTTCCAAATCAGCCTTAACCGCTTTTACTTTCCCTAAAACTTCTTCCAAGCTCGCGTTCAAATCTTTGACGTATTCCAGCTGGTCTAAAAATTCCGAGAGCGATTTGTGCGCCAACAATATTTCTAAACTATTTTTATCCCCGCTTTGGGCGATCAGGCGCAGAACCGACGCCAAATAATCTTTTTTGCGCCCAATGTCTTTTTCGGTTTCTCGTATTTCTAAAGTTGTTTTTTTGATTTCCAAAGCGGTTTTATCAATGTCCAGCTGCGTTGATTTTATTTCCATTTCGGTTTTGGCGATGCCGTTGTCCAGAACGGAAATTTGGTTTTTCAAATTTGCCTGTTCCGACTGCTTTTCTTCTATTTTTTTCTTTAGCTCATCTTCCTTGCCTTTGGATTCTTCCAGTTCTTTTTGCTTGGCGACAATTTGATTTTGTAATTCGGTTATCTCCTGATTGGCCGCGTTATCAATTGTTTGCCCGAAAGCAAAATTTGGGAGGCAAAAAGCCGCGATTAAAAAAACTGCCGCTATTTTTTTTATTTTTACATTACGCATGAGGATAAAATTTTATCAGCTTTTTTATTATAACATAAAATATAAAAAATAAAACCCCGATGAGCGGGATTTTTATAAAATTTTATTTTTTAATTAATTTTGATCCGTCCGCCGTATCTTCTATCAAATATCCTATTTTTTCAATTTCTTGCCTGATTCTGTCGGCTTCCGCAAAATCCCCTACCTCCCTAAACTTTTGCCGATTATCCGTCAGTGCTTGAATCTCGGCGGGAACGGCCGTTTTTTCCGCTTTGACGCGGGCCAAATTTAATCCTAAAATTTTATCAAAATCAAAAGCGGTCGCGAGCGCTTCGTCAGCCGTCAAACCGCCGTCTTTCAGCATTTCCCAAAGCACGGCCAGCGCCTGCGGAATGTTAACATCGTCTTCAACCGCCTTGATGAATTCACCGCGATATTTTTCGTTTACGCTTGATTCGTTGATTTTTTCGTTAGCTGACTCGGCCGCTGTTTTCAAGTCAATGATTTTATTCTGCAATTTTTTTAAACCGGCCGCCGCCGCGTCCATGGCGTCCCAGCTGAAGTTTTGTTTGGAGCGATAATGCGCGTTTAAAAAGAAATAGCGCAAAGCGAGCGGATCATATCCTTTAGCTGTTATTTCGCCCAAAGAATAAGCCGTACCTTCGGATTTGGCCATCTTTGCCCCGTTGACGGTTAAATGCTCGTTATGGAGCCAATAATTGACGAATTTAACGCCATTGGCGGCTTCGGACTGGGCGATTTCGTTAGTGTGATGCACCGGCACATGTTCAATTCCGCCCATGTGGATATCAAGCGTACCGCCTAAAAATTTTTTGGCCATGGCGGAACATTCAATGTGCCAGCCCGGAAACCCGACTCCCCATGGGGAATCCCAAGTCTGCATCGCGTTTTTATGCGCGCCGGCTTTAAAAAACCACAGGGCGAAATCAGCGAAATTTTTTTTGTCCGGGTCGCTCACTTCTCCTTTCCCAGCGTCCGCGATATTTTTGGCTAAATTCTGGCTGGATAATTGCGTATAATTTTTTGCCTTAGAAACGTCAAAATAAATCGCGAGTTCCGTTTGATACGCATATCCCTTATCCAATAAATTTTGCGTCATCTCAATGATTTCTTTGATAGTATCGGTTGCCCGCGGTTTAATGTCGGCCGGTCTCGCATTTAACGCCGCAATATCATTCTCAAACACTTTTATATATTTATCCGCGACTTCCTGCGGCGTAATTTTGTCGCGCTTCGCGCCTTTTTCCAGTTTGTCTTCTCCCTCATCCTCGTCGCTCGTTAAATGCCCGACATCGGTATAATTGCGCGCGAGTTTTACTTTATAATCCAAATATTCCAACGAACGCACGATTAAATCGCACATCACGACCGCGCGCATGTTGCCGATGTGTTGCGTCCAGTATACGGTCGGCCCGCAATGGTAAAAAGTAACCGCGTTATCTTTAATTGGCTTAAAGTTTTCTTTTTTGCGGGATAAAGTGTTGTATATTTTTAACATATTCGTCCGTTAATTATGTAATCGCCTAAATTCTTTTTGCTGTTCGTCAGTGAGCAAATTTACAAAATCAGCGGCAATACTTAAACCGCGGATTTTATTTTCAGCCGCGCTTCCTTCGGAATTATAAAATATGTCTTTATAAAATAGCGCCAGTCTTTCAATTTCATTGTTGTTTTTTCTTAATTCCCTACTTAAATTTTGATAAGATTCTTCAGGGCGTTTCTGCTCTTGGTATATTGCCATTATTTTTTTAAATTCAGCGTCTTTGATTTTTTCTTTTGTTTCCGCGCTGAATTGATTTTGGATTAAATTATCAAAAATTTCGCCCCATTGCGCGCGTAACTCAATTTTAGTTTCTTTTAAATTATTTTCTTCTAAATTGTTTTCTGAGTTAATTTTTTCCATGTGATTTGATTCGTATATTGTGATTTGATTCGTATATTCGTCCCGAGTACTCGGGATTCGTAATTTGTAAGGTGGCTTTTACTCTCCTAATTCCAGCGGACGAACTTTCTTCTTTTATTATTTTAAACTTGCCTAATTCTCCCGTATGTTCAACATGCGGACCGCCGCAAATCTCTTTGCTAAAATCTCCAATGGAATATACTTTTACTTTTTCCCCGTATTTATGTTTAAAAACTCCGGTCGCGCCGAGTTTTTTAGCTTCTTCCAGCGGCATTTCTTTACAGCGCACCGGCAAATCTTTGGCTATTTGTTCATTCACCAAATCTTCAACTTGTTGCATCTGTTCCGCCGTCATTTTTTCCGGATGCGAAAAATCAAAGCGCAAGCGCTCGGCTGTAATATTACTTCCCTTTTGGCTGACATGCGGTCCTAAAACGCGGCGCAGTGATTCCAGCATTAAATGCGCGGTCGTGTGCAATTTTTTTGTTTCCTCGCTTGCGTCCGCGAGCCCGCCTTTAAACATTCCGGCGGAGGCGGTGCGGGAAAGGTCTTGGTGTTTCTTCATCTCTTCTTGAAAAGATTTTGTTACTATCTCTATAAAAAAATCTGACAAGTACCTATCTTTTTTTAATTCCTCTAATACTAATTCTAACGGATACCCCGTCTTTTGATACACTTGAAACATTTCTCTACCAAAATCTTTATAAACTTCTTCTTTATCTCTATTAACTTTATAATCTCTTGCAGGAATAGCAATAACTTGAGCACTAGTTTCTTTGTCTAGCCACAAAATAGGTTCTCTTAATACTTCTTTAATTTCTATCTCTGTATTTTTTCTTTTTAATACTTTATCAAACTTTTCTTCTTCCTTTTGCAATTCATCTTTTATAAATTGTTCATTCTTTTTAACTTCCGAGTAAACATCTTGATAAATTTTAATTACTTCTTCAGCTACCTCCGCCGTAAAATTTTTGGTAATGCCAAGTTGTTTGCCATAACGCACGGCGCGGCGGATTAAACGGCGCAAAACATAACCTTGACCGGTATTTGACGGCGCTACTCCCCTATCGTCGCCTAAAATCATCGTGGCTGCTTTAAGATGGTCGGCGATAATTCTAAAAGCTTTTTCATTGCCTTCATATTTTTTACCAGATAACTCCTCAATTTTTTTTATAATCGGCCAAAAAAGTTCGGTGCGATAATTGTCGTTTAAATTATTTATAACCGCGAGCGTGCGTTCAAGACCCATGCCCGTGTCCACGTTTTTTTGCGCGAGCGGTTCAAAACGGCCGTCTTTAGTTTTATTATATTGCATGAAAACATCATTCCAAATTTCCACCCATCCCGAGACCTCGGGATCGTCGTTAAAACTTTCTGGAATTTTTTCGGGGTCGCCCGTCCAATAAAACATTTCCGTGTCGGTTCCGCACGGCCCGGTCTCCCCTGCCGGTCCCCACCAATTATTTTTTTTCGGCAATTTCGCGATGCGAGCTTCCGGCATACCCAAATTTTTCCAAAGGTTAAATGCTTCCTCGTCAAAGGGCGCGTCGTTATCACCGGCAAAAACCGATACCGCGATTCTATTTTTATCCAATTTTAAAATTTCAGTTAAAAATTCCCAGCTCCATTCAATCGCTTCTTTTTTAAAGTAATCCCCAAGCGACCAGTTGCCGAGCATTTCAAAAAAAGTATGGTGCGTAGCGTCGCCTACCTCGTCAATATCGCCGGTGCGTACGCACTTTTGCGCATCAGTCAAGCGCGTTCCTTCGGGGTGTTTTTCACCCATTAAATACGGCACGAGTGGATGCATGCCAGCAGTGGTAAATAAAACCGTTGGGTCGTTTTCCGGAATTAAAGAAGCGCTCGGTATTACCGAGTGTCCTTTTGACTTAAAGAAGTCTAAATATTTTTGACGGAGTTCGTTGGCAGTCATATGTTATTATAATAATAAAAAAAATGCTTTATTACAAGCATCTTTTACTCCCATTTGACAAATTTTGAAAAATACTTTATATTATAGGTAACTATCCTACAGAACATTATAGAAACGAGGAATAAAAAAATGACAATGGAAGTGAGGGAGATTGTTGATTTTTTTAAAATCATTATAATTCTCGGTCTATTTATTTGGTTCTTTTTAAAACCCCGGGGGTCTATTTTCCGGGATAAAGATTAATACTAACCACATTGGTTAGATACTTTTAGGGTTGAGGAGAAAAAATTATGAAAGTACAGGTTTCTAGCAGTATGAGAGTTGAGAGATATCTAAGATTGCTTCTTAAGTCGTTAGAGGAGCAAATCATAGATGCAATGACCTGGTTGGTTCTTAGTCTTGAAGGCACGGAAATAGCGGTTAAACATAAAATTGAACTGCTAGAATTACATGCTTTAAAACAGACTATAGAAAAAAGGCTGGAACCTCGAAACTTGTACTCATTTCTGAAGTACAGCCTAAATTGAGGGGAGAAAAAAGATGGAAAAAATTTACATTACTCCTAAAGGTTTTAAAGAGGCGCATAAATTTTGCGCTTCTAAAAAAAAGAGAAAAAAGATGGTTTATTATTTATTGCTCCTGCCGCGTTTTTTTTGGCGCTTAGCACGATTGCCATTAATAGTAATCGCGCCAAATCTTTATTATAAAAGACGTCAAAACGAACGGTATATTATCCCGCTCCCGTAAAAGCGGAAACATTGCCCGTTACATTCAACAAGGAGGCTCCGGTCTCCTTTTTTATTTTTCTAAATCCCAGTTAAAAAATTAACGGGATAAATTTTCTTTAATAAACTCAATCAATTCCTGTTTGCTGATTTGTCCCTTTTTCCGCGCGAATTCCCTGCCTTCTTTATCCAAAAAAATAAATACCGGAATCTCGTCGCCGATATTCCATTGTTTAATTATTTCCGGACGCTCATCATAGTCAAAATACTCGGTTGCGAGTTCCGGCAATTCTCGTTCAATTTCTTCCCAAACCGGTTTCATGACGATGCAACTTACGCACCAGATGGCACCAAATTTTAAAATTTTCATATAATCTAAAAATTAAATGCCCCCTGCCCCTCAATAATTTTTTTGGGCTTTAATAATTGCAAGCCGCTTTGCTTTTCAAAAACCTGCATGGTGTACAAGCAGTCGTTATTAGCCCGATGGGCCGCTTTGTCCATGGGGATATTATAATGCTGGCAGGCGACGGTTAAGTTATAGCGCACGCCCTGCATGACGATGCGCAATATCCGTTCGTGAAAATCATAAACGGTTTCGTCCTGATATCTTTTTTCGTTAAGCATTAGGGCGCGGAATTCTCCGGCCGTGTCAAAGTAATGTTCTTTGGGCGGAATTTGATAACCGTATGTTTTAGCATAGCGGTTTAAAAATAAATTATCAAAGCCGATGATGTTATGCCCGATAATCGTCACGTTTTTATCATAGCCGTTTTCCGCCATGCCCAGCAGAAAAAACAGCGCTTTCATCGCGGGTTCCAGCTCTATCCCCTTTTCCGCAAGCATCTCGTCGGTAATGTTCGTGATTCTTTTGATGTCTTCGGACAGCGGCGCCGGCGGTTTGATAAATATGTCATAATCCTCCCGCTCGCCCGCCTCGTTTATTTTTATCACCCCGATTTCTATCGGCTGGTCTTTCCGGTAATCAAGCCCGGTGGTTTCAAAGTCGTAGACGATATATTGCATAAATAAATTTTAGATTTAAGATTTTAGAATGATGAATTAGATGAGTATATTTTAGCTTATGATGGTTTAGCCGTCAAAAAAAGAAAAAAGCCCCTCGATTTTTACGAGAAGCTTTTAGGGAAAGAGCAAGTAGTTTTTCTTCATGTTTTTTTATTTGCAAACTAACGACAATGCATTTGCTTAAAAATTTCTCGCGCTTTCGCAAGATCCTCGGCGGTGTTCACGCCGAGAGCTTCCCGATAATCCGCCAGCGGCAGTTCCAAAATTTTTTTACCCTGTCGCACCGCTAGCGGAACAAGATCCGGCAGCCACAGCTCGTGAGGAATGTCATGAGGGCGCAGGAGCGGAATGTTTTCTATCAGCCAATCAATCTTAAAAACCCATGCCGACGGATTCACCCGCTGGCATTTTTGCCATTGCTCCTGATCCTCATCTGTCATTTTGTACGGCTCTTTAACGGCAATGATATTGTTATCAACATCACGCAGAATACGGCCAAATTGGCTTACGGTTTCAGTCGGAGACAAATTTGAAACATCAACGGAGAACATGCTTAAGATCGCTTCTTGCTTACGGTGATTATCAATGAGCGCGGCTAAACTTTGTTCGCTCCACAGCGGCATGTCGCCATAGACGACAAGAATGTCGTCAAACATTTCATCCATCCATTCCTGATAAATTTTTTCCATGCACAATCGCGCCGCATCTGCCGCGCCGCGCCGCTCGTATTGCCGGGCGTAGGAAATGCCGCGGAAACTTTTATTTATTTTTGCTTTGAGCGCGTCTCCGAATCGGCAGTTTACGGCTACCGACAGGCGGTTAATGTCAAGCTGTTGGTCAAGGAGATGGACAACCGCTTCAATGACAGTGCACTTGTCGTTTAAATTTTCCAGCAGTTTTGATTTTCCCGGCGTTATACTGCCGTGTCCGGCGGCTAAAATTGCCCCGCATAATTTTTCTCGCGCCATGATAAGCCTCCATTATTTTAGTGTATGGGCAACCATTAGGTTAGCTCCAAACGGAAGAGAAATTTGAGTTTATCTGCCTTTCAAAGCTAACCTGTATGCGGCCCCTTATTTACGTAAGCTTATGCCATAAATTTTCAAAGAGCATTTTTTGCGTCAGATAAATATTTTTGTCTTCAATGATTACGCCGTGCAATTGGTTTTTTTTATTGACCGAAATCATCGCGATTTTTCCTTCGTAAATCAAAGTGTAAGTCGGAGCGGTTTTTTTATGACTCAACCATTTGCGCCGGTCAAGCCCCACGGTTTCGCCGCCCGCGCCTAACGCGATAGTATCCACTGCCACGCCGGCGGCTATGCGGTCTTTATTGAAATTACCGTAAGCTTCGTATAAGTATCGCCTGATGGCGGCGCAAGAATAAACGAAATAATGTTTTTCGCCCGCGCGGCAAGCGGCGATTACGTCCTGCAAAATTGTTTTGACGCCGCTTAAATTTTCGTAGTGTTTAGCGATCGGTTTGTCTTCGGCATTATTATAAAGCGATTGCAGTTCCGGAATAATGCCGTCAACTTCCGTTTTGGTTTTTTCCAGTTGCTCCTGCCGCTCGCTGATAAAATCTTTTAACTTTTGCGGGTCCTCCGCCACGAAATATTGGTTTTTTTCTTTGTGGTAATAGCTTACTAATCCCTGTTTTTGCAATGATTTTAAAATGTCGTAAGTCGTTCCCCGATTGATATCCGCCTGTTCCGCAAGCGCGCGCACTGAAGACGGGCCGAGTTGCAGGCACGCGAGATAAACGGCGATTTCTTTATTCCCCAAGCCGATTTTTTCCAAAGTAAGTTCAATATTAGACATAAGTTTATTAGTTATCCACATTATATATTTTTTCATTTTCTCTGTCAATTTTTTTTCTACAAAAAATTTATAGATAAACAAAATATGCTTAAAATAAAGCAAAATATGATAATATAACTGTCAATTTATTAAAAACAAAAAAACAAGGTAATTCCTTGTTTATATCTTTGCAGCCCCACGGGGAATCGAACCCCGATTACCAGGATGAGAACCTGGCGTCCTAACCGTTAGACGATGAGGCCAAAGGTAGTTAAAAAATTTATAAAGTCTTTTATAATATACATATTTTATAACCGTTAGTCAAACGGAGCCGCCATTTACAAGGCAAACTTTTTCGTGTATTATTCATCTATATTTAGTATAAATTTCAACTTTATAAACTTTTTAACTTTTAACTTTAAAACTACAGTTTATGTCCAATTTTATAATCAACGGCGGCAAAAAACTGCACGGCACGATTAAAACCAATTCTGCCAAAAATTCGGCGGTGGCGATATTATGCGCGACTGCGATGATTAAAGGCAAAACGATTTTAACGGATGTGCCGGAAATTGAAGAGGTAAAACGGATCATGGAAATCCTCAACGGCATCAATATCAAAGCGGCTTGGAGCGGTAAAAATAAACTGGCGATTGAAAACGGCGGCAAAATTAATTTAAAAAATTTAGACAAAAAAGCGTGCGAAAATACCCGTTCCTCTTTTTTATTACTCGGCGCGCTGTCCGGCCAATTTAAAAAATTTAATTTTTACAAACCCGGCGGCTGCAAACTGGGCGCCCGCACCGTCCAGCCGCACCTGCTCGGCTTTGAACGATTGGGAATAAAAATAGGCGAAAAACAAAGTTATTTTGCCGTTAACGGCGCCAAAGCGCGCGCCGCCGAATTGACCATGTGCGAAATGAGCGACACGGGCACGGAAAACTTAATTTTAGCCGCGTGCCTTATAAAGGGAAAAACTATCATTAAATTTGCCTCTTCCAACTACATGGCGCAAGATTTGTGCTATTTTTTGCGGCAAGCCGGCGCAAAAATAAAAGGCGTTGGCACGGCTACTTTAGAAATCACTGGCGTTAAAAAATTAAAGCCGGTAAAAAATTATTCCGTTATGCCCGACCCGATTGAATCCATGGCGCTAGTTTCTTTAGCCATTGTCACCGGTTCCAAACTTAAAATAACGAACTGCTCGATAAACTTTTTGGGCGTGGAGCTGGAGCGCTTGCGAGTGATGGGACAAAAATTTATCGTCAGCCGCCCATACCTATCCGCCAATAAAAAATTTAATTTAGTTGATATTGACGTTATTCCCTCAAAATTAACCGCCCCGATGGACAAAATTTCCACCCAGCCTTATCCCGGGTTGAATATCGATAACTTGCCGCTTTTTATCCCTATTTTAACGCAAGCTCGCGGCACGACGCTCGTGCACGATTGGGTGTACGAAAATCGGGCTATTTACTATACGGAACTGAATAAACTGGGGGCGGACATTGTTCTACTTGACCCGCATCGCGTCACGGTTAAAGGCCCGACGAAATTAAAAGCGGCGGAAATAATTTGCCCGCCGGCTTTGCGCCCGGCGATTAATATTTTAATTTGCATGCTGGCGGCGCCGGGCAAATCAATTTTGCGCAACTCTTACTCCATTGACCGCGGCTACGAGGATATTTGCGGCCGCTTGCAAAAATTAGGCGCGGATATTAAAAAAATAGAATAAATTATTACATTTCCGTCGTTCTGAGCTCCGCAGTATTGCGGGACTCAGAATGACAATAATTGCGTGTTTTAATGTTTTTATGCTTCTATGACCATCTTCCACCGCCGATTGCTTTATATTTTTTGTATCTTGCTTTTTTTAATTTCAGCTCCGGCCATATCGTTTTACGCCGCGGGCTACGAATTTGATTTTTTTTCCGGACGAATAAACCGCACCGGCATTTTAATCGTGGAAACCGAACCCAAAGGCGTAAGCGTTGATTTGGGAGAAAAAAAGAAATACAACTGGCTGTACGATTTTTTTTATCAGGACCAAGAGCTGAAAACGCCGATAAAATTAAGAAATTTACTGCCGGATGAATATGAAATCACTTTAGCTAAAGAAGGGTATTTCAGCTACCAAGATAAAGTAAAAATTAATTCCGGCCAAGTGGCGCTATTGAATGACATTGTTTTATTTCGTCGCTCCCAGCCGGAAATAATATCGGGAAAAAATATTATTAACAGCCGGTTGTCGCGCGACGGAAAAAAATTAGCCCTGCTCTCGCCCGACGCTTTGTTAATCGTAGCGTTAGACGGCGGGCAAACGCAGGAAATAAATTTGGATAAAGAGCGCATTGAAAGCCGCATCGCCGAAATTTTTTGGGCGCCCAGCGATAAAAAAATATTATTGACTTACCAAAATTATCCCGTTTTTAATGTTGAAACGGGAAAAAAAGAATTGGAGGCGAAAAATTATTTTTCCGGCAATATCCAAAGCGTCCAATGGGATTCTTTTAGCGACAATAAAATATACGCGCGGCAAAATAACCGCCTTTATCTGCTGGATCTGGCCCAGAAAAAAACATTGTTTCTGTTTAACCAAAAAGCGCCAGCCGATTTTTTGATAAAAGACGATAAAGTTTTTTTTATTGAAAGTAAAAACGGCGATTATAACCTTGCAAGCTATGACTTAAAAACAAACGCGTTTATCAAGCGGATGCCCGTTCCCGCCGCGCCCGACTACGATTTGATGGATTTTGGCCAAAAATTAATTTATCTTTATGACAAAAGGCATTCCCTGCTTTTTTTAGTCGACCCGTTTTCGCCCATTCCCGTTCAAAATTCACTGGCTAACGCGCGCGAATTTCTGCCGTTAACGGACGGAAAAATACTGTATTGGAACGATTTTGAAATCTGGCTGTATGACGGCGCGCAAAACGACAAAACTTTAATTTCTCGCTTAAGCGAGAAAATCGGCAAGGTCTTGGCTTATCAGGGCAACGCCGACTATTTGATTTATAATACGCGCATGGGCGTCAATATTTTAAATTTTAAAAATAAGGACAATCTTAATTTTACCAAAATTTTGGATTGGCAAGGCACCTCCGGCCTGGCGGCGGATACGGCCGCGGAAAAGCTTTATTTTATCAGCCAATTTGATAATACGCGCGCGCTGTGGCGGCTGGAAATTCAATAATAAAACTGCGGGCTAATACCCGCAGTTTTTAATTTTATTGTTTACTTCAAATTTTTTAAATATTTTTTTAACTCGCCTTTTAAATCATCCCGCTGCAGGGCAAAATCAATGTTGGCTTTTAGCCAGCCGAATTTTGAGCCGGTATCGTAAAATTTTCCTTTAATCTTTTTAGCATAAAGCGGGCGTTTTTTGGACAAAGCAAAAATTGCGTCCACCAGCCACAGTTCGCCGTCTTTGCCCAGTTTTGTTTTGGCTAAGAGCGGAAAAATGTCCGGCGTTAAAATATAAGCGCCGATACTGCCCCAGCGCGACGGCGCTTTTTTTGGTCCCGGCTTTTCCACGATATTTTTTACTTGTATTATGTCCGCTTCCGTTTCTACGCCGTCAATGATGCCGTATTTGTTCGCACCCTCGTCGTCCACTTCAATACAGCTTAAAATCGGGTTAGCGTATTTTTCGTACGCTTCCATTAATTGCTTCAGGCGCGGCTTGCCCTCGCCGACGAACAAATCATCGCCCCAAATAACCGCGAACGGTTCGTCGCCGATAATATGGCGGCAGTTCAAAACCGGAGTGCCGTTGCCGTAAGGCCCTTTTTGGCGGACATATATGAAATTAGCCATGTCGGCGATATTTTTTACCGCCGCCGCGTCTTTTTCTTTTCCTTGTTTTTTTAAAAAATTTTGCAGTTCGTAATTATAATCAAAATGGTTTTCAATGGAAATTTTGGACGGACCGGTGACTAAAATTATGTCTTCAATGCCGGACGCGACCGCTTCTTCCACGATATATTGCACCACCGGCTTGTCAATAATCGGCAACATTTCTTTAGGTTGGGCTTTGGTGGCGGGTAAAAATCTGGTTCCCGCTCCTGCTACCGGTATGATGGCTTTCTTTATTATAGACATAAATTTAATTGGATATATTGTTGAAATATATAATTGTATTTTTTAAACGGCAATTGAATTTCCATGTATTTCGCATTTATGGGCGAAGCAAATAAATGCATATTTCTGTTTATTTCAGATGATGAGTTTATCCGCTAATTTTTCTTTCGCCAAATTTTGCGCTTCAAGCAAGCTGTCAAAAGTTCCGGCGTCAATCCACTTGCCGTTGACCATGGCGACTTCCAGTTCTCCCAGTTCTAAAAATTTCTTGTTAACGTCGGTTATTTCAAATTCTTGCCGCGGCGAAGGCTTTAAATTTTTTGCGATTTCTATTACGCGGTTATCATAAATATACAGTCCGGTAACGCAGTAATCGCTTTTGGGCCGCTTCGGCTTTTCTTCAATAGAAATAGCTTTCATATTATCGTCAAATTCCACGATGCCGAACCGTTGCGGGTCAGGAACTTGCTTGGCAAAAATTTTTCCGCCCCGCTTAAAACTTTTTATTTGCTCGCTTAAATCGTCTTCAAAAATATTATCGCCCAAAATCATTACCGCGTCTTCTTGGTCAATAAAATTTTCGCCGATTATAAACGCCTCCGCTATCCCTTTGGGTTTGTCTTGTATTTCGTAAGTAAATTTGCAGCCAAATTGTTTTCCACTGCCGAGTAAATTTAAGTAATCCCCTGCCCGCTCCGGCGCGACGATGATTAAAATTTCTTTAATGCCGGCTTTAACCAAAGTGTTTAGGGGATAAAAAATCATCGGCCGATTATAAACCGGCAGAAGCTGTTTGCTGGTAATTTTAGTTAGCGGCGACAGGCGCGTGCCCGAGCCGCCGGATAAGATGATGCCGCGCATATTTTATCTCCCGAATCCTAGAACCCCCTCTAGCTCCCCCTTATAAAGGGGGAGAATAAATACCGCATTATTTTTCCCCTTTATAAGGGGAGGTGCCGGAGGCGGAGGGGTATTTAAACTTTTAAATAATTACTTAGCGCTTCCTCATATCCTCTCAACTTCGGTAATTTAGTATTTAATAAAATTCCATATTGAGGTCTTTTCGCCGGCCGCGGGAAAGTGTTTGCCGTTACTGGAATTAGTTTAATCTTTTTGCCCGTTATGTCAAACAAAACTCGCGCCGCCTGATGCCAAGTGCAGGGATTTTCGTTAGTAATATGGTAAATGCCGTAACTATAATTTTCCGCCATTAAACTTTGAGTTGCCCGCGCTAAATCCGGCGCGTAGGTAAAATTGCTTAGTTCATCGTCAACTACCCTGATTTCACCTTGCTTTCTGCTTAAATTAATCATGGCGTCAAAAAAATTTTCTTTGGCCATTTCGCTTTTGCCTTTTTGACCAAATAGTTTGGAAGTGCGGATAAGATAATATTTTAAATTTGACCGGCGCAAAATTTCTTGTTCGCCGAGTAATTTTGATTCGCCGTATTTGGAAATTGGTTTTGATTCAGCGTCTTCGGCATAACCTTGTTCTCTCTCGCCATTAAAAACGTAGTTGGTTGAGTAATGCACTAACGTTGCTTTGAGTTCTAAACAAGCATCAGCTAAATAGCCGAGCGCTTCCCCATTGATTTTTTTAGCTAAGGCAAAACCGGCTTCGTTTTCGCAAGCGTCAACCGCGTTGTAGGCAGCACAGTTGATGATTATATCAGGTTGCAAGTTTTTTAGTTTGTCGTTTACTTGCGTTTCATTTACGATATTAATTTCTCCCCGGTCCCAACCGACGGCGTTTGGAAAAATTTTCAGGATCTCCTGGCCAAGCATGCCGCGCGAACCGATGACGAGTGTTTTCTTCATGACTTTATTTCTAAAGCTTTTTTAATTAATTTTGCGCTGTCAATTGAATTATAAAACTTTAATTTGCCGATATCTTTTAAGTCCACCCACTCTGCCATTGACATTATCTTTTTTTCGTTGTCGTCAAAATGTTTAGTTGATATTTTGCCGCTGACGATTGAACAAATGTAATAAATTAAAACGCAATTCCAAAATACGCCTTTATAATATGGCGCTGGCGTAAAAAAAGATGTTTCGGAATGCAATATATTCCCCATTCTCACTTTGTATCCGGTTTCTTCCCAAACTTCTCTTTTTAAACCTTCTTCAATAGTTTCGTGTAAATTAATGCCTCCGCCCGGAAATTCATAACCGTCCCATTGTCTTGCTAATAAAATCTTGCCGGTTTTTATGATAACGCCATATACTGATGGGCGGAAAGTTAGCTTATCAACACTTACTTTAAACTTATTATTATCTCTGTCACGAACGACCACTTGCTTTTTCATGATAATTTTGTTAATATTTATTCATTCCCTATCTACTATGCCCGCGAATTAAGAGACCCTGCTTGAGCTTACAACGCCTTTTCCTTTCCAAAGCTCTACTGCTCTTAATTTGCGGGTCTTTTATTTTATTGAATTTTTATACCATTCTATCGTTTTTTTCAAACCTTCTTCAAAATCAACCTCTGGCTGCCACCCTAATTCCGTTCTTAATTTTGCGTCATCAATGGCGTAGCGAAAATCATGGCCCTTTCTATCCTCCGCATATTCAATCAAACTTTCGTCTTTATCTAAAAGTGAAATTAATTTTTTTGTTAATTTAAGATTTGTTATTTCTTCTTCTTTATTACCCTTACCGCCGATTAAGTAGGTTTCGCCGATTTTGCCTCGGGAAATTATCGCGTCAATGGCCGAACAGTGATCATCCACATACAGCCAGTCGCGAATGTTTTGCCCCGTGCCGTACACCGGCACTGGTTTATTTTGCAATAAATTGGTAATAAAAAGCGGAATCAATTTTTCTTTGTGCTGACGCGGACCGTAGTTATTGGAGCAGTTGGAAATAGTTATCGGCAACTGATGCGTATGCCAGTAGGCACGCACCAGATGGTCGGCGCCCGCTTTAGACGCGCTGTAAGGACTGCGCGGGTCATAAGGCGTATTTTCGTTAAACGGCGGATCGTTTGGGCCTAAAGAACCGAATACTTCATCGGTAGAAATATGGTGAAATCTTTTTTTGCCGTTTTTTAAAGCCGCGTCCAATAAAACCTGCGTGCCTAACACATTAGTTTTTACAAATGGCGTACTGTCAATTATAGAATTATCAACATGGCTTTCGGCCGCAAAATGCACTACTAACTCCGTTTCTTTCATTACTTCGTCCACTATTTGCGCATCGCAAATATTCCCCAGCACAAACTCGTAATTTTGTCTGTTCGGTAAATTTTTTAAGTTGTCCACATTGCCGGCGTAAGTCAAAGCGTCCAAGTTGACGATTTTGTCACTTGGATATTTATTGAGCCAGTAATGGATAAAGTTGGAACCAATGAAGCCGGCGCCGCCGGTAACTAAAAGTTTCATACGCCCTCATCCCCTGCCCCACCCTCTCCCGTGGGGCGAGGGGGAAGTAAGATTAATTCTTAAAAAATAATTGAAAATAATAAAAAGCCAAAATAGTAAATGAATCTTTTATTTTGCCTGTTTCAATAATTTTAACTTCGTCCATTTTTTAGCGGTGATGCCGGTTTCTTCGCGCAATTCCCGTTGAGCGGCGGCAAGCAGAGTTTCGCCATCTTCAAAACCGCCCATAGGAAACTCCCAGGCGTTTTCACCGACCGCAAATCGCCATTGTCTTACGAGGTAAGTATTTTTTTTGTCAGCTGTCAGCGGAATGATTACAATTCCATCTTTTTTATGCACAATATAATAATGCCCTTTGCTGCCGTTTGGCCTGATAACTCTATTATCAACTACGTACCAATATGGATTTTTATGAACTATTTTAGAGCTCAAAATTTTAAAATGGTTGCCTTTGTTTTTTTGTTTTAATGCTTTCATGTTTTAATGTTATTCGTTATGAGTTTTGCGATTTTTTCCACTTCCCCTTCTTGATATTTTTTCGTCGGCCAAAAATTTGCGAGGCCGTCATTAAATTTGCGCGGAATAATATGAATATGAAAATGCGGCACATCCATGCCGACCACGGAAATGCTAATATAATTAACTTGCATCGCCGATTTTATTTTTGGCATTAATTCTTTGGCTTTTAAGAAGGCATAAGCGAGCAAATCATCCGGCACATCCGGCATTATTTGATAATGCTCTTTGGGAATTAACAAAACATGCCCGTCGGCTACCGGATTGATGTCCAAAAAAACCAAGACTTTTTCGTCTTCATAAATTTTGTAGCTCGGCAGTTCGCCTTTTATAATTTTGCAGAAAACGCAATCAGCCATAAGTTTTAAGTTAAAATTATTTTTTATTCCGTAAATATTCCCCCAATTTTCTGGCCGCTTGGCCGCGTTGGGAAAAACTGTTTTTTTCTTCCATGCTCATTTGAACAATTGCCTTTTTATGGCCATCGGGAATAAAAATATGATCATACGGCATCGCGTCCGCCTTCGACAAAACAACTTTTGCCGCAATTTCTCCGTGCATTTCAGCTTCAAACAGAACCGACTCTTCGTCTGGCTCGCAATACGCCATAACTGTTTTAAAATAAGCTTTTTTGTCTTTGCCTCGCAATAATTTAAAAATTCCTTCAAAACCAACTCCTTTAAATAAAAATTTTGGCAAAGCTCCGGGAAAATTATTGTAAGCTTTAAAGTACAAGCCGGTATCTTCCGTTATAACGGGTTTATTTAATTTTTTGGACAAATGTTTCGCGCTTTCTGCGGCCACCTCCGCCATCTCCTTTTCTTTATCTTCCGGATATTCCATAACAACTTGTTCAATTTCTACGCCATAATTTCTTAAAACCGCCTTTACCTCTGTAAATTTATGTTTGTTTGTGGTTATAAAAGTTAGTTTCATGTTTTTTATATAGTCATAATGACAGCATTTATATTATATGGTATGGCGACTCCAGATTGTCTTCCCAGCGAATCTCGTCCACATCGTCTTTTTTTCCTTCACCGCGATATAATTTATCCGGCATGTTTATTACATAGCCGTCAGTTTTAGAAACGCATTTATAGCCGTGCACGACTCCAGGCGGCACAATCACTAGCGTGGGATTTTTTTCTCCGACTCGCAAAACTTCATATTGTTTCGCGGTTTTGGACGGTCCGTGCCGATGCGTAGTTACGCGCGCGTCCCATAAATGCAGATGAAATGAGCCAGGTCCGACAAAAATAAAACAGTCCGACTGATACACATGCTCGTGCGGTCCGCGTGCAAGCCCTGGTTTGGTCATGCTGACATAAGCCATGGCTGGCGAAAAATTTTTCATTTCATCGTTGCGCCAAAACTCCGCGAGCCAGCCTCGCCGATCTTTATTTATCGCTAATTTTTTTATAATGACGCCGTCAATCATAAAAATTACATAACGCATAACTTGTAACACAAAGCCGTAAGCTTCATAACTTTTAACTTTTAACTTTTAACTTTGCAACTATTACTACTATACCACTTATTAACCACAAAATCAAGACGAAATTAAGGCTAAAATAAGCTTGGACGATGTTGGGGAAAAATATCTCTAACAAAATAAAGCATGATAAAGCGATTGTTAGGATATAAAATATTTCACGAATGATTATGTATGTATTACTTTTCATAATTATTCCAAATTATCTCAAAATCCAAATTGTTCCAAACTAATGCCAAAGCCCAAAATCTAAAATTTTTAAATTTTGGATTTTGACATTGATTTGACATTAGAAATTTGAAATTTTAAATTCTCTTTTATTTTTTCTAGTAAGGTCTTTCCTTTCAACTCTATCTTAATATTTTTAATCTCAACATAATCCTCTGCCCCGTCATCCGCGATCAGTCCGGGCGCGGAAATCATAAAATTGTAATTATTTTCATAGCGGAAAGCATTAGTCAAATCAAAAGAAACCGTTTTTGTTTTCCACTCACCTGTTGTTTGAGCGGGGGAATAAGTGGTAATGATATAATTTACTTTTTCCGCGTCAACATCGCTTGCTTTGGTCATTTTTTTGTAATCCGGATTATAAAGAGAATTGTCGGCAAAACTAAAAACGCCCGCGCCGGAAATAATAACATCGCTTTTAGCAATTTTTATTTCGCTTTTATTTTGCCGCGTTGGCAGTGAAAACTGGCGATAAGTTTCAGGTATTATTAATTCTTGCTTATTAACTAAAACTGTTTGCAAGCTCGCGGCGTTTAAGGTGCTTATTGTTACTTCCGGCGCGTCGGAAAAAAGCGTGGCCGCTCCTTCATTGTTATTATTCGCCAGCCAAATTCTATTGATAAAAGAGGCTATTTTTTGCGCAGTTGAAATTTTTTCGGTAATAACATCATCGTTCGCGTTCACCGCGATTTTATAAAAACCTTCTTGCAGATCGCTTAAATTCAAATTAAAGTCGCCCGCGCTTGTTTTTTGCCGCCCCTCTTCCCCGCCTCTCGCGTCCGGCAATGTTTTTTCCGTAATGGGCTTGTTCTGATAATAAACAACAATTTTAACATCATCCGCGCCTTGATTGATGTTTAAGTCGCTGAAAGTTAAATTAAAATCAAGCGGTTCGTTTTTGACATAAGTATAAAATTGGTACGCGCCGCGAAGAGGCTGGTTAATTGTCGTTAATTGAGTGCTGGGTGAATAACTTGCGATTTTTTGCCTCGGCGTCAGATTATACTGATACGTTAAAATTTCCTCGCGCGGCGGGATGTTTATTAAAAATTCGTCAATACTTTTAAATTTTTGCTCGCGCTGTAATAACACTACGCCATCCTGTTCAATTTTATTCCAGCTTAAACTATCTACAATTTTATTTTCCAACGGCTTTAAAAAATAATTTTTTTGTTTATCCGCCTGCAAGCCCAATTCAATAATATTATTCCCTCCATCGTCGCGGTAAGTTAAAGTCAATTTTGCCTCGTTAAAAGTTCTTTGCGTATTTAAATTAAAATAAACCGGTTCGCCGATTATTTTCTGGGTACAGCCTAATTTGTTTATTTCGCCGACGCGCTCTTTCGGCTTTAATTTAGAAATAAAAAAAGAATTATCGCAAAAACTTACATTATAAATTATTTTGCCAAACGGAACAATCGCCTGATAAATTAAGAATAATAATATCAAAATTAAAATGCTATATAAGATTAAACGGATTCTAGCAATCATCAACATTTTAATGTCAAAATCAAAAAATTAAAATTTGTCATTTATCATTTAACATTTTGAATTAATTCATTTTATTTTTCCAATTTCTCAAACATTTCAATAACTTCCCGCGCGCATTTTTCCCAAGAAAACTGTTTAGCCCGTTCAAGGCCGGCTTGAGATAAGCTGGCGCGCAAATTTATGTCATACGCCAAATTGGCCATCGCATGCGCAATGTCGGAAATATTGAACGGATCCACTAAAATTGCCGCGTTGCCCATTATTTCCGGCAGACTTGAACAATTACTCGCAATGGAAGGCGTACCGCAAGCGGCCGCTTCCAGCGGCGGAAAACCAAAACCTTCGTAAAAACTGGGGTAAATAAACATCATTGCCAAATTATATAAATATGGTTTATCTTCATCCGAAATATAATCAGTAAAAATAATGTCGCGACTGTATTTGCTCGCGCGCGCCCGCTCGTAGACACTTTTATACCCCCAACCAGGCCGGCCGGCAATGACCAATTTTATTATATTATTTTTCACTTCCGCCTGCCCGGCAAAATGAATTAAGTCCGAATGTTCGTTGCCCCGAAAATATTTGTAGGCTTCAATAATGCCTTCAATGTTTTTCCGCGGCTCAATCGTGCCTAAAAAAAGCATAAATTTATCAGGCAATTGGTATTTTTTCTTTACTTCTTGCCGGTAGGGATCGGCGGCATCAATCAGCCGGTATTTGGCGCTTATTCCGGAGTAAATAGTTTTGATTTTTTTTGGAGAAACGCGGCATAATTCGCAGACATCCAGTCTGGTATTGTCGGAAACGGAAATAATTTTATCCGCCGAACGCAGCAGCTTTTTAACATTGATGTTTTTTTGCCAAAAATTATGGCGGCGGGAAAAATAATGCGGGTAGCGCAAAAAAGACAAATCGTGCACGGTAACTATTTTACGGCAATTTTCGCTTAAAGCGATAAAATTAAAATTGGGCAGCCAAAAAATATCCGCGCCGCCGATTTTTTTGTCAATTTTAGGGAGTTTAAAAATTTTAAATAAGCAATAATTTAAAATTTTATTGGGGTAATCCAGTTTAATCGTTTTTACGCCGGGAAAATTAAACTTGGGGATGCGGGCGGAAACGTCATGATAAGAGTTATAAAAAAGCTTGTAATTATTTTTTTTATCCTGCTGAAAAATCGCGAATAACAAATTAACCGTATATTCGGATACGCCCGAGTAGTATTCGTCCATGAGTGGCCTAATGTCGATACCGATGGTCATAAACTCAAATATCAATTGTTAAATTACTACATTGCTGCGCAACGCTCTAAAATTTTTAACAATGTAGCAATGTAGCAATTTAACAACTACTAAAAATAAAAAAGATTGGTTTATTCGGCGTCCTTTAATAATTTTGAGCTCACAAATTTTAAAATCTCTCTCTTAAACCTCTCCACGCCAAATTTTTCTGCCGTATTTTTGATGATTTGCGGATTAAAATTATAACCTCCGTATAGAAAACGCAAAACGGCGTCTGCCAATTCTTCCCAGGTTTGCTCGGAAAAAAACAAACCGGATATTCTCTCCGTTACCGTTTCGCTTGCGCCGCCGCGCGCAAAAGCGATTACCGGCCGGCCGCTCGCTTGCGCTTCTACGGCCGAAATGCCAAAATCTTCTTCTTGCGGATGAATAAACGCCCGGCATTCTGACATCAAGCGCGCTTTTTCTTCCTCGCTTATTCTGCCTAAAAATTCAATGTTGGAGCTGGCTATTTTTTTTAAACGCTTTTCATCCGGTCCATCGCCAAAAATTTTTAGCGGAATATTTAATTTGTTGAAAGCGAGGATCGCCAAATCAAACCGTTTATGGGGAATAAAGCGCCCGCCCGCCAAAAAATAATCGCCGATGTTTTGGCTGATAAAAAATTGAGCGGTATCCACCGGCGGATAAATTACCGCGCTGTCGCGATGGTAATATTTTTTTATCCGCTCCCGCGTCGTGCGGGAATTTGCGATAAAATAATCCACCCGCTCGGCCGCTTCCCGATCCCATTGCCGTATCCGGCTTACTTCAAAATCAACTATTTTTTTCAGCCATCCCGGCAAACGCAATTCGGCTAAATACTGGCTGGAATAATGCCAAAGGTAACGCGTCGGCGTATGGCAATAGCAGATGTGAGTGGCTCCCGGGCCGGTAATTACGCCTTTGGCAAAAGAAGAAGCGGAAGAAATCACTAAATCATAATCTTGAAGATTGTGCGATTCAATCGCCATCGGCATCAGAGGCATGTACCATTGGTATTTGCTGACGCCAAAAGGAAATTTTTGCAAAATGCTTGGGGTTAACTTTCGGCCGGCAAAATTCTTAATGTGCCGCGAATCGTATAATAATGTAAAAATAGGCGCCGTTGGAAAAATTTCCGCTAACGTCTGCAAAACTTTTTCTGCTCCTCCTTCCTGCGCGAAATGGTCATGGACTAAAGCAATTTTCATATTTTATTCCGCTTTTCTTTTCCTTAAAATCGCAATTGGGGTTTTTAACATAATTACAACATCAAACCACAACGACCAATTTTCCAAATAATAAATATCAAGCTTTACCTCTTCTTCAAAATTTAAATCGCTGCGGCCGGAAATTTGCGCGAGCCCCGTAATGCCGGGTTTTATCGCTAAAACTTTTTTGTGGTGCCGCTGGTAGAGCGCCACTTCGCGCGGCTGGTGCGGGCGCGGTCCGACGATGCTCATCGTGCCAAATAATGCGTTAAAAAATTGAGGCAGTTCGTCAATGCTGAAGCGGCGGATGAATTTGCCGACTTTGGTCAGACGCGGGTCGTTCGCGATTTTGTATAGCGGCCCCTCTTTGGTATTTTGCGTGACGATTAATTTTGCCTCCAGTTCCAAAGCTTCGTCGTTATTGCGGTATTCTTCGCCGATGCAATGTTGCAACTGCATGGAGCGGAATTTATAAGTCTTAAAGATGCCGTCTTTGCTCACCCGCTCGTTTTTATAAATAACCGGCCCGCGCGATTCCAGTTTTATCAATATGGCTAAAATAACAAGCAGGGGGCTGAAAAAAATAATTAAAAAAATTGAAAAAATAATGTCAAAAATTCTTTTAACGATGCGCCCCCAGCCCTCAAGCGGCGTGGTTTTTATTTCCACGAGCGGAATGCCCGCCATCATGTTCACTTCGGTTTTTAAAATTTTTGTGCCCAATAAATCCGCGGCGTATTTGAAAGTCAAATGGTTTTCCTCGCAAAAATCAATAATTTTCAAAACATCGGCTTTGCTTAAATTTGGGTCGGCCTGGATGATTTCATCAAGCTTATGCAATCGCGTAAGCGCGCTTAAATCTTCAACTGCGGCCGCGTCAAAATATTTAAATTTTCTGGCAATGGCATATCCTAACGCTTTGTTGGCGCTGAAAGCTTTTATCATTCTCTCGGTTGTCAAAGAATTACCGATGATCGCGACCTGATGGATGCCGACGCCTTGGCGGTAAAAATAACGTTGTAATTTGCGGATGATAACTCGCGCGCCGGCGACGAAAAAAATGGACAAAAGCCAACCCGTAAGCAATATAAAGCGCGAGGAAAAAAGCTCGCGCTGAAAAAACATCAAAATTATAATCGCGACAAAACCGGTGGAAGAAGCTAAAATCACGCGGTAAAGTTCGTTGCTGATGCGGTCAAAGCCGTTGATGGCGTATAGTCCGGCAAAAGCAAAAATTATCAGCCAAAAAGTCGCTAAATAAAAAACAACCGCCAGATAAGATTCAAACGGCAGAGAAAAAATAACCGGCCGGATGCCGGCCGTAAATTCCGCGAAACGCAATTGATAAGCGGAAATTGCCGCGAGCACTATCATCAAAAAATCCAACGGCACCAGTAAAAATGTGAATATTAATTCCGATTTCTTCATAGTTCAAGAGAGATTTTAAAAATTTGAGCGCAGTAATTTTAGGGCAAACTATAAGCCGGATTCTGTTCCCGCCCTGCAGTCTTGCAAGATGGGAGGCAATCATTTATCTAGTCCCGAGATTGCTCCCGGAATCAAGCGGCACTTCCCGCAATACTGCGGGACACGGCCTTGCATCAGTTAGGGTTTACCATCGTTCGCTGTCGCCAGCGAGGAAAATATGTAGCTTACGTTGTAAGGATATCCCTAATACAACTTAAGCATCATACAACTTTTCACCTTTTGCCAATGCTCCGCAATGCAACTTTCAATAATCTTTCTTTTATTGAAAATTGAAAATTCCATTGCGAAGCAATGACTAGTATTGTCTCTGTGGCACTTTCCCTTGGATTGCTCCAGGTGGACGTTATCCACTAACCTTTTATGATGTCCGGACTTTCCTCCCCGGCATGTGCCGGGACGATTGCCCGTTTGCCCTAAAATTACTGCGTTAAAAAGTGCAAACCCCATATAATAAAGCGGCTTAATGGGGTAAACTACTTAAAAATAGTAGCATTTTAAGGAAAAAAAGTCAACGGCGGCGTTATAAAAAACGGCTTACCGTAATAAGCCGCTTGTTTAGAATCTTTCCTTCTCCCTTATCATCATCCTAAATAAAGTCGGGATAATAAACAAAGTTAAAAAAGACGATAAAGTCAAACCAAAAATCACGGCGCTGCCGAGTGCGGTCCAGGTTGCCTCCGACAAAGTTACCGGAATTAAACCCAAAATCGTACAGATGGAAGTAATAAAAATCGCTTCCAAACGCGACTTGCCCGCGTCGATGATTGCCTCTTCAAAAGGAATGCCAAATTTAATGTTGAGATTAATTTTATCAATCAAAATAATCGCGTTTTTTACCACAATGCCAAACAGCGCGAGCAAACCGATAAGGCCTGGAAAACTCAACGAGATACGGAAAATAGCCAGGCCAAAAAATACGCCGATCAGTGCTAAAGGAATTGTTAATAATACTATCAGGGCTTTTTTAAAAGAATTAAACTGGATGATGAGCGTAGAAATAATCAGAATGCCAGCCAGCACCATCGCGGTTAAAATTGAATAAACCGACTCTTGATTTTGTTCGTTTTCACCGCCATAGATTATAGAATAACCTTCGGGTATTTTATAATCTTTGATTTTTTGCTTGAATTCAGCTAACACCGCGTTCGGCCGGGTCGTGCCTTCCACGCCGGAAGACAGCAGCACGGCGCGTTTTTGGTCAATGCGCGTAATGGCGTCAACCGAGGGCTGAAGTTCAATTTTGGCCACATCTTTCAAGAAAACCGAGTTGCCCAGCCGGTTCACCACTTGCAAATTTTGGATGCTTTCTAAATTTGGGATGGTTTTAGGGTCAAAACGCGCGGTTATTTTTATTTCTTTGCCGCCCGCAATTACTTTTGACACCTCCGTGCCGGTAATCGCCAGCCGCAACACGCTGCCCACTTGAGCCGCGTTTAAATTATTCAATTCCAGCGCGACCGGGTTCAAATTAAAGGTATATTCCGCCGGCGCGTCTTTAAGGGAAATAACCGGAGTCGCCACGCCTTTAACGGAAGCGAGCACTAACTTTAAATCATGGCTAATTTTATCAAGTTGCTGCAAATCTTCACCGGTAATTCTCGCTTCAAACGCCGAACCCGAGGGCGGGCCGCCGCGCGGAGATTCCACGACGATAGTCGCGTTGCCGATTGTTTTGACGTCTTCGCTTATCCGCGTAGCTAAATCATAGGAAGTGATATCGCGCTCTTTAGCGTCAACTAAACGCAAAGTAATGCCGGCCAGGTGGGACGTGTCAGTCAAAGAGCCGCCGCCAATTGAATTTAAAGACGACCCACCGCGGCCGACCACAGTGGAAAAATTATCAATGGCTTTGTATTTTAATAATTTTTCTTCCACCTGCCGGACGATTTTGTCCGCTTCTCCAATTCTTAAACCAATCGGCGCCTGCACGGAAATAGTGATGTAATCTTCGTTGGACGCGGGAAAAAATTCAGTCGGGACAATGCCGGTAACTAAAAACGAAACGGCCACGGCAAATAAAATTAACGCCGCAGCAATGGTCAAGCGCCGGTTGTTTTTGGTTGATAAAATTGCCCGCAAAGCTTTTTCGTAATACGGCAGAATTTTGTTAAAATGAATTACGCCGTGAATGGCGCGGCTAAAAAAATTATCGTCTTCATGCGTTCCTTGTTCGCGTAATTTCTTTTTTATCAGTTCGTCGTCCTCTGCTTCCGCCTCCATCAGCTGCTTGTTACCGGTTAAAACATCGCGGCCGCCGCGAAAATACCAACGGATTAAAATAACCACCGCGACTAAGAGCGCTGCCGCGAGGTAAGCGTACCATGAGCCTAAAACAGCGGAATAAACGCCGCCGGCAATCAAACCGATGATAATTAGCCAAAAAAATTTGCGCGTTAAGCGAATCCGTTCTAATACCGCCGCAAGCGGATGATTGACCATTAAAGCGATTAATAAAGAAGCGATTAAAGTTACGGACACGGTTATGGGAACGGATTTAATAAATTCGCCCATGATGCCGGTAGACAAAAGCATCGGCAAAAACGCCCAAACGGTTGTCAGCGTAGTGGTCGTTAAGACTACTTTAAAATCATTCAGCACTAAAAGCACCGCTTCTTCCGGAGTATATTTGCCGGTGCGCAAATATTGTTTGGTCGCGGACACTACCACAATCGCGTCGTCAACCAATAAACCAAGCGAAAGCAGCAAAGAAAAAACTGACAAAAAGTTTAAAGTAAGCCCGGCATAATCCATCACGCCAAAAGTGACAAAGAAAGTTAAAGGCACGGCAAGACCGGCGACAAAAGCCTCTTTTAAGCCGACCAGCAAAAATAAAATGCCGCCGACTAAAATAATAGTCAGGATAAAATCATGCGTTAATTGGTCAAACTGCTTGCCGATAATTTCCGCCATGTCAATATTGACGTGGTAATTGATGCCGGGCGGAAATTTTTTTAACAAACCGTTAATAGCGGCTTTGCTTTCCTCAATGGTAGTAATAATATTGCCGCCGGTTTTTTTCACAATGGACAAATTAATGGCGTCAGTGGGAGTTTGGCCGGCTCCGGATTGGCGGGAGTAAGTTGTTTTTTTAATTGTTTTTTCCAAAACGGCGGCAACGTCTTTTAAGTAAATTAAACTGCCGCTGTCGCCGTGCGTAATTGGGATGTTAGCGATAGCGGCGGCGGAAAAAACCCGCGCGTCCGAGCGGATGGTATAATTAAATTTATCGCCGGTAAAAATACCGGCCGGTAGGGCTAAATTCGTCGCCTTGATTGCTTGATTGGCTAAATCCGGCGAGAGATGGTAAAAAATTAATTTCTGCGGGTCGTAAGCGACTTCGTATTCTATTTCATCGCCGCCGGACACCAATACTTCGCGCACGCCCGAAATTTTTTCCAATTCATCCGCGATATCGTCGGCATAGCGGCGCATGGTTAAGCCATCGTAAGGACCGGACAAACTGACGGTCCAAATCGGCTGGTCGTCTAAAGAAATTTCTTTGACTTGCGGCTCCTGCGCGTCGGTCGGCAAGTCATTTTTGAGCGAAGAAACTTTATCGCGCAATTTGCGGATGGAATCCTCCAAATCCCGCTTGGCTTCAAATTCAACCGTAATCGCCGAAATTGAATTAGCCGAATTAGAGGTTATTTTTTTAATGCCTTTGACGCTGGAAATGCCGGTTTCTAATTTTTTAGTGACCAGTTCTTCCATATCTGCCGGCGACACGCCCGGGTACACGGTGGCCACGACCGCGATCGGAATTTTTACCTCCGGGTTTGATTCGCGCGGTAATTTGGCAAAAGAGTAAACTCCCCAGGCGGAAATTAAAATAATCAATAAAATAACCACGCGAAAATTGCTGACAAAAAAATTAAGCCAGGTTTTGCGCAAAGCCGGATTAAACTCCAGTTTGGCGAGATATTTGGAGTCAGAGGAAAGCTGCTCTCTTTTATTTCCAATATTATCTAATGGCATAATCTTTATAATTTCTAATTATTCTAATTACTAATTGACCTAATCAATGCCTAATTTTTAAATAACCAATGACTAATAATTTTTAGACATTAGGTATTATACCATTGGGCATTGATTAGAAATTAGGTTAATTAGAAATTAGAAATTTAATAACTTCTCATTTTATGATTTCTGTCACATTCCCCTCCTCCAGTTCTTTATTCCCTTCCACGATAACCTCATCCCCATTTTTTAATCCATTTCTAACTTCAATTTTCTCTCCTTCCGTAATGCCTAATTCTACAGCAATTTTTGCCGCCTTGCCGTCTTTAACGATAAAAACGAATTTTTCGTTGGGGGTAATGGCTATCGCTTGCAGGGGAATAAAAAAATTATTGCTCGCCATCCCCTGTTCCCCGTTAACCGGAATTTTTACGTTAACAAAAGTTTCGGCAATTAACTTTTTGTCTTTATTATCATAGGTGATTTCCACGGTAACTTTTTTGGTCGTCGCGTCGGCGGACGGGTCAATACGAGTAATTATTCCTTCTAAATTATCATTAATCACCGCTTTTTGGCCTAAATTAAACTTATAAATATCTTCTGAAGAAATGCCAACAATAATTTTAACCGCGTTATTTTGGGAAATTTCCGCAAGTTTTTGTCCAGCTCGCACTTCACTGCCATGCTCAACTGATTTTTGGGTAATAACGCCGGAGATAGGCGCTTGTACTGATAAATCAGCGGTTTGCGTCTGAATAACATCAAGCTGGCCGCGCGCGTTGTCTAAAGCGGCTTTAGAACCGGCTAACGCCTGTTCCTTGCCTTTGCGCGCGCTCTCCATTGCGGCTATCGCCGTTTCATAGCCGGTCTGCGCCAAGGTAAGCTGGCTTTGAGCGATATTAACCGCGTTTTGCAAAGCGTCCAGCTGCTGTTTATTCGTTAAATCAACATTTTGCAAGCTGGCAAAAGTTCCTTGGGCCGCCGTTTGAGCATTGATAACGGTCGCACGGAGACCGGTAAACGCGCTTTTTTGCCCTATCAACGCTGAATCAGGAAAAAGCGAATTAGAAATGGTGTTATTTAAAACAATAATTACGGCATCGGTTAAATCTTTCGTCTGTGACAATAACTGTACGGCCGTTTGGAACCCCTCAACAATATTTTGGCTGTCAATGTTTTTTTGCGCCTGTCGTTCGTAGGCCGAGCGCAATAAAACATGTTTATTTTTTGCGTCAATAAGCGTTTGCGAATTTTTTACTCCTAATGTCAAATTAACGCCGGGCAGTTGGACGCTGTCTTTTTCCGCCGCTAAAATATAATTAATCTGATCCAAAGCGCTGTTGACCGCGTTTAAATAATTATGATAGGCGATCACCGCGTTATTTTTTATGTCTTTCTTACTTTTCTCCTGCAAATTTTGAGAGTTGGCTAAATTATCCTGAGCCGCTTGCAGGCCGATTTTGGCGCTCTCAACCGATTCCTGCGCCCGTTTTATTCCTAATTCCGCCTGCCAAATGTTTTCGTCCAGCATGCGCTGGTTTGAATCATGGCTTAATTGCATGTTGCTGACGCTTGTTTGGGCGTTATTTAAACTGGCCAAGAGCGTGCTGTCGTATAACGATGCCAAAACCTGCCCGGCGCTTACCGTATCGCCGGTTTTAAAATAAACGCCGCGGGCGGTGCCGTTAACCATCGCGACCGCGTCAACAACGCTGTCGGCTTTAACCGTGCCGACCGTTTCAATGTTTGCCTGCCCGTTGCCGTCAATGCCTAATGTCATTACTTTTACTTGTTTGGAGGCGTTAATAATTTTCTCACCTTGCACTTCTCCGTTATTTTTTAGGAAGTTTTGCGCGGCAAAAATTCCGCTGCCGATTAAAATAACGGCTAGCGGAACGATTAAAAACGAGCTTTTAAACCAGCGCTGTTTTTGTTTGGGTATTTGTTCTAAAAAATTCGCTGTTTCCATATTTTTATTTATTTTTTAGTATTTGCTATTTCACGGGATGAATTATTAAATCTTCCAAAGTGACGCTCTTTAAATAGTTTAAAAAATCATCGCGCAGGCGCATCATGAAATGCAGGAGCAATTTGCCGTCGCGGTGACGGCAAACTTCGCACATAAACGCTTTGGCCATTTTATCCTCTCCCGGTTTCATAACTTTAATAATTTGATGCAAGGTGATTTTTTCCGCCGACCGGGCTAAAAGAAAACCGCCGTTAGGACCAAAGCTCGCGCTCACTATTTTGCCGCGGCTTAAAGCCTGAAAAACTTTTTGCAAAAAAGAAACGGAAACTTTTTCCGCCTTGGCGATTTCGAAAATTTTAACGCTTCGCTATAGAAAAGGCGGCTTTGACAAAAGCCGTCCGCTAATTTGAAGACGAATAACCTTAAACCGCAAAAAATTCCCGCATTTTTTCGATTATTTCATTTTTTATCTCTAAAAAATTAGTTGCCGCAACATCACGGTTAACAGAAAATCCGCCGTTGCCTTCCCTGCCCCCGCCGCCCATGTAGCGGCAAAAAGGAACGGCGTCAAAATCGCTTTGCCGACCTCTAAAAAACAAGGCGGTATTTATGTTAAAAATTACCAAAAAGCCGTCTACTCCCGCTTCATCCGTTGCGTTTTGCCAGTCCCTTATGGTTTCTTTTTGATAAATCAGCCCGTCGCCAAAAGCAATTAAAAATTTTCTTTTCCCAATCGTAATAATTTCTTTGCTTTTGCGCATAGCGTCAGTGGCTTCTTTTTTGTCCATATCATATTCTTCTATGACTCGTTCCATCTCCCGGCCAAATGAACCATCCGCTCGCCATAACAAACAAGATGTATTTTGCAATTTTTTCCCGTCAAATGTCCGGTTAAAAGTCCGGCTGCTATAATCCCATCAGGGTCATCTCCGTGGGCAATAACGAAATATCTATCATCCATCGCCTTTATCCTTTCATTGTAAAGATCGTTAACTTTTCCAAGCTAGTCAATGTAGCATTTTACGGCAAAAAGTCAACCGCGCCTGTATAAATAAACGGCGGCGTCGCTATTGGTTGGCTTGTCAATCGCGTCCGGCGTCCAGCCGGGAACGGGAAAAACATAAGAAATTACCCGCGCGCCCGGCTTTAACTCTCGCTCCAGTTTTTCTTTCAGCCGTTTGTGAATTGGCTGCGGCATGCCAAAAAAATAAACCGCATCGGCGCTTGCTAAATCTTCTTTAAATAAATTTTTCCATTTAAACTCGGCGTTTTTCGTTCCGTTAAAAAACCGTCGGCATTGGCAAATAAAATACAGCGGCAGCGCGAGTTCAAGACCGACCGCTTTTATTTTAAAATTTTTCGCGGCGTAAAGTACCGTTTTGCCGTTGCCGCAGCCCAAATCGTAAAAAATCTCGCCGTTCTTTAAATCGGCTGCCTTAAAAATTCTAGCCAAATCTTTACTCCAGCACGGCACCCACGGCGCGAAAGAAAATCCGGCAAAAGCCAAAGAAAATAGCGAGCTAAAAATAATGGCAAATAATAATAGCAACCAAAACATATTAATCTGCTAATTAAGCAATACTGGCATTAATTTTAGCATGAGTTAAAAGATAAAACCACCCTGCCGTTAATATTTTAATTTATGACGCGGGTTTATGAATTTGTTATTTTTGTCCCAATATGCCATAATATTGGCTATGGATTATGCTAGCCGCCAGCAACAATTTATGGAATTCTACCCCGCTGAGCCCGCTTTCCGTTGGGCGCAAATTGAACGCGGTTTTTTTAATCCAAAATTTTCCGGCTGGAATGACGTTTTAAATTTGTCCAAAGCGATGCGGCAAAATTTGGCGGACAACATTCCTTGGATTTCCGCTAAACTTTCTAATTTGCAAAAGGATAAAGCGGGCGATGTTTTTAAGGCCGCGCTGGAATTAGCGGACGGGCAAAAAATAGAAACCGTGCTGATGAAAAACAAACGCGGGCAATGGAGCGTCTGCGCGTCTTCGCAAGCCGGCTGCGCCATGGAATGCGGTTTTTGCGCGACCGGTAAAATGGGACTGGCGCGCAATTTAACGAGCGACGAAATCGCCGACCAGCTTCGTTTTTGGCTTTACTGGCTGCGCGAAAATAAAACCGGCGCCGAGCGCGTTTCCAACATTGTGATTATGGGCATGGGCGAGCCGCTGGCTAATTACGACAACCTCAAAACGGCGTTAAAAACATGGCTGCGTTATACCGACATCGGCGCGACGCATATTACGGTTTCTACCGTCGGACTGTTGCCGCAACTGGAGCAGCTGCTTAACGACCAAAATTGGCCGCCGGTGCGCCTCGCGGTTTCTTTGCATGCCGTTGACCAAAAACTGCGCGAGCAAATTATTCCCAGCACCGCGCCGGATTTTTTTATCAAGCTGGCTGATTGGGCAAAACGCTATTTTAAAAAATACGGCAACCGCAGGCATCATCTGACTTTTGAATATTTACTGTTGCAAAACATCAATGACCGGCCGCAGGACGCCAAACTATTAGCTGATTATGTTAATAAAATCGGCCGCGTTAAAATTAATTTAATCCCCTACAACAAAACTAGCGCCCGACTGGGGCGCAGCGCTGACGAGCAAATGGAGCAATTTTTGGCAATGCTGGAAAAAAACGGGACAGTAGTTACTATCCGCCGCAGTTTGGGCGAGGACATTTCCGCCGCGTGCGGACAGTTGGCGAATAAAAGTTGAAATTGTATTAAATCAAATTACAACAATATAAAAAATCCCTACAGTTTATTGCTGTGGGGATTTGATAAAAACTTATTTATTCATATTTTTATATGTGGCTGCGGGACGTGGATTCGAACCACGATACCAGCGTCCAGAGCGCCGTGTCCTACCTTTAGACGATCCCGCAAAATATTATATTTTACCGGCGTGTAACTTTCGATGACAATTAGAACAGATTACTCTACATTTTTTTAATTCTTTTCTAATTCGCTCTTTTCCCCATCACCAACTTCCTGTGTTGATACGCGAGTTGTTTTTTTCTATTGGCGTATGGCGTGCTTTCATTTTGGCAGGTATTGAACAAAATGTAAATATCAGAACCTGATTAATCAAACTTGATATGCAAAAACAAATTGATATTATAATTTTCTTTTACCTTATTGCACCACTTTTCCCCCAAACATCTTTAAAATCGTATCCATGCCGTCAGACGGAACCTGACTGTTTTCTTTTTTATCATTTGCCGACGCTTCCGTCAACTGGCTGCCGCCATTGATTACTGAAATTTCTTCCGCTCCATTGACGCTGCCGGCAATAATTAAATTTTCATCCAAAAGCGCGGAAAAATTTATCGGCCGGTTAAAAATTTCCTGCATCGCTTGCGCCAGCACTTGCCTGATCGCCGGCTGTTCAATCCGTTCTTTGTGAAATTTATATTTAAATACCAAACAAATTCCTCCGTTCACCTCTCGGGGCTCGCATATTTTTAAAATAAAAGACAAGGAATGATTGTATTTTTTTATGTGCAGTAAAAGTTCGTTCCATTTGGATTTTACTTCCGCCAATTTGACGGCTGGCAATGCTTGCCCGTTTTGAACGGTTTGGCTTGGCGTGTTAGCCGCCGGCGCGTTTTTGGCAGTTTTTGCCGTAAAAGACTGATTATAAGCCGATCCGGCTTGAGCGGCGGCGCAAAGCTTGATAATGGCTATTTCTAAAGGCAACTGGCTGATAAAACTCGTTTTTAAATCAATTTGCGCCGCGATAAAACCGTTGATTATTTCTACCAAGCGCTCAATAGTTAATTCCGCGATTATCGGCCGAAGCCGCTCTTCCACCGTCTGGCCAAAATCTTGCGCGTATTTTTCCGCCAAATTTTGGCTGATTTTTCCCAGCATCATCCGGCGCAAAATTTCAATCAAATCCAAACTAAACTGTTTTAAATCAACCCCGTCGTCAACGAGGCGGTTAATCAGCAAAATCGCTTGCGCGCCGTCTTTTTTGGAAACAAAATTTATCAAATCAACCAAAGAATTAATGTTTGAACGCGGGATGACCAAGTCCGCTTTCTCCCGCGTTACGAGCGCGCCGCTGATGGAAAAAACTTGATTTAACAAACTTTCCGCGTCGCGCATGTGGCCTTCGCTGTGGCGCGCGATGGTTTCCAAAATGCCCGGTTCAACTTTTATTTCTTCTTTGCCCGCGATGTAATTAAGTTTTTGAACGATGTCGGAAACGCTGATGCGCTTAAAATCAAAGCGCTGACAGCGGGAAATAATGGTCGCGGGCAATTTATGCGCTTCGGTCGTGCATAGAATAAAAACCACGCGCTCCGGCGGCTCTTCCAAAGTTTTTAAAAGCGCGTTAAAAGCGGAAATGGACAGCATGTGCACTTCATCAATGATAAACACCCGATATTTTCCCGGGGTAATGGAAATGCGCGCGCTCGCAATAATGTTTTCGCGCACGTTTTCCACGCCGGTATGCGAGGCGGCGTCGATTTCGCTGATGTCCAGACTGGTTCCCTGTTTTATCCGTTCGCAAGTCGCGCAAATACAACAGGGTTCCGATTCGCCCGCCTGCCTTTGCTCGCAATTCAGCGCTTTGGCAAAAACGCGCGCTACGGTCGTTTTTCCGGTGCCGCGCGGCCCGCAAAACAAATAGGCGTGAGACACTTGACCAGTTTCCAATTCATTCTGCAAAGTTATCTTAATGTGGTTCTGGTTGACCACTTCCGCAAAATTATTCGGCCGGTATTTTTGGTAAAAAGTAGACATACGATTTAGTCAAAAGTCTATAAAGTCTTTAAAGTCCGTAAAGCAGGACAACATTATTATACTCAAGGAAGATAAAAAAAACAAGCTATAGTTATAAATACATAAAGCGCGCTCTTAGCGCGCTTTACTTTATAACTTTTTAATTTTTTACTTTATAACTTATTGATTATATTTTCCACTGCCGCCCAGTTGCTTTCACCGTATTTGGGGACCAAAATAACCGCTTCGTCGTCCGGCCGGCCTTTGAAATAAGTGACGCTCGCGGTTAAAATGCGCCAACGCTTGTCGCCCTGCTCCACAAAATACTCGCCGTTGTTATTAAGGCATAAACTGCCGATTACCCGTTCCCGCTCGATTGGACCGATTTGCTTATAAATAAATTTGCCGTTGGCGCCGATGGTCAGTTTTAAAATATCGCCTTCCACAAGTTTGGATTTGGAAGCGTAATTGGGCGGGATGCTGTATTGCTTGCCGTCCGGACCGATCATGTGCTGGCCGTTAAACACTCCTTCCAGCACTTTTTCGCCGGCCTCGTTTATTTCCCCTTCCCCATCTTCAGCCGGAGCGGCAAATTGCTCTATGCCCGCCGCGCCTTCGTCTTCGCTTAAATTTCCGTTTAATAATTCTTCCAGACGCCGGCTGTTTTCTTTAATGTTATTGATTAACTTCTGAACAAACGCCAATTTTTGTTTGGAAATAACCACTACTTCCCGCGATTCTTTTAATTTATCGTCCATAATTTCCGTTTGAAACGATTTTTCCCGCTCCGCTGCCGACGACTTTTCCTCTTCCCTTATTTTATCCGCTAATTGGAAAAGTAATCCGTTATTATCTTCGGCCGCCTCTGGCGCTTCCTCGGCTATTATTTCTTCCGCCGCCGCGTTTTCCGGCGCCGGCCAAGAATTTTCTTCTTCCGTTGAAATTATTTCTTTGAGCGCGTCGGCCATGGCGGATTGATTGACGCCCGCCAATTCTTCCGGCTCTTTATTTTCTTTAACCGGTTCGCTTAAATGAATCGGCTCGCCGTCCGGCCACGCCACTCTTGCTTTTTCCTCAACATTAACCTCATAAAAAACTTGATTTTTGTTTTCCATAAATTTTTTTAAGTTTTATTTTCATTTTTTATTAATCAATACTCCCCAAAAGCTATCGCGCTTTAAGTCGCTTGCCACCTGCCAGCCGGAAGCGCCCCGAATTTCTTCAGGTTGCGCCCAAACAATTTCCATATTGGCCGGCAATTTTAAAATACTCGTAAAATCAGTCGCGACGCTACCGGCTTGCTTTTGCGCCAACAGCGAATAAGTAATAATATCGTCTTTTTTGATTATTCCCCGATCTTGAATTTTATTTAATTTAAAAGGCAATTTATATTTTAACCTGACGGTAGCGGTTTGCCCCGGGTCAACTTGCGTCCAGTTGGCAAAAACCGTTTTGTTGAATTCATTGTAAATCTTAACGCCGGAAATTTCGTCGGTTTTGGCGATGTTTTCAACGACATAAACGTCAGGATCAATTTCCGCTCCAGCGGCCGGCGGATCAAAATAAATTTTTTCCGGCGCGGACCAGCCGCTCGTTTCCATCAGTTCGCTGCCCAGCGGCGCGTAAACGCGCAGATAGTTGACGTTGCGCACGCCGGAAAACGGCTCCCCTCTGACGCCGGCATGTTCGCGAGTAATTATTACCGTATCAATAATTGAGCCGTCCGGCGTCACTTCCGCCAAATGTTCAATTTTTTGCTTAATCTTGCGGTCGCTTTTTCCGCCGGCAATGTTCGTGTTTATTACCGCCAGATAGTCGCAGTCGGTGTCCTTTAGATTGCCGCTCCAGCCCGCTTGGTCGACAAACCGCTGCAATTCCTCGTTATTAAAATTTAACAGCAAATGTTTTTCCGTTATCGCCCGTTCGGCCGTTTTAAGCAAAGCAAAAAAATTATTTTCCGTCAAACGCGCGGGCAATTCGGCTAAAATTTTGTCAGCCAAATCGCGGATGATCATTTTCGGCTTATTGGTGTCTTTGCGCTCGGCTTGCGCCTGAACTATGTCGTAAAAATTCTCGCTGCCGATAACCGCTCCGTATTCGCGGCTTAAGTCAACCGGCCCGACGACTGCCAACAGCTCTTCAAAAAAAGTCGGGTCAATCGCAATTACCCCGTCAACCGTTGACCCCCAGCCGTTCTCAAAAAACCAGGCGATTTTTTTGGCTGACGCCGGCCAATCCGGCCACCAATTGGCGTCTTGAAACTCCCACAGCGAATTTATCAGGTGCAGCGGCTCGGGAGAAGCCACGCGCTTATGCAGGCCGCCTTGCAAGTCATAACTGCCGCCGCCCGGCACTTCTAATTTTTTAATTTCCCCGCGGCGGAAATCAACCAGCGCAAAACTGCCGATAAACCCGCCGGAAGCGCGCATCTCGGCGTTGTTTTGAAAAATCAGCAGATACCGCGCGTCCATTTTTTCGCCTAAAAAAACCGGCAATATTTCGCTTAAAGCGGTTAATTCGCTTAAACCAGTTTTGATCAAACCGACCCGTTCCTGCAGCGTTTGCAATTGCTCCGCTATTTGCCCCTTGCCTTCCATGTCTAAAGACGCTACCGCCGCTAAATCAATGCTTTTAATCTCTTGTTCAAATGCGTCCATTTCTCCAAGCGCCTGGCGGCAATACTCGGAAAAAAAGCGAATTCGCTCAGTCAATGGCGCCGCGCTTTCTTTGCCCAGCTGCAAACTATCCAAGCTAAGCGATAAATATTCGCCTATTTTGGACGCCCTGCGGCCGGAGGCGATTAGCGCCTGCCCGGCAGCGGCTAATTTGATTTGTTTGTTTGGCAAAATATTCGCCACCTTTATCAAATCCGAATATTTTAATAAAGTTGATTGCGCCTGCGAAAAATTATCGGCCGCGTCTGAAAAATAACCGGCGGCGCCGGTAAAATTAAGCTGTCCGCCCGCAGAGAGCGCCTGTCGCAAATTACCCGCCGCTTCTTCGCTTTCGCCCAGCACCCGTCCGCGGACGTTTTGAAAAATATCCAGATAACCCAAAAGTTTTAAGGGGAAAATCAAAATAACGGCAAAAATCGCGAAACCCAGCAATTGCCTTTGCCAAGTTAACGGCGGCAAAAATTTCAGCGCCGGCCAGTTTTCGCGTTTTTGAAAAAAATCAATCCAGCCGCTGATTATTTTGTTTTGTTTATCTTTAAAACTGCCGGCTTTATTTTTAGCGGTTTTTTCGGCAACGGCCAAAATTTCCCGCGCGCCGCTGTTGACGCTTTTTAGGGCGTTAACCGCCGATTCGCTAAAAATTAAAAATAATTTTTTTGTTGCCTTCGGCGCGCGCCAAATTTTCGTCCCGCAAAACGCGCTTGCTTGCGATGCGGCCGCCAAAAAAATTTTAATAAAATTAATTGATTTATTTGCAATAAAAGAACGCCGCAAAATTCGCGCGCCGGCGGCTAAATTTTTCCCGACAAAACGGCTGACGGAAAATAAAATTTTGGTTAATGCCTTAAACGCGCGCCAAACGGAAAAACCGGCTAGCGTTAAAATATTAAAAATCAAAATTTCATCCAAAATCGCCCGATGTTTATTATAAAAACCGGTTAAATACGCGGCGCTTCCGGCGCTTGCGCCTTTAACCGAAGCCAATCCTTGCCACAAAACGCCGACTGGCGTTACGATTGCGCGGGGATAGCTGGAAATGGTTTTAATCACCTCTTTTCTTTGCGCGGGCAGAGATTTAATTAAGTTTGGCAACTTTTTCAAATCTTCCATTGGTGAACTTTTGGCCGTTTGTTTTTGCCGCTCTTCCCAGATTTTTTTTAAATTAACTAAATAAGGCGAACGCGCCTCATCCCGCCGCACCAAAAGAACATTTGTCTTTTTGCTTATTGGTTGTTCAGGTTCATTTTTAAACTCTGACCGTGCGGCACATTCTTCCGTTTTTCCGCTTTCTTTAAAAATAACTGGCGCTTTATTTTTTAACTCTTTTGCGTTATTACTTTTAATTTTTAACTTTCTACTTTCAACTTGTTCTTCCATATTTAAAATCGCCTCAATTTCACTAATTGCGGCTGTTCGCTCGTCTGGCTTTTTTAATTTGAGTTTTGTCTTAGTTAAAGCTGTCTTTTTTCTGCGTAGCATGGGGGAAAAAAATTAGTCAAAAGTTTATAAAGTCCTTAAAGTCCATAAAGTCATAAAAATAAAATTTTCCTTGACTTTACGGACTTTTTACTTTACGGACTTTATAGACTAACTGATTATTAACATCTGAAGTTATTATACCACAAAACTAATAAACAAGAGAACTAAAAAAACAGTCCCGAGTACTCGGGACTGTTTTTTATTATTTATTATTTTACTCGCTAAACTCCCCTACTTGAATCTTCCTTAAATCGTCGTTTTTGATGCCGAGCGACAAGAAGCGCATCACGTTATAAGCAGTGTTCCCGTCGCCCAAATAGTAGCGTTTGCCGTCTGTCGGGTTGATATACCAGGCCTCGCCGTGGGATTCAACCTGTAGCGCGATTCTACCTTTTAACCTGTTAATTAAACTTTGGTTATAACTGAATTTTTCTTTGCTCGTTGGTTTATAGCCGGATAATATTTCTGATTTGTCGTCATAACCGTCACCGTCAGTATCCGCTTTATTGGGGTCAGTGCCAAGCGCTGTTTCTAAATTATCCGGAATGCCGTCATTATCCGTATCTTTGAGAGTATAAATTTTATCCTGAATGCCGATTGGGATAGTTTCCAAATCTTTATTAGTGATGCCTAACCCCAAAGCACGCATGATATCGTAGGCGGCGAGTCCGTCTTGCATATAGAATTTATTCTCTGAATTCGGGTCAACGTACCAGGCCTCGCCGTTAGCTTCGGTTTGTAGCAGAATTCTGCCCTTAACGCGTTTGGACAGGACATTATCAATTTTAGTGACTAATCTTTTTTCCATGTCAATTACTTTCTGTGATAATTCGGAAATGGTGCGCTGAAGCTTTAAAATAAGACTATCCACGGACTTGCCTGTTTGATCGCCGGCAGTATCTTTCTGACCTGGCGAAACATCTTGAGGTTGATTTGATTGTTTGATCGCTTCGCTCTTATTCTTATCTGTTTTATTTATCCCTGTAGCAGAACCAATAGTAATTGTTTTATTGAAAGTATTGTTATTTTCATTTGACTCGTCAACAACATTAGCGGCATCAATAGTATAACCGATAGTAAATGTGCCCGTTTTTGGCGTTTCAAAACAAGTAACCCATAAATTTTCACTTTCTCCGGGTGCCAATTCGTGGTTAAATACTGTGTTATTTTCATTATCAGTCACTTGAGTTTTTGTATCGTTAGTATAATAATACAACGGCAACGCTGATGGCCATGGGGATGTGCCGATAATTTTAAACAGAATTTTTGGAGAAACAACTACACCCTTATTTTTAATAGTAATATAAGGGCAAACCGAAGAACCTGGACTAATTGTGCTGATATTTTTTATTTCACTGTTATAAGAAAATTGAAGTTTTTCGATAACTAAATCCGGTTTCGCTGCTTGAGCTTCGCTTAAAGTAACGGTTTTTTTATTATTATTCTCATCTGATTCTGTTATCGTGCCGACGAAATTATCATAAGCGTTGCTGTCGGCGATTAAAGTAAAAAGCGTAAAAGTTATGCCGGATGTTGATCCGATTTGAAATTCACCTGATTTGGTTGCTCCTACCGCTAAATTTTGGCCGGGATCTAACCAATGTCCCCCGCCCTTCTCACTTTCTCGAGTGTCAAAATAGTATCGCATCCATGACGGACCAGTAGCTGCTAAATTGCCGATATTTTTTATAGTATAATTAACGACTAAGGTGCTAGGATTTGTCTCCCATTTTTTTATGCTTAACGAACTGACCATCAAATCCGGCTTATTGGCTGACGCAGTAATAGTAAGTGAAATTTCCTTTGTATTGTTATTTTCATTCAGTTCGTCAATAACATTCCCTGAATCAACGCGGTAATTGAGTTTGTATGAGCCCGCCGTAGCCGGTGTAAAACAGAACATGTCAACATCTCGGCTTTGACCTGGAGCCAATGGCTGAATGGAATTATTATTAGACGTCTGATTCAAATCTTGTATTACTAAAAAAACATTAGGCGTGGTTGCGGTGCCAATGTTTTTTACAATAGCATAAGGGCATAAATTCTCTCCTATTGCCGCCGAAGTTCTCTCTATATACGAACCGCCGTTATTATAAAATACTATTTTTTCAATGGTTAAATCCGGCATTGCGCTTGACTTAATATCCGCTGTATAACTGTTATTATTTCTATCTGCTTCGTCTATTTCATTATACTCATCACCTATTTTATTTATAGTGGCCTTTATCGATGTGCTTTGCGTTGATGTATGAAAAGAAGACATATTAGTTGCTTCACTATTTGGTTTTATTGACCCATTACTGTCATCCCAAAATTTATACGGACCATACTTATTGCCATCTAATTCATACATTATATATATCGGCGGCCAAGCGTATCCCGCCCCTGTATTCTTAACTGTTACCATCGGCACTACCGCATATTGGTCTCCCGGCTGTTCTTTGGCGTCAATATTAGTAATTATTAAATCCGGCAATAGACTATTATCATTGGTGACGGTTACATCAGCGCTAATGCCATTATCCATCGTTCTTGTCATTTTATTTAAGCCGTTCGCGTCTGAAGCCGCAATATCATTAATCATATTAGCTATCTTTAAATTAAAAGTGGTAACGCTGGCATTAATGTTATATTTATTATTTGGAATTATAGTAGCTTTAATACTGAATACTTTTGAGGTTTTTTTTGGAATTACTACATTTAAACACGAGGAAACGCTACAATTCCTATAACTACCAAACATATACTTATTATTTGCCAATGACGAAGTTGTCTTTCCCACTTGCGCATTATCTACAAATACTTTGACGTCTTTTAGGTGTTTATATATATCAACGCCTAGATTTGAACTAAAAAAAATTTGATTTATAGTGATATCTAAATCGCCAGCCGCGGTTAATTTAAATCTCCCGATTTCCGCATCTTTAACCCCGCCGCCGTAGCTTTGAGTGATAAAACTTTTATCAACTTCTATTTGCAATGTACTTTGTTCCTCCGCTTTTATTTCTCTAATATTCACTAACATATTAAAACTCCATAATATCAGAGAAAAAAACAAGATGTTTAAAAATAATTTTTTTAACATACTTTTAA
>Ga0210057_1001095_pt1 | contig 42156 bp, 41 predicted proteins | sample CryGeyCG2114_010_2_FD_183968 | JGI IMG/M metagenome (GOLD analysis project Ga0210057, IMG submission 183968) | Groundwater microbial communities from aquifer - Crystal Geyser CG10_big_fil_rev_8/21/14_0.10 (SPAdes) (version 2) | ecosystem: Environmental > Aquatic > Deep subsurface > Groundwater ... | reverse complement strand
GAAACGACGTGAGAGCCCGGCGAGGTGAAAGCGCCGTAATAGTAGGTACCGGACGTGGCATAGTTCGAGAGGATGTATGTTGCCCAATCGACAAGGACGTAGCAGTAGTAGGCGTTTGACGAGCTCAGCGTAAAGCCCGGGTTGCCGCCGTACGGCACGGGGTTTTCGGAAATAGAAACGGACGAGGTGGGCGGCGATGCGACGGTGAAATAGATGGTTGACCAGCCGGAACCTGCCCAGACGGAATTGTAACAGTAGGACTGCGCATAATGACTCCCGGGCGTCGTGAAGGAGCCGTAATAATATGTTCCAGATGTGGTGTAACCGTTTACAAGATAGGTGCCATCCACGACGAGGTAACAATAATAGGCGTTTGACGAGCTCAGCGTAAAGCCCGGGTTGCCGCCGTACGGCACGGGGTTTTGCGAGACGGAGACGGACGAGGTGGGCGGCGATATGACAGTGATAGGAATAACGGCAGAAGCGCACACACCATTAAAGCATCCTCTTACGTTGATGTTGTAACTTCCCGGGGCAGGAGGAGCTGAAAGCGTGCCGCTTCCATAGAGTGTCTGATACGCCCAAATATTCCCGCCTTGCAGATATGCGCTACCCGTGAGGGTCGCAGTGAGAGAATAGGAGGAGTACTCACCCCAACTGCCGTAGTATGAGTTATTCGAAAAGGACGAGGTCAGAGAAATGGCTTCTCTCGGAGAAAAGACTGTTTTGTTCGCGTTAACCGTGGCGGAGAAACTGTAAAACGTCATGAGCTCACACCGAACATCGCAATACCAGCCGGTACCAAACGTAACCGCCTCCGCTTTTTCTGCGCCAACGAATACACCGGAAGTAAGGAGAGCAACGAAGAAAAATAACTTAAAAATATCAATAAAAAGTCTTCCCTTTTCTCCCTGGCTGTCGTTGGCTCTCATAACCCATGCGTCACCTTCCCTACTACGGCTTGAGAGCATCTGAGGGTATCGGCGGCGGCGGTAATATGCTTTCACCCGTCTGTGCGCCAGCGCCCGCAGAAGCGGGCGCGGCAGTCGAGGTAACCGGTTGTGGTATGAACTGCACTTCTATCCTCGTAGTCGTAAACGCGGAGAGCGTTGAGATATCTCCGGCGGAAAAGGCGACGAGCGTATCGCCGGTCTGAATATCCTTGAGCGCGATTTTCTCACGGGTAAACGGTTCCGGCGGTGCGGGAATATCGACCGCGCCTTGTGCCTGCAGTTTCTCAGATGTCTCGGAGTATGCCGCCATCTCCTTGTTCAAGACGGTAACGCTCTTCTGTACGAGGCGCTCAATGACGGTCGCCTGGCCGACCGTAACGACGACGGTACTCGACTGATTGGCCGTACTGGCAGGCGTTTCCGGAATCCTCTTCACATCCTTCAGAGTGATATCCTGACCGGAAATCTTTTCTACCGTACCAAGCGCTATGTTCGCCGTTGCCGGCGCCGTCTCGCCGCCCTGCGCTTGAAACAGCCCGTCTCCCCCCGCCCCCCGGTCAAAACCTGCCTGATATGAGGCGAACGATGCTCCCGCTAAAACAACCACGGCCACAAGACCGATTAGCATAGTATGTTGTGATGTCATATAGAGGGAGCATACCATTAATTCGATACCTCAAGATGGCGCCGCTCGCGCATATGTGGATAAAAACTGCCGGAATTATGAACCGCTTAACGCTTTGCGGATGCGGTGTTTCTTCGCTTTCGGTCCGGTGCCTTCAAGTTTATATATTTCGTCGCGGATGAGCGCCGCAGTTTCAAAGTCGAGTTGTTCAACGGCTTCACTCATCTCTTCCCTTTTGCGGGCAATAAAGGCTTTCGGGTCATCTTTATAGGCAAGCGTATCCAGCACAAGAAGTTCGTCAATCGTGCGCTGATGCTCGGTGCGCATCGAGGCCGCGATGTCGTGGATTTCTTTTTTAATGGTCTGCGGCGTGATGCTGTGCTTTTCGTTATACGCCATCTGGAGTGTGCGGCGACGGTTCGTCTCGCTGATAGCCTTCTCCAGCGAACCAGTCATCACATCGGCGTAGAGGATGACGCGGCCGAGGACGTTCCGCGCCGCTCTGCCGATGGTCTGAATGAGCGAGGTCTCCGAGCGCAAGAACCCCTCTTTGTCGGCGTCGAGGATGCCGACGAGCTCCACCTCCGGCAGGTCGAGCCCCTCGCGGAGCAGGTTCACGCCGACGAGAATGTCGAAACCGCCTTGGCGAAACTTGGTGAGGATATCGATGCGGTCTATCGTCTTCACATCCGAATGGAGGTACTCGGCCTTCATGCCCTTTTCCCGCAGGAACGCGGCGAGGTCTTCGGCCATCTGTTTGGTCAAGGTCGTCGCGAGCGCCCGCCCGCCGCGTTTAATCACTATCTCCGCTTCAGTAATAAAATCCGCAATCTGCCCCCGATACATCGAATGTTCGTTATCTTGTACGACCGTGAGAGTTAACGAACCTCCTTCGGAGACAGGACGGACCGTGAGCTCGGGGTCGATAAGGCCGGTCGGACGGATAACCTGCTCCACTGTTTGTTCAGAATGCGCCTTCTCGTACGGCCCCGGCGTCGCGCTCGTGTAGAGCACCTGCCCCACGCGCTCCTCAAATTCTTCGAACCGAAGCGGGCGATTATCGCGCGCCGAGGGGAGCCGGAAACCGTACTCCACGAGCACATCCTTGCGCGACTTGTCGCCCGCGTACATGCCGCCTATCTGCGGAACCGTGACGTGCGACTCGTCTATCACCGTGAGAAAATTCTTGTCGCAACGATTGAAGTAACTCAATAGTGTATACGGCGGCTCGCCCGGCTTCCTGCCGTCAAAGTGGCGGGAATAATTCTCGATACCGCTCGTGTACCCGAGCTCCCGGATGAGCGCGAGGTCGTGGAGCGTGCGCCGCTTCAGCCGTTCGGCCTCGAGCGGTTTCTCCTCGCGCTTAAACTTTGCGAGCTGTTCTTCCAGTTCCAGCTTGATGTCTCCTATCGCGCGGTCACGCTCCTCCTCGTTCGTGACGAAGTGCTTCGCCGGGAAAACGAACACCGATGTGGGTTCCGCTACTCTTGCGCGCGAGACTGGGTCCAGCTGGTCAATCTGCGCAACGATGTCGCCATCAAACGCGATGCGGTACATCACCCGCTCGTTGACCGGCATAAATTCAAGCGAATTGCCGATGGCGCGCAGTTGCCCCGGGTTGAGGTCTGCGTTCGTCCGCTCGAAATATATTCCTACCAGTTGCCGAATGAGTCCTCCCCTGCCTCCTGCCACTGCTTCCTGCTCCTGGATTTTGACATGCACCTTTTCATATTCCTCCGGAGAACCGAGTCCGTAGATAGCGGAAACCGAGGCGACGATGATGACATCCTTGCGCGTAAGCAGGGCTTGCGTCGCCGCGTGGCGGAGCCGGTCTATCTCGGCGTTTATCATCGCCTCCTTCTCTATATAGGTGTCGGAGTGCGCGATGTAGGCCTCCGGCTGATAGTAGTCGTAGTACGAGACGAAGTAGTGCACGGCGTTCTCGGGGAAGAATTCGCGATACTCCTGTGCGAGCTGGGCCGCCAAGGTCTTGTTGTGCGCGAGCACGAGGGTCGGCTTGTCGTGCTTGGCGATGACATTCGCCACCGTAAATGTATTGTGTACAAACAATCCTCCATGCCCAGCTAGAAATGTTTCGTTCCCTTCAACTGCAAAGTCATACACAAAGCGTTCCCCTGAGACTTTTTCAATTGATTTAATTGGCGACCAGGAAAGTCCGAGCAATAGATCTATAGAATGTATAAGTATTTGCACTTCAGGGATTTTTTTGTGTGCATGAAATAGACGTTGTAAAGCCTCTGCAACTGTGCGCGACGGCACTCGATGACCGTTTTCAAGCATAGATACATACGAACGTTCCACTCCACATGCACGCGCTATATCACATTGAAATAAACCAAGAGCGACCCTTGCGTTAAACAGCATACGACCGTCGATAGGAATGATATCAACATTTGTATTTGCAGTTTCTGAGATAATTGTAGCGAGTCTTCTTGCCTTTTTCGGAAGCACAAAACTTATGTGCTTCTCAAAAATGTGAAGATACTCTCGACCAGAAATGGTAATGCTCCATGTTTCTGTGCGATATGTTTTATTCGGCACCGGCATCATCCGCCGCCTGAGGCGGCCCACAATACCGAACCGCAAGAGTGCATAGAGAATATCGGACGCAAGTTCATGACTTACTGTTGTTGCGGAGACCATTACTCCGTCCACGCCCCCATCCGCAGAAAAATAGGCCCTGAGAAGTTCCGCAAGCTGATTGTTAGAAAGCATTGTCCAAAATGGCGGCAAGCGCTTGCTTTTTGAATGTGTTCCCATCCAGCGCGAGAAAATATCTACCCATCCCGCACCATTACATTGATAATCATAGGTGTCTTGACGATGACGGAACGACATACCGCGCAATTCGGCTTCTATCCGTATATCGCGAATGATTTCAGCGTCTCCTGAAGAAAAGGTGATGTAATTCTTCTCCGCGTGACCTTCTGCAATATAGTAGCCAAGAAAACGAAGGAAACGTGGTGTCAGTTGTTGTCGAAGTGCGACCATTCTCCCGCCGACTCTAGGGCCGGCCGACAGGGTAAGTAGTTTTTCGCGAGGAAGCGTCTCCGCACAGTCGGCAAGCACTGTTCGTTCATTGAAATGTTCGACGCGGTATCGCTTCTGATACGATACCCCCGCCATAACGTGATTGCGCATCTCACCGTCTTGAGAAACATCAGCGTAATATCGTCGACTGCCGGAAAGAAATATAGTATCTACTTCAACCGAGCCAAGGGGCGTCTTCTGGTCCGAGAGTGAGCGTGGAATCGGAATTAAATCACCCGCACCGATATCCTCGGTGCGCACAAGTTCCAGTGTCCCTTTTCGGACCCGAAAGAAATTATGATCCCCTGTTGTTGTAATTGATCGCCCACAAGTCGTCGTGAGCCGATAAAGCTCCTGCGGTGAGTGATGTCGCACCATTTGGGTAATACGCTTCCATTCCGTTTTCCCCGTTTTTGGACACACGCTGAAAGTTTTAAGGTTCTCATTTCGTGAATCTAATACTTCTGTATTCTCATTACTCATGAATGTCGAACCTTTTAATTCTAGTGCTTGGTCGACGATGGATCCGATACTCTCTTTCCTGACCCCGTCCTTATCCTGCATAAATACAGAAGTATCGCTTGTTACGCTTTTGCCCGAGCCGGTCACGCCGAAGAGGGTCTGGTGCTGTAATCCTCGCTTGAGCCCTTCCTCAAGCTTCGAAATTGCCTGCGGCTGATCGCCGGCGGGCTGAAACGGTAAATGTAATTTAAAATTAGCCATGATGATAAGTCAGATTACTGTCTTCCTCCCTGCGCTTGCTTCGGAAAAATTCATAGGAATGCATTTTATCACTCAGCTCGCTTGGTAGTAAAAGCGAGTGAAGTCTGCACGATAGTCGTCGAAACGTCCATCGAGAATAGCCTCACGCGCGCCCTTCACGAGATTGAGGATGAAGCCGATGTTGTGCATAGAGCAGATGACCGAGCCGAGCATCTCGCCGCTTCGCACAAGGTGCGCCACATACGCCAGCGTGAATCCTGCATTCCCATCCATGTCGGGACGTGGTACGTCCCGACATGCTGAAAGTGAAAGAGGGGTGAAATCGGCGCGGTACTGCTCGCCCTTCAGGTGGATGATGCCTTGCGGCGTGTAGATGGAACCGTGCCGGCCGATGCGCGTCGGTGCAACGCAGTCGAAGAGGTCAACGCCTGCGGAAATAGCGGCGAGCAGGTCGCCCGGCTCGCCGATGCCGAGGCCGTGCACCGGCATCTCTGGCGGCAACTCCTGCAACATCGCGAGTGCCGATTGCAATGAGTCATCACCGTACTTCTTGCTGAACGAACCGCCGAGCCCGAAGCCGTCAAAGCCCATGTCGGCTATCGTCTTCGCACTTAGCTTGCGCAGGTCGTCGAACTGCCCGCCCTGTGCGATACCAAAAATCGCTTGCTTTTTATTCGCTTCAATATTTTGCCGGTGCGCCTTCAGAGAGCGCTCCGCCCACTGGTGCGTGCGCTCCATCGCTTCCTTCTGGTACTCGTACGGCTCGGTCGGCGCGGTGCATTCGTCAAAGGCGAAGAAGATGTCCGCGCCCAAGGCATGCTGGATTTCTACCGAGCGCTCCGGCGTGAAGCGGTGGAGCGAGCCGTCGAGGTGCGAGGTGAACGAGACCCCCTCGTCGTCAATCACGGCGAGCTGGCCGTGCTGACTCGCGACGTCCTCGTCATAGATGACTGGCTTGGCGATGACTTCTTCCTCTGCAGTGTCCGATTTCGTAAATTTGGAAATAGTCTTGCCGAAAGCCGCCCCGAGCGAGAACACCTGGAAGCCGCCCGAGTCGGTGATGGTCGGGCCGCCCCAGCCCATGAACTTCCCGAGGCCGCCAGCCTGCTGGACTATCTTCTCGCCGGGCTGGAGATAGAGATGATAGGTATTCGCGAGGACGACCTCGGCGCCGAGCTTTACCAGCTGTTCGGGCAACATACCCTTCACGCTCGCCTTGGTACCGACCGGCACGAAGGCGGGTGTATGGATGACACCATGCGGCGTCGAGAGCGCGCCGGCGCGCGCCTGGAGTCCAGGCGCGCGCATTTCTATCTTGAAGTGAATCGCACTCATAGGCTCACGGTATCAGAAATACACAGATAAAAGAACCTCGCTTCCGCCTACGGCGGAAGCGAGTTCTTACATCCGTTCTTCCCTATTTCTTCTCGACGTTCAGGAGTTCCACTTCAAAGACGAGTGTGGCATTCGCCGGAATAACACCTCCGACCGCCTGGCTCCCGTACGCAAGCTCTGCGGGGATGACGAGCTGGCGCTTGCCCCCTTCCTTCATGCCGACGATGCCCTGGTCCCACCCCTTGATGACCTGTCCCGCTCCGAGATTGAACGTGAATCCCGTCGTACCGTGATTGGCGGAAGCATCAAAGACGGTTCCGTTCGTGAGCGCGCCGACGTAATTTACGGTTACGGTATCGCCCGCCTCCGCGGTCGCGCCGGTACCGACGGTTACATCCTTCATCATCAATTCTGTCGCTGGCGGTATATCTGTGGGCATAGTGGTTGTTTCGGTTTGAGTGTTAGTGGCTGTCTGCACGGGCGCTCCTTCGCTCGGTACGGCTGGCGCTCCAAACGGCCAGAGGCCCGGGAGAATGAAAAACAGAACAACGACGACGAGCGCGAGCGCAGTGGCAATGCCGGTTTGTGTTGGGTTCATAGGTTAGATGGTTAGGCGCTAGGCACTAGGCGCTAGCTGAAATTCTTTAAATCGTTGTACCTCCTCGGCAACCGCGGCTTTGGCGATATCTTCATGCCCGGGGACCTCGCGGTCGAGGAACGCTTTGAGCGCACTCGCATCGCCCGCCTCCGCAAGCTGTGCAAACTCCTCGCGTTTACTCTCGGCAAGCTTCCCCACGACCGCAAGCGTCGCGCTCTTCAGCGCGACCTCGCCGAACTGCGCGATGAGTGTCTTCTGCTCTTCTTGCGGAAGGTCTTTGATGCCCAGGTCGGTGGCTATGAGTGCAGTGAGTTCATCTTGCATAGGTAGTATGGTATCACACGTTATTTAATAACCTTCCTGAATTCCTCCGGACCGGGAGGATTCAGGTGTGTGGAAAAGAGACCGAGGATGCCGTTCGTACGCATCGGTGGACCGGCAACAACCTTCCCTTCCACGAGGTGCCAGGGCACGCGGTGCGCGCCGGCCTCGTCGGCGGCGAAGACAATCTTGCCCGGATTTCTCATGAGATATTCCGAGACGAGTTTTGCCCGCTCCGTCGGCGAACCGCCATAGGCGAACAGACGGTCGGCGGTCGGGTCGGCATAGATGTGCGGTATGGTTTCCGGCACGACGATGCCGAAGCTGTTCGCGCCGGGGAGCGCCTCGGCTACGCCCGCATGAACCGGATTCCCTGAACCGTCAACGAGTGCATTGCCGGAACTATCGCGCCAGACGAGCGGTTGTTCGGTTGTCGGAGGAGGAATTGGGACATCTTGAGAAGGCATTGGTTCAATATGTTTTGCCGCCTCTTCCTGCGCGGCGGTGAGGTCAACGGTTTCCACATGCGGAGGCGAGACGATTGCCGGCGCCGCGACGGCCGGAGTTTCCGGATGATACGCCGGCGTTACCGGTGCATCAGCAGGCGCCTGTACAGCACCGTTCAATTCCAACTGCCCGTCGGCGTTGACGGTGAGGTGCGAACCCAGGTCAATGCGGACGCTCGTCCCGTCCGGATTGAAGAAACTGTGCTTCGGGTCGGCGGCGATTTGGTGCACAAGCGTGTCAATCGACTTTTGGTCGGCCTCAAGCAGTCGGCGTATGTCGCTCCCCTCGGCGTACGCCTTTGGGTCGAGGTCCTTCTCCTGCAACTGTTCCCACAGCCGCTTCATCATATATTCGTAGCCCTTGCCCTGCGTCGCTTCGACCGAGACATCTGGTATCTCGACAGCGGTTGCTGGGACAGCGGCGGCTTCACCCGCGGCCGAGACGGCCGCGGGCGCTTCTACCGTAGGTGCCGAAGCGGCGGCCACAGGAGCCGGTGCTGTCGCCCCCACTCCTGAAGCTGGTGCGGATTGCAGTACCTCCGGAGCGCGCGATAAGCCGGTGATGGGGCCCTTTGATGGCGCGGAATGCTCGAGCGACGAACCGCGGACTCCCTGCGGCGCCTCGGGTACCGCCGCATGATGCCCGAAAAGGTTTCCAAGCCACTCGGTCACCTTTTCTGTCGCGTACCGCCCCGCTATAGCAGACACGCCTATATAAACGCCTCCGAGCACAGCCGCATAGGTATTCTTAAAAGTATCGGACCTCTCTGCGAGCCAGTGCTCAGGATTCTTCGCAATGCGCGTCTCCATTCCTTTACGGCGGTTCAGAGCAAATCCCGCGCCGCCAAGCGCGCGCTGAGTATACATACCTCCAGCAAGGAGAGATGCGAGGGTCGGAAGACCTGCCGTAGCCGCCGCCGCACCGCCGCCAATGAGTGCCGCAGTGATATATGCCTTCTGTCGGAACGGGAGCTTGTTGTAACCTTCGGTAAAGGCTTTCATATCCATTCCCAACTTCTCTCCTCTGTCATTGAGCGGAATGTTCCCATCCATAAAATACTTTGTGTACGCCATTGCGCGCTCCGCACCCGTACGAGCGGCATGATATAACTCACGGGGACTCGTCGTAGCAACATAGGCGATTCCTCTTCCTGCCGCTTGTATGTCTCCTGAAACATTCTTTGGGAATTGTTGAATGGTATCCCATAATTTCTTTTTCCAATCAGCGCGCCAATCTTGTGTGCGGTCAGGCGTCTTGGAAAGGTCATCTATTGGTTCGCCATCCGGCTCAAGTGTTGGTTCTATCCTCCCGTCGGGTTCTGCCGCTGGCTCGGCAGTGACCGGTGGTTCAAACTCAACGGCTAGGCCTGACTCACCTATTTGAATATGAACCGGCTGTCCATATTGCTGTTCGAAATATTTCTGAGTTTCGGCACCGAAGTTAGCAAAAGCTTCCCTGACTTTCGACTTGATGAACATGTTAGCTTGTACATCAAGATTGTGAACGACAAGTCCATTTTCTTCATTTGCCACCACACAACTTATAGTCGCTTCCCCTCCACTGGTTCCAATCTCAACAGACATATGCAGTGCATTTTCTCGGGTGGTTCTATGTCTTACTTCAGTTATCTCTAGATTTCGAACCGATTTAATACTGGAATTACTTTCAAGTTGTGTCTGTAGAATGCCTTTGAGTTCGTCAAACGGAATCAGCTCTGGCGCGCGAGCCTTCTCCATGCCTTGAGCAGGTTCTGGTGCGACATCTGCTGGTGGCTGTATGGCAGAATTCTTTCTCGCTTCCGTTGCAATACCTTGTTCATTTATAAATGCATCGACTTTCCTCTCGGATTCGTGCATCGCATCAAAATCTTCCGACAAGAAACCTCGTTTATGTTCGTCCGTAAGAGCATCTAGATTCTGCCATACATCAAGGGGAACTTCTCCCTCTGGGAAAAAAACTTCTTATCTGATTTTTAATGGCGTCTATCATATAGCCATATTTAAAATCATAATCGGCTTCCGTGTTCTCAACCCCCGACTGATTAGGTCCCCCCAGAAGTTTATCGATTTCACCTTGGTTAAGAAACTGACCAGTTCGCTTTGCGATTTCTTTTGCAACGATTTCTTCAAGGGCTTTCCCTTGTGTTTTTATGTCTTGCCCAATAGCAAATTTTATCCACGCTTCAGGTGCAATCTTATAATCTTCATAGAGTTCTTTAATCCCCTTTAATGCCGCTTCGACACGGTCCCCTACTCCGGAATACAGTTTCCTCGGATCAATTCCCATAGCCTGGAACATTTCAGCAACTCCCCCTTCAAGATGTTGTATATATTCTCCAAGTTCTTGACTTTCTCTTTCTGCTTCTGCCTTTTCATGACCGCCTGTTCCCTCTTGTGCCGCAGTCTTTGACTCGACTTGAATGAGCGGGCCATCATCAACAGGCTTTGGTCTTTTTTCGCGAGGTGCCCGTACTTTCGGTTCCTGTTCTGGTTCCGTCCATGCAACGCCCGGTCTCGTCTCTATCTGTTCGAAGCCCGATATGTCTGCCACGAATGGGGTCTGAGGAGTCTGGACTGCTTCAGGCTGTCGACTAAGTTCGGGTTCATTTTTAATTTGTGGCTCCTCTGAATACACCCTAGTATCGGGTTGAGTGGCGGGACGGCCATCCTCGTCATAATTTCTCATTCGACTAACCTGGGGTGCGACTTGTTGCGGAAGTTTAACCTCCACAGGCTCTTTCGCTTTCGCCCGCACCTTTCGCACGCGAGGTTTGGCTGATTTCTTACGTTCTTCTTCTCTTTTCATTCTCTCGTCCCATTTTCCATTCATTGCTCTTGCTTCCATTTCTTGACCTTCCTTCGAATTCTCGATATAAGCTTTTTGCCTTTTTGGGTCGGTAAATGCCGCATATTTCGCCGCGACCTTAGGAGGAACTTTACCTTCAGGGAAAACGGCTTGGAGTTCTGGCGAAATTACCGGGGCCTGCGGAGATTTTTCAGGCGGTACGGATTTGGGTTCTGAAACAGCCCTGGGGACTGTGGTTTCTTCTGGTGGAATCCCTCCATTTGTTCTAGTGGCCGCTTCTTTAGCAGCTTTCTCTGCCTTACTCATCTTTCCTGCTGGATATGCGTTGTTCCCTCGTGCCATACCTATTTCAGATACCGCTCGCGAATCATATTCTCTACGGTAGCACGGTCGCGGCCATAGGTGAGCGAGGAGAGGTGGATGAGGTCGTCGACCTGCGCCGAATTTGCCGGAGGTAAATCCGGCGTTCTCATATCAAAGGGCTTCTGCGGTACGCCCGCCGTGAGAATCTTCACATACGCGTTGCGGTTCTCGATGTTGACGAAGTCCAGCGACTCGAAGACCGGCGCGAACTGCTTCGCGAAGAACTCCGCGTCCTCCTCGCCGACACGGAAGACCGCCATGTTCCCCACGTTGCCGAAGACCGCGTCGCGCGTCTTCTCTTCTATCTGGTTCAAGAACTGGTGCGCCACCGTGAGCGCGAGCTTATATTTGCGCGCCTCCGAGAGAATGCCGGGAATGGAATCAGTCGTAATAGTATGGAATTCATCCATGTAGAGGTAGAACGGCGGATACGGCGCGCGCGGGTTATCGGCGCGCGAGAGCGCCGCCATGAAGAGCTTGCCCACGATGATGAGACCGAGGAGATTCGCATTCTTCTCGCCGAGGCGGCCCTTGGAGAGATTGATGAGGAGAATCTTCTTGGTATCCATCACCTCGCGGAACTTAAACGACGATTCCTGCTGGCCGACAATCGGGCGGATGAAATCGTTTGCGGTGAAGTCGTCGAACTTGTTCGTGATATAGGGGACGATGTTCTCGAGCGCGGCGTCGCCGCCGGCCTTCGTCGCAATCTCGTTCCAGAACTGATTCACAATCGGGTTCAAGCTCGAAGCTAGCTTCTCCCGGCGGAACTCGCTGTTACTGAGTACGCGCGCGATGTCGAGGATGGTCGAGCCGGAACTGGGGTCCTCCATCACGAGCTGGGTCGCGTTACGGAAGTACTGTTCGAACGCGGGACCCATGCTCTCCGGCACGTCGCCGTAGAGACGACGGAATATCATCAAGAGTTCGTTCACGATAAAGGTCTTCTGCTCGGGGCGCGAGATATCGTACTCAAGGAAATTGAGGCTGAAGGGACGCGAGAGGTCGGCGGGGTCGAAGTAGATGACGTCCTTATACCGCTCGGGCGGCACGGCGGCGAGGATGTCGAGAATGTCGCTTCCGTGCGGGTCGATGAAACAGCATCCCTCGCCGTTTTTAATATCTTGAATAATCATGGACTTCATGAGTCCGGTCTTGCCGGTCCCCGTCTGGCCGATGATATAGAGATGCCGCAAACGGTCTTCAGGGTCGAGGTGTATATACGTCTTCTGTCCGCGGTAATTATTTATACCGAGCAGAGCGCCGGTGTGCGGGAGCGAAAGCGGCGCAGGCGCATGCGTGAAGCGCGATTGCCGGAGGTGCGGAGAACTCTCGATTCCCGTTGGAGGGAAGTGGTAGAGCGTCGTGAGTTCGCGAAGCGAGAGCGGAAGCGCATGGGCGGCGTCCGGCAGGCGGAACGAGAAATCGTTCAATACGGCTTGCGCGTGCCGCAACGAAGCGCGCTCAAATTCGAGCCGATTCCCCTGCGTATTTGCGAACTGATTGAACGCGGACTCAAGTTCGCCGAGCACCTGGTCTGAGGTGCGCGCATCTTTAGAGGACACGACGAGCCGGATGGTGGCGCCGACAATCGGCGTCGTGATTTTCTTCTCCACTTGTTCTATGTACGCCTTGTTCTCTTCTATCTGGCGCGTCTCAGCCTCCTTCGCTTTCTGTTCATCCTTCGGTTTACCGGAAAAGAGCGCCTTGCCGAAGTCTCGCGCAAGCTCGCCGAATACCGTCTCGGGCGTGCTGAAAGCGGCGGAGCGCCGCTCGCCTTTTCGCAGTGCTTGGAGAATCTTGCGATAATGCCTCACATGCCGTTCGCCGCGCGGCTCAACGATGAGCTGGAGTGCCGCACCTTCGCCCGCATGCTCTATCTTCGCAAACGCGTTCGTCATCGCATTCAGCGGGTCGTAATCGAAGTCGGTGTAGTCGGTGAGCGGCAGAACGGGGTTTTCCATAAGCCGCGCCGTCGCCGCAATCGACACGCCACCTTCGGCGAAGACGTTGTAGTCGGACGGCTGAGGCACCAGATGCGCATCGGGAAATATCGCGAGAAGCTGTTTCTCAAAAAGGTTCCGTTTACTGTTCGGCACAGCCGCATAAAACTGGAGTTCGGGACTGTCTGCGGGTACCGCGAGCTCGAGCGCATAGTAGTGCGGCTCGCCCGCGTCCGCGCCCTCGACCGACAGGAGGCCGGCATACAATTGCTCCATGCCGGAGATAAGCTCTTTAAGCGTCTTCGTGCGCGATTGCGGCTCTTCGCTTTTCGGCCCTGGGAGTTCTATCTCGTAGAGCGTCATCCTGAGCGCTTTGAACCGAGGCGCCTTCTCATCAATCCCCAGCGCCGTGAGGCCAGCCGCGATGTAGCGCACAAGGTAGCGGTGGAAATCGTCCGCGACGTGCGGGTCGCCCAGCTTCTCGAGTACGGAAAGGGCGTTCTTGATTCCCCTCTTCTCCATCGTGTTCTGCAGGCTCTTGACCGCCCCTTCGCTCCCGCCGAGATTGAGCTCGGCAAGTATCGCCTCTACTTCGCTCGCCTTGGTCTCCTCGCTGATGCGGTACTCGCTCGCGAGCACTTCCGCAGGCGCCGCATGATGCGCATGTATCGTCTCTGAAATGACCTGCGCGCGCTCCGGCTCTGCTTGCTCTCTGTCTTGTCGAAGGGCGAGCTCTGCTTCTTTGCGCGAGACCTGCTCGCGCAAATACGCGAGTTCTTCTTCGGGCGTGGACAACGAAGGTCGTGATTCCATTGCTATCCAGTATACTGCACTCACATGCTCGACTTTCTCCTCGCCTGTATACAGCTCGACCCAATCGCTATCATCAAGACGGGCAGTTATCTCGGTCTCGCGCTCGCCGTCTTTGCCGAGAGCGGCCTTCTCTTCGGCATCTTCCTCCCCGGCGACTCGCTCCTCTTCGCCGCAGGGCTCCTCGCCGCCGCAGGATTCCTCTCCGTCGGACCGCTCATACTTGTTGTCGTCATCGCGGCGATAGCCGGCGATTCCGTCGGCTACTGGTTCGGCGCAAACGTCGGTACAAACTTCTTCAAACGCGAAGATTCATTTTTTTTCAAACGGGAATACCTCAAACGTACCGAGCTTTTCTATCAAAAATATGGAGGCCGCGCCGTCGTACTCGCACGCTTCGTGCCTATCGTGCGCACGCTCGCGCCGGTTCTCGCCGGCATCGGGAGCATGACCTATAAGGAATTCCTCCGGTACAACATCCTCGGCGGGCTTCTCTGGGGCGTCGGGATGGTCTCGCTCGGGTACTCGCTTGGCTCGGTGCTCCCGGACAGCGAGCGGTACATCCTCCCTATCTCGCTCGTCATCATCGTCGTCTCCTTCCTGCCGATTCTCATTAACCTCGCGCGCGGAAAACGCGCGGTCTAATCTAATTTGTGCAACACCAGGTGTTGCACAGCTTAATCGTTAGCGCGAACTGCGTGCGGTGCGCGCACCCATGGGAGCGACAGCGAAATCTCAAACGCATCATTCTGCACGACCCACCGATACAGCGCGGGGCTCAGGAACACGGAGAACACCAGCGTGCCCATAAGGTGGAGCAGGGTGAACGGAATCTGTCCGGAGAGTGCGAGCATGAACGGCTGTCCCAGAAAGAGCGGACCGATAGTGAGCCCTGTCACGGCATCGTACGCGAGCGTCCCGATGATGCCGAAGCGGACGAAGTTTTTAACCGACGCACTGCGATTCTTGAAGTAGAGGTGTCCGGCGAGGCCGAGCGCGCCGTACGCAAGCGCGGTCACGAGCGTCCATATTCCCCACCCGCTCGTCACAGCGTCAAAGAGGACGATGCCCAAGAAACCGAACAAGAAGCTTCCCAACAGCCCGAAGCGCTTTGAGAACGGCATCAGCGTCGCAAGCAGAGGCTCCACGTTCGGCAGGCGAAACGGAATAAGCCGGAACAGAAATACCGCGCCCCAGCCGATGAGGAACTTGAGCCAGCCGGTGGTACATGAAAGGTGCATAGCAGGAAGATGTTGTGTACGTATATTACAGGAGAGCGCTGAAAAACGTAACAACACTGTCCCAGAAACGGGAGAAGAACGTACGGCCCGGGGCATTCGCGACGGCGGCCGTCCGGGAAGACGCCGCGAGGATGTTGTCGAGCGTAACGACACGCGTCTCAATCGCTTTTCTCACTTCTTGCTTCGCCGGAAGCGGCTGAACGACCGCACGCGCCGTAATGCTTGATTCGACCGGCTGGAGGACACTAGTGTCCGCAAGCACGGTGGATGTCGCCTGTGCAAGAGTGCTTGTCGCCAGACTGAGGAGCGGCGTGGTGGAAGCGATTATATCCTCCGAGAGCTCCAGTACTGCCGCCGTCGGTACGCCGTTTCCGGTTCCGATTCCGCTTCCGGTCTCCGGCCGGGGAAACGAGACGAGAAGCGAACTCCAGGTCTTCCCAAGCGCGGCAGGGACCGCATACGCAGTCGCCCACACGCGAGTTTGAAGAGAGGCCGATGTCGGTTCCAGCCCGCCGTCCGCCTGTTGCAATCCTGCGAGATAATCGTGCGGCGTATACCCCGCCGACACAAAGGAAGAAGTCTGTGCATGCAGGACGGCAATCGCCTGGAGTACCCAACTGGTCGTGAAGCTATTGCCGAAGCCGCCGTCCGCGGACTGCTTCGCACGCAGGTACGCTTCAGCTCGTATGAGCGCGTCCGAAGCGCCCTGAAGCGCGCCTGCATCCGAGAGCGCTTGGATTGCGGCGGCGGTCACGTCCGTACTGCCGTCCCACGAGCCGTTCGCATCCTGCCGCGACACGATAAATGCGGCTGTCTTTTGAATGATATCATCGCTTGCGCGGTAGCCGGCGCGCAAGAGCGGGAAGAGTGCGAAGATGTCGTCCGTATCGAGCGACGGGTCCCCTATCTGCGCGCCGTCAAACGAGCGAACGATGGGCGTAATGACGTCAACCGGCGTGCCGGAGTACGGATTGATGCCGAGCGCAAGAAGCGCGAGCGCATGCCGTTCATAGTCGGTCGTGCTTCCGAAAGACGGTGTTGCGGTGAGCAGGTAGTCGCGAAGCTTCCCCTTCGCGCTCCCGGGGTCCGCCGCAGAAAATGCGAGTGCCGTCCAGTCGGACAGGAGCATGGAACCGAACGAGCCGTCGTCCTGCTGTACCGACGAAAGGTACGCGAGTGCCGCCGGCACATTGAGCGACTGATGTACGATGCCTCCGTCCCCGCTCCCGCCGCCCGTGGAAACGGGGGCCGGTGCGGGCGGCGGTGCGGGTGCGTCGGTAGGAGTGAGCACGAGCGTCGAGGATACGAAATTACTTTTGGTCGCCGTAAGCGCGAGCGGGTCGGTCGAGGTAGCAACAATATCGAAGACGCCTGCCTCATCGGTCTCATACACTGCGCCGTTCACGGTTACGGTTGTACGTGCCGACGGCGACCAGATGCTGTTGAAGTTAGAGTCGAAACCGAACTCTTCAACCGTAACGGTCGTGGTCGCCCCAATGACAACGGTTGACGGCTGGTCGATGCGCAGAGGGAGGACACCAAGCGCGATAAGAAGCGACTCGTTCGGCACAAGCTCGTGTTTATTGAGCGCGTTTTGCCCATAGGAAAGATTTGACCACCAGCCCCAGTACAGATTATTTTCGAAGTCCTGCGTCGCACCTCCTGCGGCGGTAAGGAACCAGTCGTCTCCGCCGAAGTTCGACCATTGCGGAGCGAGTCCCGCTTGCTCAAGGGCGCATTTCGCACTCACGCTTGTCGTCGCGATGTCGTCGGTGACGGAGCAAGACGCCACCGTGAGCGTATCTTTATAGAGCGTTCCACTCGGCGTTTCGACATTGAGTGTGATGGGCACATTAGCAAACGCGAACGAAGGAATGAGAGCGACCAGGAAAATAAAGATTACTTTTTTCATACGTGTGCGTCGTGATTAATAACTTTTCTCGTACTTCCACTCAAATACATCTCCCGCGCGCACTGGCTCAAGCGATGCGCCACTCGAAGCGGAAACGCCGTTTACGTAGAGCATCCAGTTCATCCCGCCGGCGCTCTTCTGCCCGTTTATCGACTCAACGAAGGCGCCGAGGCCCGGGTACTCGCGCACCGTGAAGGCAAGCGCGCCTTCGGACGCGAGCGCGCGCATGGCGTCGAGGACGCGTCCGTCCGGCGATACGGCGACCGTAAACGGTGCACCGGCAACAACGAATGTGGCCGTCGCCTCTGCGGGCGCCGAAATATCGGTGCGCTCCGGCGCCGGAGCGCCGGAGCGCGGCGCGTACGCGAGGAAACCCGCTCCGGCGATGACGACTGCGATAACGATGGTGAGGGTGGTGCGGGTAGACATAAAATAAAAAGACTCCGCCCGGAGCAGAGGTTCAGAAGATGAACACTATAGGTGCCGCACAATTCCTGCTCGGGAAAAACGACCTGTTGAAGACCGGACTCGTCCCGAGTGGACATTACCGTTGCGGCACAGTGCAGGAATCTCACCTGACTTCCTATTCGCTTCCGCGAACCCGGGCCTGAACCCGGCAACAAACCGTAGAGAGATTGTAGCGCTGTCGATTCCGAGCGCAAGTCTTGCGCTCCAGGCCGTTTAGAGTTGTAGTAGAGGAACGGGCGAATAACGGACCGTTAGCTCGCCTTGCTCCAAAGACTGAAGACCCAGTTCACGATTGAGAGGACGAGCGCGAAAAGGAGGGCGGTCCAGAAGCCGGAGACAGAGAATCCCGGCACGACGTACGCGGCGAGGAGCACGAGCGCCGCATTGATGACAAGCGAAAAGAGGCCGAGCGTGAAGATGGTTATCGGGAGCGTGAGGATGACGAGGATGGGGCGGATAAAGAGATTGAGCGCGCCGAGCACGACCGCCGCAACAAGCGCGCCGGCGGGGGTTACGACAACATCGGGAACAAGGTACGCCGCGATGAGAATTGCGATAGCTGAAATGAGCCAGTGGAAAAATATTTTCATACGGGAATTATACCAGACGTATAACCGTGTAGAGCACAAGCGCACCGAGGAGCGTCATAACCGTCGTGAGCGCGCGCGGATGGCGGTGGTGGCTCTCGGGGATGAGATCACTCGCCGAGAGGTAGAGGAAGGTGCCGACGAAGACGGCGAGCACGAGCCCGATGGCCGACTCGCTGATACTGAAGAGGAGCGTGGAGGCGGCGCCGAGTACGGGTGCGGCCGCATCGACGAGAAGCCAGCGAAAGGCTTGCCGCCACGTTCCGCCATTCTTCAACACGAGATTAACCGTGTTGATGCCATCGGAGAAGTCGTGAGTCAGCACGGCGGCAGTAATGACGAGACCTACGACAGAAGAAACCTGGAAGCCGACGCCGATTGCCATACCGTCGAGGAAGCTGTGCGTCGAGAGCGTGAGCGCACCGAAGAATCCTCTTGGAGCGTTTACTTCTTCATCTTCTTCATGCGTATGGAGGAGAATGAGCCGGTCGAGGATAAAGTACCCGAAGAAGCCCGCCGCAATGAAGAGCGCTACCGTCGCGGCCGAGTGATACTTCGTCCCGAGCTCAATCGCTTCAGGCAGGAGGTCGAAGAGCGCGACACCCGCGACCGCTCCCGCCGAGAAACCAAGTATCAAGTGGAGCTTGTCGCGGAAGCGGAGCGCGAACGAGCCGCCGATAAAAGTGGCGACCGATGCGGCCAGCGCGATAAGGAGGACATTCATATCGGCATAATACACCAACGCGCGGCCGGCAAAGCCGGTCGCGAGCTACTTCTACAACACACTTATTTCAGCGCCGCATCAATCGCCGCTTTGAAGTTCGGGTACGGGTACGCGCCCTGGATGACCTGCGTGCCGATAACAAATGAGGGTGTCGCGCTTATGCCGACCTTCTGTCCTTCAGTTCTATCCGCATCTATCGCCGCCTTGTAGGCGCTCTCGTTCGCCTTCACATCGGCGGCGACTCTCGCCGCATCAATACCGGCAATGGTCGCGCTCAGCCTATCCATTGACGCAACATCACCGAAGCTCGGGTCTCCCGCTTCATCCTGCGCTTTATACACGGCGGTACGCCATGCGTGGTACGCGCTCGGATAAAGATTCCAAACCGAACGTCCGTAGAGAGCGGCCGTGGTCGAGTTATCGCCGAGGAACGCAAAGTCCATAAATACAATCTTTACCTTCCCTGTGTCTACATACTCCGTAATAATTTGCGGCAAGGTGGTGAGCTCGAACTGTTTGCAGAACGAGCATCGGAAGTCACCCCACGCGGCGATGGTCAGAGGCGCATCCGCTTTCCCGATGAACGGGTCGCCGGCAGTATCTACGTTCTGTATGTCCACTGCGGGCGCGGCGCCGGCGAGTGACGGGTCGGTCGGCGTGCGTGAGCCGTTCCAGACGACCGCGCCTGCGATAAGCAGGCCGGCGACGACGACAGCGACTGGTAAGAATTTGCTGTTTTCAGTGTTGTTGGTTTGCATATGCGGGGAATGATAGCATACGGCCTGGAGGCACAACCAACAGGAGGACATATGCAAATGAAAATTGCGACCTTAGGCATCATACTGAAAGACGGCAAAATTCTTCTCGGCGAAAAGCGAAAAGGTGAAATCGGCACGGGTGTACTCTCCGGTCCTGGCGACAAGCTCGACCCGGGCGAGACGCTTCCCGAATGTCTGGTCCGCGAAACGCGCGAGGAGCTCGAGATAGAACTCGACCCTGCTTCGCTTGAACTCGTAGCCGTCATCGACTTCTACGCCGCGGGTGAAGTTGATTTCTGCGTGTATGTGTATCGCACAGAAACCTTCTTCGGTGAGCTTCGCGAGACCGACGATATGATTCCCGCATGGTATCCGCTTGAAGACTTGCCCTTTGACCGAATGTTCGACTCTGACATCCACTGGTTCGTCAGAACCGCATGCGGCGAGAAGTTCCGCGCAAATGTGTATTACCGCGAACGCGCGAAAGATTTTCTCGGAATCGAGTTTCTACCGTTCGCTCCGTAATCGGCCGCGCTCCGCGCGGCCGCCGTTTTTACACCTTCTTCCACTCCGACTTCTCGCCCTTGCGGCGAGCCTTCGCCATTTCTAGTTCTTCGTAGATACCGCCGATGAGGTCGTACGATTTCGCCTCTGCGAGCGAGACCCAGGCGAACTGGTCAGCCTCGCTTGTCTGCAATACGACTTCCCCACTCTCCCAGTCCGCCATACAAGAGACAACGAGCGAGGGTGCGCCATCGGCGTGAATCGTCGCGAGCGAGGTGACATACTCAATATTTTTTATCGCGAGCCCCACTTCTTCTTTCACTTCCCGCCGAAGCACCTGCTCTAGCACGTTATACCAATAGTCCTTCGTATCTTTCGGCAAGTTCACGTAATCGCTCGTCTCGAGCTTCCCACCCGGCACCGTCCACATCCCGCCAAAGCGCTTTTCGTCATCGCGCGTCGCGTGATGAGGTACTTACCGTCTTTCACGACGATAGCCGTTATCGCGACCTCATGGAGTAATTGCGAAGCAGGTTCCATGGCAACAGTATAGGCGGTTTCCACCGTACTTGACAAACAATTTATATACATTACAATGAATCCGTTGTTCTTTGATACCGGGAGGTGCGCTGTGAATAACACGCTCAAAAACCAGGCACTTCTCGCAAGTGGCCTGCTAGGGTTTGTCATCCCAACGTGGTTCGCATGGACGCTGTATGTAGACCGCATACCGCAAAATGTAGCGACGTGGGGAATGGTCTTCGCTCTTGACGGGCTTGGTCTCATCCTTGCGTTTAAGGGTGGCAATAGAAAGCCCTACCTACAGGTCGGCTGGGCAATGGCAGCGCTCTGCATCTTTGCAGCGGTGATGTTGAACGGCGAACAAATCGTCTGGGGATGGACGGAGACTGTATCAGTTATCCTTTGCGGTATCGCGGTTGTTTTGTGGGTCACCAGAAGCGCCCTAGTGGCACAGTGGGCATACATGACGGCGATGTACATCTCGTTCGTACCGCTCATGAAAGATTATCTGGAAGAGCCCCAGCCGGACACACTTTGGTTGTGGCTCTGGACAATCGCCTCGTGCCTTCTTGCAATCCTAGGAGCAGAAAAACGCGATTTCGCGAACACATTTGTTCCATGGGCTGCAGCAGGTCTGAACGCCATCATTGTGTTGCTCTGCATTCTCTGACTGCTCCTTCTCGGTTCTTTCCGAAACCCCCGGCCACCTGTGCTGGGGGATTTGTTTTGTCATTGATACTGAATATAGATAGGCGCGGGGGTGAGTTTGAGAACCTCTGCAGGTGAGAGGAGGCCGTCGGCAGGCGGCCGGATGTCGTTTTTATAGAAAAGCTTGATGCCCGTGAACTGCACCGGCTCCGGCGCGACGACGCGGTTATAGGTGCCGTACTTCTTCGCCTTCGAGCCGAATCCGTCCATATCCATCACGACCTGCACCTCCGGCAGGGGCCGTATCTTTTTATAATTCGTCACCATATCAAAGGTGAAGCGATGCACGACGAGCACCTTCGGCGGCAGGTGGTTGTCGCGCACGAGCCCCGCGAGATACTCGGCGGCGTAGTTTATGTCGGCGGCATCGAAGGTGCCGATGACCGTGCCGGGTCGATTATCGGACTTCATCGAGAACTCCGGATCGATACCGAGATGCACCTCCGGCATCTTCAAGTATTTCTCGAGCTGAGGGAGTTCGTACTCTAGCGTACTCTTCCCTACCTGCACATCGAGGAAGACAATGCCCTGTACCCGGCGCGCGAGCTCGAGCGCGTGGTCTATCTGGTCGTCCGGCATCCGGAGGATATACTTCCCTTCCTTCCCCGCCGTCGCCTGCGCCACGACCGCGATGTAGTGGATGGCCGGCACTGCCGGCGTCCTAGGGTCAGCGGCAGTCCACATCGCGGTCGTGCTCGCGAGCATCGCGAGCATCTCATCCTCCGGGTACTCGCCGAGCACGCCCATCCCCCTGGAATAGAAGTTGCCGTAGTACGCGACGATGCGGCTAAAGGGCAGGATGGCGCGCGCGTTCGGATACACGGTCGCTACCGGCCAGAGCGAGGGGGTGGTGGTTGAAATAACACTCACCGAGGTTGTCGCTGTGGAGAAGGTTTGTGTGGTAGACGCCACGTGCGCGAGCGCGAGCAAGCGCGCGTTGTAGTCGGCCTTGTCAAGCTCGGGGAGCGGGATGAACTTCTCAGGCGTGCCGAAGGCCTCTGAGCGGTACTCCGAGGCGACGAGGCCGGAATAGCCGACGACATAGACGAGCGCGAGCGCGGCGACGCCTGCATACGCCCCGTGCTTTTTCATAGACATATCAAAATTATTGTACCAGAGCGAGCTTCTTTGCGCGCGGCCATTTCTTAATTTCTGCTTCACGCTTCTGCGCCCTGCTCCGGTCGGAGTGCGGCTCGGCATACACGATGCGCTTCGCCCCCTTCGCGCGGGTGAAATGGCTCCCCACACCGCTTTTGTGTTCAGCGAGCCGGCGTTCCACATCCGTGGTAACGCCGGTATAGAGCGAGCCGTCCCCGCACTCTAAGAGATAGACGAAGTACGGCACTGATTTAATCCCTCTTCAGGTCGGCCCACAGGAATAGCATGCCGACAGCGACCCAGAACGCGACGCGTATCCAGTTTTGGGTTTGAGCCGCATCTAGGGCGGCGACGCCGAAGAAGAGCGCGAATATGGTGAAATTCGCTCCAAGTTTGAGACCTCTCATTGTTTCTTCTCTACGATGATAGTGCACGAACTCCTTCCCATCCACTTTGAATTCCTCCCGATTTTCTGTGTTCATAGGTGTAGTATATCAAGTCAACTGCTTATTGTGTTTTGCTCTTATCTTCTCCGTCTTGCGGGCGCAACAGGTACGTGACAGCGAGTCCGGCCACGACAGCGGTTGCCGTCGTCGTGTCCCACTGCCACCTGCTCTCGTGGAAGAACGTACTCCACAGATAAGCAACCGCCGCATTTGCCGCAAATGCGGCGATAAAAACAACGGCAAACGTCTTCCAAAATGATTTGGTATTCATGCCGTAAGTATACCTCGTCGGGCAATGCAACTGCCCGATTGACTTACGATGTCCCTAAAGATTTTTCATTCACCGCTACCGAGAGGTCTATGAGCATATCTTTACCCTATCGACCTTTAACATCACTTTTGATCATTTTGATGATCTCGGGAAACGTAGAAATCTGGAAGTGCCCGCCCTTGCTCTTGTAGATAACAATATGCGCGCCTTTTAGCTTCCTCCGGTATTTCTCGGCGTGGGAGACTGGCACGGTCTCGTCGTCACTCGAAAAGAATAAATAAAGATTTTTGGAATTCTTCTCGAGCAGAGACAAGTCGGATTTAAGTGTAAAGCCGCCGACCAAGTCCTCCCCTTTCACTGTATTGTCAAAAGGGGGACAGATTAAGTATGTCGAGAGCACTTTTTTAGGTAGTTTATGTTCGGATAGATATTTCGCGAGGAAAGTCCCGCCAAGTGACGAGCCGATTAAGATAGCGCCGCTTCGCAGATACGGGAGGTGCCTTTCGAAATAAATCTTCCAGTCACGGTACTTCGCGTTGTCCATGAGAGGCATACGCGGCCTGATGATTTCGAATCTTTTGCCCAACTGCTCGTCTAGGTAGTCATCGGCCCAACGTATCTTCTTCTCAATAGAGATTTTCCTCGTCTTCAAATACCGCAAGTAGTCCTTCTCGTTCTTGAAGGTCATCCCGCCATGCACCATGAGTATTTGTGTCTTCTTTTTCATACGTTATTTACTATGAGCGCTTTTATTTTCTTGATGACTTCAATATTCAAAATGCCCGGGATGAAGCGCGGGGCGTCAGAAGCGGGAAGATTGAGAAGTGTATCAATAGACCATAATTCGAAACCAATTCCTGCTCCTCCCTCGATTTTCAAATCCGCAACGTCTCCAGTGTAACAATACGCGTACACATTTCGACGCGGGTGATTTGTTCTACCAGTCACCTCATCAAAAGAATTGGTGATGGTGGTACAGAGAAAAACAAGATCCTTGTTGTCTATTTTCACACCAGTTTCTTCTTCGGCTTCTTTGAGCGCCGTTTGGTCGTACGTATCGCCAATCTCCACATGGCCGCCAACTGTCGCATCGAGAAGGTCAGGATAGGTGTCCTTATCCTTCGCTCGGTGCTGGAATATTAGTTCACCAGCAGGTGTATAAAACCACACGTGAATTTCGGCATGAAGAAGCCCTTCTTGGTGTATCTCTTCGCGAGTTGCCTGCCCGATCGCAATCCCCGCTTCGTCAATAATGTTTAGAATTCGTGCGTCCATAATTATTTCATGAATTCTTTTATTACGCTGAAAAGCTTTTCATAACCCTGCGCGTTCGGATGCAAGCCGTCGTTCAAATCGGCATGTGTGTCGAGCACGTTGAAGACATCTATATAAATCAGACCTTCAGACCGAGAAAATTCTTTGAGAAAATTGTTGTACGTTTTGATTGCCTCATTAACAAAACGCGTACCACTTTTCCGCATGATCGCTTCGTCCACTTTTGTGGCACTTACAATGTAAATCGTATTGGTATAGTTTTTGGCAAGCTTGAGTAATGTTCGCATATTCTGCTTGTATTTCTCAAGCGGGACTGTGCTTTCGTTCTCACCAACTAGATACCTAGTGTCATTGATACCGATGGCGAACATAATGACGTCCGACTTGATTGAGTCCACCTCTACGGAAAAACGTTTGAGCACATCATCAGTCGTATCTCCACAAACACCAAAATTATAGACCCTTATATCATCACTCTTTTCGAGCGATTTCCGCAGTCGTCCCACCCATCCGAGCGCTTCGCTATCGCCAATGCCATAGGTTATGCTGTCTCCCCAAATCCCGATTTTCATATCGTGAGTATACCAAACCAACGAGTCAATTCCGGGCTGGAAGTAAGCCACGCCAAACGGCTCAGACCCCGCTGAGCCGTTTGGCGCGGCTAGAGCCAGGCGCTTAGGAGAAGCCAGGCGACGAACACCGCCCCCGTAATACCGGCGAATACCGCCACAGTCATCAGGAAGAGCTTCGTCGCTTCCTGTGGTTTGTTTTCAAATAAAAATCGCAGGGGCTGGTACAGGAAGAAGTATCCCATCAGCGCGGCGGAGAGGACGAAGACCGACAAGAAAAGAATCGGGGCCATGATGCTGTTATCAAAGACACTTGTCTTCGGAGCGTTGAATACCACCGACACCAGTGCCGTGATATAGGCCGTCGCCGCGAGCGCGTTCACAAATGGGTTGGTGCTCATGTCAAATGGAACCGGTTAAATCACTTCGAGGTTTCGACCACCCGGATCAGTACGGCCTTCTGTCTGGATACGACCATGGAACGGGTTGCACACGCTCCTGCTGGAACTGCCGCATCATCCCCTGCATCGGCCCTCGGCGGAGCAGTGTGTCATTCAATCCCGTCATATCAACAATCCACCCCGCCACAATGATAGCCATCACGAATCCGGCGGTTATGATTGTAAAATGTATTTTATACGAGAAGTCGTACCGGCGAAGAATCCCTATCCCCACGACCAATCCTAAAACAGCAAGTACCGGCATCCACCAAGGGAAGAGAGAGAGTAATTGCTCCAATCGGTATCCTCCCATCGGGCCGTGCGTCCGCCACAAGAATCGCATGAGACCGATGAAGAAAACTGAGGTAAAAATCGCCGCAACCAGTCCCGCAAAAGCGAGAAGCGAGCCGATGACGAAGTACAGCCGCGGGCGCATCTTCACTTCATCCCGGCGAATCCGGTCCATGACAGCGTCAGAAATGTTTTCTAGTTTTTTTTGCATAAGTGTTTCATCAATATTTTCGCTCGACTCAGGCGAGTGGCGACGGTGCCCATCGGTATGCGCAATATATCGCTAATTTCTTCATACGATTTTTCTTCAATAGCACGGAGTACGAGCGGCTCGGAATAGAGAAGTGGCATTTCTCCTAAACACTTTTCCACCATGACGGAAATTTCTTTCAGTTCGAAATCCCTGATGACGTCTTCATTGCTCCGGAAATCAATACCGTCTTGGAGCGGCACTTCTTTCCGATATTTTTGTATGACGTTCATGGCTTCGTTGTGGACGATGCGGTATATCCAGCTGGAAAACTTCTTGCGCGTGTTGAAATCTTCCAGATTGATGAACGCTTTGATGAAGGATTCTTGCACCACGTCAACCGCCTTATGTTCGTCTCTGAGCAAGGAGGCGGCGTAACGAAGAAGCTTATTCTGGTACCGCCCGATGAGTACCGCATACAGCTCCCGGTCCTCCGACCTGACCTGTTCGACGATGTCTTCATCAGAGAGTGTTTCGTAATCGCTCATAACAAGCCGATGTCGGCCATGTACGCATCATACACACAGAACCACGAAGTAGTCGCGGTTCCGTGTGATCGAGCCATACCCGTTAACGATTTGCACCTCCGCCCGCACACGACCCTCTTCCGAGACTGTTCTGCAGTCCCAGGCCGAGTTCCTGGCGAATCTGCTTTGCCTCGGCCGTTTTGCCTTGTTCCATCAGCTCATGAGCTTCAGCAAACTTCGCAAAATTTTCCTTGGTGATAACTTGCGTCACCCTACCCTTCCCCTGCATGAGATTCTTCCAGACATCGTAGTCGTTATTCTCAAACGCTTTCTCCATCGAAGCATGGCGTTCTGCGGAATACTGAGGACCGTTCACAGCCGGGTCTCCCCGATACGCGAGAACGGTGCTCGCTGATACGCCCATTGTCCCTAACAGGAGCGCCAGCGCCCCAAGCCCCACGGTTATCTTTTTCATATGGTGTTTAGATTATCGCTCAGATAGTAAAGAGAGATTTCGCGAACTCTCTACTTCTACTACAGCAACGGGCGGTGTTTTCTTTCACGGGGCTCCCGCCCGCCAAACGGCTCAGGCCGTCTGAGCCGCTATCGAAACCGTCTTTGACCTAGAGTCCTTTAGTATCGTTTTTGATCATCCTAATGATTTCGGGGAATGCGGGCACATTAAAATGCCCGTCTTTGCTCTTATATACGACGATGTGTGCCCTCTTCAGTTTTTCTCTATATTTTTCAGCATGAGAGGCTGGCACAACATCATCATCTTTTGAGAAGAGGATATGGAGATTTTTACAGTTTTTCTCGATCAAAGAGAGATCAGTCTTGAGTTTAAAGCCGCCAACCAAATCTTCTGTGGGCAAGGGTCCGCTGAAAGGCGCACACACGAGATACGCCGATAGAGCCTTCTTGGACAGTTTGTGTTCAGAGAGATACTTCGCAAGGAAAATCCCGCCGAGAGAGGAGCCGATGAGAATGCAGTTATTCCTAAGAAGTGGTACGTACCTTTCGAAGAAAATTTTCCAATCCCTGTACTTGGCATTATCTTGCAAAGGCATACGCGGCCTGATGATTTCAAATTTCTTGCCCAATTTCTTTTCGAGATCGGCCTCCCAATACGGCCTCTTTTTGGTTGAGACTTTCTTGGTCTTTAGCCAATGCACATAATCCTTATCATTCTTGAAGGTCATCCCGCCGTGAATCATGAGTATTTGAAGTTTCTTTTTCATACGTGAATTATACCAAAATCATTTGCTAGCCGTCTGGGCCAGTGAGCAAGGGGAACCCTTGCTCACTAGGGCGATGTTGGAACTATTCTATCGAAGACCCTATGTGTTTAATGCGGTAAATTCCATTACTGATCTTCATACCCGCCCATCTTAAGAAACTACTATGTTTATTCATCTCATCGTAAATTTTGTTCAACACTTTAATTTTCGACACTCTTAACTTTGTCTTTAGTTCCTCATCAGACCAATGTTCAATACCTTTGATTCGTAAGTCCAATAATGCCAGTTCATATTCACTTATGGTCAGTATCCTGAATACAGGGGAGATGCGAAGTGATAAGTCTCGCATGTCGGACAGCTCTTCGCAAAGAGCAATAAACCTTGCTTCCGCACCTTGTTTAACCTCAATAAGTTTTTGTTCATCTAAGCCAACAATATCCACTAACGTCTTTCGATATCCGTACATTAAGGTCGAACCATCTATATGGGAATGAATCTCATTAATCTTTCGGGCAATTGCCAATAATTCATCATTCTTTTCTTTGAGTCCAAAAGTTGCGTATGCCCACCAAGCGGCAATTATTGTTCCAATAACTAAAGCAAAATTTTGGAAGATATCTGTTAAGGTCTTAATATCATTTAGTGTCCACGAACTTAACCAAGAAGAAACATCCATGAAAAATTTATTCATATAATTTGCTGGGGGACTTGGAATCGAACCAAAATTAACGGCTTCAAAGGCCGCTGTCCTACCGTTAGACGATCCCCCAATGTTTCAAACCTAACCCAAATACTCTATCACTCACCCGGGAACAATTCGAGGACGGCGAGTTCAAGCGGGAGCGCGGGGATGGGCGCGTAGCGGATGCGCTCGGCGGCATTCAGAAAGGCGAGCATCGTCGTGTGCGTAATGCCTCCCCCATGTCGGGACGTGGTACGTCCCGACATGGATTCGAGGGCGGAGAATTCATCCGCGCCGAGCTCGCTTTGGAGCGAGGCGCGGAGTTCGGGCGCGTAGCGGATAAGGAGTGTGGCGCGGAGCGCCTCGAGCACCAGCTCGAGGAAGAGCTTCATATCCACATCCGCCTTTGCCGCCTTCTCAATCGCCTCCAGCGCTTTTCCGCGCTCGCCGAGGGCGAGCGCGCTTATAAGCGCGTGCACCTGCTCGCGCCTCGGCGCACCGGTCGCCTTCTCTACCTCTTCCCGTGCGAGCTTCTTATCCGGCGATGAGGCGAACACCTTCTGCAAGACCGAGAGCGCATCGCGATACGAGCCGTCGCCGAGAAGCGCGATGAGCTCGGCGGCGTCCGGCGCGAGCGTGTACCCCTCTTTCTTTGCAACCGCGGCCGTCATCTTGGCGAGTACTGCGCGCGTCGGCTTCTTGAATTCAAACACCTGACAGCGTGATTGCACCGTCTCGGGCACTTTTGCGAGCTCGGTCGTCGCGAGGATGAACACCGCGTGCGCGGGCGGCTCTTCAAGCGTTTTCAGAAACGCGTTCCACGCGCCCTTGGAGAGCATGTGCACCTCGTCGAGGATGTACACCTTGTACGGCGAAGCAAATGGGAGCGTGTACACGCCCTCGGTGAGTGCGCGGATGTCCTCCACGCTGTTATTGCTCGCCGCGTCCACCTCATACAAATCGTTCTCCGTACAGCCGATAGCGCTTGCGAAGATGCGCGCAACCGAGGTCTTCCCCAGCCCGCGCGTACCGGCAAATAAATATGCGTGTCCTATCGACTTGTTCTTCGCCGCCTCCTCCAGGGGCTTCGTGACCTGCTCCTGCCCCACGACGTCCGCGAACGTCGCTGGCCGATACATTCTATAAAGAGACTGGTGCGCCATTGCCCGAGTATACCAAATCACCAAAAGAAAAAGGCCCGGGATCGCGATGATTGCGAAACCGGGCCCAACTGCCCCCTGCGAAATGGAAAGCAGGCTCGAGCGGAACAGCATTCCAGGAGAGGAAAAATCCGTCCGAACAATTTGATGCTACACCATTGCCGCCGTCTTGTCAAGCGCGATCTGCTCAAGCTCGGAAGCGGATTCGGCCTGCATAAGGCGCGCGCGGAGCAGGGCGGCGCCGTCGAAGCCGGTGACGAATGCCTTGATATGCTTCTTCAGTATTGCAAAGTTTTTCGGCGGAGAAATTTTTTCAAATCCGCGCGCGAGTTCCACAAGCGCTTTTAATTTTTCATCCAGCCCATGTTCGGACTTCGTAAGTCCAGCCCCAATGAAGGACTTACGAAGTCCTTCAAATACCCAGGGGTTGCCGAACATCGCACGACCGAGCATCGCACCGTCACACCCGCTCTCTGCGACCTTCGCCCGCCCGTCTTCGAGGTCCTGCACGTCGCCGTTGCCGATAAGGAGCACACCCGGATTCACCCGGTCGCGGAGCGCAACCGCCTTTTTCATCAGCTCCCAGTCGGCGGGCACGAGCGACATCTCCTTGCGCGTGCGCAAGTGGAGCGTAATGGCGGCCGGATTCGCCTCGAGAAGCGCCGTGAGCCACTCGTCGAGCGACTCCTTGTTATACCCCACGCGCGTCTTCACCGAGACCGGTAAGCTACTCGCCTCTTGTGCCGCGCGGATAATTTCCTGCGCGAGCGCAGGATTCTTCATCATCGCCGCACCGCACCCTTGCCGCTCGATGGCGCGGTCGGGACAGCCCATGTTGATATCGACGCCATCGAAGCCAAGCTCGGCGACCAGCTTCGTCGCATACGTAATCATCTCCGGCTTGCTCGAAAATATTTGTGCGACAATGGGCCGCTGGTCGGGGTCAAACTGCAAATCCCGCATAAGCGGATTCTCGGTATCGACTAGTACCGAAGTCAGACTTCGGTAGTTGCTACCGAAGTCTGACTTCGGTACTTCGCGGGTATGGTACAGGCCGTCCGCCGAGACGAACTCCGTCCAAAAGACGTCCGGTTTGCCGCGCGCGGCCACCAGCGCACGGAAGGCGACGTCGGTGACGTCCGCCATCGGCGCCATCACAAAGAACGGTCGTGGCAGTTGTGTCCAAAATGACTTCATTCCACTACCCTATCAGAAATGTCAGACTACTACCTACCCCCTGCCAACTACTTCCTTCTTTTCAGATACACCTTGCCGCCAAAGCGTAGGTCGATGTAGTCGACCGAGCCGTCCGCGAGGTTGAAGCTGTCGCGGGCGCTGACAAGCGCGGTGAACGCGTTTTGCTCATTGCCGAGTACATAGGTGATGCGCGTACCGCTTTCGAGCACATTGTCTACTTCATCACCGCGAATGATGACCCGCGTAACCGGCGAGCCAAGCGTCTTGAGCTCCCGCGCGAAGTCGAACGCGCCAGGAAGCTTTTCCGCGTGTGCGAGCGTCGCACGAAGCGGCTCCAGCGTATCGCCTGCAAGAGGCGCATACAACGCGAATGCATTGACCGTCTTCGTCGTTGTCGCGGCCGCGGCGAAGATGAAACCGCTCGCATCAAAGACGTAGCAGTACTCGTCTGAACCATGTCCCGGCTCGCCCGGTACTGGCGCTGGAGTCGGGGCGAGTCCGCACCACCGCGCGATAGCAACGCGGTCATTTACTTTTATTGAAAGGCCGGTGACGCCGTTCCGGAACATGGAAATAGCGGCGATGTCCGGGTGCGCGTCAATGATGGCGGCGCGGATGCGCGACCCCGGATAAAAGAACGTGGAGTTGCGCGGGATGATGCCGAAGTAGCTCCCTTGCATCGCCCTCGTCGCGATATCGGCGAATGACGGGTCGCCGCCGAATATCTGTACATGCGAAATGCGCGTGCCGTCGAGCCGGAGTTCGTACAGGATACCCGCAACCGAAAGGAGTATGACGATGACGAGGGCGATGACGGCGCGGCGGCGGCGGGTACGCCGCCGCTCTGCGAGCCCAGCACCAAATCTGATTTGGTGCTGGGCGAGCCTGCCTGCGCCGCGGTCATCGCGGCGGGCAGGCCGGGCGCTACCGCGTTCCATCAATGACTGTTTTCCCCACATACGGCACCAGGACCTCGGGCACCTTGATGGTCCCGTCCGCCTGCTGATAGTTCTCGATAAGGACCGCGAGGAGGCGCGGCGTCGCGAGCGCGGTGTTGTTGAGCGAGTGCGCGAACTTCATCTCGCCCTGCTCGTCGCGATAGCGGATATTGAGCCGGCGCGTCTGGAAGTCGTGGAAGTAGGAAGAGGAGTGCGTCTCGCGATACTTCCCTTCAGAGGGCATCCAGCACTCGATGTCGTACTTCTTGACCTGGCCGAGCCCCAGGTCGCCACTGCAGTTGATGACGACGTGGTACGGGATTTTCAAAAGCTGAATCATCTCTTCGGCGTTCGCGGTCAACTCCTCGTGGTACGCGACGCTCGCCTCGTGCGATGCTTCGCAAAGGATGACTTGCTCAAATTTATAAAACTCGTGCACGCGCACGAGACCCTTCGTATCCTTACCGTGCGCGCCCGCCTCCCTGCGGAAGCACGGCGAGAACGAGAAATATTTCAGCGGAAACTGCTTTGCATCCAGCACCTCGTCCATGTGGTAGCCCATTGTCGCGACCTCGGCCGTACCCGCGAGGTACTCGCCATCCTGCGTTTTGTACAGGTCTTCCTCAGACTGCGGCAGGTAGCCGGTGCCCATAAAGGACTCGCGGCGCACAAGTGAGGGGACAATCATCGGCGTGAAGCCGCCCTTTTTTACGAAATGGTCGGAGATGAACTGCCAGAGCGCGTAGGAGAGAAGCGCGCCGTCGCCCTTGAGGAAATAGCCGCGGAAGCCGGCCACCTTCGCGCCCCGCTCGAAGTCGGCCATGCCGAGCTTCGTCATGAGCTCTACATGGCTCCGCGTCGCGAAGGTGAAGCTCGCTGGCACGCCCCACTTCTTCACCTCCATATTATCCGCGTCGCTCTCACCGTCGGGCACGGACATGTCAGGGATGTTCGGGACGGTGAGCATGAGCTTCTGCCACTCCACCATCACTGCCTTGAGCCGCTCCTCGCCCTCCGCCATGCCCTGCTTCAAATGTTGCATCTGTTCGATAACCTTCTCGCGCTCTTTGTCCTTCAATATCTGAATCTCGTTACTGCGACGATTCTGCTCCGACTTCTTGGCGTCGAGCTCCTGCCGCAGGAGCTTGCGCTCGTCATCAACCTTGATAAGGGCATCGATATCAACCTGGATGTGCTTCTTCAGCGCACCCGCCTTGATAATCTCCGCATTCTCCCGGATAAAATGTATGTCCAACATGTGCCCACTAGTATACCAAATTATATAAAACAATCCGCTGTTCATTTAAGTATCCTCGTTCCAGAATTAGTGGGGGCTCTCTGCAACTGCCAAAGAGCCATTAAGTGCTATGGGCAATATACCTGACGATTTCATTTCGTCAACTATCAAAACTTTGTACCTATAGAGACAAACTTTTGATAGTGCATCACTCCTTAATTTGTCCTATAGGTCAGAACAAGGAACGATTGAATTGCGCGTAGTGATATGTGATGTATGGACACAGGATATACTGAACCCATGCAAATTCGTGAACTCGCGCACGAGGAGTGGCCTGCGCAACTGCTGGAGATACCCCAGCCGCCCAAGCGGTTGTGGGTGCGAGGAGCGATGCCGACGGCAGGAACGAAACTGCTCGCCGTCGTTGGCAGTCGCGCGATGACGCGCTACGGGCAGGAAGCGTGCCAGAAGCTCATTACCGGCCTCGCGGGCTACCCTATTTCAATAGTCAGCGGCCTCGCACTCGGCGTGGATACCTGTGCACACAAAGCGGCCTTGGCCGCCGGCCTCCACACACTCGCCTTCCCCGGTTCCGGTCTCGACGACGCGATACTCTATCCGCGAAGCAATCGTGCATTTGCAAAGGAGATTCTCGATAAGGGCGGCGGCATGCTCTCGGAATATGCACCGACGACGCCCTCTCATGTGCGCTACTTCCCCGAGCGCAATCGCCTGATGGTGGGTATTTCAGATGCCGTGCTCGTCATCGAGGCGGGAGTGAAGTCCGGTACGCTCATCACCGCGCGACTCGCAAGCGAGTACAATCGCGACCTGCTCTGTATCCCGCACAGAATCGGCGACCCGCATGCGTTTGGCCCCCACCTCTTCATCCGGCTCGGCGCGGCGCTCGTCTCCGAGCCGCTCCACATTCTTGAAGCACTCGGGATACCGCCGCGCGAGGCCGCCGCGCGCGGTTCACTGCCGGGCGACCTCGAAGATACCGAACTCGTTGTATGGGGTATGCTGGAGGAGCCGAAGACGCGCGACGAGATACTGCGCGGCGCCTCCGGCGCCGCGGGTGAATTCCTCACTGCCCTCGTTGCCCTCGAGCTCCGCGGCCTCGTCAAAGAAGAGTTCGGCGCATGGCACCGCATTTAAATACACTCACATGATTATTTACTCCTGGAACATGTTATTTCGCAATCGCGAACTCGACCGCGCGTTCGAGTTCATAGCGAAGTCAGACTTCGATATTTTCAGCCTGCAGGAGGTGCCGGACGAATTTCTGAAGCGCCTACGCACGCTTCCCTTCCACATTGCGGACGCAGTAGACGTGGAGCGCCTGTTCGCGAAGACGCACCGGAACCACCTCGTCATCCTCTCGCGACATTCGGTCATCGCTTCCGGCTCCCTCCCGTGGCCCGATTACTGGCCGCTCCTGCCACTCCGTACGAAAGTGTTCGTTCACCTTATGCGGCCATTGCACTGGTCCAAGATACGGAACCGGAACGGCCTCTATGCGGACATCGCCGCGCCGAAGGGGTCGTTCCGCGTGTTCAACCTGCACACCGCGCTTACCCGCCCGCACTTGCGCGTGCGCGAGTTTGAGATAGCGATGGCCGAGCGCGACCCTTCCCGCCCGACCGTTGTCTGCGGCGACTTCAATACCGTAGAATCGCCTCTCATGGCGATTCTCAACTGGTTCCTCGGCGGCTCTATTGCCGATGCGTTCCTCTACCGCCGCGAACGAACGCGGATTGAAAAGCATTTTGTAGAGCATGCGCTCCTGAATCCGCTCCGCGGAGAAACGACGCATGTGTTTGCGGGGAGCCAGCTGGACCACATTCTCGTTTCAAACTCGTTTTCAATCAAACATGCAGAAGTTCTTCACGACCGCATCGGCTCCGACCATCATCCCATCCGCGTCGAGGTTGAGTGAGCCGGCGGAGCGAAAAATGGTAGTAAGACTTGGCCTAGCGGCCCGGAGCGCGACCGATTTTTGTTATTCCGGCTTCCGGACCCCCTTGACCATATATAGGTATGCGCGTTATGAGTTAACGTGTGACCAAGAGCAAAAAAATGAAAAGACTGCTTATTGTCGAATCGCCGACCAAGGCGCGCACCATAGGGCATTACCTCGGCTCGGACTACACCGTCCTCGCTTCGGTCGGCCACGTGCGCGACTTGCCGAAATCGAACAAAGACGCCGTCGACATCGAAAACGGATTTGTTCCGCACTATGTCATCCCCGCCGAGAAGCGCGAGGTGATTGAGAAGATAGAACGCGCCGCGGCAAAGGCTGACGAAATCTATCTCGCGACCGACCCCGACCGCGAAGGCGAGGCGATTGCCTGGCACATCAAGGAGGTCGCTGGCCTCAAGAAACCGCAGCGTGTCGTGTTCCACGAAATCACGAGGGAGGCGGTCGAAGAAGCGATCGCCCACCCACGCGCAATTGATGAAAATTTGCGCCGCGCGCAAGAAGCGCGGCGCGTCCTCGACCGCATCGTGGGCTACGACCTCTCCGGCCTCATCTGGAAGAAGGTGCGCTACGGACTCTCGGCCGGGCGCGTACAGTCGCCCGCGTTGCGCATCCTCGCCGAGCGCGAGCGCGAGATTAAAGCATTCACACCGGTTACCTATTTCGTACTGAGCGCATTGTTTAAATCAAAGTCTGGCGATATCGCAACGACCTGCACCGAACAACCCGCGACGAAGGAAGAAGCGGAGCGCATTGTGCAGGCCGGCAGGAGCGCACACTGGAGCGTCGCCGACGTTTCGGAGAAATCCGAGGAGCGCAATCCGCGTCCGCCATTCACCACCTCGACGCTTCAGCAGACCGCCTCGACGCGGCTCGGCTTCGCCCCCTCGCGCACGATGCGCGCCGCGCAGAAGCTCTACGAGGCCGGCCACATCACCTACATGCGCACCGACTCGGTGAACCTCGGCGCGGAGGCGGTCGCAAAGATGGCGAGCGTCATTACGCAGAAATTCGGCAAGGACTATCTCCAGGTACGCGCGTATAAGACCACGAGTAAGAATGCGCAGGAGGCGCATGAAGCCGTCCGCCCCACCGACGCCTCGCACGAACGCGCGGGCTCGACGCCGGACGAGGTAGCGCTTTACGAACTCATACGCATACGTGCACTCGCCTCGCAGATGACGGCGGCGCGCATCATGCGCACGAGTATTGCGGTACGAGCTGACGCGGGCAAAATTACCGGAATGAGTATGCGAAGCGGTGTCAAAACCGATTTTCCGCTCTTTACTGCAAACGGCTCCCGAATGCTCTTCCCCGGCTGGCTCGCGCTTGATACGGCGGCGCGCGGCGAAGACGTGGAACTGCCGCATCTCGCGGTCGGCGACTCGCTCACGCTCCTCTCGCTTGGCGCAGAAGAGAAGCAGACCGAACCGCCAAACCGCTACACCGAAGCGGGACTCATCAAAGAGCTTGAGAAGCGCGGCATCGGCCGCCCATCAACGTACGCGTCCATCATGAAGACTATCCAGGACCGCGGTTATGTGGATAAGCTCGGGCGGTCGCTCAAGCCGACCGCGACCGGCATGGTCGTCTCGGGCTGGCTCGAAGAAAACTTCCCCGAGTACGTGAGCGACACCTTCACGGCAGAGATGGAAGACGAGCTCGACGAGATAGCGCGCGGCGAGCGCGGGTACACCGAGACGCTTACCGCCTTTTACGGGCCGTTCGAGAAGGCCGTGCGCGCCAAAGACAAACTTCCGAAAGCGACCTCGCTCGGCGATGCACCGGCGGAGTTCCCCTGCCCGCTGTGCGGAAGCCCTATGGAATTCAAGCTCGGCCGCGGGGGCGTCTTCATGAGCTGTAAGAAATATCCGGACTGTCTCGGTGCGCGAACCGAAGAAGGCACGGAACTCAAGAGTGATACGCCTATCGGCGTCCACCCCGAGACTGGCGCAGATATTTTCATAAAGACCGGACGATTTGGACCGTACGTGGAGATGGCACTTCCTGAAGATGAAAGTGATAAGGTGCAAGATGCAAGTGAAGAGAAAGGCAAAAAGAAAGCAAAGAAAGTCGCAAAGCGCGGTAAGGGGCGGCCGAAGACGGCCGCAAAGCGCGCGAGCATCCCCGCCGGCACCGACCTCGCGCAGGTGACGCTCGCCGACGCGCTCCGGTACCTCTCGCTTCCACGCGAACTCGGGATGCACCCGTCAACCGGCAAGGCGGTGTTCTCAAACACCGGACGCTTCGGGCCGTACGTCGGCTCTGACGGCGAATTCCGCTCACTCAAACCCGCCGTCGGCGAGCCGTACACCATCACGCTCGATTCGGCGCTCGCCCTGCTCGCCGTCCCGAAACAGCCGCCCAAGGGCGTGGAGATAATAAAAGAGCTCGGCAAGCATCCGCGCACCGGTAAAAATCTCGTGCTCTATAAATCGAAGCAAGGGCTCTTCCTCAAAAAAGGCCTCCGCCGCATCTACCTCCCCGATTCTGTTTCTATCGACTCCCTCACTCCCCTCGAAGCCGCTGAGTATTTGAAATAAAGTAGCGGGTGTATAGTAGACACCTATGACAAGCGTCAAGGAGATTGTCGGCGAGATGTCCGGAGCAACGCCTGAAGACGTGAAGTTCGTCGAGAAAGCGTACGAGTACTCGAAAAAGGCACATGAGGGCCAGACCCGCTACTCAGGTGAGCCGTATTTCATCCACGCGGCGGCTACGGCAAAGATACTCGCCGAATACGGCATGGACGCGATGACCATCGCCGCAGGGCTCCTCCATGACGCGGTCGAGGACGGGCGCGTCTCGCGCGAAGAGATGGAGAAAGAGTTCGGCAAGGAACTGCTCTTCATCGTTGACGGTGTGACCAAGCTCGGCACGCACAAGTATCGCGGCGCGGAGCGCCATGCAGAATCATTGCGACGGCTCCTTGTGGCGACCGCAAGCGACATCCGCGTGCTCATCGTGAAGCTCGCCGACAGGAAGCACAATATGCAGACCCTCGAGCACGTGCCCGAGCACAAGCGCCGCCGCATTGCGCTTGAGACGCTCGAGATATATGCGCCCATCGCCGACCGTCTCGGCATGGGCAAGATGAAAAATACGCTCGAGGACCTCGCCTTCCCATTCGTCGACCCCGACGCCGCCGCGCATGCCGCCGAAGTGCGCAAACTCAAGACGAAAGAAACGGAAAGCGGGCTCGCAAAAGTACAAAAAGAACTGAAACAAGAACTCGCGAAAAAAGGTCTGACGGCGTTCCGCATGGATATCCGTATGAAAGGCCTCTGGAGTCTGCACAAAAAATTGGAGCGGAAGAACGACGACATCACGCTTATTCATGATATCGCCGCGCTTCGCGTTATCGTCTCGACCATCGAGGACTGCTATGCGACTCTCGGCATCGTGCACGCGCTCTACAAACCACTTCCAGGCGAGTTTAAAGATTACATCGCCTTTCCGAAGCCAAACGGTTATCAGTCGCTCCACACGACCGTCGTCACACACGGTGCAGGCATCGTGGAAATACAGATACGCACCGAGGAGATGCACCGGCGCGCGCAATTCGGCATCGCCTCCCATATGACCTACAAACAGCTCGGGAAAAGCGTCGAGAAACTCGATAAGGAGGCGCAGAAAGGCAAGTTCTCTTCAATCTCTTTTTCGTGGATACGCTCGCTCATCCCCTCGCTGATGAAAGTGTCAAAGAGCGAGGGCGGCGCGCCGGGGGTGACGAAGGTCCCGCCCTGGCTCGCAGAACTTGCCGATGCACACTCGGAAGTCGCCGGCTCCGAGGAGTTCGTCGAGGGGCTCAAGGAAGATTTCTTTTCGCACCGCGTCTTCGTCTTCACCCCGAAGGGCGATGTCATCGACCTGCCCGCGCACTCCACACCGATTGATTTCGCCTACGCGATACACAGCGACCTCGGCGACCACCTCCAGGGGGCCAAGGTGAACGGCAAACTCGTCTCGTTTGATACCGAACTCGGCAACGGCGATATTGTGGAAGTGGTCCGGCGCGATTCCGCGCATCCCTCGGCGAAATGGCTCGAAATCGCGCGAACCTCGCTCGCCCGCCGGCATATCCGTTCCGCGCTTGGACTGACCGAACCCGAAAAACCTCCGCGCGAACGGCGGCGTTTCTGGAAGAAGAAGACGTCCTAGACTGAGAAATTACTGACGGCGTATAACTCGCCGTCGGGAGACTCCTCGGGCGCGGCCGAGGGAATGGGGTCGCTCGAGTCAACTCTCGAGAGCTGGGTGGTGTTGGGGAATATCGACATCGACGATACCAGCGCCTCTTCGGCTTTCCGCTCGGCGGCAAGCGTGTCGACTAACTGCTGAAGGTCGTCGGACGAGAAGAAGTCGATACGGAGACAACCACCCTCGGCGTTGGTCTCGATGATGACGCGCGTGCCCAGGGTCTCGGTGAGTGATTTCTCAATCTCGACCATCTCCGCAGACTTGCGATTATATTTATGCACGCGCTCCTGGGCGATGGAACGGGCGATTCGTTCGGCGGAACGGACATTCAGCTTCCTTAAAATAATTTCTTTGAAAAGCGTCTCGCGTTCCTCGGGACGGTCATTCAGCGTCATCAAGGGGCGCGCGTGACCCTCGCTGATTTCCCTCCCCACAATGGCGTCCTGCATATGCTCGGGAAGCGAGAGGAGGCGGAGCGAGTTGGAAACATACTCGCGGCTCTTGCCTATCTTTGCGGCGCATTCGGCGTGCGAGATGCCGAACTCATCAATGAGCTTTTGGAGTGCCTTCGCGCGGTCAATCGCGTTGAGGTCTTCCCGCTGGAGGTTCTCGATAATGGCGAGCTCAAGCTTGGTGAGATTGCTCTCGCCGCTTCGGATGACGACCGGCAGCTGCTTCAGCCCCGCGAGCTTGCTCGCGCGCAGGCGCCGCTCGCCCGCGATGAGCTCGTACACGCTCTCAAGGCCACTCCCGTCAGACTTCTCGACTTCGGAGCGGCTGACAACGAGCGGCTGGAGCACGCCGTACTGGCGGATGCTCTCCGCGAGCGAGGCGAGGCCCGCCTCGCTGAACTCCTTGCGCGGCTGGTACGGGTTCGGCACGATGCGCTCGACATCAATCCAGAAGACCGAGTCGTACTTGGTCGGGACATACGCCGCATCGTCGTTCATGTAAAATATTTTAGCATATGCTATCGTGCATACCAGCGCTGAAGTGGCGGAATTGGTATACGCGCACGACTCAAAATCGTGTCTCGCAAGAGTTGTGGGTTCGACTCCCACCTTCAGCACCATAGAAGAGACAGGGTCGGAATTCAACTGGTTTTCTGTGGCGCGAGCCACAGAAAACCAGTGTGGATAGGGCGTGCCGCGCGCTTCGCGCGCGTGGAGGGTGAGGTTCGAGCCGAAGATTTTTTGGAGGGAGAATTTTTTGGAGGGGAGGTCTTGGGATTTCGCTATTGCTTCAAGCATTGAAGCCTCGTTTATCCACTTCCGCATGGGTTCGAGCCACGCGGCGGCGTTCCGTTCAAGTAGCAGAATTCTTTCCTGCACCGACTTCTTTTCGGACATGAGAGCGCGTTTTCTTTCAAGATATTCGTCGCGCTCAATATCCTGTTCGACAAAGAGGTCGGTGATGCGGGCAATTTTGCCGTCCATCTCGGCAATCTTTGCCCGCATCTCGTGAACAGATGCCGCCGCCGTTTGAGTGGCTTCTACCTCGTCCCGCTCGGTCATTTTCTGCAATTCACTTGCCCATTCGCGTGGCAAGTGGAAACGCGAAAGCAACTCGGAGAGATGAACATCGAGCGTTTCTTCACGAATATATTCCCCCGTACAAGAGCCGCGCTTTTTGGTGCAGTGATAATACACATGACCTTTTTGTATTTCCGCAGTGATAGAACAGCCACACTTCCCACATTTCAATAATCCGCACAGTGCTTGCGGGCTGTTCTTTAATTTTTGAGTCTTGCCACGCAACGCTAAGACTTTTTGTACTCTGTCAAAAAGCTCTTTGGTGATGATAGGCGTATGTTTGCCCTCATACATTTCTCCTGCGTAGTGAAATTGACCGTAGTAAAATGAATTCGCGAGAATGAGTTTTGCTTGGTCTTTTTTGAGAGGCCGACTGCCACTATCTTCCCACCGTTTTGTCGCTCTGGTGTGTATGCCGTTCTCGAAAAGAAACCGCGAGACATCTTCAAGCCGAGAGCCGTTTTGAGCATATAGCTCAAAGGCGGCGCGAACAATTTTGGACTTCTTGCGATCAACCATAATGGTCTTGGTACGCGGGTCATTGAGATAGCCGATGGGCGCAACAGACGGATAGTGTCCGTTTCGCGCTTTCTGGCGCAACCCTCGCGCCGTGTTCGCACTCAACTGGCGTATGTATTCGTTCGCCATACCAAACTCCACGGACATGACGAGCACATTATCCTGCGGAAGATAACTTCGGTCGTGCGTTTCTATTTGCTGAATTACGCCGCGTTGCAAAAGCCAACTAATGCGACCACTATCTACTGGGTTGCGAGAGAGGCGGTCAATTTTCCAGCAAATAATATTTTGTGTTTCACCGCACTCTATGCGCGAGAGCATGTCTTCGAACACCGGACGACCGGGCATTTTTGCGCTCTGTTTCTCTACGAACTCCTCCGCAATTACTATGTTCTTACTTTTTGCGAGTGTTCGCAATTCCGACAACTGCGCTTCAATAGAAAGCACTTGTTTGTCCTCGACATCGGTGCTTTTGCGGGCGTAGAGAAAATAGCTCATAGTACTTTATATGATACTATTCTCTTTTGATATATCAACCGCTATGCTGTGGAGAATGAAAAGCGAAGCGCAAAAACTGGGAAGCAATCTGAAAAAGATCAGAACGAGGAAGTCCATCTCGCAAGGCGACATCGCCCGTTCGCTAAATGTCGCGCGAAGTTTCGTAAGCGATATAGAGAACGGCAAACGAAATCCCACACTTGCGACCATTGCAAAATTGGCGAAAGCCATAAGTGTATCTACAAGTGAGCTACTGAAATGAATTTCGGGGAGCCGCCATTGGGTAATGTCACCCATTTGCCACCAATAGTTTCAGTAGTTTCTCCACTTTTTCATCAATGGTCAGCCGCCGTTGGTTGAACCGCCAGACCTCTTCACCAAGAAAGAGCGGGAGCCGTGCAGTGCG
>Ga0210057_1001094_pt1 | contig 42186 bp, 32 predicted proteins | sample CryGeyCG2114_010_2_FD_183968 | JGI IMG/M metagenome (GOLD analysis project Ga0210057, IMG submission 183968) | Groundwater microbial communities from aquifer - Crystal Geyser CG10_big_fil_rev_8/21/14_0.10 (SPAdes) (version 2) | ecosystem: Environmental > Aquatic > Deep subsurface > Groundwater ... | reverse complement strand
TGTCTAACACCGTGAACTTTTCCGCGTTTGCCGAGTCAGAAATCGCGAATGCCCGCCCCGTGGTCGTGCCTCCGCCCTTGATGCTTAACTTCGCGGAGGGAGAAGTCGTCCCGATGCCGACGTTGCCACCGTTCGCCACGATGAATGCGGTGTTGTGCGCGACGATGCCACCGAAGACGACGCTGTTTTCGGCTTTTGTATACTCGCTTGGTACAAGCCAATTATTAAATCGCATATTTTCAACATCATGCCCGTTTTCATTCAACACTCTGGTTTCCTCCTCCGACGTGAGCGACTCGCCGGTTTTAGTATTGATAAGATGCCCCGCGACGAAGTTGTGCGTTCCTTCTACTTCTATGTCGTACGTATGCTGTATGCCCGTGTTCTCAATGGAAACAATTTCTTCAAAAACAAGCGCCTGGTCAAGGCCGAATTGCTTGCCGCCGTCCTGAACATTTAATTCCGATGCCATAATCGCTATCTCTTGCCCTACGGACAGCTCGCGGACCGGTGCCCAGCGCCGGTGGCGGATATCGTTTGTCACATGAGGCGCACACGACGACTTATCCACAGACGGGCTTAAGAGGCTTGACAGGCGTTTTACGGAAGCTATACTGACCGAACACTTCTTCAAGACCCGTCCCTTGTGGGCGGGTTTTGGCTTTCGTATCGTAATCAAGCCCGGTAGTTCATCTGCAAACGTTTCGAGAGACAACGATACATCCGACACGTTTTTGAGCTGTCCCGAGAACATCTTGCGCCCGGCGATGGTTATGACGCGTTTCCCTTTTTCCCGCAACTTTTCTACCAGCGGCACGAAGTCGCCATCGCCCGAGAAGAGAACGAAGGTGTCGTATTCTTCTTGCGTATCAAGCGCGTCTGTCGCAATTTCAATGTCAAAGTTCGCCTTGGGTTCAAGTAATTCGATTCCTGCCGCGTCAAGGCGGGAGGCTTCCCTCATAAGCTCTGTACGTAGACCGGGGGCGCAGGCCTCGAGCCATCGGCGATTCCTGTCGCGGGTTAGGATGGCGATGAGAGATACTTTGAAATAGCTGACCGGCTTCGTGATAACGGCGTAGCCGAAGCGCTTCAGCGCCTCGAAGAAAGAGTCCATAGAGGCGTTACGCGTGTCGGTGCCGTAGTAGAAGCGCACATCGCCCGCGCCAGCCCTGGCGAGAGCGCGGGACAGCAGGTCGAGATCCATCGTGAGACCTTTCTGAAGGAGCCACGCTTTGATATTCGCGTAGTCAACAGCAACCTTGATGCGGGATTCGAGCTTCTTAGCGCGCGCGCTTCGCGCGCGCGTGAGATACGGATGATTTGCAGTCGTTTCAATGTAACGGCCGGATGCTGTGCGCATCTTGAAAACTTCATTCATGCCGGTATCAATGAGTCCTTTGATGCGGTGATATTCGAATTTCCCATTTTCAGGATTGAGCGAGAGCACTTCGTCGCCCGGCTCGATATCAGTGATGCGTATTGTGAGGAAGTCGTATCCATAGTCGTCTGGTTCAACAGTTTCGTCGTCTTTATATCGACCGCCCTTGCGTCGTCTGCGGATGCGCAAGAGCGTGTCCCCCGTCACGCACTGCGTACTGCTCCCGACAACGAATGCGGGACCGGTGGTGCCGTTCGGGTTGACCGAGAGCAGGCCCCAAGGGGTGGTGGTCCCCACCCCCACATTCCCCGCGCCCGTGATGGTGAAGAAGTTCGTGGCCGACGAGGAGGAGGCCACGCGGAATACGTCGCCGGTCTGACCGGCGACGCTCTGGAGGGAGAAGGTGGTGTTCGTCGTGGAGGCGGAAGCATCCTGAATGAAGAGCGGCTGGTTGAATTCGAGGCGCTTGGCGGAGGCGGCGGCGTTCCAGGTGAGGAGCGCATTGGGGGAGACCGTGCCGCGCTCGAAGGAGAGGAAGGAGTTCTCGGTGTCGTCGGTGGCGTTGTCGGAGTTGATGTTGAAGGTCTCGGCGATGAGGTTGCCGCCGGTGAGGGTGCCGACGAGCGTGGTGGCGTTCACTTCGTTCGCGTAGAGCTTGTCGAAGCGGGTGGCCGGGGTGCCGATGTCCACGGTGTCGTCGAGCGCCTCGATGTTGCCGATGATGGTGTTGCTGCCGATGCGGAGCGTGCCGCCCTGGGCGGTGATGTCGTGGTTGCCGGTGCCGGTGAAGGTGAGGCCCGCGCCGGCGCCGGTGAGGACTGCGCCTGAGGTGCCGCCGAGCATGAAGTCGCCGGCGACGCTGAGGGCGGAGGAGGGGCTGGTGGTGCCGATGCCGACTCTGCCGGAGGCATCTATCACCATCCTGCTCGTTGTGGCGAAGGCGTCGTCGAGAGTATTGAAGCTCAGCAGGCCCCGTGAGAATCCGATACTGGCGTAGCGCTCTGTGGCGGTGGCGGCTGTGTCCGCAAACGCCAGCTGGCCGCTTGCGCCGGCGTTTGAGAGGGTGAGCAGGCGGAAGGGGGAGGTGGTGCCGATGCCGATGTTCCCCGTCGCCTGCTCGACGACGAACTGCGAGGTGCCGATGGTGAGCCCGCCCAAGAAGGTGGAGGTGGCGGAGGTGGAGGTGGCGGAGAAGAAGGGTGCGGTCGCGCTCGTATAGGAGAGGATGCCGCCGCTTGTGGTGAGCGCGTCCGTCACCGTGGTGGCGCCGAGCGTCGCCGAGTCGGCGGTGAGAGAAGAGAAGTCGCCTAGGGCCGCGGCGACCGAGATGCCGTTCGTGATGCGGGCGTTGTCGAGGGTGCCACTGCGGAAGTCGCCGTTGGTGACGATAAGGCCGTCGAGCTTCTCGATGCGGTTGACCTGCTGGATGGTCGTCATGTTGGTGACGCTCTGTGCGGCGACGGGCTGGAGCATGCCGTTCATTGTGGCGAGGATGCCGTTGCGGAGCGTGTCGAGCGACTGAGCGACGTACTCCTGCGAGACGCCCTGCACGACGGTGGTGTATGTGGGATAGGTGGCAGGAGCAGGAGCAGGAGCAGTCTGCCGGACGGGAGTGGAAGTAGCAACAGCGGTGCTCGGTGCGGGGAGGACGGTGTTCACGACGATAACGGGCGGCGGCGAGCCGAAGAGGAGAAGGGCGAGCGTGCTGGTCGTGGAGTCGTAGAAGTTGTGGAGCGTGTCGTAGGTGGCGAGGGCGATTTGCTCGCCTGCCGAGAGCGCGGGCGATGCGGCGGCGAGCACCGGCGTATGAGCGATTGAGTCGAGGGCGAGCCCTACGTCGCCGCTGAGGCTCTGAAGGGCGACCGCGCTCTTGCCGAGCGCGCCGAGATACGTGTCCTGCAGTGCGCTCGCGATGCTCGCTGATTGATAATTGGAAATTGGAAATTGTGGAAGTCCGACTTCCACAACGATGTTGCTGGCGAGCGCGAGCGAGCCCTTCGTTCCGGCGTACGCGACGCGGCCGGCCCCCTCTACGAGAGCAAGGTACCGCTCTGACACTGCGCCGGTCGCCGCGATGAATCTCTGCGCGGCCGCGTACTCCGCGTCAAACACGGCGCTCGCGATGCGCGGCGCGATGCGGGACGGGGCGGACGCAAGCGCGAGGAATGCGCGGCGCGCCGCCTGCGGCGTAGCGGCGGCGGCGCGGGCAAGCGCATCGCCCGTATCGCCGATGAGCGCGACGGTCGCGCGCGCGGCCGCTGGCGCGGCGGCGGCCGTCCCGTACGCAAGCGAGGTCTCAGCGCCAATCAACGCATGCGTCGCGCCGATGACGGCATTGCCGAGCGCAAGATTCATCTGGGCGACAAAGCGAGGCGCGCCGGCGAGCCCAGCACCTAACCCGGTTAGGTGCTGGGCGAGCGCGTCGCGCGCCGTTGCGGCGAGCGCGAGCGCCCGCGCTCCTGACGCGTCGATGAGCGCGCGGTAGCTGGCGAGGAGCGCGTTGATGCCGGCGTATGCCCGCTCGCCGGTCGCGAAGTATGCATCCACGAACGCACGTGGTATGCGCGACGGCGACATCAGCATCTCGTACGCCGCCAATGCCGACGACTGCATATCGGCGACAGTGAGGAGCGGGGTAGTCATCCGCGCCCCGTTAGATACAAGGACTCCAGGAGTCCTGGCCGACTGGAAGTCGGCGTCTCTAATGGGGTGAGCGGATGAGAAATCAAAGGCGATGAGCGCGGGCGATGCGATGAGCGCGGTCGCCTCCTCGTTCTGCGCGGCGACGCGCGCGACAGTCGCGCGCGTCGCTTCGCGTGCCGCGAAGAGTCTTGCGGCGATGCGCGACGGGACCTCGCCGAACGCCGCGCTGAATCCCGTCGCGGCTTCGCGCGCGAGCACTGCCGTCGCGTCTGCGACCCGCGAGACGGATGCGGTCTGTGCGACGAACGCGCCGGCACCGATGACGAGAAGCGCCGTCGCGACGGCGACCGCGTGCGAGAAGAACGAGCTCTCCGCCAGCTCGAACTCCGCCACCCGCGGCTTGGAAGTCGGTTTCTCCTGCTTGAGAAAATTATTTTGAAAATTGAATTCTTTTGACTTCTTTGTATTTGTATTGTTTTGAAAATTGAAAATTGAAAATTGAAAATTCCCACCATCCGGCGTCCTCGCCGGACGATGCACCCGGTACTCCTCCTCCCGCTCGCGCGCGAGCTCGCGCGCGCGCGCTTCTTTACGTTCCGCCTGAGCCTTGATAAATCTCTCGAGCGATGCCGTATTCACCGACCATCCGTTGTGGGAGTATTTCCCAATTATTTTTCCTGTCCGGCAAAGATTCGAAAGGTATCCGGTGCTATATCCGAAGCGGCTTGCGGCCTCGCGTATCGGAATATTTTTTTCTTTATTTTCGTTTAAGGAAGGAGCCATGAGTATCACTGTATTAACTAATAGTTTACTGGATATATCAGCTATCTCATATTGATTTTTGATGCACCCCTGTGGATAAGATTAAAAGTTTGGAATTAAAAGAACTCCTCAAATACTCCTTTGGAGCAGTTTATTGGGAATCCACCGCGCTATTGCGCGTTTTTTTGCATCTAAAATCGCAGGAAGGGGCTTTCTGTAGCACTACAAAAACGTAAAAAACGTAAAAAGCGGCAACTTGCACGAAAAGAAAGGCTCGAGATGCGTGCAATACATTGAAGAGGAAAATTTACCTGTAAAAAAATAGAAAAAATGGTTTTTCGAACGAACTCAGACTGAAAATCTTATTCGCGTAAACGGAATCCGGTTGTGCCAATACGTGACACAGTCAGAATCCAGCTTGTATATATTAGTTATATCATAGAAATCAGAATGGTCTCATTCAATACAAATTCAAGTCGAATCGTGGAAATTATTGAAATAAAATATCTTCGCACAACATAACGAATAATATTGTGCGAAGATATCATGAGAAGAGCAATTTGCGATATTCCGACGGATAGCGCATACGCCCTTATATTGACCTAGGAGAGGCGCACATTATTTAGAGCCGGAATGTCGTGAATCATTTCTACTGCCTAGTACTCTTCAGACTTAAAAGATTGCCCGCCCTTTTGCGCACATTGAACTCAATATGCTACCTCGTGCAAACGAGACGAGAAACTATGTAAATATACTATCTATTGTAGAGAGAGACTCCTGCAACAGCACCGACTTGGCTATTCGAGATGAAATATTCGTCAAAATATCCTGTTCCAAGTACCGCGAGGACGGCCACCACAAGCGCAAATAAGCTACCGGCAGTCTGCAGTATGAGCCGCGCCCTCCCTCTCCCCTGTCTTGGCGCTTCAGACACTTCGTACCGACTCACAATCCTCAATTCCGGTTCTGAAACAGCTTCATAGAGGTCTTTATCGGCCATACGCCGCGGGAGAAGCTCTTCCGGCGGCTTCCGGTACACGGCGTGGATAGGCACGTTCACTTCCTCCTCTACCCTCTCCTCATCTTCAGACTCCTCTGTTTCCTTATTTCCTCCTGCAGTGGGAGCGGCTATGCCAGCGTCTGCAATGCGGTCAAACCACTCTTTCCAAGAGTCTTGCAGATTCTGCGGTGAACCAGCGTCCTCGATGCGGCTCGCGGCGGAAATGGATTCTCCTTCCGGGGAAGACGCTTCGTAGCGAGGAGATTCCCAGGTCGGCGAAAACATGCTCTCGACAGGCGCGGCCTCCCTCTGCATCTCCTGTGCCGTTTTCTGGTCGCCGAAGCGGTGGTCATGAATCGCGGACTCAAGCACATACCAACTGCGCCCGACGAGCCGCGCCGGCACCCGGCCCTCCCGGCAGAGCTGGCCGATATAGTCTTTCGCATAGCCCGTCACCTTCGCGGCCTGCTTCGACGAGACGTACTTTTTATCCCCGATGATGAGTTCGTCCATGCCAGAGAGTATACCCAGCTCTCAGTCCCGAGACAAGGGAGCGCTGGGTACAGCCATATCTCGGCTGGGAAGAACTATGCACAGCGAGAATCTCAAATCTTCAATTGATACATTGAGAAATTTATAATTGAAAATTAGTCTGCTTTGAGTTCCGCGATGATAATGTCCTTCAACATGGCCGGATTGCCCGCGCCCTTGGCGGCCTTCATACTCTTCCCGAGCAGGTACTGGAGCGCCGCCTCCTTGCCGGCGCGGTACTCCTCAACGGCCTTCGCCTCTTCCGCGAGCACGCTCCTCACCGCACCTCGCAGAGCCTCGGTGTCGTGAGACTGGATGAGCCCATGCTCCTTCGCTATCTGCTCGGGGTCGCCGCCCTTTTCAACCAGGAGCGCGAGCGTGTCCTTCGCGCCGCGCGAGGAGAGGTCGCCCGCTCCGACGAGACGAATAAGTTTCGCGAACGCTTTCGAATCCAAGGATGAAAAGTTTTCAGTTCCGCTTTTTGCATACACTCCGGCGAGGTCTGAGACGATGTAATTCGCCGCAGACGTAACAAGCTCCTTCTTCTGTTCAAGCGCAGTGGCGACCGCATCGAAAAATGTTGCGCGTTCAAAGGTCGCACACAGATATGCGGCGTCGCTCCCTTTCAGCGCATAGGTCTTCGCATACCGTTCGCGGCGCTCCCATGGCAATTCCGGCAGTGAGGCGCGGAGCGCCTCACTGGACAACTCCGGAATTTCAGAGATACAAAGCTGAGGAAGGTCCGGTTCCGGAAAGTATCGGTAATCGGCGCTCCCCTCCTTAAAGCGCTGATGAAAGGTCTCTTGCTTGGACTCGTCCCAACCCCTCGTTTCCTGCGATACCTCCCCGCCGCTCTCGATGAGCGCTGTCTGCCGTTCTATCTCATACGCAATCGCACGTTCCACCGACCGAAACGAGTTTATATTTTTTACCTCCACCTTCGTCCCAAACTTCCCCTCTTCGGTCGATACTGAAATGTTTGCTTCGATGCGCATCTCACCTTTTTCCAAATTCGCTTCGCTCGCGCCGAGCGTGCGCAAGAGGAGCTGGAGTTCGCGTGCGAAGCGTCCGGCAGTTTCCGCGTCGGGTATGACCGGCTCGGTGACGAGCTCCATGAGCGGGATGCCGGCACGGTTGAAATCAACGAGACTTTTTTTGTTTGCATGTATCGAGCGCGCCGTATCCTCCTCCAGGTGAACGCGTGTGATAGCAACGCCTACGAGCTCTCCGCCCGCGACGAGCGGGTGTTCGTACTGGCTTATCTGATAGCCTTTCGGAATGTCCGGATAAAAATAACTCTTGCGGTCGAACTCGCTAAAGTCGGCAAGCCTTCCGCCGATTGCCGCCCCGAGCCGCAGGACCTGCCGCACCGCCTCCCGATTAATGACCGGAAGCGTACCCGGATGCGCCATACAGACGGGGCAGATGTTTACATTCGGCCGCGCCTCATCTGGGTCGTTCTTAGAGTCGCAGAACATCTTGGTCCGCGTCTTCAATTCAGCATGAACCTCGAGACCGATGGTGGGACGATACATAGGGAAAAGATACTCTAAAAAGCGCCAGGAACCAAATCGCGAACACCTCACTTAGGCTCCTTTGAGTATTTTCGTGAGTTTGTCGGCGAAGGCTTTCAGCGTCTCGGGGTCATTGACCGATGCCGGAAGCACTTCCCTGCCGGTCTCTCGGGCAAGGAGCTGTATTTTTGTTTCCCGCTCTTCAGGCGAAATGAGGTCTATTTTCGACAGGATGACAATCTCCCGCTTCTCGGAGAGGCCGTGGCCAAACGCTTCTACTTCTTTCCGTACTTCCCCGTATGCCGCGAGTGGGTCATCTTGGTCAGCCGAGACGAGATGCAGGAGAATGCCAGTTCTTTCTACGTGCTTCAGAAATTTTATCCCGAGACCTCGTCCGGACGAGGCGCCCTCGATAAGACCGGGTATGTCGGCGAGAATGTAGCCGTAAAACTCTCCCAGGCTCGGAGAGAGCGTCGTGAAGGGGTAATCGCCCACCTTAGACTTCGCGCGCGTGAGCGCGTTGAGGAGCGAAGACTTCCCTGCGTTCGGGAGGCCGATGAGCCCTGCGTCCGCGATAATCTTGAGCGTAAGCTCGATATCCCCGCCCTTCCCCGGCTTACCGGCCGTTTGCTGGAACGGATTCTGGTTCGTAGAGCTCTTGAAACGAGCATTGCCGAGACCGCCGTGCCCGCCGCGGAAAATGACAACGCGCTCATCCTCTTTCGTTATCTCATACTCTTTACCCAGCACTAAATCTGATTTAGTGCTGGGTGAGTTGGTGTCCGCGATGCGCACAACGGTGCCGACCGGCACTTTCAGAAGAGTGTCTGCACCGTTCTTCCCGTGCTTTAGCTCGCCCTTCCCCGCTTCGCCGTTTTCCGCATGGAATTTCTTTTCGTATCGATACTGCGCGAGCGCGGCCAAGTCGCGCACGCCGAGGAGGACGACATCGCCGCCCCTCCCGCCGTCGCCGCCGGAGGGCCCGCCGCGCGCAGACTCCTTGGTACGCAGCCAGCGGATAACGCCATCGCCGCCCTTGCCCGACTCCGCATGTATCCTCGCCTCATCGACAAATGCCATAGAACTTTACCCTAGCACACATAGACTTTCTGGACGACTTTCTGCGTATGAAAAAGAAGATGGAAGAGTTGACCGAGAGTGAACGAATCATGCTCGAGTGGCGCATCCTCATCGCCCGACTCCTCTTGCAAAACGTGCACACCCTGTGGGAAAGTTTAACTTTCCCACACCCTACCAAGATTCCAGCATGAGGTCTTCGAATTCTTCGCCTTTTGACTGAAGGTAATAACCAAGCATTTCTCGTGCTTCCTTTTTATAGGCCCGATTAGCACCGATAAAATCGCCGATCAGGTTTTCTGGATCATCGACAATCGGCGATGGGTTCCCAGAAACGCAGTTTATTAAGCTCGAGTGCGGATATTGGACCGCCCACTCCCAAGCCCGATCGAAGTCAGCGTAGGCAGTCGAGAGTCCTCCCGGATACATCTCAAGTACATTCTTTATGAGCACGTAGAATATGAGATATTGTCTGTGCTCGTCTTGGCTGACGAGTCGTGCGCGATACGACCCTTGAAATAAACTACCTTGTACTTGATATTTCGCATTAAAACAAGTCGAGAGACTTCCGCCGAAACGTTGCATGAATTTTGAAATTCCGCCTTCGCGAATCTCTTGAAGCAAAAGGTGGAAATGGTTTGATAGTAGTGTCCACGCCAGAATGCGCACAACCGGTTCCCTTTCTGGCCAGTCTCCCGGGCGCGAATAAGCAGGGATATCCGCCACCACGCGATGCCAGTATGGATCGGCATATGTGTCATTCAGATAGTACAGCGAGCGCTCGAACCGCGCGCGGTCATCGTCATCACACACAATATTCGCACCGCGGACACCGCGGTTCGTTACATGCAGAACAGAACCAACGCCAAAAGGTTCAATGCGCATCGCCACCTTATGATACACCCAGTTGGGAAAGTTTAACTTTCCCAAAGTGCACAACAACAATGGTCTGCACTTGCTCACTGCACCCATCGGCGCAGTTGGGAAAGTTAAACTTTCCCAAATGCGCCTTACGCACGTTTGAGTTACCAGGGGAGCTTTTCGCCTTTGAACCAGAACTGGCCGGTCTCCGGCTTGGCAATCGCAGTATTGAAAATCCCCTCCGCCGCTTCCGCGGGCGCTATTGAGCAGGTCGTTTGATGATTAACTCGTCCTGCGGATTTTCCTGGTCTAGATTTTCAGCTATCTTCCGAGCCACCGATTCGGGTGACATGTAGCTATCAATATCCTGAGGCTTATCCTCATCAAATAGGGATGTTCTCATCCCGCCCGGATACACGGAAATAATTCTGATATTTGACCCTTTGCACTCTTCGCGAAGCGACTCCGTAAACCCACGGAGAGCCCATTTACTTGCCGCGTAACTGGACGACGTGGGGCGACCAGTGAGACCGCTTGTTGAGTTTATATTTATGATTGTCCCTCCGTTTTGTTTTCGTATTTGCGTCAAAGCAAGCTTCGAGCCGGACATTACCCCAAAGACGTTCACCTCAAACATCTTCCTGATACGCTCTATATCCAACTGCTCCACCGGAGAATGCCGTATCCAAACCCCCGCGTTGTTTATCCAGATATCAATCCGGCCAAGAGTTAAGACAGCGAAGTCCACGAGGGCCTTAACCTCTGTTTCGTTCGTGATATCGGCGGCAAACGCTATCGCACCGATTTCTTTTGCAGCCGCCTCCACCTCACCTTTGTTTCTCGCACAAATAACGACTCGGTATCCCTTCGCAATAAACTGCTCTGCGAGGGCTCTCCCGAGGCCCCTATTCCCGCCGGTGATGACAACGGTGCGCATACTTACGGGACAATCTCCCAGCCCTCGGCGAGAAGCGGTTCGGCTTTCTTAAACTTAAGCGTCTGGGTCGCATCGCCCTTTTTAATAGTAACGAAATCGTTGCGCCCGTATCCCGCTCCTTTGACACGAGGGGCGGGAGGGGAGGCGTTGCCTCCCCCCTCCTCCTTCCCCGCCGCAAGAAGCGCGGCACGCGTCTTCTCTTCTTCGGCGCGGATGCGCGCGTCATCTGCATTCTGGAGGCGCGGCAAGGCCTCGGCAATAGCGGCCTTGATGTTCTCCTCGAGCTGACGGAAGCGCGCGAGCCCTTCCCGCCGATACTCGATGAGCGGGTCCCGCTGACCGTAGGCGCGAAGCGACACCGAGCGGCGCAGATAATCCATGGTCTCCAGGTGCTCCAGCCAGAATGTATCAATGACCTGCAGGAGCAGGCGGCGCAGGTGCGCCGTAAACGAATCACCGAACTCGGTCTTCTTCGATTCGAGCACCGCGCGCGCGCCCTCCCCGTCGCCCTGAAGCGCGCTCACGAGCGCCTCTACCTCCTCGTCGCTCCCCGTAAGCGCGGCGCGGCGGCGCGCATAGATAGCGAGGCGCTGGGTGTTCATCACGTCGTCGTAGGCGAGTATCTGCTTCCGGGAATCGAAGTTGAATCCCTCGATGCGGCCCTGCGCGGTCTCCAAGGAGCGGGTAATCATCGCGCTTTCTATCGGTTCGTCCTCGGGGATGCCGAAGCGTCCCATCACCTTCTTCAGGGTCTCGGCGGCGAACACACGCATAAGCTTGTCTTCCAGAGAGACATAGAAGCGCGTCTCGCCGGGGTCGCCCTGACGGCCCGCGCGCCCGCGGAGTTGGTTGTCGATGCGGCGGGCATCGTGCCGCTCGGTGCCGACGACCATGAGACCGCCTTTCTCAAGGACGGAGGCGCGGTCCGCCTCCGACGCGAGCGCGCCACCGAGCTTGATGTCCACGCCGCGTCCGGCGAGGTTCGTCGCGACTGTTACCCGTCCCGCCTCTCCCGCATTCGCGATGATTTCGCCTTCCCGTTCGTGATTCTTCGCGTTCAACAGTTCGTGCGGCACGCCCTCCTTCCGGAGGTATTCGCTCACGGTTTCGTTGTCTTCGATGGAGACCGTGCCCACCAAGACTGGCTGGCCTTTCTTGTGGCGCTCCTTCACCTGCCGCGCGACGGCGCGATACTTCCCCGCCGCCGTCTGGAAGATGAGGTCGTCGTAGTCTTTGCGCGCGACCGGCTTGTTCGTCGGCACGACCACGACTTCGAGCCCGTACACGGTATAAAATTCTTCCTCGGAAGAGAGCGCAGTGCCGGTCATGCCCGCGAGCCGGTCGTACATGCGGAAGAGATTCTGGAACGTGACCGTCGCGTAGGTGCGCGTCTCCTCCTGTATCTTCGCGCCCTCCTTCGCCTCAATCGCCTGATGAAGCCCCTCCGACCAGCGGCGGCCGGGCTGGAGCCGTCCGGTAAATTCGTCCACGATGATGACGTCTCCGTCGCGGACGATGTACTCTTTGTCTTTATGGAAGAGCGCCTGCGCGCGCACCGCCGTCTCCAGGTGATGCGCGTACTTCACTCCGCCTTCGGTGTAGAGATTTTCGAGACCAAGCGCAGTCTCGGCCTTGCGTATGCCCTCCTCGGTGATTTGCACCGCTTTCTGCTTTTCGTCAACGGTGTAATCGTCGCCCTCCTGCATCCCGCGGACGATGCCGGCGAAACGTTCGTAGAGATTCTGCGTGTCGCCGGCGGGACCGCTGATGATGAGCGGGGTGCGCGCCTCGTCAATCAAGATAGAGTCCACCTCGTCGATGATGGCGTAGTGATGGCCGCGCTGGACGATTTGCGATGCGTCGTAGGCGGTGTTATCGCGCAAATAATCAAAGCCGAGCTCGTTGTTCGTGATGTAGGTGACGTCGGCCGCGTACGCGTCGCGCTTCCCTACCGGATGCAGGTAGTCGTAGAACACCTTGAATGCGCCCTCCGTGTCGCGCGCGCGGTCTTCTTCTTTCGCCACGTGCGACGGGTCGTACCGATAGGTGCCCGTGGAGGTCACGACGCCGACCGTGAGCCCGAGATAGTGATACACCTGGCCCATCCACGCGCCGTCGCGGCGGGCGAGGTAATCGTTGACCGTTACGACTTGCACGCCCTTTCCCGAGAGCGCATGGAAGGTCGCCGGAAGCGTCGCGACGAGCGTCTTGCCCTCGCCGGTGCGCATCTCGGCGATGTTCCCCTCGGCGAGCGCGAGACCGCCGAGCATCTGTACGTCAAAATGGGGCTGGCGAAGCGTGCGGCGGGACGCCTCGCGCACGAGCGCGAACACGAGCGGGAGGTCCGCCTCCAGCGTCGCGCCGGCGGCGACGGCGCGCGCGCGTACCTCGCTGAGCCGGGCGCGCACGGAGTCGTCGGAGAGCCCGGTGAGCTCATCCGAGTGTCGGTTTATCTCCGTCACGCGCGCCGCCGCGCCCTTCAGGAAGGCCGCGGATTTGTTTTTTGAGAAAAGGCTGGAAAGTCCGAGCATTGGCTAACATTGTAGCAAAAAAGTAAGAATCCCGCCGGAGCGGGATTCTTACTGTTTTCAAAACTACGCGCGCTTCTTCGCTGCCTTGCGCTTCTTCGTTGTCTTGCGCTTTGCAGTCTTCTTTGCGGCCTTACGCTTTTTTGCCATGGTGGTTGCAAATTATATACGCTGATATGTCGACCCGCTCGCGTGAGAAAATATTTCTCTCGCAAACGTTTCTAGATATCATTATCGCGCGTTAAAAACTTTTTGTGTTGGGAAAAAATATGATGTGTGGATAACTTTCGCAAAAAAGTTTTCGTAGAAACTTTTTTGCGAAATTATTTCGCACGTTCGACCTCACCGACGTATTCCACTTCCCGCTCAAGACGCACGCCGAACTTTTTTTCAACGGCGTCTTGCATGTCGCGTGCAAGCTCGGCAATATCGCGGGCGCGCGCACCGCCGGCATTAATGATGGAGAGTACGTGCTTAGGCGAGATGCTGGCGCCGGCGCGTACGTACCCCTTTGCAAACTCGGTGTACTCGAGCAGGAACCCGCCGGCTATCTTGTAGGAACCGTTCGGCTGTTTCCACGCCCACGGGCGCAGGAGCTCCTCCTTGACGGCATCTGCCGCGCGCGCCTGCGCCTGGATGCTCGCGTACTTCTCCGCCGAGACGAACGGCATATGGAAGAACGACCCGGCGCTCTGATACGAGCCCGCGAGCATCCCCTTCTCCCCGCGCATGTTCAGCACCGCGGTACGGACATCCGCAGGAGTCGGTTCGCGGCCGTTCTGCTCGGCGAGCGCCGAGAGGTCAAAACGGTTGTCCCGATACGAGAGCCGCGAGGTGCCGCCGAGCGCAAGAGAGAACGTCACCTGCAGTATGAGGTACCGTCCGGGCGCGCGGCTGAAGAGGCTGTCGTGGTACGAGAAATCGCACTCCTCTTTCTTAAATACCCGCATCTCCTCCGTCTCGCCGTCGCGCACCAGCACCTCCGCGCTGACAAAGGTGTCACTGCACTGCGCGCCGTATGCGCCGAGGTTGGCGACGACCGCACCGCCGACCGTGCCGGGGATGCCGGAGAGACACTCGATGCCGATAAGGCCGCGTTCGACGGTTTCTGCCACCAGCTCGTCCCACACGGCTCCGGCTCCGGCGGTTACGAGCATCCGGCCGCCTTGTGTCTCAAAATCGAGGTTCGCCATCTTCGGCGCAATAACCAATCCGTTCCACCCGCTGTCGGCGACGACGATGTTTGAACCGCCGCCGAGCACGAACACCGGAAGGTCTCGTTCACGCGCAAACGCGAGCGCCTCCTGTACGTCCTCGAGCGAGTGCACCTCTACGAAAAATCGTGCCACTCCTCCTACGCCGAGCGTAGTGAGAGGTGCGAGCGATATGCGTTCCTGCATAATCATTTCTTCCCCTGTATCTGCGCAATCGCGGAAGCGGCGGAGGCGGCGGCGTCCGGGTAGAGGGCGACGGCCTTGTTCAGGGTCATAATGGCTCTCGCAGAGTCGCCCGCCGTGTAATACGCCGCCGCAAGCGAAAACCACGACTCGACCGGCGCGCCCTCCTTTTCGGTGCGCAACTTCCAGAGCGAGATAAGCCGCGGCCAGTTCTCGGTGCGGTAGTACGCGACCGCGAGAATGTCGCTGTCCACCGCCGTCGTGCCGTAGGCGGCGCGGAGTATCTCATCGGCGGATTGTATATCGCCGGCGACGATGTTGCCGACCGCCGCGTAGGCGGCAAGGTCCGGGAATTGCGGACCGAGCGCGTAGGCGGCGCTGAATGCCTCCCGCGCCGCCTGCACGTCGCCCAGGTCCCACGCCGCCGCGCCTTCTTGTATCAAAATCTGTTCCTTCTTCGGCGAGAGCGCGGCGGCGGCTTGAACCTCCTTGAGCGCGTTCTCGTCATCTCCGGCGGTGCGATACGCGTATGCGAGCTGGAGGCGTCCGCGCGCATCAAGCGGATACGCGTCCACCTGCTTCTGCATCTCGGTAATCGCAAGAGAGACTATGTGCTGTTTCTGCTCATTGGTCGCTCCAGAGCTCCGCGCGACCGACGACGCGAAACTGATGAGCTGTTCGCGCACTTCCTGCCCGGCAAATGCCGGGCGCGCGGCGAGCGTGTCGAAGGCGGCGATGTTCGTCTCGATGCCGGCGGATGAGGGCGAAATCGCCGTGATAAGGTTTGCCGCAACCCGCATGCCGGAGACATTCACGGTCCAGATGACGGCGAGCGCCACGGCCGCGGCAATCGGGAGCGCGTACGCCGTACCGGCCGCCTCGGAGAGTTCCGGTATTTCCTCAAGCCGCCTGAAGGGGCGTCCGACCTGCGAATCCACGAGCGCGAGTATGGCAAAGAAATAGACGTACGAATAGAGGTTGTCGAAGACGAAGAAGTTGTGGACGGCGTAGCCGGCGAGCGCGGCAGTGAGGGCGATGCGCTCGGGGCGCGAGAGCTCCGAACTCTTCCAGAGCAGTACGACCGCCGTGCCGAAGAGCGAGAGGTAGAGCAGGAATGCCGGTATGCCGCCGGCGGAGAGCCAGTCGATGAACGTGTTGTGCGCCCGGTCAAACCACGGTTCCTGCGCATAGAGCGACGGGTCGTAGTACGTATTGAAAACGTAGTTGAAGCCCTCCTGCCCCCAGCCGGTAAGCGGGCGCTCGGCAACACCCTGGAGCGCCATATGCCAGATGGTGAAGCGCGTTTGCCCGTCGGTAAGCGAGATGGACGCGATGCGCTCAAGCGTGTGGTTGCCCTGCACGAAGGCGGAGTCGCGCGCGAGATAGAAACTGCCGGCGAGGACGAGGATGAGGACGAATGCGCCGGCCGCCCACCCACGAACGCGCTTCCCCGCCGTGAGCGCCGTGAGGAGCGCGGCGAGCGCGAGGGCGAGCGTCAGTCCGATAATGGTTCCGCGCGTCTCGGTGAAGAATATGAGGACGGCTTCGAGAACGGCGAGCGCGATGAGCGACCACTTAAGCCAGGAATGCTTCTCGGTGAGCGCAAGCCAGAGCGCGATGAAGACGTTGAAGAGAAGGTAGATGGCGAAGTAGGCGGAGTTCCCGAACGAAGCATCAATGCGAGAGGAGCCCTGATGTATCGCAAGTGCGCCGGCGAGCTGGAGCAGTGCGTATCCGGAGACGACAACCGATACCCCGAGCGAGGTGAGGAACCATGCCCGACCAGCACCAAATCTGATTTGGTGCTGGTCACGCCACTTCTTCCATCCAACACGAAAGAGTGATGACGCAACAAAAAAGAATCCGAGCAAGTGGACGAGGAGCACCCATCCCTCCATCCGCTCGAAGTTGCTCCAGAATGCTTTTGCCGCGTTCGGCGCGAACGCATCGGCAATGAACATCCAGAGGACGAACGCTACCGCCGCCGCACCGACCCAGGAAAAGCGCGGCCGGTACTCTTTGTCGAGCAGTGCGAGCACGACCCACGCGGCGACCGCTATCTCGACGAGGATGCGGAAGTAAAATGCCTTGCCGGTGATGAACGGGAAGAAGTATCCATCCGCGACGAGGAGCGGCGTAAACGGGACAAGGAACAGCGCCCCGAGCGCCACCCATCGCGCAACCTGTTTTGCCGTACCGCCACTCTCCATAATGGGGCAATGATACCACGCTAGCAGTGACAACGAAATCAATCCAAAAAATCAAGAAATTCCTCGGGAGTGAAATCCGTTTCTTGGATGATGAGGCGCAAAAGGCCGCGGTCTATCGTTCTGTAGTTCGGAACGGTCACCGGCCACTGCGGCCGGTGAGGATGTACGAGTCGGATATGACTGCCACGTTGACGAACGATCGCATATCCAGCGCGACAGAGTGCCTTCACGATTTGTGAAGCTGAAAGAATCGGCAAACGCGGCATAGGCGTCTACACCGACACGCTGTAGAGACCGACTTCGCGCATATCGAACCCGCGCAGGAGTGCACGATTTTCTTTTTCCTCAAGACACAGACTGATTGCCTCGCGAATGTTTCTGAGCGCTTCATCGAGCGTCTTTCCTTGGGTGAAGCATCCGGGAAGCGCCGGACACTGCACGATATACCAACCATCCTCTCCCATGGTCGTGAGGACCGGAAACTGTGCCGCCTGACGCTTCTTTACGATGCCTTTTTTCATACGAATAGTGTACCACGTCCCTAAAAACGCAAAATGTCCCGCTCTTCTCGGTGCTTTGGGGCGCTTGGGAAGGTCAGACCTTCCCAAATGAACACGAAAACGCCCCGCGAGAGCGGGGCGTTTCTGCCCGGCGGTCCGAAGCGTTAGAGGCCCTGGATGCTCTGGTCGAGCGCGTTCTGGTCTTGCATGAACGCGGCAGAATCGTCCGGTATCTGGTCGAGGTCGTTTGCGATATCGGAGGCGGTGTCTCCGCTTGAGAGCGGCGGCAATGCGGTCTGCTCTTCAACCGCCGACGGCGCCTGCGCGGCCTGCGGCGCGGCGAGGAAGTACCACGCGGTGAGCGCCACGACGATGACAACGATAATCGCGATGATATAGGACGTCAGGTGCGCAGTGCCTCCCTCCGGCGCGGGCGCCGGGGCTTGCGTCGGCTCCTGCATCGGCTCGGGATTCATCTGATTGAATGGCTGGTTTTCCATATATAGTGTCCGGTTATCGGCTGATAGCTTACTGCTCCGTACTGGTTGCCGCGTCGGGCACCTGCTGGAGCGCCTGGAGTGCGGCATGGACCGCCGTGCGCGCATCCGCTACCGACCCGTCGCGGAGCGCCTTCAGGTCGTCGAAGAGCGTCGCGCGGAGCGACGCGAACGCGTCCCTGAACTGCTGTACGACCTGCGCGTCGGCGGCGAGCGCCGCCGCCGGTGTATCCGGTGCAGTCGAGGAAACATCCGGTGCATAGGTCTTCGCGGCCTGCGCGTCAACCGCCGCCTGCGCGGTTGCAATCGCAGTCGCCGCCGCGTCTATCGCGGCCGCGACCTGCGCCGTGTCTTTTCCATCCGCCGCAGTAGCGGCGGCGCGGTCCTGTATCTTCTGCAGGATGGCTCCGAGGCGGTCAAGCACATTGGAGAGGTGCTCCGTCCATGCGGCATTGAGTTTATCAAACTGCGTTGAGACGCGCTCAATCGCCTTCTGCTTCACGCGGTCTTGCACCTGCGCGAGCCGCTCCTTCGCGGCGGCCTTCATCTGCACCGCGCGCTCCTGCGCCTTCTGTCGAAACTCTTCGCGAGATTGTGCATTTGCGCTCGTCGTCGCGGTGAAGGCGTCCATCCTCGTGCGCTCCATTTCCAGTTTCTGAGCGACACTTGGCCTTTCGCCTGCTCCCTGCATCTCCTGAGTGCGAACGGCCGCCGCGCGTACCGGCGCGGTCGTGCTCGCGAGAAGTGCGCGCTTTGTGGCGACAGCCTCAAGCTGAGCCCGCTTCATCGCCGCTGCTTTTTCGTCGGCAGAATAAAGCGTCGGCGCCGGCGCACCCGCGGTGGTAAAGGCGTTTACCGTCACTGGAGCAACCGCGCCCGTGTTTGCCGACACGCTATCCGCCGTATCTTGCGCGAGAGCGAACGCCGGCAATGCGGCAAGCGCGAGCGCCGCTACAAGACTCCCTGCTGTATATAAGTATGTGTTCATACATGTGACTCTAATAATAATGGCTGTACACAAGTATACACCCTCCCCTCCCCGCAACTTTCAACGGGCGATATCACCCTTTCTGCATCTTGTGGAAATAAGAATTGGAGTCCCGAAGCAATTCCTGCGGAGTCCCCTGCTCCTCGATACGGCCGTGACTGAGGACGAGAATGGTGTCGGCCTCGGCGACGGTCGACGGGCGATGCGCGATGATGAGCACGGTCACCTTGCCGTGGAGCGCGCGGATGGATTCGTGGATAAGCTTCTCGGACTCGTGGTCGAGCGCGCTCGTCGCTTCGTCGAGGATGAGGAGCGCCGGGTTGCCCGCGAGCGCGCGGGCGAGCGCGATGCGCTGGCGCTGGCCGCCGGAGAGCATGACGCCGCGGTCGCCCGTGAGCGTCTGGAAGCCTTCCGGCAGTCCCATGACGAAGTCATAGATATTCGCCTGCTTCGCGGCGCGTACCACATCCTGCTCTGTTAATTCTGGACGATAGAATTTTATGTTCTCTTGAATAGTTCCATTGAAGAGAAAAACATCTTGCGCAACATATCCTATCCGTTGCCTCCATTCTTCTACGCCTATCCCGTTAATCGGCGCTCCATCAAGGAGCAATGTGCCGCTCGTAGGGCGAAATAGACGCAAGATGAGGTCAGCAACGGAAGTCTTCCCAGCCCCCGACGGACCGATGAGCCCTATCGTCTCTCCTCGAGTGATAGAGAAAGAAACCTCCTCCAGTACTGGCTGTGCCCCGGCATACGAGAACGATACTTGGTTAAATGTGAGCGAACCGTTGAATACGAACGGTTTCTTCCCGTGGTCCGTGTTCTCATGATGTTCTGAAAGCTTTTCTTTGAACTCCGATATGTTTTGAGCATAAGGAATCAACTCACTCACATTCAAGAGCGCGTTCTGCCCCGACTCAAGATACGTGAACATCTTTTGGATGAGGTACAGCGCAGCCGCAAAAGAGATGATATTGAAGCTTGGTGTGTGGTACGTCACCAAAAAAAGCACGACCACGAGAACAAGACTGGCTGGCTGGAACAAACTGGCGCTGACAGAGCGAATGAATGCCTGCCGTATGGACAGCGTCCGCAATTGGTGTATGTGCGCGGTGCCGTCTACAAGAGCGGCACGTTCTGCGCCGGCAGCTTTAACGGATTTCATGCCGATGATGTGCTCGTTGAGGAATTGCGAAAACTGTTTCTCCACTCCCGCCACTTGTTCGCCGATTTTCCGCGTGCGCCGAAGGAGCGGCCGTACTATAAAAAGGATTACGACTCCTCCTCCGAGCGTATAAAGCGTCATGGTCGGTGAGATATTAAAAGCAACCAGGAGATACACGAGGAAGCCGCTGAATGACTGGACGACCTGTGCTGAAACTCCAAGCAGGTTACCGGTACACTGTATGTCCCGCACCAAGGTGTTGTGCATCGTCCCTATCTTCTGTTTCAACAGGAATTGCCACGAGGAAAAAAGTGTCCGATGAAGTACGTCCTCGCTTTCTTTCCCGAGGAAATCAGCCGTTATCCAGCCACGGATGTAGCCGAACACCACCATTGACGCGGCACGCAATATGAAAAGTCCGAGTATGAAGCCAAGTAAGTACCGAAAACTGAATGGTATGTGCAGGAAATCGAACAACGCTTGGATTGCATTCGTGATGAAATCGGTCGGTCCGCTGCTGGCACCCATGAAAAACGATATGAGCGGAACAACGGCATTGATGCCGATGCCTTCCAGTATGGCGCTCAAGAAGCCGAATATGACAAGTGCCACGATGTGCAGACGATACCGGCTGAATACGCGCCACAGCACCGCAAAGGCATTAGATGCTTTCATAGAGACCGTATGGTTCACGTTATAGCATATAACTCCCTAAGGAGGCGGAAAGTCGCTGTACAAAAAGAAAGGGCATAGGTCTCAAGAACCTACGCCCCTTAAGGCAACCCGGCAATCAGAAATCCTGTACGCGACGAAGTTTCTGCATCACGGGAATTTCCGACGGAAGAACCCGCTTCACCCCGTCACCGCGGACCACATTCGCGACCTCAGACGACACCAGCTCATCGATGGTGACCCTGCCCGCTTCGAGATCCCGTATGGTATCTACGAGCTCCTTCAGCTGGGCCGGTTCTAGCGAGGCCTTTTGGTCCGATCCCGGCATCGTGCGGTCGAGCGTAATGTGACGCTCCACGACGCACGCTCCCATAGACACGGCGATGAGCGAAGGCAGGATGCCCTGCTCGTGCCCGCTGTACCCGATCGGCACGTCTGGAAACGTCTCCCGTAACGTATTGATGGTGGCGAGATTGATCTCCTCGTCGACGCAGGGATAGTTGGCGATGCAGTGCAGGATAACGAGGTCATCGGTACCCAGCACATCAACCGCCTTCTTCACCTGCTCGAGCGTGCTTCCGCCCGTCGAAAGAATCACTGGCTTCCTGTTGGAACGAATGCGCCGGAGCAGATCCGCATGAGTAAGACACGCCGACGCCACTTTGTGGCACGGCACATCGAAGCCGTTCAGAAAGTGCGCACTGTGCCCATCCCACGCGGAGCCGAACCACATAATGTTCTTCTCCTTGCAGTACATCTCGATGAGGTTGAACTCATGCAGACCGAATTCGAGCGCGTACTTGAGGTCGCCGTTGGTCGCGTCGTTTACATCCACCATCAGCCGAGCCAAAGACTCGATCGGTAGCACTTGATGGCGCCGTCCATTGACCTTGGAACGCTCGACGGCGTGCCTGATGAAGCTAGGGTCCACCTTGCGGGGTGTTTCCAATTCCTCGGGCTTGTACACGGTTTCGATATCCCGCTTCTGGAACTTCACCGCATCGCAACCAGCCTCGACTGCGACATCGATGAGTTCCTTGGCGATAGCGAGACTACCGTTGTGGTTGATACCGATTTCGGCGACAACGAAGCAGGGTTCGCCCTTGCCGACTTTCTTACCGCCAATGGTGATTGTTTGCATGACCCGTTTCCTTTCTGAGAGAGGTTTTGAATAGGCCTTCTAGCAGGCCACACATCCGCTATTAGTAAAACACACCTACAACGAAAGAGCAAGTTTCTTTCTCTTATTAAAACCAGAGCGAGCAATGGAAAGTTTCAGTTGTAGTGACTTAAAGGACGGCGTTGGAGAGACCTCCGTCGAAGGTGATGCTCACGCCGGTGAGATACTTGATATCACTCGCGACTATGGAGCGGATAAATTTCCCGACTTCTTCGGGTTTTCCTACCCGCTTCATCGGCAATTTCTGTTCCAGTGCAGAGAAGTCAGTCGTGAGATCTCTAAGGCGGTCGGTGAGAATGGGACCGAGTGCGATGTTAATACAACTCACTTCCCGTACAGCAAATTTCTTTGACAGCGCCTTGAGTACCGACCACGCAGCTAGCCGATACGCAACCGAGAGCGTCATCTTCTCAGTTGGTTCAGATATCAAATGGGAATTGATGAGGAATATGTACCCCCCATCGCGCACCTCCACCTTCTGCAGGAGCGTTACAAAACCCAGAAACAGTTGTTGATGGTACTTCATCCACTCCTCTTCAGTAATCTCGGAAAAATCCTTCTTCGGCGGCCCGCCAGTGTTGAAGACGAGCACATCGGTTGACGGATGTGCTTTAGCGAATGCTTTGACCGAGTCGGAGCTGGAGGTATCGATGTCTTTGCTCGAAATGGTAGGGGCATCAATTCCTGCACCGCGGAGTTCTTCGGCGATAGCCTTCCCTACTCCGCGAGAAGAACCGAGTACCAAAGCTATCTTTGTCTTGTTATCTTCCATGGGTTTGGTCTGAAATGCGATTCTTCATTTCTTTCTTTATACCATCTCCCATCATAGTCTCGAGCCGTCGAATTTCTGCTATGACGTTCGGGCACTGTGAAAGTGGTATCGCATGCTTCTCATCTTTGTGCTTTATCGGGCGCTCGCCTTTCGCATAGAAGAAGAGCGCGAATGGCGAGAAGCCGAGCGATGCGTAAAGCACATTTACGTCTGTGGAGTGCAAGCCGAAGGCGACCGGCACGCCAAAGTGCTCCTGCAAGCGCGTGATGGCGCGCAAGTTCGTATCGGCATCCTCATACGAGAGTTGCGTGTGGATGAGCGAGAGATTGGACGGCACTGAGGTTCCTAATCCCGCGAGAAATGACGCTATTTCCTCTTCGCTCGACATGCCGGTGGAAACATAGACCGGCTTGCCCGTTGTAAGAACAGCGGCGACTAATTCGGTATTGTCAATATCCTTGCTTAGAATTTTGTAAAAATCCGTTCCGATTCCTTCAAAGAACGGCACCCTTTCTGCCTCGCACACGGCGATGCCGAATTTGATTCCTGCTTCTTGGGTACGCTTCACAACAGCGCAATAATAGTCATCCGAGAGGAATGGCGACTCTTCTGGTTTCTGCTTCGCGTAATATTCTTTCTCTCGTACTTGGAACGTCAGCCCCTCCGGTCGCGCGCCTTCGAGCACTGCGAGATACTCATCGGCATAAGCAGTATCACCCATATGGTTCATGCCCACTTCGCAAACAATCATCGTATTTCCCTTCATACTATTGAGTCGGGAGCGTAAATGAGTCAATGCTGCGCGCCTCCACCACCATATTCGCGAAGTCGCGGATGGCGCCCGCGCCGCCTTCGCGTTTGGCGACGAATGTACAGATACTTTTTATGACCTCTTCCGCCTGTGCGGGAGCCGCTGGGAGTGCCACCGCCCGCAGGAGTGGCGCGTCAATGAGGTCATCGCCCATATATGCCGATTCTTCGAACGTGAGGCCGTTCTCGGCCAGAAATTCTTTCGCCGTTTCTAATTTCTTCGCGCTGTTGCAGCCCTCGTACAGGACAATTGGTTCCCACCCATTAGCCTTTTGTGGTTTGGAAGACGGCAGGCTGTTTAACTTCTCCACGGTCTCGCGAAGCGCCGCCGCATTCTCGCCCTTCTCGTTCGTAATAAAAACAATGCGAATGCCGAGCTCGCGCAAGAAAAGAAGGCCAAGCCCGTCGTAATAACTGCGGTATTTCGCTTTGTACGGCGCTCCCATCAAAACGGTATTGGGGAAAAGCACGCCGTCCGAATCGCAGAAAAAAACCTTGATGCGCCCAGCGACCGCTTTTATGGTTATATCCATGCGGTTACCACGCGGTCTTACCTCCATCCATGACCAGATTCGCTCCGGTCATAAACGAGCTTGCATCTGATAAGAGAAATTGCATCGTCGCCGCGTATTCGCCTGGCTCTGCCATCCGACCGAGCATATTCATCGCGCCGAAGCGCTTCATAAAATCTTCAGGCATCGCGGGATTATAGACGCCGCCCGGGGAGAATGAATTGACTCGCACGCCGCACTCGCCAGCACGCGCTGCCCACTGGCGCGTGAGACCGATGATTGCCGTCTTGCTCGCAGTGTATGCGGGCGACTTGTAACGCCCTGGCGTCTTATACACGCGATGGTCATGTGCCGCCACGCCCGCCTCGGATGCAATATTCACTATTGACCCACTCCCCTGCTTCATCATCACCGCGGCAACATGCTTCGTCACAATCATTGTGCCCGTGAGATTCACCTCAACTTCCTTACGAAACAGGGCGATAGGATAGTCCTCATAGGGAACGAACTGTTTGTCCGCGTCGGGGTCGCCCGGCCAGGGATTCATAGCCGCATTATTGATAAGCCCGTCAATGCGACCGTGCTTCTTCACTACTGTAGCGACCGCCTTCTCCACCTGCGCCTCGTCAGTAATATCAACTTGCTCGCTACCCTCACTCTGTTTATGGTCCCAGCCAATAACCGTCGCGCCTGCGTCAGCGAGCTTCTTGCAGTACCCACGCCCGAGATACCCGGCCGCACCGGTGACGATTATGACTTTGCCCTGTATATCAAAAGGATTTTTCATATGCATCTTGTATAAACTCAACATAGCCCTTGATAGTTTCTGCCTCTTTGCCGTCCTCTCCGCGCGCAGCTTGTAGCGTCACTGCTCCAGTATAGTTCATTTCTTGAAGGAGCGAGAACAGACGCGGGAAATCAACACTTCCGGTGCCGAGCGGGACCGTCGTTCCACCCGCTGGCTTGTCTTTGATATGCACATTGGAAATATGTGTACCGTATGCGGTTAGCTCCTCCCCGACATCGTACCCCAGCCCCGCACTATTGCCGGCGTCATACACTACCGAGATGTCTCTCACCTCCCCCAGAAGTGCGGCGAGTGCCGCGGGACCCAGGTCTGTCTCAACGGCGACCGGCGTTCCATGCTTCTTCGCAATGTCCACAAATCTGCGAAGTGCGACCATTCTCGTCTCGCGGGTCTCATGCGGGATGAGCGACGAGGCGTCCATCAATGGTAATTCAACCGTCCCTCCGTCAATCGCAGCAAGACCCGCGCAAACCTTCTCAAACAATTCATCCGGGTGTAGAGCGATGTCGGCCTTGGTAAGTAGTTCGTGCAAGTCCATATTACGCACCGTAATACCGGTCCTCTGCATAACCGCGCGGACCGCCCCCTGTCCCTCCTTCGTGAACAAAATGCTGTCCGGATCGCATACCCATTCTATACACGAAATGCCTGCGGCACCCGCAAGCTCAAACTCCCGCTCCCACTCCCCAGGACCGTTTGGGAAGAATTGTATACCCCTGCCCGTACTTGGCGTGAGGCGTCCTTGGATGAGACCTAGAGGGATCATAGAGTGTTATAGTACGGTATAACCAAGATGAAATGAAGGTAGTTGCTATCATTCCCGCAAAATCAGATTCGAAGCGCTTGCCACGCAAGAATCTCCTTCCGATGCTCGGGAAGCCTCTTCCGGTATGGGCAATAGAGGCGGCTAAAGGGAGCACGAAGATTGACCGCGTCCTCGTCAGCACTCAAGACGAAGAGATTGCTCAGATGGCTCGAGAGGCTGGCGCAGAAGTCCCGTATATGGAGCCAGCGGAGATTTCGGCAGGTGGCGGCGATATCGAGGGACTGCTCCTGTACGCAGTGGAGTGGCTGAAAAAGAACGAGGACTATGTTCCCGATGCAATCGTCTTACTCCAAACGACCAGCCCGCTACGCCTCTCTGCGCATCTTGATGAGGTTATCACTCAGTTCGAGAAAAGCGGTGCAGACTCCACGATTGCAGTCTGTAAGGCGCTCGGCAATCACAACCCCAACTGGATGCTGGTTGAGGATGTAGCTAAAGGAGCGCGTCTCTTTACAGGCAACACCTTGAAAGATATCCCGCGAAGAAGTGACCATCTCTCCACGTGCTACTTCCGCAATGACATTGCGTACGTGCTCAAACCCACGAACCTCTACCAGACCCCGTGCAATTTATACGGCGATAAGGTCGACCTGTACAAAATGGACGAATTTTTCGACAACGACATAAATACCGCCGAGGATTGGCACATAACCGAAGATAAGCTCCGTCGCTTGCTCGCGACCAAGGAAATCTCTACGCCGTAGTTCTCCTTGACCAACTCTGGATCAGTGTGGCGATACGCTCCGACGTGTGCCCGTCAAATGAGAAGTTTTGTTGCATAAATGCGATCCCGGCTTCGCTCATCTCGGTTCGCTTGTCGCCCGCACCAAGGCGAGCGATGATGTCTCTTAGGTCTTTGGGCGTGCGGGCGATGGCGAGTGCACCCGCCTCTTCAAATTTAGAGAAGCTGTATTCGGTCATCAATCGCTCTTGCGGTGCAAATGCGACAACGATGGTCGGCAAGCTATGTAAGAGTGCCTCATAGACAACCGTGGAGTAGCTACACACGAAAATATCGGTATCTGCAAAAAGGGTCGGGAGTGGCGCCGTACCCGCGAATTCATACGGCGTACCCTGTAAGCCGCGCCCCATCGCCTCGTGCAAAAATGATTCTCGAAGCACATTGCGCGATGTGACCGCCAGATGCACCTCTGGGAGTGCCGAGAGCCCGTCCCGCAGAGCGGCGAAATGTTCTTCAACCGAATATGTACCGAATCGTTCAAAGGGATTGATATTCGGAATGGTCGTCAAGACATTCACGGTTTTGTTTACACCCCGATGAGTAAGTGTGGGTGTGCCGGCATATGAGTCAAAGCGCGGCGAACCAGCAGCGAGCAACTGTTCCGGTGCATAGCCGAGTGTCTCAAATTCGCGCGCCACAAGTGAACCATACAGGGCGAAATACTGCGCCGCGTGCCGTCGTGTCGCCGAGCCCGCACCGGAATAATCTATCCCGTGTTGTGGCTCCAAGGACGGAATGCCGAGCCCCTTCGCTACGAGCGGTAGGACGGAAAAATGGGTCTGGCCACTCACGCTTGCCCGTAGCCACACCGCGTCGGGAGAGAGGCGCGCGTACATCGCATAGGCGCCAGCGATATCGCAGGCGACACGCGGCACCGCGCGCTCCATAAGCCGCGTCATAATGCGCTCGCATATCGGCGCGAGTGAAACGCCACGGAACATAAAGTCCACCGAGGGCCACGCGGCTGATTTAACCGCACGCCACTTCTCCTGACAGTCGCGCGCATATCGTAGTGCTTTTCTTCGCTCCTTCCCCGACAAGAATTGCGTGAGATGCATAAATCGCATAATGTGACGCCAGATATTTCCCCACCCTGCCTTAAGCGCCTCCTTACGGTCAATCATAATCACTTCCGCTTCGGGCATTACTCCAAGTACGGGCGCGATATTACGCCAATAATCGCTCGCGATGATGCGAATCGGCTGGCGGGAGCGCAAGGACATCAATCTATTTAGAACTCCTATCGCGCCGGAAAATAGAGCTCGCTGGCCCATAAAGAGCATATTTCGGAGTCGGTTGCCCGCCCGCAGAGTTACCGAGGTACGCTGTATGGCTTCAAACGCGATGCCCCGATTCTGTGCAACCCGCCGTGCCGCCTCTACCACAGCAAACGCTTCGTGCTCTGCCAAGAAGCCGCTCGTTGAGAAGACAACAGTGGTCGGCGGGAGCACCACCAGACGCGTAACATCCTCCATCTGCTCCACTGCGCGCGCAACAAGGTCTATATAGGTGAGAAGTCGTATGAAGTACAGATGAATAGGAAAACGGAGCGGCTCTAGGAGCGATATAGCGCGATAGGTGAAGAATGACAATGCCTCGCTCTCGCACATATCCCGTGTGATTTCGTCTGCCCTCATATACGCTGCAGGCGCCGTGCGATTCTGAAGCGTCTTCCCGGAGATAAAAGGTACACCGCGTTTCTCAAGTGCATAGTCAATCTCTGCGTCAAGCGAGACAACACGGGCGTCCTTGAAACGCGCGAGGAGCGCGTCAAGGGATGCGAGATGCTCCATCTCATAGAGGAAAATAGCGGTCTTCATTTCTTATATGACTTCAACGACGGGTACCGTGATAATGAACTTCACCCCCTTCTCTCGCAGGGCTTTTTCTTTCTCCAGAATTGCGTCTCTGAAATTCCATGCCAGTAACAGGATATAATCTGGTGTCTCGGTAAGAAGTTTCTCCGGCGAGACAATAGGGATGTGCATTCCAGGGCTATAGAGTCCTTGTTTCAAAGGGGTGGTGTCAGTGAGATAGTCCAGGATATCCGGGCCGATACCGTAATAATTGAGCAGGGTGTTGCCCTTCGCGGGAGCGCCGTAGCCAACTATCTTCTTGCCCGCCGCCTTGAGATCCCGAAGAAGCGTGAGCAGTTTCTCCTTTTCCCCCTCGATATTCCGCCCGAACGAGCGGTGCGCCGCTTCATCAATAAGACCTGCCCTTTCCTCTTCGGCCAAGACACGCTCGACATTCGGTGTAGGCATTCGGTCCTTCGCAACAAATATCCGCAATGACCGCCCTTGCGTCGGGACAATCTGTACATCGTATATCTTCATCCCCGCGGACTCGACCAGATGCCGGAGGGAGTGGAGTGAGTGGAAGCAGAGATGCTCGTGATAAATCTGGTCGAATGCACCCTCCTCAATAAGATGCTTCTGCCAGTGGACTTCGCATATGAAGGTGCCATTCTTATCGATAAGCTTCGCGATACCCTTGAACACATCTCGGAGCGGGTCAGTATGGGCGAACACATTGTTCGCCACCACGACTTTCGCTTTCCCATACTTCGCAATAATTTCATCCGCCGTTTGCGAGGTGAAAAAGGCCGGGTAGAACGGCACACCCCTCGCCTCCGAGAGCGGGGCTAAGTTGTCAGCCGGGTCGACATTCAGCACGCGAGCATAGTCCTTCACGAAATTCAGGAGCACCCCGTCATTGCCCCCGATATCAATCACCAAATCATCCTTCGACGAGATAAGCGGTCTGAGCGCCTCTTCGGCATACTTCTTGAAGTGCTCTACCGATGGCGAGCTCGCACCGGTCAGAAAGTGGTAATCCTTGAATAATATCTCTGGATTCACCACATCCAGAAGCTGGGCTAGAGAACAGGTCCGGCAATAATAGAGAGCGAGCGGAAATGACTTTTCGGGCTTCCCGAGGTCTTCTTTCTTAAGATATGCGTTTGCCGGTGGCGTAGAGCCCAGATCGAGCACCCGCACGAGGTCAGTCCCTTCGCACACGCGACATGTGGTCTTATGGGTATAGTCCTGCATAGGTCTTTATAAGAACCAAAGATACCATCAATTCGTTTCAGCGCATCGGCTCGCGTCCGAGAATATGCAAAAGGAGCAAACGCGACAGGCGATCAAAGAAATATACAACCCACATCAGAGGAGAAGAAGCAGGATAGTTTTTCTTGAAATACAGCATGAAGCTGCGATTCAATTCCTTTTCAAGCCACTCTTTTCCCCTTTTGCTGGCCGATGCAGTCTTCAGATGGACAGTCTTCGCCGTTGACACCAGATATATCTTATATCCATTGTCATAGATTCGCTTACAGAGATCCACATCAAGCAAAAAGAGACGGAACATCGGATCGAAAATGTACGAGCCTACCGCGTCGCGTCGTAGCATGAGACAGGCGATAGGCGGCTGTTCCAATTCCGGATCACGGGTTACATCCAGACCGTCGTAGCGATAGTGCTTGAAATAGCGCAATCCGAGGAAATATTTATCAAAAAACCTCCCGATGGGGGTGTTGAAGAAGTAAAGAGTGGGCGTCAGTATGCGCCGATAATAAAATTGCGTTGAGCCGTCGGGATTAAGCAGGTTTGCAGTTACCGCACCTGCCTCGGGATGCGCTTCCATGAAAGCGAACATAGCTTGTAATGCACCGGGCTTGAGCCGTGCATCAGTATCAAGCAATGTGATATATTTTGCCTGCGTACGCTCAAGCATGATGTTGAGCGCTGACTGTCCCACGTTTATCTCGTTCCTGACGAAAGAAAATCGCGGATCGCTCTTGAATTTAGCATCTACGTCCGTATAGCCGCCGTCTGTCGAGGCATCGTCGATGACCGTAACGTCCAAACCCAGGTCGCCTGCCGTCGCTACGATAGATTCAAGCGCCTCCCCGATGATGTCTGCCGCATTCCAACTGGAAACTACTACAGAAATGTCTGGGGTCTTTTTCATCATCTCTTCTTATCTACGGAGTCATTCCATTCTACTTCTATGTACTCACGGAGCGCCTCCTGCCAGGAGCGCATGTACGGGACTTTGGAGGTCATGCTCTCGTTGTCCGGTCGGCCGGCATCAGCCGGAAGCCCGAAGAAACTCGGCAGTACCTCGGTAACCTTGGCGCGCGAACCGGTGACACGCACAATCTCTCGGACGACATCTGCGCGCGTCGGAGAACCGGCATTGCCCATATGATAGAGGCCGGTCTTCCCTTCCTCAACGAGCCGCCGGATGCCGGCAACGAGGTCTTTCCCATAGGTGGGCGAACCCCGCTTGCCTGAAACGACATTTATTTCTGACTTATCAATCTGTTTCAGTATTTTCGCTATAAATTTCTGGTCTTTCCCCGGGCCGCCGCCGAATACCCAGGCAATGCGCAGGATGAGATAGTCGTCAAATATCCCTTTCACCGCGAGCTCGCCGAGGTATTTTGAATGCCCATAGATAGTTTGAGGCGCAGGAATGTCGCCCTCGGTATAGGGCTCGGCCTTAGCCCCATCAAACACTCCTGATGTAGAGATGTACACGAACTTGGCTCCTATCTTCTCTGCTGCCGTTGCCATGTTATAGGTGCCGACTGCATTCACATTGTAGGCATGAGCTGCATCGTGCTCGCAGTGGTCCACATCCGTCTCGGCGGCGAGGTGGATGATGAGCTTCGGCTTGTGCGCCTGACAAACTTTCATAACTTCAGCGAGATTGGTCACATCAAGCGAGCGGTGATTCGTGCGAATGCCGAAATCAATATAACTGCCGACCATGCCGTCGGCCCCCGTAATAAGCGCTTGATTGAGCAGGGTGTCGTTTTTCATAGTGTCGGCAAGGTTGTGTCCTGTTCTGAAAGAATAGGGTTCTCTACCGGCCATGCAATAGTAAGAGCCGGGCTGTCGTAGCGCACGCCAGACGCGCTTTCGGGATGGTAATACTCGCTCACTTTATACTCAACAAACGCTTCATCGGAGAGCACACAGAAGCCGTGCGCATAATTAGCTGGGACATAGAGTATGTCCTGCATCTGCCCGGAGAGTTCAACCGCGACATGCTTCCCAAATGTCGGAGAATCCGGATTATGGTCGGCGACAACATCGAGTATTTTGCCAGAAACACAGCGCACAAGCTTTGCCTGTGCATGTGGCTCCTTCTGGAAATGCATTCCTCGCAATACATTCTTCTTAGAAAAGGAGAGGTTATCTTGCACGAAGGGGTGCGTGATGCCCACTGCCGCCAGCGCCTCCTCCTGGAAGGTCTCTACGAAAAAACCCCGATTATCCCTCCACAGCTTGGGCTGTATGAGGAGTACGCCCGGTAGCTCGAGCTTCTGGACTTCAAATGAAGATTTTGTCATATATCTTGACTTTCATTTGTTGATAGTACCCCCCGACAATGAGTTAATCAATCTCATATAGCTCCTCCACATAGTTTCTAAGGAACCAAAACGGAAGTCGATAGACGCGTTTGAACCCTCCTACCTTGGCAACAATATCTTGCACCACGATATGTTTGCGCCCGTCACCATAGACTCTGGTCTCCTCCTGATTGATGCTCAATAGATACTTCTTCGTATTCTTTTTGATAGTTCCAAGATACCCAACAACTATTGACTCATCCATTTCAGGAAAAGAATCGACGTTTATCGTGAGGTCAGACGAACCTTTTTCGAATTCCCAGTAAGGTAGCACCGCGATCCCGCTGCGACCCTCTTCACCATAGAGGGTCACCTCAAGTCCGCTTTTGATGAGATACCAAGCCTGAACAACATTTATGATCGGCAAATCGTAAATTGAATAATCTCGAAGGCCGAACTGCCTGGCGAAGAATGCCACTTTCCCCATACCGCCGCCGATTTCCGCAATTGTCGCTGAGGACCCGACGAGTTGCACTGCACGCCAAGCGATGTAGAGCGACCAGAAATCCCTGTGGACGAAGAGATGTTTCCCCACATTGAGCTTGTAGAGACCACCTTCCATATTTGATGATTGGATAGAAATCCCAATCTTCTCCTCGACGGCATCTAGAATTACTTTTTCGCTTATATAGAGATTGCCTCCGGTTAGATTATAGGGTAACGCACCAACTGCTTCAGCAAGGCACACAAGCATATCTTTAGTGAATACACCCCAGCTCTGACGGACGGCTTCATTTTCATGCATAGTACAGAATTCTCCAAGTGTACTCGATGAAATTCCGAGTGTGATATTGTGCTGGTTCATATTGTTGAGGTAATCTGCAACCTGTATAGGATCGTGGCAAATTGCATAAAAATCGGCGTGTTTCTCTTGGATTCGGTCCCAAATGTCGCCTGTGATTTTTTTGTGTTCAACCGCGCGTGCCTTGCCAAAAGATTTAAGAATCCTCTCAGCAATCTGCACATCGGATCCCGAGCGCTGAAGCGGCACATACTGCACATTTACCTCTGGCAATTTATTACCAATCCTATGAGTAACGTTTGGTAGATAGTTCGGTGTACGAAGCGCCCAACGCATCTTGTTGAACAGACGTTCAATAGCAAGGAACATCCCGCCTTCTTTTGTCGCCCTTTGGAATTTTCGATACAAATTCATATGTTGTTCAATCACTAACGAACGCAATGAGCTCAATCATACGGGGTATGATAGCATCGTAACAATAGTTCTCTCGTACCGTCTCCTGACCGGCTTCCCCTAATCGCGCTCGCAATTCTTTATCGGAAAGCAGTTTCCGGAGTTTGTCTGCAAAATCATCCTCGTCGGATGCGAGATAGCCATTCACCCCATCCTCTATGATATAAGGCATCTCGCCGAAGTCGCTTGCGATGGTGGCGACCCCGCATGCCATATACTCAATAACTTTAAACGAGGATTTCAGCTTGCTCCATTTCGGGTCGGTAGCATTCGGGATAACGCCAATATCAAAGTGTTGCACCTCGCGCGGCACACTCTCCGGGTCGTTCCAATCGAGCGCATCAACGAAGCGTGTCGAGAGTTCCGGAACCGCATTGAACATATCGTAGAGCGGCTTGTACCCGAGCGCCCCGATGAGGGTGAAGGAGAACTCCGGTACGCGCGGGTCCCTGCGCAGTTTTGTAAATACCGAAGCAAGAAACGCGAGGTTATAACGATGCTCTACTCCATTGCCCGACCATCCGATGACCACTGGACGATGCGTAGCGATATAATTGTGTTCAAACTTCTTGTATGTCGCGAAATTGAGGGAGATATGCATAATGTGCACATTCGGGTTATATCGGCGCGCCCAATCAGCGAGTGCGTGGTGATTGACCACAACGGCATCAGCGAGCCGGGTCAGTACAACGGTTTTAAAGAAGCTGTGCAGGAAGATGGGGTCGTCTACATCGAATATCATCTTCCGGCGGAATAAAAAGACGTATGTCGTTAGTAGGGCAAAAAAGTACTTGTTTGAGATCGCGCGCTGGATGTAAATCACATCGCCTTTCCTTACCGATGCGAGCGCACGCAGGAGCTGTGCGATGAGCGTTCCCTTTTTGGGCCACGAAGTAGCCGACATCTCAAGAGCTGACGGCCGGTGTACCACCGAGCGCATCCCGCGCGCATTCAATTCGTCAGCGACACGAAAAGCTCTCTGGCGGGACGAACCGCCCCTTTCATCACTGAAAGTAAAGAAGTGAACGGTCATTAAAGTAACACTACAGTATAAACCTTGATTTTGGCAAAAAGGATGCCGTTGCTCCAGAGCAACGGCACCGTGTAGTAAAACCTAGGACTAGCCTGCGATTGGTCGGTCCGCGGGCTCAACCTTGTAGAGCGAGCGGGCGAAGAGCCAGCGGCGCGCTACCCCCCCAAGCTCGTCAAACTGCCGACCCGGCTCTGCTTCTTCGCGAACAACGCTTGATTTCACCACTTGCACGGCGAATTCCGCGCTTGAAGGGAAGAAGACGAAATAGTAGGGATTGTCCCTCACGACATCCGGAAGCTCGTCCAACGAACGGCATCCGTATGCTTCTGCGAGTTCCTGCACCCACCGTCGCGCCTCATCGCCCTTGCCGATTGCTTCAAAATGCTTCTCGGCAATCTCCCCGAGAATCTTCCATGTCCACCCCTCTTTCGGGAGCGTGACATACTTCTCTGCCAGGTCGCGCGCGCCCGGGACAAGCGAGAACCACATAAAGAGCCTCTGGAGAATGACGATCTGGTCGGCGTACCGATCATTTTCGGCATCATCCATGAACTCAATCGTGCAGAGCGGTTCCGGCCCCGGCAAGTACTTCCGCGAGAATTCGTCTCGCTCATCACGGACAGATACTTCCATGACGCGCGGTGCGATCTCTCTCGTTTGCAGTCGCTGAAGCGGGCTCTTCTTGTGGCGTTTCGTCCGCTCTAATTCCTTGTTGGCCTGCACCATCGCGCGCACCACCGGCTCAATGACCTTCTTCGCCGACTTGGAGTGGCGCATGACGCTCCGGTCAAAGAACAGCTCGTGCAAGTCATCGTTCTCGCCCTTGTAATACCCGAATGCTTTGGCGACATCCCCCATTTCCGTGCCCCCGTAGGGAGCGAGGATTGAGGTCCACGCCATCTCGGGCCCGATGCGATTATTGAGGTCAAGCGTCGAGAGGTCCGTTTCAAGATTGCTGAACGGCACCGCCAAGATTTGTTCTGTGCGCAGGGTCATCCCCCGCGAACGAATCTTGGCGCATCCTTCGAGAACGAGCTCGTCGGACATCTCTCGGTGCAACACATGCTCCCGCAAGAACGCATCGCCCGACTCGATGGCAAGCGTAATGCCGGTACACCCTGCTTCCACAAACGAATCCAACCGTTCATCACCCGCGCGATAGCGGGTGAGTTCCAGTCGAATCTGACAGTGAAACGGAATACCGACTTCTTCTTTCCACCTACGTGCAAACTCCGGCAACCATATCTTGTAGTCGAAGCCGAAGATGTCGTCCTGCAGGTAAATCATTTGCGCACCCCAGCAATCGCGGATTTCAACACCCTCGCGGATGATATCGTCCACCGAACGCTGGGTATGCTTGAACCCGCCGTACATCTTGTTCCACTCCGGCGCGTAGCAATAGCTACAGGTGAACGGGCACCCCACCGAGGTGATCATACTGCGGATGGGGCTATCGCGGAGCACCGGGTACTTGTCGTACACAATGCTCCGGTTCGGCAGGGGGAACTTCTCCGCCAATTGCTCGGTGTCGAAGTGCACCCCACGTCCGATTTCGCCCTGCAGGATGCGACGGAAGTTTCTGAATCCGTCGCCCCGAACCACATAGTCGGCATGCTTGGCGCACTCCTCCGTGAAGTAGGTGACATGCGGGCCGCCGATGATGACACGCGAACCCATGCCCCGTACGCGGTCGCATGCGGTAAAGGTCTGCAGATGCCATCCCGTCCAGATCTGGAAGCCGACGAAGTCCGGCCTCCACTCCTCCACGCGCCGATACAGGCCGGTAAAGTCGTTGTTGGGAACGAGTTCCACGTCGACTTCACAGCCGAGCGATGTAGCGAGTCCGATGAGATGAAGAAGTCCAAGGGGTTCGATAATGTAATACCGTGCTACGAGGAGCACTTTTACTCTCTGGCCCATTGGACCCTCCTAGATGAATGTTGTGATCGAAAACCGGTCAAAGACCGTCCAGCGCAAATTGTTGCACATATGCGCATTTGCGCAAGATATGGTGTATACTCTCAAAAATGACTATGGCCAGGCAGAAAATCAAGAGAAACGCTAATTTTTGGTTCGGCAAAAGAGTGTTGGTAACTGGGGGTGACGGTTTCTTGGCCGCCAACCTCGTTCAGGCTCTTTTGGCCGAGGGAGCTGTGGTAGTCACCACGGTACGGCATAATCGTCCTATGAGCACTTTGATGCTGCTTTATGAAAAGGGGCATCCGACGCTCGCCGACGTAGAGCACGCCAACCTTCTTGATTATCAGGAAGTAAGGCGTCTGTGCGATAGGCATCAAATCGATACGATCTTTCATTTGGCAGCAACAGCTATAGTGGGCGACGCGGCAAACTCTCCGATGTCGGCTATCGAGAACAATGTCATCCCAACTCTGAATCTCTTGGAGGTAGCCCGGGTGAACAAGATCCGCAGAGTGATTGTGGCTTCTTCAGACAAGTCGTATGGAGACCACGCTTCCGGCATGACAGAGCAGCTACCGTATCGTGAGGGCTACGCCCTGCGCGGTCTGGACGTGTACAGCGCCTCAAAAGTGTGTGCCGACATGATCGCCCAGGCCTACGCTTTTCAATTCCACCTGCCTGTTGCAGTAACCCGATCTTGCAACATATTTGGTCCCGGAGACTTGAACTTTACCCGGCTGATACCGAGGACCATCATGAGTCTTCTTTCTGGTCAGCCTCCGGTTATTAACCGTGGAAATGAAAAAGTCTTGCGGGAGTATATTTATGTGGAAGACGCTGTCAGGGCCAATATGCTTATAGCCGAACGGCTTGAAGAGTATTACGGCTCTGACAAGCAAAACATCCCGAGACACGGAGCCTCGGTGTACGGTTGGCCGGCCTTTAACATCGGCTCATACGTTGGGAAAGAGCTGGTGGGGAATGTAAAGAGTTGCGAGAAAATAAAGAGCGTCATAGACGTTATCTCGATTCTGAATACGCAGGTAAAAAATATTCGACCTATCATTATAGAGAAACCGGCAAATCTTATCGAGATTCCGGATCAATACCTCGACTCATCCAAACTAAGGGCGTTGGGCTTCAAACCGCGAGTTTCTTTTGCTCTAGGACTGGCGAAGTCTGTGGCCTGGTACAAAAAGAATTTTGGGGCTCTAGAGAAGATGGCTCACCATTACACTAACGGCAATTCAGAGCAAACGAGAGGCCTTCGCCGCGACCGCACCCATGTCAAGCGCGGCAAGGCAGTCAGGGTACGACTTGAACACGTGGCCTCCAACACAGCGGTCCGCACGCGTAAATAACGCTGCTGGGATGCCGGGGCCGTACTGGTCCGGACCCCACCAGCTTATGCGCCCGAGACAGGTTGAGAGGATAATGGGCGAGCGCCCGATGTGGGCGGCGAGGTGTCCGACGCCCGTATCAAGCGAGATGACAGCGCGGCTCCCCACGATGAGATTCATAAGCTCCTGGAGCGACGCGCGGCCCGCGATGACGACTGCTGGCAGTCCCACCGACGCCTCAATCGCCTCAGCGGCATCAGTGGCGCCCCCAGAGAGTACAAGCGTCGTACCGGGCAGTTCCTTGGTAAGCGCTAGAAGAAGCTCCCGCATATGCGCGATAGAGAGCCCTCGGCTCTTACTCCCCGAGAATAAATGTACGATGACATACGGGCCCTTGATGTTAAATTTCTCTGTAATTCCCTCTAGAGGCACATATTTCAGCGATAAGCGCTCAATGCTCACTGGTACACCGAGTGCTTTGAGCGCATCACACTCGTGCAGACGCACAGAGCGGTCGCGTATCGGGCGCGGGAGCAAGTGATCGTACAGAAAGTGATTCACCGAAGAGGCGTCGTCGAATCCTGCAAGCGCTCCTCGTTTAGCGAGTAAACGAGCCATGAGCTTGGCGGGCAGATTCAGTGTGCCTGCCGTATAATTGGTGAGTGCAATTTCGCTTCCTCGCCACCCTCGCCACATCTTCATGAGTGCCGGTAGGTCTCGGCGATTCGCCTCAACCACCTCCAGCCACGATTCGCCGGCGAACAAGTCTTTCAGCATCCCGGCGCGGCTCCCGACGACGATGGCGAGCTTGGCGTCAGGATGCGCCGCGCGGATATTCTCTAGAAAATATTTGCCCATCAGCGCGTCGCCGATGGAGGCGGGGCGAAAGGTAAGTGCTTTAAACATGGAGGAGACGATGCATTAAGGCATCAATATTTTTTGCGCGCTCTTCCCAGCTGCTGTTTTCAGCGAGAGAGCGCGCAGCCCGAGAGCGGTCCGGGTCGCCCGACAGTGCCTCGACAATGACGCGCGCGAAGCTTTCCCCGTCGTCCGGCTGAGCAAAGAACACTTCCCGCTCCGAGACAATCTCGCGGATAGAGGGGATGTCGGAGGCGACGATTGGCTTACCCGAGGCGAGATACTCGAAGAGCTTGATCGGCGATGTCTCCACGCGCGACGCCTCCTCCTTGGCAGTATTCGGGAGTACCAGCACATCAGCGGCCTTCTGGTAGAGAGGAATCTTATCAGGGGTTTGATGCGGTACGAAGGCAATGCGCGGCAGGCTTCGTTCGCCGATATATTTCTGCAACGCGGTTCTATCTTCCGGCGTTCCGCCTACGAAAAGTACCGAGACTTCAGCCGGCAGAAATGCCGCCGCGTCAGCGAGCGTATGCACGCCCTTCCATACGAAGAGATGTCCGGTATAGAGTGCTATCTTCCCGGTTGACGGTAGCCCAAGCCTTTTACGCGCCTCCGCTTGTGTAACAGAAATGTCAAAGGCTTTCACATCCACCGCATTTGGCTGGCGCAGCATCCGATTGTTGGATACACGATACTGGAGAGCAATGTGTCGCAGTTTATGTGAATTTGTCACAATAAGCCCTGTAACGCGCTTGAATACGAAGCGATTGATAAAATCCAACGAGCTCATATAAAAGTCGTGTATCTCCACAAAGACCGGCATGCCTCGAAGCAGTGGCAAGATAACATCGCGAATATCCGGCGCATACAAGAGCGCCCCGCGTTCATGACGCAACTTAAAATATACCGAGAGGTTAAAGGTGGCAACCATAAGTAAGAATCCGAATGTACCGAGGAAACGCATGGCATCAATACAGGCGAGCCGGCGTATGACGAATCGCGGAGAAATATTGTAGAGCTCAAAGACATTTTCGTTCGGCTTATACTCATTATGTCGACGTGGAATCCATAGCTCCACTTCCCAACCGAGCCGCGCGAAATGAGCACAAGTTTGCAGAACAAACGGCGTTAGCGTCTTTTCAGATGGGAAACGCCAATGCGATAGGTAGATAAGCTTCATGCCGTATGCACAGTATAACCCTACTACCCTTTTAAAAGATGCTACGAAGAAAGGAGACGAGTCGCCTACTTTTAACAGCCACATTGTTAGCAATGACATCCCTGACTGCCCTCATAAAGCCCACGGAGGGGAGCGGGCGCTCTACTGGTACGGCTACAAGGTCAAATGGCGCGCTATCGCCGAAGAAGAGCCATGCACGCGGTGCTATGAGTGCAGTCAGAAGCGTAGCACTCTTCACGCGCGAAAATATGAGTCCTTTCTGTGCGAGGGGGAAGTAGAGCTTGTACCCGCGCTCTGTAAAGAATTGTTCCAGCACACGCGGAGATGCCTTGTGCGCTCGCAATTGCGACAAATTCACTTCAAATACGACAACCGGGCGAGCGCGCTCTATGAGCCGTGTCCCGCCGTGAAGCACCTCAAGCTCCATCCCCTCAACATCAATCTTTATGAAATCGGCGTGCTCTACTTCGTCATCGAGCGTAGTCACAGGAATATCCCCGCCAGACACAAGCGTATTCGCTCCGGCATTTGATGCATTGCGCACAAGAAGCGTACCGCTCCCCTCCTCACGCCCGAGCGCTTTATTGATGAGTTGAAGCGACGCCTCATTTTGACTCGCATTGCGTGACAGAAGAGAGAATGCTTCACGGGACGGCTCAAACGCAATAACCCTCTCTACTTCAGCGGCGATTGGTACCGCAAATGTGCCGATGTGTGCGCCAATATCAATAACGACGCTCCTCTTATCTGCGAATGCACGAGTGATTCTCAGCAGTCCTTCGTTTGGATACTCTCCGCTTAGAAGTGCCTTTGCCATTTTCTTGTCCCGCACTCCGTCAATCGTAAATGACCCGTAACGAGTAGATACCAGCTGTTCCGTATGCGTTTCCATAGCTACTTCAGCAGTACGCGCACGCGCTGCAGAAGCGGGTAGAATGGAAGCTTCCTTATCCAGTATTTAAGAGTGCGGAGGTTGGTATTCTCGTCGATATGAGCAGGGTAGCGACGCGAGCGGGACGGTAAGACCTGAATTTTCTCCGCATCTAGTGGGAGATTACGCCAAATCAGACGCTTATAGCCGGCGATTTTCAGCGTGCCGTCATAGAGCTGAAAGAGTTTTGTTTCGTAGGTGTGGTCGGTGTGAAGTGTATCAATGGAATTATCGGTGATACCAAACTTCGGGAATAACTCCTTCAAGACAAAGAAAGCATTCGCCTCATTTGCCGCGATGAGCTCATAGCCCTTACGCTTCCCCAACTCCACAAAGGCGCGGAGCGAAGACCCTTGGAAGACGCTCATATCGCGCGGTTGGATAAACGATACCTCGTTCGGAATGGAGGGATTAAACTCAATAACCATCACCCGCGGGCGATACTTGACGAGAGAATCCCAGAGATGATACTCGTTCCCGTCGATATCCAGAGAAAATAGGTCAAAGGTATGCGGCAGTGGCGTCTGGGCAAATATCCTGTCCAGCGACTGTTCCCCCTCAAAAGATACAAATGCATTGACGCAGTACGCCCGCTCCATACCCGCATATTCCCGCTGGAGTTTCTCAAAGTAGGTCCGGTCGGCCTCTATAAGCACACCCGACCACCCCCGCTCTTTGAGCAGGCGCCAGACATTACTGCCGTGTACGCCATTTAACGCGCCGAGCTCCACCGACCACTTGCTCCCATCTTCAATTATCTCAAATATCTTTTCAATGACGCCGTCCTCCCCATGTTCGGAGGTGATATTGCGACTATAATCCAATAGGTTGGTGCTCATGAGACGTCATCGCTCTGATTATCACACCGTGTCGCGTATGACATAGCTCGGGCGATTCTGGACTTCGCGATAAATGGCGACTTGATAGAGCGACATAACGCCAAAAGCGATGAGTAGTAGTCCGTTGTTGAAGATGACGAACGCGGCAAGAACGGCAGCGCCTCCGATATACTCAAAATCTATAAAATACTTGTAGGCGAGGAGACCCAGAGTGAGAATAGCCCCAAACAATGCCAAGAGACAGCCAAGAACAAAAATAATCGTCATCGGGAGCGTGCTTGAAGAGATGATAGCGTTCTTCGCGAGCGAGAACAAGCCGCGAATGGTGTAAGAGGAGGCGCCGCTTGCGCGTTCGCTCGCTTCGTACGAGAGCGTGGCAACCGGGAAGCCAACCCAGCCCGCAAGCACACGGTGGAACTTCTGCTTCTCCGAGAGATGGATGAATTCATCCGCGACCCTTCTGCTCACGAGGGAGAAATCTGAAGCGCCAGGAATCAATGGAACATCAGATATCTTATTGAAGAGCCAGTAGAAGATACCGGAGGTCGCCCGCTTCATGATGCTCCGATGGGGTGGGTTGGGGTGTGTGGTACGGACAATGTCGTTACCGGCTTCCCATTTCTTAATAAGTTTGGGAATGAGTCCCGGCGGGTGCTGGAGATCTCCGTCCATGATAATGACGGCTGCCCCTGTTGTCCTCTTTAATCCTGCTTCAATAGCCGCCTCCTTACCGAAGTTACGCGCGAACCGGATGCCACACACAGTGGGATCAGTCGCGGAGAGTGCGGAGATCTTCATCCAGGTGTCGTCCCCGCTCCCGTCATCTACAAAGATGATCTCGGGGCTGTACGCAGGAATAGCGCTCCACGCATTTTGGAGCGCTTCGCGCATGGGAATAATGTTATGTGCCTCGTTGAAAACGGGAATGACGACAGAAATGATCGAGGATGTAGCCTTTCCTGACTGGACTTTCATAGTGTCCTTTGAGTTATACCTTATTTTGTATGAAGTGTCACGGGCTTCGTAATGGTTCAATAGCTTGGAAACACCCAGCCGATTTAACAGCCTGTTTCCAAGCCCATGGCATACACCATCAACCCCAATGCTCCGAGAGTCAGAAGAGACGCAGCCGCCTTCGCCAAGAAGTAC
>Ga0210057_1001093_pt1 | contig 42233 bp, 48 predicted proteins | sample CryGeyCG2114_010_2_FD_183968 | JGI IMG/M metagenome (GOLD analysis project Ga0210057, IMG submission 183968) | Groundwater microbial communities from aquifer - Crystal Geyser CG10_big_fil_rev_8/21/14_0.10 (SPAdes) (version 2) | ecosystem: Environmental > Aquatic > Deep subsurface > Groundwater ... | reverse complement strand
CGGATTCATAGTAAACTAAAAATGCCTCCAGCAGTATTTGCCAGAAAGCATCAACAAGTATTAACAATTAATAATTACATATCCATTAGAGTGTAGACAAAGTTTACAAAAAAATGGGTACCCACCATATTCTAAACGGAGCCATGGCGGCCGACACCGGCAAACCGACCGGATTTTTAACATGCAAACCATGATGAGTTTTCTCCCAATAATGAGGTTTAACTAAAAGCTGATAAAATGCGAGATAAGAAGCGATTGAGGTGATCATCCAATAAAACGGTATGAAGTAAACATGCTTAATCAATTCCCACTGGTTGCGCTTGGCTAAACCAATCATGTAGTAGTACAAAAATAAAAAGTTTCCAAAAACTAAAGACATCGCCGCCATAAAAAAGACCGCCGAAGGAAACAACTCCTCAATAGTTGGCCCAATTGTGGCGCGGGCGCTAAAGTAAGCAATGGTAGTTATCCATAAAATCGGATTGATCAAAGCAAAGGCAATTTTACCGCCGACGACCAACTGAAAAATCAAGGCGTGCCATCCGTTGTAACGCGCAAACTGAATTGGATTTCGCATATGCACTAAATAAGTTTGCATGTAACCTTTAATCCAACGCGACCGCTGGCGAATCCAATTGCGCACATTGCTATTGGCCTCTTCCAAAGTGACGGAATCAATAATCGCAGTAGTGTATTTTTTACGGAATAGGCGAATACCTAAATCGCAATCTTCAGTCACGTTAAACGGATCCCAACCTTCTAATTCTTTTAACACTGCCGTTTTAAAATGATTGGAAGTTCCGCCCAGCGGAATATAAGTATTAATTGACTGCAGGCCGGGCAAAGTCACGTCAAACCACAATGAATATTCCGCCGTAAATAATCGAGTCAACAAATTTTGCCCATGGTTAAAGTAATTCAATTTTGCTTGTAGGCAAACAACGTTAACTGGACTTTTTTGAAACCCGAGGTAGGCTTTCTTTAACTGCCACGGATCAGGAATGTCTTCCGCATCATAAATTACCAAATACTCGCCGCGCGCTTGGGCCAAACCGAAATTACAAGCTTTCGGTTTGGTTTTAGGCATTGAATGAGGCACGACAATAGTTCTAACATATGGCGGCAAATTTAAACCTTCGGCGGCTGACAAAGTCTCCTTATCATCTTCTTCAAGTAATAGCTGTACATCCAATTTATTTTTAGGCCATTCTAAATTTTCAATTGCCTCTAAAAAGTTTGGCAGAACTTCTGATTCTTTATACAACGGGCACAAAATGGTGTAAGTTGGCAGCGCGGAATCATCAAGAGATCGCAACAATTCCTCCCCCACCACAATCTCAGGCGATTGGCTTAAACTTTTTCTGACCAAATACAAGTTAAACAACACGTCGATAAAATATAAAGCACTCAAAATCGCCATCACTACCACGCCCGTCATAATTGGATTAATAAATAATCCCAACAAAATCATCACGAGGGCCAAAAACATCGCGCTTTTTTGCCACCCCACAAATGATTTTAAAGCTGATATTTGATGCTCTAAAGTAGTGTGGGTAATAAAGCGTTTTTTATTGTGGGCCACGCCGGCGCCAGCCATATTGTCTTGGCCATAAGGATTTATCCGGGCGGGTTGCTTAGGTTTAATTTTTAAATATATTGCATTAGACCCAATTTCAGCGATAGAACGAGCTAGATGTATTTTAGAATTGCCAGAAAGGCGTGAGCCAAAAATGATATCAACTGCCCCTATCGAATAACCGAGGTTATGGGCGCTAATTAAAAATTCTAAATCAAAGGTCCAAGCAGTTGGGTGCAAGCTAATGTCATCAATAACTTGTTTTTTGAACACTTTCATTCCAGACTGCACATCGCAATCCAACCCGTGTAACCACTTAGCAAAAATCAAAGAAAAAGTTTGGCTCACAATTCGTCGAGGCCAAGGAATATTTTGAGTTACCCGATTAGCGACTACTACATCATGACCCTGGTTTATTTGATACACCATTTCCGGCAAATCTTCTGGCGGGTACTGGCAGTCACCATCTAAAATTGCCAGCAAGTCATATTTGGCGTAACCAAAACCTTCCAGTAAAGAATAAGCTTTACCTTGCTTGCCCTGTTTTAAATGGCATGAGATTGGGTATTGATTGGATAGCCCCCAAGCTAGTTCGCGAGTGTTGTCGGTGGAATTATCATCGACAACGATGATTTCGTAGTTGACTTTGGCCTGGCGTAAGGCAGTATCAATTCTAGAGACTAAAATCGGCAAATTACCTGCCTCATTGAGAGTCGGGACGACTATAGATAAATTGGCCAATTTTTTCATTAAAAATCAATAAAAATAACTTATATGGCCCGCATACAAGTCCTCCCTTAGTAAGGGGCAAATCTTTACATAATTTAGCCACTTTGTCAAGTTTTTTAAGGATATATAAAAATAGGTAAATTTATAGGCGTCTGATACAATAATATTTATTATGAGCTTCGTTTTAATAATTTTTCTGGTCGCACTTTCAGGCATTTTTTCTGGCCTCACGCTTGGCTTTTTTAGCCTGAATAAAGACGACTTGAAACGCAAAGCTGAACTAGGAGATAAGCAAGCGCAAAAAGTTTACGCCATTAGAGAAAATGGCAATTTGCTGCTTTGCACTTTGTTGATTGGCAACGTCGCGGTTAACTCAACCTTATCTATATTTCTAGGTTCGCTCACGTCAGGTTTTGCGGCCGGACTAATCGCTACGGCTTTAATTGTCATTTTTGGTGAAATCGTGCCGCAAGCTTCGTTTTCTCGTCACGCTTTGGTTCTTGGCGCTAAACTTAGCGGCCTGGTTAAATTATTTATTATAATTTTATTGCCAATTTGTTGGCCAATAGCCTGGACCTTAAATAAAATGTTAGGCGAAGAAATACCCACCGTTTATTCCCGAAAGGAAATTATAAAATTAGTTGAACATCAAGAAGACTTATTCCAAAGCGAAATTGACGCTGACGAAGAAAAAATTGTTAAGGGAGCGCTCAGCTTTTCTAATCGGAAAGTTAAAGACGTCATGACTCCCAAGGAAAAAATGTATTGCATCAGCAGCACCCAAAAACTTACCCAAGACATAGTTAAAAAAATCTATGCGACTGGCCATTCTCGAATTCCAATTTATGACAAATCACCAAATAAGATAATTGGCATGTTGTATGTTAAAGATTTGGTCGGGCAAGCCGTCGGCCGCAAAAACGCCGGACAAATCGCCAGGCAAAACGCATTTTTAGTTAACGAAGACCGAAGCCTAGATGACGTTTTAAATGCGTTTAAAGCCAAGCGAAACCACCTTTTTATTGTGACTAACTCAAAGCCGGAAGTTACCGGCATTATTACCATTGAAGACATCTTAGAAGAAATAATTGGGGGCGAAATTGTTGACGAATTTGACGAACTAAAAATTCATAAAGCCTAATAAGGCTAGCCAAAGCGTGTTTTATTTGCTATACTTCGAAACTAATGGAAACAACATCATCAAAATTTACTAAAACTGGACCGCTTTTAATTATTCTGGCGGCTTTTTTGTGGAGTTTGGATGGTTTTTTGCGCCAATCACTTTATAGCCTGCCTTCAACTCTGATTGTTTTTTTAGAACACGTGCTCGGGTTTATTGTTACTCTGCCATTTTTAATCAAGCTTTGGCCGAACCTCAAAAAAATAACTAAAACAGATTGGTTTAGCGTGCTGTGGGTTGCTTTCCTTGGCGGAGTACTGGGTACTGTCTTTTTCACTAAAGCTTTAGGGTTAGTCGGCTATATCGATTTATCGGTCGTAATATTATTGCAAAAGCTTCAACCAATTTTCGCAATCACTTTGGCCATAATCATTTTAAAAGAAAAGCCATCCCACCGATATTGGTGGTACGTCATTGTGGCACTAATTGGAGGCTACCTGGTTACTTTTAAAAACTTTTTACCAAACCTAAGCCACGATTCTGCGACTTTATTCGCGGCTCTGCTGGCGATCGGCGCCGCTTTTGCTTGGGGTTCGTCCACGGTTTTTGGACGCAAGGCATTAAACAATATTGATTTTAAATTACTTACCTCAATTCGGTTTGGCCTAACCAGTATTATTTTAATTCCGGTATTATTTCTTTTAAACACGGCCTCAAATATTTCTCAAATAAACTCGCAACAATGGGGCGCGTTAATTGCGATTGTTTTTTCAACCGGTTTGGTGGCTGTCTTTATATACTATGCCGGCCTACGTTCAACCCGGGCCAGCATCGCTACCATTTGTGAAATGTTTTGGCCAGTATCAGCTATATTTTTAGATTTCTTTATCAACCGAGTGATCCTTTCTCCGTCTCAAATCTTAGGAGCCATATTGCTACTCTACGCCATTTACAAAATTTCGCGGAACCAAAATATAGTTAAGGCTGAGGCTTAAAATCTTTTAACTCGCGCCACTCCCCGGGTTTTAAACCCAATAATTTAACTTGCCCAATTCTTGTCCGCACTAATTTTTTCACTGAATAGCCTAAGTGCTCGCACATTTTTCTAATTTGCCGATTCTTGCCCTCAACTAAAATGATAGAAAATTTGTTATGGCCTAACTTTTTCACCTTGGCCGGCAGTGTTTTATAGCTATAAGAAATCTGGACGCCGCTTGCCATCTGGCTTAAAAATTCCAACGTTACCTTTTTATCAACTTCTACTTCATATTCTTTTTCTACATTATTTTCATGCCGCATCAATTTTTGCGCCAGCTCTCCGTCGTTAGTTAAAATAAGCAAACCCGAGCTTGCCACATCCAACCGACCGACGGGAAAAATTCGAGTAGGAATATTAACATAATCCATTACGTTGTTGTCGCTTTTAGAGTCAGTGGTCGTAATCACTCCAACCGGTTTAAAAAAAGCCAAATAAACTTTTTTTTGCTTATTTGAAATTAATTGATGATCTACTTCAACTTTATCTTTAACGCTGACTTGAGTGCCAAGCCTGGCGACTTGGCCATTAACTAATACGCGGCGCGCCGCAATTAATCGGTCTGCTTCGCGCCGTGAACAATATCCGCAACCAGCAATAAATTTATTTAATCGCATTATCCTTTAAAAACATCGACAGGATAAAAATCACCGTGCCAACAAGCACAATAGTGGCTCCGCTTGGCAAATCGGCATAATAAGAAACTAAAAGTCCAAGCCACACCATCACCTCTGCCGCGATTACGCTTGCAATCACAAACCAAATTAAATTATCTGCGACAATTTTACCTATCGCTACCGGAATCACGAGTAATGCCGTCACTAACACTATGCCCAGGACTTTAATGCCCAACACAACCGCGACACCGGCCATAACGTAAAATAACCACTCGTACAACGCTACTCTAGCGCCCGACGCCTCGGCTAACTCTGTATTAAAGGCAATGATGACTAGCTGTTTAAATTGACGGACTAAAAATATTAAAAAAACTACAGACAAAACCACAATTAAAATTAATTCGGCATTGGTAATGGATAAAATATTACCAAACAAAAAACTGATAAGTTCCGGTTGATACCCTCGCTGTAGGCTCATAAGTAAAATTCCTAACGCCATGCCGCTAGTAAATAAAATACCAATCGAAGAATCAGCTGAAATAGTCGTCTTTTTTTGAATAAACCACATTAACGTCGCCAGCCCCGCCGTAAAAATTAACGCGGTGACTAACGGATTCCAAGAAAGCAACACTCCAATCGCCACGCCCGCAAGCGACGCGTGCGCTATACCTTCGCTGTAAAATGACATTTTTTTAATCACCACAAATACTCCCAGTACGGCAAGCAGTAACGCCAAAACCGTACCACTGATTAAAGCGCGCTGCATAAACGGAAATTGTAAAATCTCAAGCATGATGGTGTTTGTGTTTTTTGCCGCCATGTTTAACGGCCGCGAGGTGTGTATCTAAAAATAAATCAGCTAGCACTTGCTTGTTTAAAACCTGATGAGTTGCGCCAAAACAAACAAGTTTATTGCTTAGACACAAAACTTTTGTCGAATAATCATATACCGCCCCAATCTCATGCGAAATAAAAATTACAGTCAGCTTATGGACATCATTTAAATGGCCGATGATCTCGTGAATGTCTTCTTCGCCGGCAACGTCGACTCCGGCAGTCGCCTCATCCAAAAGTAAAACTTTGGGATCGTTTAGTAACGCCCGAGCGATAAACAAACGCTGTAGCTGTCCGCCTGATAAATTTCCAATTTTAATATTGGCTTTGGGAATTAAATTAAAATGATCTAATAACTTACCAATTTTTTTACGGTCATACTTTTTTTGCCACAGGCGCATAAAATCCCACAAAGCAATGGGCAATGTCCGGTCAAATTCAAAATACTGCGGCACATAGCCGATTTTTTGCAACTGCCTTGGAGTAATCGGCTTACCCGCATAAGTAATATCCCCTTGATGCGGCACTAACCCCAAAATAGCGCGCAATAATGTGGATTTGCCAGACCCATTGGGCCCAATCACGGCCGCGATATCACCTGGCTCAATCGTAAAATTTATATCCCGCAAAACATCGTGCCCACCAAGTTGAACATTTAAATTTTTTACTTGAAGGATAGGTTTTGAGGCCATATTACTTTACAAACAATTTATATCCGTTAGTTTCAATTTCTTGCACTAAATCAGACTTACCTTCCTTGACTATTATACCATTAACCATGACGTAAACCTTGTCTGGTTTAATATATTGTAAAATTCGGTTGTAATGGGTAATTAATAGTATGCCCATGTTAGTGTTTTGCTTAACCTGATTTATGCCGCCGGCAAGCACTTGTAAAGAATCAATATCAGTGCCCGAGTCGGTTTCATCCAAGATCGCGAATTTAGGCTCAAGCACAGCCAACTGTAAAATTTCACTTTTCTTTTTCTCCCCGCCTGAAAATCCAGTATTTAAATAGCGGTGCGCAAAATCACTTGGAATTTTTAGCAGGCCCATCTTGTCTTCTAATAACTTCTTAAAATCTGAGACTGAAATTACTTGCTCGTGCAAATTATTCCAAGCCGTCCGCAAAAAGTTTGCCATGCTGACTCCCGGTATTTCGCTTGGGTACTGAAACGACATAAATAAGCCATGCTTAGCTCTTTTATCCGGCGACAATTTGTTTAACTTTTTTTTATTTAAAATAATTTCACCAGAAGTAACTTCAAATTTTGGATTACCGACAATGGCATTGGCCAAAGTACTTTTGCCAGAACCGTTTGGGCCCATTAAAACTACCACTTCGCCAGAATCAACTTTTAAACTGGCGTTTTTGACTATGTCTTTGCCGTCATCGGTAGCAATGGATAAATTTTTAACTTCTAATTTATTCACCCCTTCAGAAATATTTTTTTCTTTAGTCATATAATCATTTGCTGGTCCCCATTTTTAACGGGGTAAATATTTTTGTAACGCCTTTTCGGTGGCTTTCAAAGCGAGCAAGCCGCACTTAACTCTCATTGGGCTTAGCTTCACGCCGAGCAATTCAAACATCTCATCATTACCGATTTTTTTTACTGACTTGATTGGTTGGCCTTTTATTTTATCAGTTAACAAAGACGCCGCCGCTTGCGATATGGCACAACCTCGGCCATGAAATTTAACTTCAGAAATTGTCTTATCGCTTATAACAAACTGCATCTCCACTTCATCCCCGCAAGACGGATTAAAATCCTTAAACTTAACGGTGGCGCCACGAAGCTCACCAAAATTTCTAGGGTTCTTATAATGGTCTAAAATTTGTTCTTGGTATAATTGATCAAAAGACATATTTACCCCACTGTCATTGCGAGCGAATCGAGTCAGACTCGGGAAGCGTCGCAATCTCTACTATACAAGAGATGACTGCGTCGCTCATCGTAATTCGCTCCTTGAAATGACTAAATAATTTCATATTATTTTGAAAAATAATCCCGAGCGTAAATTAACGCTTTCACAAACACATCAATTTCGGTTTCTGTATTATACAAATAAAAACTTGCCCGTGAAGCTCCCACTATGCCCAATTTAGCCATCAATGGCATAGCGCAAAAATGGCCGCCGCGAATAGCGATACCGAAACTATCTAAAACTTCGGCCAAATCATGTGAATGGATTACTTGTCCGTCTTTAGTTTTTAAAATAAAAGTTACCACTCCGCCCCGCCGGCTTGTATTAGTGCCCCCAACCACTTGAACTTCTGGAATACCTTTTAACTGTTTAAATAAATAAATTAAAAGCTGTTGTTCTTGCCGATAAATATTTTCCAAACCGACTGATTGCAAATATTTTATCGCCGCGCCCAAGCCAATTGCACCGGCGATATTAGTTGTCCCGGCTTCAAATTTGTAAGGCACATCATTAAAAATAGTCTCTTCTACTTTAACCTCTAAAATCATTTCACCGCCAAACATCAAGGGGTCTAAATTTTCTAGCAACTCCTTTTTGCCATACAGCACACCAATGCCGGTTGGCCCGAGCATCTTATGTCCCGAAAAAGCCAGAAAATCACAATTTAATTTGGCCACATCAATTGGCACATGAGCCGCTCCTTGGGCCGCGTCAACTACTATTTTAGCCCCAACTTTATGCGCCAGCTTCGCAACTTTATTAACATCGGTAATAGTGCCAAAAACATTCGACATCAAAGTCACTGCCACAATCTTAACATTATTTGTAAATTGTTTTTCATTAATTACTAACTGTCCGGCCTTATCAACTTCTATTAATTGCAACGTAGCCCCGGCCGCTTTGGCGATTTGTTGCCACGGCACAAAATTGCTGTGATGTTCCATCGCGGAAACTAAAATAACATCCCCGCGCTTTAATTTTTTACCTAAGCCATAGGCTAAAATATTAAGTGCGGCAGTAGCGCCGGAAGTAAATATGATTTCACTAGTTTCAGCGTGAATAAAATCAGCGCAAATTTGGCGTGCGCCCTCATAGGCGACCGTAGTTTTTACCCCTAAACTATGCATCGCCCGATGAACGTTGGCGTTATAAACGCTATAAACATTAGTTACCGCCTCAATGACCGCTTTTGGTTTTTGAGTAGTATTAGCATTATCAAAATACACTAATGGTTGGCCATTAACTTTTTGCTTTAAAATCGGAAAATCCCGTCTAATTTTTTCGACGTTAAACATTTAGGCTATTTGGTTGACCTTATCATGAATTATAGTTTGGCTTCGTTCATCTAACTTGAAATTTTTAACCACTGGCTCAATAAACCCGTTAATTAAAAGTTTAGTTGCCAACCGCTGGTCAACGCCGCGGCTTTGCAGGTAAAATATTTTGTCGCTATCTAGCTGGCTAATTGACGCGCTGTGGCCACATTGCACATCGTTAGTCGCCACAAATAAATCAGGGATAGCGTTGGCTTGCGCTTTTTCACTCATCACCAACATGTCAATTTTTTCATCAGCTACCGATTGTTTAGCTAAAGCGCCAATATCAATTGAACCCCAGGCAAATAAATTTGATGAATCGCGCGCCACGCCGCTTAAATTCATAAGGCTTTGAGTCAATGGTGACTCATGCTTAGTTGAATTGTTAATATTAAACTTTTGTTCGCCACTGCCAAAAATTAAACCATTACTTTGAGCTTCGGCTCCCTGATCCACTAAATTGGCGCCAATTTCAAGTTTATGAAAATCACTGCCTAACAAAACGTACTGCCAATTAATTCTCCCATTGGCAAATACTTTTGACCGGCGCGTATCAAAGGCCGTTGATTTTAAATTTAACGATTGTATTAAAGAATATTGAACTTCGGCATTTTCACCCACCACCACCTCAATTAGCGAACTTCTAAATACAGGCTGATTTGATTTTTGGTGCTCAATAATTTCAACGTTCGCCCCCTGACCAACTAACACCAAAACATAATCTATGTGAGAAGACTTAGATAACAATAAATCTATCTCAATTGGTTTATTCAATCTAGTCTGAGGCGCAATCTCCAACACCGCCGAGCGATTAAACCAAGCTTTTTGTAAATTAATAAAGTAGTTATCAGAAAAATTAACCGTCTCAAACAAATATTTAGAATCTTTTGGGCTTATAGCGCGTAAAGTTACGCCCGGCTGGCTTTCTATTTTAACTAACTCAATTTCAGCGTCAATTGATAAATTTTCTAATTTAAAATTTCTTGGCTTAACTACAATACCTTGGCCATATTTAAAAGTTGGCATTGATTGGCTAGCCAAAATTTTAGCTGCGGCTTGGCGATGCTTGGCAACAAATTCTGGTTCGCCAAACGCTCGGCTTAATTTTAAAGTTTGCTCTTGCGTATTTACCATTATCCGATTGCTCCTTCCATCTCCAATTCAATTAGCCGATTCAATTCCACTGAATACTCGCCAGGCAATGCTCGGGTAATGGGATCAATAAAACCGCTGACAATCATTTTTTTCGCGTCATCTTCACTTAAGCCGCGAGACATTAGGTAAAAAATTTGCGCCTGAGAAATTTTGCCAACCACGGCTTCATGCACCATGTCTGATTTTTTTTCGCGTATTTCCATATTTGGAATAGTGTTCGAAACCGAATTATCATTTACCAACAAAGCATCGCAAACAACGCTGGATTTGGCGTTGGTCGCGCCATCAACGATTCTGACTAACCCGCGATAAGTACAAATACCGTTATCTTTGCTAATGCTTTTATTTCTAATAGTAGAAGCCGTATCAGGCGCTAAATGAATTACTTTACTGCCAGTGTCTTGATGCTGGCCGGAGCCGGCAAAAGCAATGCCGACTGAATCTGAGCGGGCTTTCCGGCCTTTCAAAATGCTGGACGGATACAACATGGTTACTCCGCTGCCCATATTGCCGTTAACCCATTCAATTAATCCACTCTCGTCAACCACCGCCCTCTTAGTATTTAAGTTAAATGTATTTTTACTCCAATTCTCAATACTGCTATAACGCACCCGCGCGTGCTTACCCACATAAATTTCCACACAGCCTGCGTGCAAAGAATTTTTAGTATATTGCGGCGCCGAGCAACCTTCAATGTAATGAACTTGTGAGCCTTCGTCTGCGATAATTAAAGTATGTTCAAATTGTCCCATTAGTTCCGAATTCATTCTAAAGTAAGCTTGCAGCGGCAATTCCACTTTTACTCCTTTAGGCACATAAATAAACGTGCCGCCGGACCACACCGCGCCGTGCAGAGCGGCAAACTTATGATCGGAAATCGGCACGCATTTGGTCATGAAATATTTTTTAACTATATTTGGATATTGTTTTAGCGCTGTATCCATGTTTTCAAAAATCACACTTTGATCAGAAAGATCTTGTTTTAAGCTGTGATACACCATCGCGCTTTCATATTGCGCGCCCACGCCGCCCAAATACTCGCGCTCAGCTTCCGGAATTCCAAGTTTGTCAAAAGTGTCCTTGATGTCTTGGGGCACTTCTGACCATGTAGTTTTTTCGGTCTCATCGGTGGCTTTGCCATAATAACGAATACTATTCAAATCTAATTTATCTAAAGACGGACCCCAAGTAGGCATGGGTTTTTGTTCAAACTCCGTTAATGCGCGCAAACGTAAATCTAGCATCCACTTTGGTTCGTCTTTGTCTTTGGAAATTAACTTAACCAAATCAGAATTTATGCCTGGTTGAGTTTGCAAAGCAAAACGCGCTTCATTTTTATGGTCAAGCGCCCGGCGATGTTTTAAATTTTGCTTAATTGGTGACTTTGGCATTTTTTGAAACTAAATCAGCTAAGGTCATCTGCTGTAGCGTTTGATTAACCGAATCTTGCACCTTGACCCAAACATTTCTAGTCAGGCATCCTTTTTGTTCGGGACAAGCGGCATCTTCACTGCCGGTACAAAAGTAAGGCGAGAAATTATCCTCCAAAACCGCCACAACCTGATACAGGGTTAAATCTTGCGGTTTGACTTTCAAACTATAACCACCGCGCGCGCCTTTGGTGCTAGTAATCAACCCGGCTCTTTTGAGCCGAGCAAATAAGTGTTCTAAATAAGCCCGCGGAATTTTTTGTTCCCGGGCAATCTGAGGCAGTGAATAAGGCTCCTTATCGCCTTGCTTGGCCAAGGCAATTAAAGCGCGAATACCATATTCAGCTTTGGTCGAAAATTTCATGCTCATATCCAGTATAAAATTTCGAATGGGCTAAAGCCCAACTGTAGTCTCTATTAGTTATCAATGGGTAATACCGCCCTTATTAGAGAAACTTTCTATAAAGAAAACCGTTTCGAAATTTCTCTACTGGACATATTAATACCGACTAAATTAGTCGGCTTTAACACTAGCCTAATTAACTTAATCTGTCAAGGCCATGACAAAATTAAAACTCCCCTGACGCGGCAGGGGAGTTTTCAAAATATCTAAATAAATTATAAGGCATTAACAATTGAATCGACCACAAACGTAGCAATCGCAAATGAAGTTAACACAATAATCAAACCAATGATACCGGCAGCCAACATTTTCTTAGCCGAAGCCACTTTGTCTTCATTCCCTCCAGCCGTCATCCACATAAAGCCAGCGTATAAAACAATCAAAATTGCCAAAACGCCCAAAAACGCAAAAAAGGCTCTAATAATTGCCAAAATAGTTTCACGGATGTCTCGAGTACCAAGCCCTAAGGCGGTGGCATAGTTTAATCCAACATCCACGGCTAAAACTGGTCCAGCTAATGAAAACGCAGCCACTCCACTTAAACTACCAATAATCTTTTTCATATCCTCACCCCCTTTCTTCTATTTATAACCAACTATATTTTATCACATAAAGGCTGCTAAACAAATCCGGTGGCAATAAAAACTCCCCCGCCAAAGACGAGAGAGTTTTATATATAAGATAAGTATATTATAAGTTGTTAATAATTGAGTCAACCACGAATGTAGCAATGCTAAACGCGGTCAAAACAATAATCAAGCCAATAACACCAGCGGCTAATAATTTCTTAGCTTCAGCCACTTTATCTTCATTACCGCCAGCCGTCATCCATTTAAACCCAGCGTATAAAACAATCAAGATAGCTAGAACACCTAAAAATCCAAACAACGCGCTAATGATTGCCAAGATGGTTTCGCGGATGTCTCGAGTACCAAGTCCTAAAGCAGTACCATAGTTTAATCCGACATCAACAGCCAATGCAGGCAAAGCCGCTGAAAACGCAGCCAACCCGCTAAGTGAGCCCACGAGCTTTTTCATAGATCCACCCCCTTTCTTTTTAAGTATCTATACGATTAAATTTCTGCCTGAAACTACCGGTTTCTGAAAGTGAAATAACTATACCATAATTTAATTCATTTGACCAGTTAAGTTCTACACAGTCATTTTTCAAAACTGTCCCCGTTATATGGTGAGAATTGTTACCTTTGGCTTACAATTGTTAAACATTACCGTTATAATACAATGAGTATGAAAAATGAATCCGAAATTGAAATTAATTCCAAATTTAAGTCCAAATTTTCCCTTATCGCATTAACGCTAGTAGTGTTAGCGCTAATCTATTTTATTAGCACGGCCGGATCGCAGGCGGAGAATAGTTTTGTTATCACCATCCCTTTTACCGTCGCTTTTTTGGGCGGTGTTTTGTCATTAATGTCGCCTTGCTCAGCGGCTTTACTGCCGGCATTTTTTGCTTACAGCTTTAAGGAAAAAACTCACCTAGTTAAAATGACCTTTGTTTTTTGGCTCGGCTTATCGCTTGTCTTTGTGCCGCTTGGATTTTCAGCCTCATTTGTTTCAAAAATTTTTGTGAACCACCAAACGCTACTATTTTGGATTGCCGGGTTATTCTTTTTTCTCTTCGGCTTTATGGTGCTATCGGGCAAAAGTTGGCAAATTTTACCTAAGCGCTTTCGCCAAGCTAAAATTGACAAACGCACACCTTTAGGGGTTTTTATCATGGGTGTGTTATTTGCCTTTGCCTCAGGTACTTGCACTGCTCCAATACTGGGTTCAATTTTTACTCTAGCCGCGGCGTCCGGCGGCACTAATCAAGCAGTGTGGCTGCTAATAGTTTATTCCTTTGGATTAGTTATGCCGCTGTTTATCGTGGCTTGGTTTTTTGAGAAAGGAAACTTTGCGCAAAGTAAATTGATTAAAGGCCGTGAATTACAATTCACTTTCGGCCAAAAAAATTTCCAAGTCCATTCAACAAATTTAATTACCGCGCTTATCTTTTTTGCTTTGGGATTAATTTTTATTGCTACCAACGGAACCAATAATTTGCTCAATATCTACCAAAGCGGTAAATTGACAGATTTTTATTTTGAGTTTAACCAAAAAATTATTGAAATTTTTTCACCTTAAAATGTTAAAGCTAGAATCCCAAGCGCCAACCTTTTCATTAACTGATAAAAACGGGGCAAGCCATTCGTTAAAAGATTACGCCGGCAAAATTTTAGTTTTGTATTTTTACCCTAAAGATAATACCCCTGGCTGTACTCTCCAGGCCCAAAACTACACCCGACACCAAAAACAATTTGCCGCAAAAGGTATTGCCGTTGTCGGAATTTCAGGCGGCGATCAAAAATCAAAACAAAAGTTTGTCGATAAATGCAAGTTGAGAATTACTTTGTTATCTGATCCTGATTTTAAAGTTAGCCTTAAATACAAAGTCTACGGCCCAAAAAAATTTATGGGACGTGAATACATGGGCATAAAAAGGACCACTTATATCATTGGCAAAAAAGGCATTATTAAGGCAGTTGTGGAAAAAGCCAAACCGCAAACTGACCCTCAAGACGTGCTCCAAAAAATTAAAGAGCTTAACTTAGCTTAGCCCTGGCTTTTTCAAATCGACGATATCACGCTATAATAATAGCTGATGAATATCACGGTTAATCAAATCCAAAAGCATCATAAAATTGAAGCGCGGCACCGGTCAGATTTTGGCTCTTATCTGAGCGATATGATTTTTGGCGCAAGTGACGGCATAGTCACAACCTTTGCTATTGTGGCTGGAGCCATCGGGGCAAATTTTCCAACCACGGTGATAATTATTTTAGGCTTTGCTAATCTATTAGCTGACGGCATTTCAATGGCCTTAGGCAATTACATCGGTAAAAAATCTGAACGTGACTTTAACCGCGGCCAAAGACAGCAAGAAGAATGGGAAATTGAAAATATGCGCGAAGCCGAAATTAAAGAAGTAAAAGATAGCTTGCAAGCTTGGGGTTTTACTGGACAAGATTTGAAGCGGGCAACCGAAACTATAATCTCGGATAAAAAACGCTGGGTTGATTTTATGATGCGGGAAGAATTAAATATCTTTGAAGAAGGTGCCGGAGCTCCTAGCCGACACGGCTTAGCCACCTTTTTTGCTTTTAGTATCGCGGGCTTAGCGCCAATCATCCCATATCTTACTCCCTGGCCATCTTTTGGCGCCTCCATCACCAGTGCTTGTATCACTTTATTTATTATCGGAGCGTTGAAAAATTTAATCACGCCTAAAAAATGGTACGTATCAGGACTAGAAATGCTTATCGTCGGGGTTCTGGCCGGAAGTTCGGCTTATTTTGTCGGTAACATTTTAGAACATATAATTATGAAATAAAGCTATTGGCGATTTGCTATCTGCTATTTGCTAACGTATGGCCTTTATTGACGATAAAATCTCAAGCCGAGAGGCGCACGGAGCCAAGAAATTTATCGTTGGTTTAGTTTTAGGATTAGTTATTGGTATTATTGCCGGCAGCATTTTGATGTATGCGTATATGCTAGCAAATTTTGAACGTGGTGAAACGCAACTAATTAAATTAACCAAAGAAAAAAGAAGTACGATTTTACTTAATTGGGATAATAATTTATGGCGGCGGTCTGGCAACACTTTATATTTAAGAAATGATGAAACTTGTCAAATTACCACCGGTCCAATTTTAAGCACGATTGACCCAGGCTTAATTGCTGAAAATACTCCCCGAGTTTATAACGGCATTAAAGCGACTGACACCATCTTACGTAATCAAAATAACGACCCGACGATCCGCATCGTTAATTTAACTTTAGATGACGAAAGTAACTACTTTTTTACTATGACCGCGCCGAATAACTTTGAAGTTTGTTCTCAATCGCTCAATGGCGTGTTAGCGTTATTTGATTATATTCAAGAGTAAAAATTCTATCCGGCTAGCCTAACGATAGCCACGACCGGCGTTTTTTGCGGAGCCGCAAGCCAGCCGTGTAAAAAATATATTGCATCACTGATACTACCGCTATAAATTTTGGCAATTCACTAAACACTTCTTTTTGGCTTTGCGTAAATTCAACTACCGGGCTCAATAAATAAATCAGTAAAAATAAAGGCAGCGCCGAAAAAAGCGTTATCCAAAACCCTGACACGGTTTTATTTTTGCGAATATGTATGCCTTGGTGCAGGCCTAAAGTAAACCATACTAAAATACTAAAAATAAATAAAAAGATAATTAAATAAAACGGTTCAACTGTCAAAACGCGATTATTATTAAACAGTACTTGTCTATATAAAGACAGCAGCCCATAGCTTAAAATTACAATCATCAAAAGCGCTATATTGGCTAAAAGCATGACTAAAGTGCTTTCCCAAACTTCCCGGCTTTTAGCGTATTTTAAAATTTGCTTGGTATTTTTAGGCCTCCTGGAGAGAAATGACATATTAAAATAATTATAACAAATTTGTCATTCCCGCGAAACCTGTCCACGGCTACGACCGGGGGGCGGGAATCCAGAGTCATTAAATAAATTAAAATCCCTTTTAACAAAAAGACAGAAGCCGACATCCTCCACGCTGGTAGCGTTTCAGATATCGGCTTCAAAACTTTGGCCGCAGGATCGAGGGATTGCCTCAATCCGGCGGACCACGTGAGTTCCCTGGCCACGCTTGACGCGCGGACGCGGGAGTCACACTTGCCGGAGAGCCTCGAAGACGGTTTGCTGGATAGGGCATGTCTACACCCTGCTTACCGTCAACTTGACCAGGCTACCGCCGTCAAGTTTGAACTCGAAGCGATCACCGGCGCCCGTATTAACAGCTCCCCAGGTCGCCCACCACCAGCCAGGAGAACCCGAACTGAAGGTGAAGCGATGAGAAGGGCCCTCGAAGTTCTTGGCCGGGTTGGCCACTCGGTAGTGCACCACAGGAGGAACATCCCCTTGATACATCACCATGAACTTCTTCGCCTGCGGATTTTGCACCGGTGCGTTAACACCGATGGGCGTCCACTCACTGGACACAATCACGACATTTGTCGCACTGACATTGGCCCCCATTGAACTTGACTGCCCATTGTAGAGCAGGAAGCCCGCAAGGATGACCACGATGACCAGGCCGGTTGTTGCCCAGCCACGCGCACTGTCACCGACCCGAGGACCAGCGATAGCGACAACGAGCAGCAAAACGGCTGGCAAAACGAGCGCAGTCACCTTACGGTGATGACGCACCCAGCCGGTAAGCTGGCTGCCCATAGCTTCGTCCGGCAGGGCATTGGCCTTGCGGACGTATACCACTGCACCGTCCTCTTTCTGTCCCCGATAAACCGCAATGGCCCCGAGGAACTGAGGTTCATCGTTGTCGAACAGGATAACTTTCGTCTCCTGCCCGAAACGCAGAGTCGACTGCAGTGCGGCCACCTGCTCAGAAGTCGGCTCCTGAATCTCAGTTGTGACTTCCGCTGTGGCAGGATAGTATACCGTTCCTTGCGGGAAGGTGTACGTCCGGCCGGATTGGCTCATCTCCACAGTCACACTTCTGACGTTGAAGACTGCCAGGGTGGCGAGGACCGTGAGGCCGAGCGGGACGACCACGAGCACCAGACGAGGTGCCCAGGTCTGCTCACGCCCCAGGTAATTGCATGACCCGCTGTAGGCCATGCCACCGAGCATCACGATCATGGCAATAAGCGCGCCGTAGTCCACGCCCAGATAATACAGGATGGCGAGGACGAAGCCGGCCGAGAACACCAGCACGGCCACAAACGACGCGGCACGGTTGATGCTCATGAGCACCGTGCGAATGGCACCCTCGCGGGACGGAGCGACAGAGTTGAACACCCAGCCGATCGCCCACGACGAGATGCCCCCAACCATCACGGCCAGGACGACGAGCACCATGCCCGCTGTCCCGCCAAAGAGGATGGCGAGGCCGGTCAGAACGACGGAAACCAGCGCCAGCCCAACGGCGACACTGATTCCAATCGCCACTTGGCGACGCGACGATTGCCACGCCTCCGACACGATGATGACGACGATCTGGTAGATCGCGCCGATTGAGCGGTTGACCTGGTTACGGAGCGGAATCGACAGCGTGTACACTGCCACCGCCAAGGCTCCGAACAACCATTTGACCGCTGTTTCAATTAGCTTCTGCCAATTCATGGCGAAGTCCTTTCTGCGGTCAGTTACCGCTTGTTGTTTTTACTCTTGCGAGCCCGCTCAGCGCGCTCGTTCGCCTCCGCGACACGCGCTTGAGCATTCGCTAGCTTCACCGCCGCGTTGGATTCGGCAATCCGATCGCGGCGAGCACGCTTGGCTTTCCGGGCGGCCTTGCGCTCATCACGCTTGGCCTTCCGGTCAGCTTCGCGGCGTTGACGCTCCTGCCGACGACCTTCATGCCAGGCATTCAGGTCATCAGCGACACGTTCCAGGCCATCAGCCGGCCCTGCAGCTTCAATGCTTTCGGGCGAGTTCGCTTGCCGTATTGCCTCCTGAACCGCGAACACGACCTTGCCCACGCGCTGCTTGACCGACGTATCGTCGGACAGATCTAGCACGCGGGACAAGCGCGAGAACTCTTCATCCGGAATGCGCGCCAGAAACGTTACTGCCTTCTGACGCCATTCCTCAGGCAAGCCGGCCATGATCTTGCGGAATTGCTCCCGCTCCACCTGGCTTAGAACCTCCAGCCTCCGATTGAAGAGGTCGTGGTGGTCGAGCTCCGTCTTTAGAAGCCCAAAACCCTCAGCACTCTCTGCCCAGACCTGGAGTTGACCCAAGAACGTCTTGATTTCATCCTCCAGTTGAGGATTCAAGACGCCAGCCACAGCCTCCTTCACCGGCTCACTCTTGGCAAGTTCGGCAATACCGCTGCCGATCGTTGCCTCGAGCACCCTTCCCAGGGAAGCAAGAACTCCCTTTACTGCTTCCTTTTCCGCCATGATTTAGGACCCTCCTTTGGATTCATGTTATACCGTTGTCAAAGTTCTGTTGCACATATCCCTGTGCCACTGGGGTTATGAGAGGACACACTGTGCCATCATAACTAAATATAATACCATATTTTTAAGATGTTGTCAAGATATTTACTCACAAAAATTGCCACTTATTAGTGGCTAAAATTAAACAAAATTTATGCGTTTCTAAACGCCAGTAATTGCTCCAATAACAAAGCTAACCAAGGTGTAACTTAGTAGTATTACCGCAATGCCTAAAGATGCCCACAAAATCATGTCTTTCCCCTTCTTTATTTTGTCCTCATTCCCAGCCGCCATCATCCAAGTAAACCCACCGTAAATAAAGACCAATAATGCTAAAGAGCCAACTAATCCTAAAATAGCTCTTATAATATTTGCGATAATATCTCGGGGGTCATTCAGTCCCTTGCCCAAAGGATTATCTATTCCACCTTCGACAGACCCGGATCCCTCCGCAGAAGAACCATCTGTGCTTATCGCGGGACTAATAAGTAAAAAATTAAATGATATCAAAACGGCTGCTGTTGCTAAAATAAAATTACTACGATACATAACTAAATTATATCCTAGTTATTTTGGCTGGTCAATTTGGATTTTTTAACTAGCAAATAAACACTGGCTAAAATTATCAAGCCGCTGACAATTTGCGGTAGGCGGATTCCTACAATAGTTATAGTTTCATCTAGCCTCAATGTTTCAGTAAAAATTCTAACTAGCGAATACAAAATTAGATAAATTAAAAATATTGAGCCTGCCTGCCGGTCATCCCGGGTTTGATCCGGGATCTCTGGATTCCCGCCGGCGCGGGAATGACGTGCTCTTATTCTTCTAATGTGCAAGATAATAAGCACAACAAAAATAATTAAATTTAAAACCGATTCGTACAAAAACGTCGGATGAAAAAACTGTTCATTAAAAAATTGCACTGGCCGGTTAAATTCGGCAATTGGAATGCCCCAAGGTAAATTGGTTGGCCGGCCAAATAATTCCTGATTAAAATAATTCCCCCACCGCCCGATCGCTTGGCCCAAAGCCAAGGCCGGCGCAACCGCATCCAGCCAAAGCCAAATTGAAACTCTATTGCCCATAGATACCCTCTCCCTGTGGGAGAGGGTTAGGGTGAGGTTACGAATCGAAAACTTGCGACTTCGTTTATGCCCGGTATCATTCTCCGCTACCTCACCCCTACCCTCTCCGTCATCGGAGAGGGAGTGATTATCAAATTTATTTCGGGGATCACGAAACAGATAAAAATAAACCGCCAAAAGGCCGCCGATAATCGCACCGTGTATAGCCAGCCCGCCTTGCCATACTTTAATAGCGTCCAGGGGGTTTGCTAAAAAGTAAGGTAATTCTAAAAACATAAAATATACACGGGCGCCTACAATGGCAAAAATTATTGCCCAGAAACCTAAATCATAAACCTGGTCTTTGCTAATACCATAACGGGAACCGATTTTAGCAGTTAACAATAAGCCAATAAAAATTGCTACGACAATTAACATCCCGTACCAATGAATTGCTATGGGGCCAATCGTAAAAGCAATAGGGTCTGGTAGGTGAGTGTGTAAGAAATGAAACATTCAAATTACCTTAAAATAATTTCTCTCCCTTTGAAAGGGAGAGGGGGTAGACGAGGGTTGGTTAAAATCTTCCGATACCCCACCTCACCCTATCCCTCTCCTCCAAGGAGAGGGAGCCTACTGTGATATTTAAATCAATAATTACTATTTGCAATTCGCTATTTATCTATTGCTATTTTACAGTCTCTATTTTTATCAAATTAGCATGGCCAATATAGCCATACGGATGACTAGAACAAATCACTATACGGTCCCCCGATTTAGCCAACTTATGCTCTTTTAACAAAGTATTAACGTAAGAGATCAATTCGCTTAATTTTTTATACGGCGGAGTCACGAATGCAGATACCCCCCAACTTAAACTTAGCTGGCGCTGGGTTTTTTCAAAAGCGGTAACCGCCACGACCGGAAATCTTGGTTTATTGCGAATTACCGACCGCACCGCAAAGCCGGCAGCCGTGGAACAAACTATTACCTTAGCGCCCGACATCTCGGCAATGGTTTCGGCGGCAAGCGTTGTAGATTCAGTAATTGAAGGCCCTTGGCCCGAACGTTTCGCCGGTTCGCTGACTAATTTAATTTCAGCCGGTTCAGTATGCTGAGCAACTTTATTCATCACTTGAACCGCCTTTAAAGGATATTTCCCAGTCGCTGTTTCACCGGACAACATAATCGCATCCGTACCGTCTAAAATCGCATTAGCAATATCTGACACTTCCGCCCGGGTTGGCACCGGGCGCTGAATCATTGAATCTAACATCTGTGTGGCGACAATGACTGGCTTACCGGCCTTATTGCATTTTTGAATAAACCGTTTTTGAAATAAGGGCAAATCTTGAATTGGCAGCTCAATTCCTAAATCGCCTCGGGCAATCATAATCCCATCAGCCACCGCCAAAATCTCATCAAAATTTTGGAGCGCCTCTTTGCGTTCAATTTTAGCGATAATCCGAGTGTAAAGCGGGGCGCGTTCACCTTGGCCGGCTTTAACTTGGTTATTTTTTCTCTCCCAGCCAAACTTCTTTTCTAACGCTACAATTTGTTTTCGTAACGCCACAATTTCTTCCGCCTTCGACACAAATGATAGCGCTACAAAATCTACATTTTGTTTAATCCCAAAAACCAAATCTCTTTTATCTTTAGTAGTGACAGCCGGGACCTTAATAGAAGAATTCGGAAAATTCATGCCCTTATTTGATTTTAAAATACCGCCCACCACTACCCGGGCTTTAATATTTGGTTTGGATACACCAGTTACTTTCAGTTGCAGCAATGCATCATCAATTAAAATTGAATGCCCGGCTTTGACATATTTATACAAGCTCGGTAATTGAATTGGAATAATGTTGTCGGACAATTTCCCTGCCTTCGGTGTTAAGGTGATGGTATTACCTTTTTTAAGTTCAATACCATCTTCAGGCAATTTACCGATTCTAATTCGCGGCCCCTGCAAATCTTGCAAAATGGCAACGGGTACGCCTTTCTTTTTACTAGCTGCGCGAATATTTTTAATTAACATCGCGTGATGGCTATGCACATTATGCGAAAAATTCAGCCTGGCCACATTCATGCCGGCTGAAATTAAACGTTCAATTGTAGCTTGAGTTTCAGAAGCCGGGCCAATCGTACAAACTATCTTGGTTCGCTTCATAGATAACAAGAATACCGCCCCATCTTACAGAGCTATAAACAAATAAATTACAAATTTAGCTTATCGGCAATAGCTCCGGCTACTGGAGCTTCCCAAACTTCGCCGTTAATTGCTTTAATCAAACCGATAATTGCTAAGACCACCGAGGCTAAGGCTACCACCCAACCAATTGCCGGGATAATTCCCAAGACCATGCCGATAAACAACACCACCCCTTGGCGGGCATGTCCGTGCACAAATGGTGACTTACGCTTAAGGGCCCAAACTACGATGGATAATACCCAAATGTAACTTGCGGCCGCCCAAAGCTTATCGCCTTGCTCTGGTTTAACAGATTTATTTTCAGCCATGTTTGTGACTGTTAGTTAATAAAGTAATTAAAGTATACCATAAAAAGTGCCTGCAAAAAACCGGGCGAGAGCCCGGTTTTTGTTAATAGTTAATTGTTGATGGTTGATAGTTATTTTTTACATCATCCCCATGCCATCCATGCCCATGCCGCCACCGCCAGGCATAGCTGGAGTTTTATCTTCTTTTTCCGGTAAATCAGTTATGGCCACTTCGGTTGTTAAGAGGAGACCGGCAATTGATGCCGCGTTCTCTAGGGCGGTACGAGTCACTTTGACCGGATCAACAATGCCGGCCTCAATCATGTCTTTGGCTTGCATCGCCTCAAAATCATAACCCATATTTTGGCCGCCGGTAACGATTTCGTTTTCAATCATACCAATATCTTTAATGCCGGAATTTGCCGCAATTTGACGCAAGCACGATTTTAATGAAGCGCGCAGTATCTCAAACCCAACCGCCTCGTCGCCCGTCAATTCTTTAGCTGACTCCGTAAGCTTGGAGGATACCTTGACTAACGCCGCGCCGCCGCCAGGGACAATCCCTTCTTCCACGGCCGCTTTAGTGGCGTTTAAGGCGTCTTCAATCTTAAACTTACGCTCTTTCATCGCCGTTTCGGTTGCCGCGCCAACTTTAATTACGCCCACGCCGCCAGCTAATTTGGCTAAACGTTCTTGTAATTTTTCTTTGTCAAAATCAGAATCAGACGCTTCATACTCTTTTTTAATTTGCGCGACCCTATCCTCAATGGCCTTGCTATCACCTTTACCATCCACTATGGTGGTGGTTTCTTTAGTTGAAATTACTTTGCCGGCTTGGCCTAACATTTCCACATCCGCATTTTCCAACTTCAATCCAACATCTTCTGAAATAACTTGTCCGCCAGTAAGTACCGCAATATCTTGTAACATTTCTTTTCGGCGGTCGCCAAAACCAGGCGCTTTAACACCCAACACGTTAAAGGTTCCTCTCAATTTGTTAACGACAAAAGTGGCTAAAGCTTCACCTTCAATATCTTCGGCCACAATGACTAAATCTTTCTTGCCGCTTTGAGCTAATTTTTCTAATAGGGGTAAAATTTCTTGGACTGTTGAAATTTTCTTATCAGTAATCAAGATATACGGTTCAGAAAATTCGGCGATCATACGTTCTGAATTGGTAATCATGTACGGTGAAACGTAGCCGTTATCAAAACGCATGCCTTGAACCACTTCTTTTTCCAAACCAAACTTTTGGCCTTCTTCAACCGTAATCACGCCATCCTTACCAACTTCTTCCATAATCTCGGCAATCATCTTGCCAACTTCTGAATCAAGGCTTGAGATGGTAGCAACTTGCTCGGTTTCGGTTTTGTCTTTAACTGGCTTGGTGATATTTTTTAACTCTTTAACCGCGGCCACGACTGCTTTATCCATGCCGCGTTTAACCGCTTGCGGGTTGGTACCGGCCGAAACCACTTTTAACCCTTCCGTCATTAGCGCTTGGGCTAAAATTGTCGCCGTAGTAGTGCCATCTCCGGCCACATCGTTGGTTTTCTCGGCGACTTCTTTAATTAACTCCGCGCCAACATTTTCAAATTTATTCTCTAATTCAATTTCTTTGGCAATGGTCACCCCGTCATTAGTCACCGTCGGCGAACCAAAGCCTTTGTCTAATACCACGTTTCGGCCGCGCGGACCAAAGCTCACCCGCACCGCGTCAGCAACTTTATCCACGCCGCGTTTTAACGCGTGCCGGGCGTCTTCATCAAATAGTAATTGTTTTGCCATATGTAATAAAAATTAATTGATTATTATTCAACTACCGCCAAGACGTCTTCGTCAGACAAAATTTTATAGTCAACTTCATCAACGCTCACATCTTCGCCGGCGTACTTGCCAAAAATGACTTTATCGCCCTCTTTTAAATTAAGTTTTTGAATTTTCTCACCACTACCGATGGCAATCACTTTGCCTTCAGCCTTTTTTTCTTTATCCACTGTATCTGGCAGTACAATGCCAGATTTGGTGACTTCTTCTTCGGTGATTTGTTCTACAATCACCCGATTACCTAATGGTTTTAGCTTCATATTTGTTAATTTTTAATTGTTAATCGTCAGCCGTTGGCCGAAGTGGCCAAAGGGCCTAAATAGCACTCTCGCATTAAGAGTGCTAAATTACTTGTAGACAATATAGTAAAGTCACTTGCCATTTTTGTCAACCCCGTTAGAAATAGGCTATATATTTTTGATAATCTAAAGGCAGCATTAATTTCTAACGGGGTTCACAAAATTGGGCTCACTCACCCACCCGACAATGAACCTGGATAGCCAGCAGTAAGCATCGGGTTTGTCGTTTATGACTTTTTTAATGCCAACCCAAAAATGATAAAAAAAAGAATCAACCCAAAATAGTGCGTCCACAAATAATGATCAAAAAATCCGATGAAAAGCATCGCCAAAGATGCGCTTTGCCAAATATAGTCCGTTTCATTTACTCGCACTTTAATTGATTGCCACAGCGCCTGTAAAATAAAAGCGATAAATAAGGCAAAACCTAAAACGCCAAGCTCGGCAAAAATTAACAAATAAATATTATGCACCGGTTGGAAAAACCAAGCCGGAAAATTTCGGCCATCGTTTTGATGCAAAACCAAAGTGTATTGGCCAAGCCCCACACCAGTAACCCAATTGTCCTTAATTAAATTTATCGCCTGCTCGGTATAAGAATAGCGTTCCGACAATGACTTCACTTCTAATCTGTCCTGGCCGGAAAACCTGGCAGCAAGGAGTGGAAAAAAATTAGTCGCCAAAAGTAAAAAGGTCAACACAAAAATTATGGATAACTGGGTTAAGGGTTTTTGATATGCCACTGCTCTTCCCCGCCATAACCGAAAAACAATGTAAATTACGGCCAAAAATAATCCGAGCCACGCAGACCTAGAAAAGGTAAAAAATAACGCCGCGCTCATTATTGCTAAGCTTAATAAAGTGGCGATTCTAAAAATTCTCTGCTGCGAATAATAAGAAAAATAAATTAAACTCAAAATCCCTAAAACTAAAAACCCCGCAAGCACATTGGGATGAGCCAAAGACCCGTAAGCGCGCAACCAACGCTCCAACCCAACTTCCACTACGGCATCGCCTAAAACTTCTGGCAAATGGCCGGCTAGACCCAACCATTTATTAGCTACAACTTGCTGGGATAAAAACTGCCAAATGGCAAGCAGTGCCTGAATTTCAGCCGCGGCAATAATTGCGATCATTGCCTTCATCCGGTCAAATTTCAAATTTAATATCACTACAAATAATGCCGCTGCCTCAAGTACCGTTAATGCCGAACGTATCGCCAACGCTGAATCGCGCGACCACAAAAGCGATGCAATAGTCATCACCATAAAGCCGTAAAAAGCAACAAGCAACTTTACTTTATCTTTATCCCATTGCTTTTTGCCAAGCTTAAAGCCATTAACCCTAACTTCGTGAACTAAATAGAGTATAAGCAAAAACCAAAGCACTATTTCGCTCGCGTAAATACTTAACGAGCCATACTCCCAATTTGTCCCGCCCAATTCGCCGAAACGGTAAATGTAGCGCGTCTGCCACGGCAGTAAAAAAAGATACAAGTAAAAAATATAATTCAAAACTTTGGTCATACTAATTTAAGTTCTTTTAGCTTGGCTTGCCACTTTTCTCTAAACTCTGGCCGGCCGTCATAAGTGTGGAATTTTAAAACCTTATCATTAATCACAACTCGCGTGTCCTTGTTCATCATCGCTTTAATTTTAGGATTCATTATTTTTAGTTGCATAGCCCGGTATATTTTTTCATCCAAATTACTAGTGAGAAATTCCACCCACCGATGAAACCAGCCGGGCGCTTTAATTTGCCGCCGCCAAATTGGTGAGTAACTATCGGCGTTAGGCAAGTAATCATTTAACCATGCGTTTTGATCTTTGAACTTCTTAAACGCTTTATCCCGGTCATAAAGTGGCACCAATTGAGCTAACCAATAATGAAAATAAATGTCATCTTGGTCTAAGCGTAAATCACTAATATCTAAATGGTCCTGACTCACCCAAAAACTAACGTCAATCTTATTCATCTTGGTGCTTGGTTGAGGCCGCAGATGAAATAACTTTAAAATTATTACGGTAATGCCCCGGGCAACCCAAATTCTACGCGGCGAGGCAATAATAAAAAAATCAATGTCTGATTCTTGGGTGGCATTACTCAATGCCAAAGTGTTGGCTACCGCGACCATGTTCACTCCCGGCACTTGTCGTAGCCACTTTGTTACTTTTAACGCCCGCTTAAATTTTTTATCCGCAATTAAATAGCGGTTCAAACGCTGGGGCAGCAAATCTTTCCTACCAGTTAAAAAATAATAGCCCCCGCATTCTTCAACTTTCTTTTGGCGGACCAGCATATCAAGCGACTCTAAAACAGCACCCGCTGAATAATCTTTTTCTGGCTGATACAGCCATGCATGCAACTCAAGCAGGGTTAAAGGATAATTGTGGACGTCAAAGTACGCCAACGTTTTAAGAACTGTATTTTCTATGCTATGGGAAGTCATATTCATGTCATTGCGAGGAGTAACGCGACGTCGCAATCTAGTGTTTAAATTGATCTCCCGAGATCCTCACGTCGGCTTCGCCTCCTCAGGATGACAATTGTGCTATTCTACGGCCGGCTTATCAAGTTGCACAGGATCTACACTTTTTTCTCCGCCGGTTAACTTCACAACATCTTTATCAATTTTAGCGAACTCTTTGTAAGCGCTATTATAAGCATTAACTGTCGTACCCAAATGAGTACCCAATTTTTTCATATAATCCTCATACGACCTAATATGCCGGGACAGCAGGCCCACGTTTTTTAAAATCTCTTTAGTTGATTCTTGAATTTCATACGCCCGCATCCCCTGCCACATTGATTGTAGCGTAACATAAAAAGTAGTTGGCGATACAATATGTACTTTTTTTTCAGAAATCGCATAATCAATCAAATCGCGAGTGTTAACTTTGATAGCGCCGACTTTATTAACTAATAAATCGTAGTAAATTCCTTCGGCCGGAATAAACATAAAAGCAAATTCAGTTGTGTCTTCCTGTGGCCGGATGTATTTCGCGGTTTCATCAATGCGCTTTTTCAAATCATTTTTAAAAGCTGTTTCCAATTCTTTGTGCTTAGCCGAATCTTTTTCTTCCACGATGCGATTATAGTTTTCTAACGAAAATTTTGAGTCAATCGGAATAATTTTTTCGCCCATAAACAAAACGGCATCGACTATTTCGCCGTCTTTAAACTTATACTGCATTTGGTATTGTTTGGGCTGAAATGCATTTTTTAGCAAAGTCTCCAGATAATATTCCCCAAAAATTCCTCTCTGCTTGGGATTTTTTAAAATGTCTTGTAAATTTTGCAGCTGATCGGAAAAATTCAAAACCTGTTTATTAGTTTCGTCTAATTTGGTTAGTCGCTCAGCCACATCCGTGATAATTTTGGCGCTTTGCCCAAACTGCCTTTGCATCATCTGGGCTGATTCCGACAATTTGCTGTCTAGTGTTTTTCTCATTTCGGACAGCTGATTTTGTAACATCACCAACGACTCCCCGTTATCATTTCTAGGCCCGCTAAGTTTTGATAATTTCAAAAAGACCATCACCAAGGCCACAATGACGGCTAAACTTAAAAGGACTAAAAAGCCTAATACCAGCGAAGCAGTTTCCATCAACACTCACTTTACCACACTTTAATACCCGCTTCAATTGACCTAAATATCAACACCATGATATGATTTTCCTTGCTTTGCCACCGATTGATTATATGGTATAACCAAACTATTCATGAAAATAATTTCCGTCAAAATCGCCGCTATTTTATTCGGATTATTGGCCAAATTTAAAATTCCGTTTACGCGCTTTGGCAAAAAAGTAAAAAAAATATTTGCCCCGCTAGGCTGGGTCTTTTTGTTTACCTTTATTTTGCCAACATATAAAGTTTATCGGACAGTTAAAAAAGTGGCCTTAAAATTTTATTCGCCAAAATTAAAAGTTCGCAAAAATCCAATTCTTTACATTTTTTCCAAACGCTATATCGTACACGCTGTTGTAATTGTAATTTCACTCGGCACGGCTTTGGCCAATATTAACGCGAACGAAATCCAAACTGATGAATTAGCCACCGCAAGTATTTTAGCTCAATTAGTCATTAAGGAAGACTTAGGTTACTTATTGGAAGAGGGACCACTGCCTTCTGAACCGCAAATAACCAGCTACCTCTCGCCCAACACTCTTCAAAGCCAGCCCGAACCTGCCCAAACCGAAGTCGCGGCAATTGAAGGCGATTTACCATTAGTTACCGGCGGCAGTACTGTCTTAAAGCCGCTCATTTCGCCCAGCGAAGCAGAAATTCAAAAACGCGATAAAATTATTACCTACACTATTGAAGAAGGCGAAAACATCTCTTACATTGCCCGCAAATTCGGCGTTTCGGTTAACACTATCTTATGGGAAAATGATTTAACTGCTTACAGCATTATTCGTCCTGGCCAAACGCTAACTATTTTACCAACCAGCGGGATTACCCATAAAGTTGCGAGTAAAGATACAGTTGCTTCTATCGCCAAAAAATACCAAGCCGACGAAGATGATATTATTGAAATCAACAAACTTGCTTCGGCCGAAGATATTATGGCGGGGGAAACTTTAATCATTCCTGGCGGTGTTAAACCAACAGTTAAACGAACCTACACTGTCAGAAGCTTTACTGCGCCAACCGCCCCAAGCGCTCCGGTAACCACTGGCACCGGACATATGCAATGGCCAGCTGGTTGCCGGCGAATTAGCCAATATTTTGGTTATCGTCACTCTGGCTTAGATATCGCCTGTTCTTATGGAACAAACGTTTTCGCGGCCGACTCGGGGACTGTGGTGACCGCCCAAGGCGGCTGGAACGGCGGTTATGGTATTTATGTCGTGATCGATCATGGGAATGGCCTGCAAACGCTTTATGGCCATAACAGCCGTTTACTAGTTAGTGTCGGGGATCAAGTCACCAAAGGCCAAGTCATTGCCGCTATTGGCTCCACCGGCCAATCCACTGGCCCACATGTTCACTTTGAAGTCCGTTCATCTGGCCGTAGACTAAATCCGTTAAGTTATATACAATAATAATAAATTAATCATTAAATATTTATATTATGCCCGAAGCAGCATCCAATCCAGATATTGCAAGCAAGGAGGAAGAGCAGCAATTTCTAATTGCCGCATTAAGACAGAGGACTGAAGAGGGTCTAAAAGATTTACTAGATAGCCTTAAGCAAGAACATGCCGAAGTTCCACCTGCTTTTGATACTGTTGATGATTATATAAAAGTAGTTCAGGATGTGCTGGCTGAAAAAAAACAAGGTTAAAAAACAAATAAAAAACCGGCAGTGTAAACTTCCGATTTTTTAATACTACCAAAGTTTAATCATAGGAATCTGGGCTGGCTAGCCGTTGCATGCTTAAAATTATTTCTCGCAATGTTAAAAAAGCTTCATGAATATAACGGTTGGCGGCTTTGACATGCCCTAGACCTTGACGATATGACTCTGCCGCATCATCGGCATCATCAATGGCGTTAAAAGAATCAACCGCTAAGTCTAGTTCCGCTTGCGCCGCGGCCAGGTGCCGGTCATATTCAGTATGTAAAAATTGCAATGCCTTAACGTCAAAACCTTGCGTGGCTAATTCATTGATTTTATCTCCCACTCGGCCGGAAAAAACTTCAGCTTTATTTAAAACAAATTGTAATCGCGCCACTAATATGCGCCCATTCACCCGTACAAACACATATTTATGCCTTTGCCAATAAGCTTTAATAGCTTGTGTGCGGGAATTAAGTTCATCGGTTGAAACTGTTTCTAAATCTGTTAGCTGATCTTGCAACCAAGCAATATCTACATTAACGTCAGCTAAAATAGCCGCTTTATCATCCTCACTCATATCATCTTGCGCATTAACCCAAACTTGGACTGACTCCATGCGCTTAAGCAAAGCGTTAACCGTATGGCTTAAATAAGCTCTAATTTGGGTATTCAAATTATCCCGCGCCACTGTGGAAGAAGCGCGGACATACTCATATTGATAATCGTGGAGCCTTTCTTGCTCATCGCGAGATTTATCAACTGAATCTGAATACTCCTTTCTAGTCTCACGATATCTTTCTTTGGCCTTAATGTTATCACCACCCCTTTCGTCAGCCAAAGCGCTTGGAGATATAACCAAACTTAAAGCCATAAAGGCGGCAAAAATGCTTAATTTAAAATTTTGGCTTGTCATGCTATAAACCTAATAATTCATCAGCCACTCTATTTAATGAAGCATCGAAAGCGAGCGTTTCTAATTCATTGATGTCAGCCGTTAAAATGGCTAAATCATTATCCATTTCTTGGGCTAATTTATTGATGGGGGCTATATCAACTGAACCGATGTTGCTTGGGCCCGTTTCAATTAGTTTTGCAGTGGCCAAATTTTGGCTCGCCGCCGGCAAAGATTCTGAAACTGCGGTTACTTTTTCGTTTGGTGATATTGCCGGTGAAAAAATGTTAACGTTTTGAGAAAATTCAGATAAGCTAAAAATTCCTGCCGCCAAAACTAAAATAGCTAAGCTTACATAAGCAACGCGGCGCCCAATTAAAAACTCAGCCCAGGAAAAAGATTTACTGGAATTCAAATTATCAATTACGCTTTTCAATGACGAACGGTTTGGCATAACGCTGTCTTTGTCTTCCCGCATCGCCGACACCGCCTTAAACACTGCCTCTAAATCTGCCCTATGTTCAGGAAACATAGCGATAATTGATTCGGCTGATTGGCCCTGGTCGTGAAATTGCAGAGCCTGACTGATAACTTGTTCAAAATCTTTTCTAGACATATTTAATAAGCATCTTTAAATTCTTGACGTAAAACTTTTAAAGCCCGGCATTGCAATTGGCGAATCGCGCCTTCTTTCTTGCCGGTTACCTCCGCGATTTCCTTATTACTAAACTCATTGACAAACTTAAGGATCATCACTTCTTGTTGCTCTTCAGTCAAATTGTAAATCGCGTCTTTAATTTTAGTTGCCATATCTTTAATTTCGGTTAATTCTGCCTCGCTTCGGCGATCGTCAGCCATCCTTTGGAAAACTACTTCCGGATCATTTAACTTAACTTCCCTTTTCTTACGCCAATAATCAGTAATTGAGTTACGGGCTACGGTAAAAAAATAAGCTAAGGGAGATTTTCCTTGATACTTAAATCGTCCGACTGATTTAAACACTTTAATAAATACGGTTTGGGTTAAATTCTCAGCTTCTTCTTTGTCTGGCAAACGGTAATAAATATAACGAAACACCGGCACATAATATAACTCATACAGCTGACCAAAGGCGTCACTGTCGCCCTGTTTGGCGCGTTCCATCAAATCAGCCGGATCTGTATTAAAATTGCCGGTCATACGCGGTACATATAACGCTTAAAAATTAAAATTGTGACAAGTCAAAATTCGATTATAAAGATGGTGATTATTCCTTCGGTAATAGCTCTGGATTTAAGAATTCGGCCGTCTTAGTTCTAATGCCAAAAGCTCGTGGTAATGTTCGATAAATGCCGCCCGCGATGGCTCCGGGCCGATCTCTTTCTTCTCGCACTCTGACTATTTGATCAGCAATTTCGCGGCCTGAAAAATAACCGTCCTTTGCACTAGGATCGCTTGTCGGTATTCTATCGATTCTAGAAACCACCTCAACCAGCTCGTCTACGCTTTGGGTATTTTCTATTTTTTTACTCATTTCATCTTCACGTTCGTCCTCCTCATCTTCAGTTTCTGATTCAGGATTAAATGCATTTCCGCAATTAGCACAAAAATTAGAATCAGGTAAATTACCAATATAGCAATTAGGGCAAAGCTTTTTAATTACTGGGTCAGATTTTAAAAATGATTCTTTGTCGTCTCCACCTTTTTCTTCATGAGGCTGCGCATCTAATTCATTATCTTGCACATTGCTATCATGCTCAACTGGGCTACCATAATTTTCTATTAAAAAATAATTGCCGCCTATTGCCGCGAATGCTTCTTCAAAGTCTTGTTTTAACTCGCCAGTTAGCTGGCTAGGGTCAAAAGCTTCAAGCTCAGATTCTATCATGGCTGCTTTTTGGTCATATTCTTGAGCTGAGCCGCCGTCTCCCTCTTGTCTTTCATTGACAGCTTTTTTTCTCAAGATAGCCGCTAAAATAGCTTTGGACATTTTTAAGTCTAAAACATCGTCCGACTCACCCTCGAAACTATGCTGGCTGGTGTCTTCCGGGCTAGGTCCTGGTATTTCACTAAGCATAAATATTTGCTATTTTATTAAAATTTCGATAATCAAATCTTAACAAACTAATAAAAAATAATCAACCTTATATGTAATTTACCTGGTTTTATGGTAAAATTATGAGGTTATGCTAGGCCGAAAAAAACAAGAAGAACAAACTTTAGAAAAACTTTTAGGGCGGGAAATTAAAGAACCGCAAATTTTACAACCAGAAAAAGAAGTTTCTAAAGAAGAATTAGAACAACTTCGAGAGTCAGCCAAACCCGAACAGCCGCCCAGCAAAAAAACAACTCCTCCTCCGCCCTCAGAGCCAACGCGTCCCAAAACCATTACCGGCGCTATTCGCACTGAAGATGTAACGGCGATTGAAAATATTTTAGAAGAAGATATCGCGCCGCTATATCAATCTTTGCCGGCCGACCTCAAACCTAAATTTAAACAAAAAGGCGAAGCTACCGCCATTGCCATTGCCGATTTATTAAACCAGACTAAAGTTAGAGTTAAAAAAATTATCTCGCTGATAAAAGAGTGGCTTAAACTAGTACCGGGCATCAACCGTTACTTTTTAGAGCAGGAAGCCAAAATTAAAGCCGATAAAATTATGGGGCTGAGGGGGAAATAATGTCATTTCTGTCATCTTCTCAAATAATTGCCGACTTGCGATTAGTGTTGCTTTTCGCGGCTATTATCTTTGCGGTTTTAGTAGTTGCGTTATACGTTGCCCGAGCTATCGTGCGCCGGCTTTACATTGTGCCAGATAAATTTACGAAATTATTAATTTTAGTCAAACTGCCCAAGGAGTCAGCCGAGGAAAATAACCAGCAGGCCAACCCGACGGATGTGATTCGCCAACGCATTAGCTTAATGGAAAATTTATTTTCCATTTTAGGTGGGCAAAAAATCGCAAATGGATTAAAAACTTGGTTTTACGGGCGCGAAGATGTATTGTCTTTTGAAATTGTGGCCCAACACGGTTGGATTTCATTTTACGTGGCCGTGCCTAAATATCTGTACCAACATATCCAACAACAAATTCATGCGCATTTCCCTGACGCTGAATTAACGGTTGTGCATGATTACAATATTTTTAAAGCGTACGGTTTTGTAAAAGGTTTTTATCTTAACTTGGCCCGTAAATACATGTTTCCAATTAAAACTTACGAACAGCTTGATGGTGATCCATTAAGTGCTATTACTAACGCCATGAGTAAAGTCACTATTGACGACGGATTGGCGCTACAAATTATCGCCCGCTCGGCCCGCAAGTCTTGGCACCGGGCCGGCAAACAAGTCGCCTCAGAAATGCAGCAAGGCAAGCAGCTTGGCCAAGCGATTAAAAATAAAGGTTCAAAATTTGGATGGGTAGGCGAATTTTTATCTTATGGCGGAGTAACTTCAACTAAAAAACAAGATCCCCGCAATCAGCAACCGGAAATTCATCGCCTGTCACCGATGGAAGAAGAGCTCGTTAAAGGTTTAGAAAATAAAACTTCCAAGGCCGGCATGGAAGTAACTATTCGCGTCGTCGCCGCATCTCAAGATGCCGGCATCGCCGACCAATACTTACAAGGAATCATTGACGCCTTTAGCCAATTTAATTATTACGAATATGGCAACAGCTTTAAAAAAACTTCCGATTCGCGATCCCGGTTACTTAAAGATTTTATTTATCGGACCTATAAACCTGGGCGAAAAAACATTTTAAATTCTGAAGAGCTGGCATCAATTTACCATTTTCCAATTCCTGAGATTGAAACACCAAACATCTTATGGCTGCTTGCGCGCGTTGAACCGGCCCCGGTCAATACGCCCAAAGACGGCTTGTTGCTTGGACTTAATTTATACCGCGGCAGCCAAACTGAAATTCATATGAAAGAAGACGACCGTCGTCGCCATATGTATGTGATCGGTAGCACTGGTACCGGTAAATCGGCTTATATGCAAAATTTAATTGTCCAAGATATTACCGCGGGCAAAGGAGTTTGCGTTATTGATCCGCACGGATCATTAGTTGAAGAGGTGTTAGGATTAATTCCCAAAAACAGAGCTGATGATGTTGTGCTTTTCAACCCAGCCGACGTTGATAAGCCGGTTGGCCTTAATATGTTAGAAGCCAAAACGCCGCAAGAGGCTGACTTTGCTACCCAAGAAATGATTGCTATTTTCTATAAATTAGTGACTGATCCTTCAATGATTGGGCCGATGTTCGAACACAACATGCGTAACGCCATGCTCACTTTAATGGCTAACACCGAACGGCCGGGCACAATTGTCGATATCCCGCGCATTTTTACCGACCCGCAATTCCAAAAATATAACTTAAAATTTGTGACTGACCCGCTTGTACGCCAATTTTGGGAAAAGGAAATGGCGAAAACATCCGACTTTCACAAATCCGAAATGCTTGGATACTTAATTTCTAAAGTTGGCCGATTTGTCGAGAACGCGATGGTTAGAAACATTATCGGCCAGCCAAAATCCGGCTTTAACTTCCGCCAAATAATGGATGGGCAAAAAATTCTGCTGGTTAATTTATCCAAAGGTAACGTCGGCGAAATTAATTCTAACTTGCTGGGTTTAATTGTGGTATCAAAACTCCAAATGGCCGCTCTTAGCCGCGCTGACGTGCCTGAATCAGAACGCCATGACTTTTATTTATACATTGATGAGTTTCAAAATTTTATTACTGATAGCATCGCCACGATTTTATCAGAGGCTAGAAAATATCGTTTAAACTTAACTTTAGCCCACCAATACGTCAACCAGTTGGTGCAAGGCAATGACACCAAAATTCGCGACGCTGTTTTTGGCAATGTCGGCACGTTGGTAACTTTTCGCGTTGGCCCTGATGATTCGGAATTAATCGCCAAACAGCTGGCGCCGGTAGTGAGTGAATACGACGTGATGAATATTGAACGCTTTAACGCTTACATAAGATTACTGATTGATAACCAGGCGAGCAAAGCTTTTAACTTAACTACTTATCCACCACAAGCCGGTAACCGGCAGATGGCACAAGCCGTAAAAGATTTATCCCGCCGCAAATATGGACGGGATAAAAGTCAAGTTGAAAAAGAAATTTTAGAACGGTCTAAATTGGGCGCAGAAACTTCACCGTCCCAAGGCCCGCCGCTTGAACGGACTTTATAAATACATCACATCATAATAAATACAGAGGCAAAAAATTTTGTGCCCCTGCGGGCATGGCGAGGCATAAAAAACTCAACTGTCCTGTTCTCCTTTATCTTCTTTGTTATCGGACAGCATCTCAGCCATTGCCCTACTCCGCTCCTCTTGGAGTGAAGTATTTTTTAAAACCTCGTCTATCTGTTCAAAAAAATCTCGCACAGAACACCAGCCTGAAAAATCAGTATCTTCATAATTTGGGTCTTCCAGGGTGCCGGTACTCCCACATAATATTTGAAAAGCTTTTGACTTACCGGCATCAGGCACCGCCTCCTCAATTTGTCTAGCAAAATCATTCATTCTAAAATTTAAAGCGCTACCTTTTTCTGTGCCTTTATACTTTTCTAAAGCCTGTTTTCGTAATTCTCTGAGATTTTGTATCTGGTCAAAGCCAATGGCAATTGTTGTAATGCCTTCTTCTTGCTCTGCATGGCCTCCTTCAGGTTTTTTGTCCATATTATTTTTGTAAATAAATAGTTTGAGTTGGGTAGGCGAACACTATCTTCTCTTTAGCAAATTTTTCGCATAATGACAAATTAACACTTTGTTGAATATCCATATAGGCATTGTAATCAGACGACTCAACGTAATAGACAACTTCAAAGTCTAGACTTGAATCGCCAAATTTGTAAAAATGACACCGATCAAACTCTGCGTTTTTAGTTTTATCAATAATTTCCTTAACTATGTCTGGGACTGATTCAATCTTTTTTTGTGAAGTGCCATAAACTATACCAAAATGAAATAAAGCCCGGCGGCGAGTCATGCGTTTGAAATTTTGCACCCGCGTGCTGGTCAATTCTGTATTAGACACCACGAGCTCCTCACCGGTAAGTGAACGAATACGCGTGGTTTTTAGCCCAATGCGCTCAACTGTGCCTTTATGTTCGCCAATAACGATAAAATCACCGACTTTGAACGGTTTATCAATATAAATTGAAAGCGAGCTAAATAAATCAGCAAATACCTTTTGTAATGCCAACGCCACCGCCAAACCGCCAACGCCCAAACTGGCAACCAGCGAAGTTACATTCACACCCAAATTAGACAACACCACTAATATGCCAACAATCCAAACTACAGCCGCCACGATAATTTTAACCACGCTCATCATTGATTCGGCCGTACCCTTGTCTTCTTCATCCGCTTGGTCAATGTATTTTTTGGCAAAATAATCAACAAGCCTATGAATGGCTTGTATTATTTCATACACTACCGCAATGATAAAAAACGCTTTAACAAGCGTGTTGGCGTAGCTAGGTAAAGTTAATGCCTTAACTGCAAAAAATAAAGCGACGACTAAATAAAATGGCGGTTTAACTTTAGTAAAAATTTTAATTAAAACGTCGTCAAACTCTGTTTTAGTTTTTTTGGCTAACTGCTTTAGCCGAGCCAAAATAATCACTTGAAAAATCTTCAACGCAATAAGTAAGCCAACAAAAATAACGGCCGACACTATATAGTCATAACCGCTATTGCCTAAAAACTCATAGCCCTTAAAAAACTCAACAAATCCCATGCCCTCTATATTAGCACAAAATTTTATTCGTACAAACCTTACTCTAAATTGTCGCCAAATTTCAAATCAAGCTTAGTCACATCGTCAAATTCGTAAATATTTTGATTCCATGTTGAACCGAAGTGCTTTTCAGCAACTGCTTCATTAATTATCCAGCGCATACTTAAATCTGTATCAATATAAAAAACTTCCACCGTGCGCTTATTTTTAATCAGCCAGCCCGGTTGAATGCCGTAAGGAGTATCAGTTAATTCTGTCTCGGGTTTTAGCGACGTGGTAGCGGCTGCGCTTTGGTTTATCACGCCGCGGGTAATTGGCCCAAAGTAGCCAACCGCCGGGCTTATACCCTTGGCTTGCTGAAAAGAAGCTAAAGCGGATTGAGTCGCTCGGCCAAAATAAGTTGTTTCATTGCCCGGTGAACCAGCCCCGCTAAATGCGACTGTAAAACCAGTATTATTCAAATAACGCTGTAGCTCTAAAACGTCTTGATGCTCATCTCCAAACTCTAAATCACGGGTAAAAAAATATGCGGTTGTGCTTCGCGCAGGACTCAATGCCGCTTGCAAACTAGCGTAAGGGTCAATTGGCTCACGCTCTGGCGTCCAAATTTCAAAATGCAAATGCGAACCGGTGCTTTCAGCATTGCCGCTATCTCCTACCCACGCAATATGTTGTCCAGCACTAACTTGTGTACCGCGCTGCAACCCCGGCACAAATGCGTATTCCGGTCCGCCGTTACCATCGTCAGTTCCCGGCGTATCATTATTAATATGCAAATAACGATAAGAATATCCGTCGCTATCATTAATATAAACAGCGTATCCCCAGGTTGGCTCATTAAAAGTAATATAGCGTACGTACCCATCAACCGCGGAAACTAACGGCGTCATCTTGTCAGCCAAAATATCAATGCCTTGGTGCGTCCGGCCGCCGGAACGCGGATCGCCAAAATTGTCTAAAATGGTATAGTCGCCGTCAACGGGAAAAGTAATTTCGCGCACGGTTTGGGCAAAAACAAAAAACGGCATCGCTAACGCCGCAATTGAAACTAAAAAATACTTAATTTTTGTTTTACGACGCATAAGCACTAGTATATAGTACTATAACGACCGCGCCAAATAAGTGTGACTTATTTTAATTTTTTACTCTTTGAGGTAAATTCAATCTTTTCCAGATTAAAAAAACCAAAGCTAAATATGCCAAGTAAATCAACAACTCTAAAAGCGAAGGGTTGCCGTTGTAGCCAAATATTCCAGCCAATAAAATGCCGATTTGTCCTTTGTCGTGCATTAACGGATAACTACCGTCGGCAAGTACGGGGGGATTAATGTTCCAAACTTCATCAATTAGCGGCGGCAAAATATGAGCTTCGTGGAATTCATGAACACCGTGAGCCAAAAGCCCAGCGGCAAAAAAGATTAAAACTAAGCTCGTGACATTAAAAAAATGTTTAATGCTAATTTTACGAAAACCCTTAAACAACAGATAACCTAATAAAACTGCCAACACCGTTCCTAAAATAAAGCCAAGCAAAACGCTATTAGCCGAAACCAGAGAAGCCACATTAAGGAATATCACCATTTCTATACCCTCTCTCAAGACTGAAACAAAAACTAACAAAAACAAACCATAAGCGTGAGGCTTATCCATTTGCTTGGCAACTCTATGTTCAATTTTTTGAGCAATTTGCTTTTGCCGCATCATCCAAAAAATCATATACGTTAATAACCCCGCCCCAACAAACATCATGGCCCCTTCAAAAATTTCTTCCGCTCTGCCGCTAAAGCTCCCGGCTATATTAAAAAATAAGAACCCGGCAATAATACTTGCAACAACTCCAAAGCCAAGCCCCACATATACAATTTGGTTGTAATGTGTTTGCCGAGTTCTATTTAAATAGCTTAAAACCACTCCGACAACCAGAGTGATTTCTAAAACTTCGCGAAATGTTATAACAAAACTTGGTAACACTTAAATAATATGCTAATTAAATTATCATCGGAGCGGGTGAGCCCGCCTATGCTTGCCTGCCGGCAGGCAAGGCGAATAAACTCCATCGAATTGCCGCCTTTAAATTTAACAGAAAAATCAAACTTTATATTCCTTAACTTTTTGAAGTGCTAATTTAAGCTGTTCTTGCTTATGCTGAAGATCTTCAATTTCTCTACTTATTGCAGACCATTTATCAAAATTTTCTTTTGCTCCTCGCGGACCATAACCATCCCTTACAGACATTTTTTCTTTAAGCAGTTCGTCAAAATCTTGGATGCCTGCTTGTCCTGCCTGTTGCTTAAGATCGCAATAATGCTTAATGCTACTTAACGCTTCCCGTACTGCCCTAATATTATCTGCAAGAATAAAATCACCAAAAGGTGTTTCAATAGATAGCTCTATAGTGTCAACACCTTGCGAAAATGTTTCGTCGGGCAAACTTAAGCTCTTAACTTCTGTCTCTCCCAACGACTCTCCATAAACTCCAAAATATCTAATTGCCATATGATACTCGGGTAATTCTTTTTCTAGCGCAGAGATTCCTCCTTCAGGAGATTTTGTCATAAGATTACTACAACAATAATTATAGCAATTCAGTGGGGGCAACTATTCTTATTTATGCAGAAAAATAAGATACCAAGTTATCAGCAGGGCTGCTAAAAGAATTAAATTAATAACAACACTAATTCCTAAGGCTGTGGTTTTACGTGAAGACATATTGTTTGCTAGTTCGTTTTCTGATCGCAACTCCTGGCGCGCATGATCAACTCTTCGATCGTCTTCTCTTTCTTGCTGGTTATTTATTATTCGGTGGGTCTGGGCATCTTCTTCTACTTGGTCGACTATCTGTTGATTTGTCTGTGATTTACTTGCCACTAAAAATTTTAATTTTTTCACAATTTTTAAGTTTTGAATTGGCATTGATTTAAAGATAATAAAGATTAACAAAGAATAGCTCAAGTATACCAAAAAATTGTTTTTTTAGCCATTAATTGGTATAATATAAACATTATGCTTGCTAAACAACCAAATAACAACGGCCAAACCGGCACACCCGATGAACCAATAAGTGCCGGAGACGGTGGTGTCAACCGCAAATGGATCGATGAACATGGTGATCCCAGCTATATCTATCTTGAATCCTTGGCAAAAGAGAAAACACAAGAGGCCTTAGAAAAGTTAAAAAGAATTGCCAATGATCATAACGTAAATTACAACGCTGCCGTTACTGCTCAAGATTTAGTTGCTATGATTGTGCTCGCAACACAACATGAAGATGGTGACGAATCAATGTAATATAATTAAAACCTCATCTGTCTTTAAAAAACTTTTTGATTTAGGTATTGTTGTCTTGCTACAACCAAGTGGACTTCGGATAATAATTAAGTAATTTATAGTTAAATTATATTAGAAAATCGCCCAAATGGGCGACTTTTTATTTTCTGATTCTCCGCCAGAGGCGGATAAATAACGTCGTTGATTTACCAGGTAGTAGCAAAATTAGCACCTTGTTGCCCTGCCCGCCTCTGGCGGGGGTGACCCCGATATTCATCCGGGCAGGCGTTAGAACTGAAATTATTAACTTAGAGCAAAAATTTAAACTTTGGTTGGCAAACAAAATTTTTTAATTCAGGCAAGAATTAGCTTTTAAGTAATCCATGGTATTCGGTGAATCGCCCTGCATTATTTCATTGGTTCTTTCTTCACCTAATTTTTCAATAAAACATTTTTCCATTTCAGGCGTAATTTCTGAAGGCAAGCTTGCCGGATCTATAACGATAGATTCTAATTGTGCTTCTTGTTCTTCAGTGAGAAGCGGGTTCTTGTCTATATTGTCAATTTCTACTTCATTGTTTCCAGTTACCGTCTTTATAACCGATATCGGCGACATGCCAGAAGAAATCATCGGCTTAAGATTAAATGGATCAGTTACCCAGATATAACCCAAACCAATAATCAAAATGAAAAAAATAACCCCTAATACAACAAAAAATATATTAAGTATTTTTAATAATGCTTTCATAGTTACAGTTTTCAATTAAACAATTTAATCAACCAGCCAAAAATGCTAAATTTATCTTCATTTTCTTTAATAAAAGATTCTGCCTGGGATTTTGCTTCTTCAAGTACTGCTATTTGTTCATCTAATTCTGTTTTTGTTTCTTCATCTTCAACCTGCTCCTTGACCCTAGTAAGCCGGCTTATATGATTTTCAGTTGTTGCTAATTCACTTCTAATAGCCCCGATATTTTTATAATCTGCACCAAAAAAGAATGTTTTGAATTTACCCCGGTTTTCAACTCTTTCCATTGCTTGGGCTGCTCGCTCATTTGATTGTCAAGGACCCCATTTTCCAAACACTCATTCTAAGACTTTTAAGCAGCCATAACAGGCTGTTTTTCAAATACTTTAGGTGGCATATTCAAAGCAGAGTGAATCCTGGTATGGTTGTACACCCAGATGTGGTGGTACATAGCAGCTACT